>Ga0214230_100046_pt1 | contig 49249 bp, 49 predicted proteins | sample TroBogypolimnion_6_FD_153068 | JGI IMG/M metagenome (GOLD analysis project Ga0214230, IMG submission 153068) | Freshwater microbial communities from Trout Bog Lake, WI - 22MAY2008 hypolimnion | ecosystem: Environmental > Aquatic > Freshwater > Lake > Hypolimnion/Profundal zone | place: Trout Bog...
ATGCATTCAATGTCAGTTATGTTCACATCGTTGGTAAGCGAGATTGGAATCGTCGGGGGGCGATGGTTACTGATAAATATCTGCATGTAGTTCACCATCCGACCGTTGCAGATTTTGCGAATTGGTGTCGCGAAAACCAAACCCCCATCATTGGAATCGATAACCTACCTGTTTCAGTGCAGTTGGAGAACTACCCGCTACCCGCGAAGTGCGTCCTCTTTTTCGGGCAAGAGGGTGCTGGTATGTCAGATGAGGCGGTCGAAATTTGCGAGGTGGTATTAGCAATCCAACAATATGGATCTACTCGTTCAATGAACGCCTCTGCTGCTGGTGCAATCGCCATGTATGCCTGGGCGATGCAACACCTTAATCCTCTGTTACTTCAGTAACCGAAGCTAGACGACGCTCAATTTCATCGGCCTCATCTAGTCGGCCGAGTTGGCGCAGACTTCCGCAGATGTGCCGCTCAATTTCGACGATAAAGTCAAAATCTTTCCAATCGCTCTCGGTGGCGATTTCGAGGACGCGCTCTAGAGTGTCAAGACCATCTTGCTCTTCGCCGGTCAAGATCTGAGCCTTGCCAACTTCAAGCAAAGAATATGTTTCCCGGCGATGATCATGAGCCGTCACAAAAACATCGAGCGATTTTTGCGCAGCAATCAGTGCGTCTTCACCGAGACCAAGCTCAATGAGAGCATGGGCAATCTTCTGATCGCAACGGGCCACATTAATAACTTCTTTCAAACTCTTAAACAGCACCCGTGCTTCGCGGAATGCTTCTAGTGATTTTTCATGTTGTTCCAGTTCGCGATGGGCACACCCGATGAGGTGAAGATCGTTAGCCGCACCAGAATCATTGCCATCCACCAAATGCTCTTGAACGCATTCGCGCATACAAGAGATGGTCTTCTCATAATCCTTTGCGCCAAAGCACCATTCCCCAAGCGTGCATGCCAAATCAATAGCGAGAGGGGACTTGGATTCGCGCAATAAATCAACGGCCTTGCTCATCGCCGAAGCAGCTTCTGAGTTGCGCTTCAATTGATTGAGGTTGTACCCAATGGCGGAATAAGCCTGAGCCAAACCATCAGCCGGCACTACCGCACCGAGTTCGGTATAAATATCGCGCGCGGTCTCGGCGAGCGCGAGCGCTTCGTCATATTGACCACGGGCATAGATGCGTGCGCTTAACTCGTAATAAGTATTTGCGCGCTCTAAACCATTTGTTTCAGGTATCCGTTCCCACAGCATCTCTTCAGTAACAATGTCATCTAAGCCGTTGTCATCGTCATCGCTCAAGGTACGACCCCCTGTATGCCCTAGGTCACTGGTCAAAACGCTCTTCCCACGCCGGAAGGTGCCTGACTAAGTGCTTGCCTTACCCTAGCAACTCGCAGGTTAACCGTGCAGCGCAACGCAGGAAGTATCCTTGTGCTATGCCCATCGATCGTCGCCAATTCCTTAAAAACAGCGCATTAGTTGCTGGAGTCTCCCTTATTTCGGGCATTTCGGACTTAGGAGTTGGAACCGACCCGGCTTTCGCGGCAAATCCTGATATCGCACATGGTTCGCGGAAGAAGTCCCAGGTTGCATTAACTTTTCATGGCGCCGGCGATCCCGCCCTAGTTCAGAAACTTCTAGCAATTTTTAAAAGTACTTCAACCCCAGTTTCGGTCTTCGCCATCGGTACATGGTTACAGGGTTATCCGCAAGTTGCCAAGCAGATGCTCAATGCTGGGTACGACATAGGTAATCACACAATGAATCACTTTCAAATGAAAACTCTCAACGCTAAGCAGGTGGACTCTGAAATAGTGGGCTGTGCAGCTGAGCTAAAAAAATTAATTGGAAATCATGGAAAGTGGTTCCGCCCATCTGGAACGCAATACTCAAATGCAATTATTCGTAAAGCTGCGCTCAAATATGGCTACAACCAGTGCATCGCTTACGACGTCGATTCCCATGATTATCAAGATGTCGGAAAGCGCGTTGTGCTTACAGACATCAGTAAGGCTATAAAGAAGGGCAGCATCGTCAGCCTCCACTTTGGGCATCAAGACACTATCGATGCAATGCCCACGCTTTTAGAGAACTTGCATGCTAAAGGTTTAACCCCAGTCACATTAACTACCTTGCTTGGAGCGTAATTCCCGATGAAGAAAGTTCTGATTGCATTAGCGCTCATGGCCACGCTGTTGCCAACTGGTGCGCAGGCATCATCTGCGCTACCCGGAATGCCGCCCGTAACAAACCCCAAGGATATTTACGCAGCTGATAGACCCAATAATTTGAGTCCTGTTGTTGCGAATTTTCCAGAGCGCGTTTATGTGCCAAACCACACCAGCAACACTGTTACCGAGATCAACCCGAAGACTTTCAAAATAATCCGCACTTTTAAAGTTCCTAAAGGTCCACAACATGTGGTTCCCTCCTGGGATCTCAAGACTCTTTGGGTGAATGACAATGCAGGTAACTATTTGACACCGATCGACCCAAAGACTGGTCTGCCTGGAAAATCTATTTATGTTCATGACCCCTATAACTTGTACTTCACGCCTAACGGCAAATATGCCGTCGTGATGGCAGAAGCCGATAAACAGATGGTCTTTCGCGATCCGCACACCATGGCCATTAAGAAGGTTGTCTCTGTCCCTTGTGCCGGACTTAATCACGCGGACTGGAGTGCAGATGGCACATTCTTCGTCGTCAGCTGTGAATTTTCAGGCGAGGTACTACTTGTCGATACGGCGAAGATGAAGGTACTTAAGACAGCCAAACTTCCTCATACATACACATCTATCCCTATGCCGCAGGATGTAAAAATTTCTCCAGATGGATCCACTTTCTATATCGCCGATATGGCATCAAACGGGATATGGGCGATGCCGGCGAATAAATTTGGTGCGTTTACTCTCATTAAAACGGGAATTGAAGCGCACGGAATGTATGTATCGCGCGATTCCAAAACTATGCTGATCACAAATCGTGGAGAAGGCAGCGTCTCTGTTCTCCGTTTTTCGGACAACAAGCTGATTGCAAAGTGGAAAATCCCCGGCGGAGGCTCTCCCGATATGGGTGGAATTTCCGCGGACGGAACCCAGTTCTGGGTATCTGGTCGTTATGACAATGTGGTTTACGTCTTTGATACCGTTCACGGAAAGTTTCTGCGCAAAATAAAGGTAGGCAAAGAACCTCATGGGTTGGCGATTTATCCCCAACCTGGTCGCTATTCCCTCGGACATACGGGAGTATTTAGGTAATGAAATCACAGCGTTGGGTTCCAGTATGGATCGGAAGAGCAACCTTCCTGGTCGGTCTCTTCGACATACTCGCAAACGTTTCTCGTAAATTCCGCACGCCTGTTCACAAACTCAACAATGTTTTTCCAGTCTTTTTAAATGGATCTGCGCTAGCGACGGCAATCTTTACTGGATTGATCCTGATGATTTTGGCACGCGGACTTTCTCGGCGCAAACGCCGTGCCTGGGTCTTAGCTTTAGCAATCTTGGCCGTTAACCTCGCCACAGAAATTTTCCGAACTAATCATCATCCGGTCCAAATTCTTTTATCTATTTTGGGTATCGTGGCCTTGGTTGTATTTAGAAACTCTTTCTATGCAAAATCTGACCCCAGCACTCGCCTCCAACCACTCATCGGTTTTGGAGTTGCCCTCTTAGTATTTTTCATCGCCAGCTTGTTGCTCCTCAGGTTCCGCAACCATGACGAAATTATTGGAAACCCATCAATTAAAAATATATTTCTCTTTATTATTGAAGGGCTTCTCGGGGTAGCAGGTCCGGTTAAATTCACCTCTGAGCGCGCGAGTGACGCAATTGCATTCACATTAGGCACCTTCGGCGTTTTCACCCTTATCGTCCCGCTCTGGCTCTACTTCCGCAGGGTCAAGCCAATTCCAAAGATGTCCGACGATGATATGAATGTTGTTAGAAAACTGATTAAGCATGATCTGGAACAAGATTCGCTCGGTTACTTTGCTACCAGGCGCGACAAAAGCGTCATCTGGGCTGCTAATCGCAAGGCAGGTATCGCCTATCGCGTTCAAGGTGGAGTTATGCTCGCAAGTGGTGATCCATTCGGTGAATACAGTTTGTGGCCCGAGGCCATCGCCGAGTTTCTAAAGGTGGCGCAAGAGCACGCCTGGACCCCCGCTGTCATGGGTTGCAGTGATCGTGGTGGACAAGTCTGGGTTGAACACGCAGGGATGATTGCCATTGATATCGGGGATGAAGCAATCATCTCGGTTAAAGATTTCACATTAGAAGGCCGTCCAATGGCAAATGTTCGACAGATGGTCAATCGAATCAAACGCAAGGGTTATTCGTGCACTACTCACAAGTGGTCTGAACTCGATGAATCGATTCGCATGCAACTGCGCGAACTCGCACATGAGTGGCGTTACGGGGTTGGCGAACGTGGTTTCTCGATGTCCATGGATCGTTTCGGTGAAGATGATGATCCAGATACATATATAACGATCGCCCGATACGAAGGCGAGATCAAGGGCCTTCTTTATTATGTGCCATGGACGACAAATGCATTGTCCCTGGATCGCATGCAGCGTGAACGCGGTACAGATGCTGGTGTAAATGAGTTGATGATCGTCGAAACCGTGGAATATGCGCGCGCCAATAACTTGGCTTATGTCTCCCTCAACTTTGCTGCATTCCGTTCACTCTTCGAACGTGCAGACAAGATCAGCGCCGGCCCTATCACGCGCGGGATGCGCAACTTGATTCGTTTCTCTTCAAATTTCTTCCAAGTCGAATCACTTTACCGTTTCAACGCCAAATTTCAGCCTGGTTGGGAGACTCGTTACGTTCTCTATCCGCGCGCTTCAGATCTTCCAAAAGTTGGATGGGCCGCCTTGCGCGCAGAGAAGTTTATTTCGGGCTTCCGCTCACACTAGCTTGCGGATTTACGACCGGCGTTGCAATGGCGTTCGCTCCCGCAATCCATAGAAATCCTGTTGCCACAAAGGGCTTCCACACCCCAATGTTGTGGCCACCACTAGGAATCGGAATATATTTGATCGAGATCAAAGGATATGCTCTCTGAACAAAGCGCAATGCCGAATTATTAGCGAAGCGATCTTTGACGGATGCAATAACCATTATCTTTGTGTTGCGTGGATGATTTTGTAAATATTTGATTAAGTCATACTTGCTAGAAAGATAATTCTTCTCTCGTACCGAAAGACCTCGGGAGAGAATTGGATTGAAATATCCAGCCAGCGCAACGCCTTGCGCATATTGATCTTGATGCAAAACAGCTACTTCGGCAGCGCACCATCCGCCGGTCGAGTACCCAAATGATGACCAGAGTCGATCATCTACACCCATAAATGTCTGCATAAAGCTCTTCATGTCTCTGGTAATCCAGGTTTCCACTTGAGCGCCGCCGACGAAATTCATACATTCGGTATCTTGTCCAGGTTCAACATTAATTGCAGGGATCACCGCGATTGTTGGTGGAATCTTCCCTGCTAGCTCTAAATTCTCCATAGTGGTAATTCCATCGAGAGTTCCGATCCACGTCTGCGGCACTCCTGGAGTTCCTGGAAATAGTTCTACAACTTGGTAATTACTGCCGATGGAGTGGGTTGGTCCTACTAACTCCTTAGCAATGGTCGGTGAAGCGACCACGTAAACAACATTAGATATGCCAGATTTTACGCCTTTAATAACCTTGCGAAAGATAAGGCTCCCACCCTGCGTGTGTGAAGCGGATGCCAAATCTTTCAAACTAATTTGAGAGAGGGCCGTGGGGCTGATAGCTATCTTTTGATATTGCCCCTGTGCGCCAAAGAGATCAGCCCAGGAACTATAAAACTCTCCAGCGCGGTTGATTGTGATCCCCATCGATGCCAGTGCAAAACATTGTATGGCGATAATTAGAGAGAATCGCGCTGTGATGTTCTTCCAGTTATGGGTAGAAAATTTACGCCAGAAATAAACTGTCGCGATCAGAGTTAGGGCAGTGAGAAACCAGAAGAACTCTTCGGTGAAAAGCGATAAAAGAGGCAACATGGGAATACAAGTTTACTAAGAGTGAAACTACTCAACCTCCCGAGGTGGATCATCTGAATCATCAAAGGGCTCCTGGGGTTGGGAGAGCTTCCAGTACATGTAATAGATAAAAACCCCAAAGAATGGCCATTCGATGACATAGACCCAACTCAGGTGGTTTCCACCGAGAGCTCGGTTGAACTCCCAGACCCCCATAAGGCCACAGAGCGGTAACCCCCATAAAACCCAGCGGCGTTTTGGCTCAGGCTCTAGTTCAGGCATCGGCTGGGAGTTCATCATCTACTTCCGCTAATAGTTGTTCATTGGCAAACCAATCCTTGGCTGCCATCACAATCCAAATGGTATCGATCAACATTCCCATTGCCCACATAATCGAGCCGCCTCTGTGCTGGTCAGCCAAACCCATCTGCATCGTTGTGCTCGCAGGAAGTGAATGAAGGACGCGATTTCCAGAGTACAAAAAGAATCCCACCATGGTCTCGGGCAACATCATCGCGAAGAGGGAAATTACTCGAAGAGAATAAGGCACAAAAAATGGATGTGGGTTGCCCTCCATCACCGGGTAGTAATAAATAAATCCACCAACCAAGAAGAGTATTAATTCAATGCAATGCCCATTGGGGTTGGTCATCCCCCAGTTAGCAAGCGGTGAAAAGTGAGTTCCAATGAGCACCAATAAAAAGATGACAAAACCAACCTGAGGCTTGAAGAGCACTCGGATGAGGGGATTGCCCCCGACTAGTCGAATTAAACTTCGAACCGCAATGTGCTCTGATCGCACGGCAACGGTTATCGGAGCTCCGAGCACTAGGAGCGGTGAAATAAGCATCATCAAACCAATATGTTGAATCATATGAACCCAAAAGATACGCACCGCAAAATGCGGAATTGGGCCCACCAGTAGGGTGAATGTAAGGGTTACTCCACTTAAGAAGGAGATCTGGCGCAGTATAGGTATTGATTTGCGTGCTTGGACTTCGGAGAGATACCAAAAGCCGGTCCCTAGAATCGCCACAGCAAAGAAGAGATCCCATAATGGATTAAGTTTCATTCCCAGCAACCTCTCACTTAAATCACAAATTCATATTTAGTATAGGAGTGAGTGCAGGCACTCACCGAGCACGGAAACTATCTGGATCCTTACTGCAATCGATTGTTCCCCAAGTCACAGTTTAAGCGTACTCTCCTCCTATTCATTCTCAGTCTTTACACACTGACCATCAGGAAAGGATGTCCGTGGATATAGCCACACCTACAAAGTCGAAGACTGCAATCGGAGCGCTTTTAGCAATTGTGCTCGCGATCGCTGTCCTCGCCGGAGTCGGCTTCACGCTCCATACAGTTTCAGCCGACCCACAACCAAACCGATATGCCACCAAAGTAGGCACAATTGTTGCTGCCGATGGCAAGACATATAACCATTACACAATCGCCGATGGTGTGTATGCCGATCCTATTAACTCTAAGGCGCACGGAACTTGTGCAACCTGCGATGGTGGACATCCAAGCTGGCCCTCCTACGGCCCAAACACCGATTTCGTTCTTCCGGCTAATTCATACATCACAATGACTCTTACCGTTTACGACGGCGGAGAGAAATTGAATACTCCTTACTTTGGGAGCGTTGTAGGAACCGTCGATGGGACAGTCTCGTATGACGGAGTTGTGAAAACTTCCCTACCTTTCGACGCCGTAGAACATACATTTACCCTGCATGGACTCCCAACTTCTACACAGGATCCACTCTTCGTAAACATTCCACTCCCTTTAAATACGGATGCTGAAATGAAGGCATACAACGATGACCCAACAAAACTTCCTGTAGGTCACAAAGTAACCTTCTCATTTCTAACAAGTGGTCCAGGTCATTATGTCTGGAACTGTGAATATCCATGCGGTGACTCGACGTATCAGGGCTTCGGTGCTGTTATGGGTCAACTCGGATATATGAGCGGAAAGGTAATCGTCATCTAATGTCTGACCACGACAACGAAATCATGGCGCCAACTCCAGGTGCACGAATTGCAACATTTCTTAAGCGCAAAGATGTAAGTCAAACTTTTTGGCTTGGCCTCTTCTTTACTGCTGTATTCGTAGTTTTGGGCCTGTGGGCTTATCCCAAGTGGATGCCCCCAGTCCTGAGCAAGCAGATGCAGGCTAATGAGGACATCATGATCTGGTTCACCGTTATCTCCGCACCCATTGCTGGTGTGGTTCTAGCAATTGCAACCAAATCCTTCTTGAACATGCACCGCGGTGATACCCCTCCTGAAGAAGGCGTCGCCATTAGAACAAATACCCCTGTTGTCATCATATGGACCGCCACTTCGGTGCTCTTCTGTATCGTTGCAATTGTTTGGGGCTTGGTAGCTCTGAATACTGAATCCATTGCTGCTGCCACCGACGCACCTAAGTCACTTATTGTTGATGTCACAGGTGCGCAATGGGCTTGGTCTTTCTACTATCCAGCGCAGAACATCCACACTCACACTATGAATATCCCGGTCGACCAGCCAGTGACTTTCAACATCATCTCTGATGATGTAAACCACTCATTCTGGCCAGTCCAGTTGGGTGTAAAAGTGGATGCCAACCGTTTGGTCACAACTATTGCTCATGCTGATCCAACCGCTACTGGGCCGCTTGATATTAAGTGCGCCGAACTTTGCGGTCTCTATCATGCCTACATGGAAACTAGTGGCGCGGTACAAACCCCAGCAGATTTCGCTAGTTGGGTTTCATCAATTCAGGCAACAGGAGGCGTAGAACAATGACCACTCTTTCACACGCACCTGCTTCATCGCGGCCAATTCCTAACCCAGAAAAGAGCTTGATCACTAAGCTCCACATGGGTACCGGAATGGTTGTAGGAATTATCTTCTGTTGGGGAACGTATTTCGCTATGAAGGCCGGTCGCGATATGACCGACACTCATAACGTAAACAAAGTTCTTCTCATGTCGATGTTCGCATGGAGCGTTGGATTCCTCCTTGGAATCGGCGCATTCATCGGACCATTCCGCTGGTTGATCGGCAAAGATCTAACTGCCGAAGAACAACTCTTCCTTGCTGGCGATGGCCAAGGAATCAAGCGCTACTTCCGCTACTGCACCGACCACAAAGTCGTCGGTATCCAATACTTAGTAGGCGTAATGGCCATGCTCGGTGTCGGCGGAACAATGGCGATGATGATTCGTACGAACCTTGCAACGCCTGGTTCGCACTTCGTCTCTCCCAATGTCTATAACTCGTTAGTCGGTTTACACGGCATTACGATGATCGTTGCGATGATCATCGTTGCGACAGGCCCATTCGGTAACTACATCATGCCAATCATGATCGGTGCTGCAGATATGGCCTTCCCTCGCCTCAATGCGCTGAGCTGGTGGGTTCTCTTCACCGCCATCCCGGTTCTTTGCAGCGCTTGGTTCTTGGGTGGAATTCCAACCGGTTGGACTGCATACGCTCCTTTGAGCGATCAGGCTGGACCGGGAATGAATGCCTTCCTAGCCACGATTATTATCTTCGCGGTTTCAACAGCAGTTGCAGGTGCCAACATCACCACAACAGTTATTGCGATGCGCGCCAAGGGAATGAAGTGGAACCGTGTGCCAATCTTCGTGATTGGAGCCACCATTTCAGTAGCTCTTGCTATCCCTGCATTCCCTACATTCATGGTTGCAATGATTCAAACTGCTATGGATAGAACGATTGCAACTGGCTTCTACGATGCCAATGTGGGCGGAAGCGGATGGCTCTATGCCAACCTCTTCTGGATCATGGGCCATCCTGAAGTTTATGTAATCTTGATTCCAGGTGTTGCAGCCCTTATGGAAATTGCTCCGGTCTTCGTTCGTAAGCCGCTCTTCTCCTACAACGCCGCAATCGCTGGCTTTGCAGGAATTGCCGGGCTTTCGATCCTGGTCTGGGCGCACCATATGTACATGTCAGGTTGGATGCCTTCACTCAACGGCCCATTCATGGTCACCACTGAATTCATCTCGGTACCAACTGGCTTACTCTTCCTGGTTCTTATCGGAACCTTGTGGCGAGGCAAACCTTGGATGAAGCTTCCGATGCTCTCGGTTTATGCCTTCATCTGGGACTTCTTAATCGGTGGAATCACCGGTATTTATCTCTCTGACGTTCCTGCCGACAATTATCTGCATGGTTCCATGTATGTGACCGCGCACTTCCATTACACATTGATGGGTGCCGCACTTACGGGAGCTATTGGAGGACTGGCGTACTGGTTCCCTAAGATGACAGGTCGCATGCTTAATGAAAAGGGTGGTTACATCTCCTTCTGGTTCGTCCAGATTGGATTTAACGTTCTCTTCCTTGGCATGTTTATCGCTGGCTCGCAAGGTCAGCCACGTCGCGTAGCCGACTATGCGCATCTCTTCGCGCACGCTAACTTGATAAGCACAATCGGTGCTTACAGCGTTGGTATCGGAATGCTGACTCTGCTCTGGGCGATTGTCCACTCATGGCGTAGCGGCAAGATCGCTCCGATGAACCCATGGGGCGCAAAGACTCTGGAATGGACCGTTCCATATCCAGTCCCATTGGTGAACTTCGATACACCACCAGTTGTAACCAGTGATCCATATGGCTACGGAAGGAGCGCAAAGTAAATGGCGCATGACACAGAGTTCCACGTCCATCACGATTCACCGGAGGCAATAGGTCGGCGCGAGCGTCTTGGCGTTCGTCTACTTATTGTCGCTGATGGAGCATTCCTCTTTGGAATGATCTTTTCGTGGTTTTATCTTCGCAACCTCAATGTCAACGAAGCCTGGTTACCAAAGGGAGTGCATACATTTAGCACCGCCTCTGGTTGGGTTGCTGCCTCTGGCTTGATCGTTGCAGCGATAGCTCACCGACTTGGTGAGTACAAGCGTGAACTGCGAAATATGACCTCTATCGTTGTACTCATCGCCCTACTTGTCGGTGGCTACCTCCAATGGCATCAGATGGCTCACATGCCATTTATTACCAAAGATGGCGCTGATCGTCCGTTCTATAACGGTGCTTATGCATCCAACTGGGTACTTGTAGCGGGAGCGAACATGTTCCACTACCTAGTAGGGGCATTCGTCGCTCTAGGCCTAGTCCTGCGTGGCTATCGCACCAAGATTGATCCAACCCTTGAGGTGTGGCGTCAACGTACTGCAGGTGCATGGTTTACCTGGATTGCAATTGCAGGGGTGCTCTGCGCGCTTGCGACTTCATTCAAATAAGTCACATATGTTGAGAAAGGCCCCATAAGAGCGATCTTGTGGGGCCTTTCTTTATGCACTTTCGGGTATTCTACGTGCAAGCTTACGAAGGAGCGCAAAATGGCAAATAAAGAACAAAAAAGCAACGCGAACGCTAAGAAAGAACCAAAGCTAAACCTCAAGGAGAAGCGTTTAGCAAAGCAAGAGAAGAAGTCAAAGAAAGACTAATTTTCTAGAAACTTATGGAGAAGGCAAGCCGCTCTTTATATGGGTGGCTTGCCTTCTTCGCTTTTTTCGGCCTAACACTCTCGCTATTTCTTAACGCCTTCAATGTCGATCCGTTTGCAGTCACGGATCAAACACTATTCCACCAGAACACCGCGCCTATTCGTATCATCGGCTTCTTCAGTTATTTCACCATCTGGTCCAATATTCTGGTCATCTATGTCGGATATGCAATTGCCGCTAGTAAGACTTCATCCAAATATTTTGGAACTCTCTTTGCAACTGGGCTGACCATGATCACGATCACGGGGCTGCTCTACAACTCGCTTATTCTTCCGGTCTATCCCCCAAAGGGCTGGTACTGGCTTACTTCCACGCTCATGCATGTTTTAGTACCAATTATGTATAACTACTTATGGTTCAAAAAAGGCCCACGCGGTAATCTCAGTGTTCAGCGTTCTCCGCAAATATTGATGATTCCGATCATCTACCTCTTTTATACGATTGCTCGCGGCGTGGCAATCGAGCAATGGCCATACAAATTTTTAGATTTAACGAGCGAAGGTTTTACCCTTTGGATAATCGGTGTTGCGATTATCTTTAGCTTTGGAATGCTGTTGATATTTGGTTTCGCCAAAGTTGATCAAAAACCAATGAAAAAACCCTTAAAGTAAATCTGGATCGATCTTTGTCTGCTCTTTAATCTTGGCTAGATCCGAGGCAGTCCCCTTGGCAATATTCTCTGTATCTTTGACGATACCTTCGAGATGGTTAGCGATAAAGGTCTTTGGGTTGAGATCTTGGATATCGAGATTGGCATATTCGGGCCCGAGCTGGCTCTTAAATTCGGTCATGGCTTGGCGACTAAAACCACGAACTTTTTGTAGGAATTTCGCTGCATCGACCGCAAATTGAGGCAACTTATCGGGGCCTATGAGCACGGCTGCCAGGATTGCCAGCACCAGTAACTTCTCAAAGCCGATTCCAAACATACTTCAACGATACCGTCAGGAGTATAGTTAGGCAACGTGCATTTCTTAAGTAGCCCCCTTTCCGGACAAACACACGATCTCACATATGACGATGTGTTTATGGTTCCCAATTACACCCAGATCGCTAGCCGCATGGATGTTGATCTGGCTACCGATGATGGCACCGGCACCACAATTCCTATCGTCGTAGCCAACATGACGGCAATCGCCGGCCGACGTATGGCCGAGACAGTTGCTCGCCGAGGTGGACTAGTAGTAATCCCCCAAGATATTCCCCTTGAGATCATCGCCGATGTAATCGCCTGGGTTAAGACCCGGCATATAGTTTTTGAAACACCCGCCACCTTAGAAGCAACCGAGACCGCAGCTAGCGCCTTGGATCTGATCACAAAGCGTGCACACGGAATCTTGGTAGTGGTTGATAAGACGAAGCCGATTGGTGTTATTACACAGAGCGATTTGGAACGAGTAGATCGCTTCACGCAATTGCGCCAGATCATGCATACCGATTTCACAACTCTGCCAGACAGTGTCGAGCCACGTCAGGCATATGAAGCGCTGGAAGAAAGTCGTCGCGAATTCGCCGCAATCGTCAGCACCAGCGGAGATTTAGTAGGAATTCTTACGAAGGCCGGAGCACTTCGCGCCACCCTCTACCGCCCAGCACTTGATTCCAAGAACCGGTTGCGTGTTGCAACAGCGATCGGAATAAATGGCGATGTCGCTGGCAAAGCAAAGGCGTTATTAGCCGCGGGGTCAGATTGCCTCATCATAGATACTGCGCATGGACACCAAGCCAAGATGATTGAGGCGATCAAAGCAGTCAGAGAGCTCAATCCCGGCGTTCCAATCGTCGCTGGAAATATTGTTACAGCGCAAGGGACCAAAGACCTTATTGAAGCCGGCGCGGACATCATCAAAGTTGGAGTCGGACCTGGAGCGATGTGCACCACCAGAATGCAGACCGGTGTTGGTCGTCCCCAATTCTCCGCAGTAGTTGAATGCGCGGCACAAGCGCGCGCCATGGGCAAGCATGTCTGGGCCGATGGTGGTGTTCGCCATCCGCGCGATGTCGCCTTGGCACTAGCTGCCGGTGCGTCACAAGTAATGATCGGCTCGTGGTTCGCAGGTACCTTGGAAAGCCCTGGCGATTTAATCAGAGACACGAGTGGCAAGCTATATAAAGAGTCATTCGGAATGGCATCTGCACGTGCTGTTAATGCACGCACCACTCAAGAGAGCGCCTTTGATCGTGCGCGAAAGCGAATCTTTGAAGAGGGCATTTCATCTAGCCGCATGTATATAGATCCTGCTCGCCCTGGAGTCGAAGATCTTATTGATCAGATTATCGCTGGTGTCCGCTCCTCATTTACTTATGCCGGAGCGGCCACGATTAATGAATTTCACGATAAATGCGTCGTGGGAATCCAATCTGCATCGGGTTATGCAGAGGGACGCCCGCTTCACACTTCGTGGTAATTAATTAAGTAATATCGAAATTTCTAAGCCTGGATTAGTTTCACTAAATTTCTGCTGGCCGCCGAGCCCAGAAATCTCCATCAAGACCGCCACGCAATCAACAACACCGCCGCTACGCCCGATCAGCTTCACAGCGGCACCGAGGGTTCCTCCGGTGGCAAGCACATCATCGATCACCATAACTCTTTCGCCGGTAAGAACAGCATCTTGATGAATTTGTAAAATTCCTTCGCCATATTCCAATGCATAGCTCTCAGAAAAACTTGCAGCTGGGAGTTTCCCACTCTTGCGAATGGGAATAAATCCCTTGCCAGTCATCTTTGCTACTGCTGCAGCAAAAATGAATCCGCGCGCTTCCACACCGGCAACTAGATCAAACTGCCGACTCACTTTAGAAAATTCGCGTACGGCCAGATCAAATGCTTCTGCGTTTCTCAACAGCGGTGTTATATCTTTAAAGAGAATCCCTGCCGTCGGAAAATCGGGCACATCGCGGATCAGGCTTCGAAGGAAATCCTTCGAAGCCTGATCGCCTTGATTTGCCTTGATAATTACTTGCTAGTCCAGATGTTAATTGGCGACTGCAAGAAGTAGACCACGAATAAGGCAGAGGCAATGTAAAGCAGTGCATGCACTTCCTTACGGCGACCTTGGACTACTCGTACTAGTACGTGCGAAACAAATCCAGCACCGATACCTACTGAGATGCTGTAAGTGAATGGCATCAAGATCATTGTCAGGAATGCCGGGATCGCAATTCCATAATCTTGCCAGTCGATATTCTTGATTTGAGACATCATCAAGAAACCGACAATGACCAACGCTGGTGTCGCAGCTTCGTAAGGAATAACTGCAACTAATGGTGCCAGGAATGTCGTAAGCAAGAAGAGAATTCCTGTTACCACTGAAGCTAGGCCAGTTCGAGCCCCTTCACCCACACCAGATGCAGATTCGATATAGCTTGTGTTTGAAGAGATATTTCCCATTCCACCACCAACTGCTGCGATTCCATCTATCAAGAGGATGCGGTCAATATTTGGAATAAGTCCATCGCTGTCGAACAAACCACCTTCACTTGCGATTGCAGTAACTGTTCCCACATTGTCGAAGAAATCCGATAGCAACAATGAGAAGATCAGGAGAATTGCAGATACGACCGTGACACGGTTAAAGGCGCCGGTCAGATCGATATGGCCAAAGAGACTGAAGTCAGGCTTTGCGAATACTTTTGATGGAATAGTTGGAACATTCAGTCCCCAACCCTTTGGATTTACATTCGTTCCATCAAAATTAGGGCCGATCTTAAAGGCCTTCTCAACAATAACTGCAAGTACTGTAGTGACAACAATCCCAATTAGTAGCGCCCCTTTAACTTTCCTTACAACAAGGGCAATCATCAAACAGAGTCCAAATGCGAAAACTACAATTGGCCAGCCCACGAGGTTTCCATTGTCACCCAGTTGAACTGGTACCGGTCCGGCGCCAGTACGACGAACAAACCCGGCATCAACTAAACCGACGAGCGTGATGAACAAACCAATTCCAACGGCAATCGCAATCTTTAACTGCCCTGGCACTGCGCGAAACATCGCAGCGCGGACGCCAGTTAATACGAGGATGACGATTATCACGCCTTCGATTATTACTAGGCCCATCGCATCTGCCCAGGTCATCTTGGATGCAATACCGATTGCAACGAAGGTGTTTAGCCCGAGGCCAGTAGCGAGCGCAAGTGGGAAATTCGCCACAGAGCCCATCAGGATGGTCAAAATACCTGCCATAAGGGCAGTCATAGCAGCAATCATCGCGAGATTTGGGTGGCTACCATCTCCCCCAAGGTATTTACCGTCTCCATCTTTGGTAAGACCGATAATCAGTGGATTGAGCGCAACGATGTATGCCATGGTGAAGAACGTGACGAAACCGCCACGAATTTCTCTAGCTATCGTTGAGCCGCGTTCGCTGATTTTGAAGTAGGAATCGAGCATGGCTTAGTCTCCTAATTTTGTTATCGGGGGTGGTTGCGACCCCGTATGAAGTGACGGCTCATAGACCGTGGGAATGACAAAACCGTATAGGCAATTCACCCAGATGTTAAGCGCACACTCAGGCAATTTTCACTTAAAGTGGACCCCTTAGGGCGAAATGAGGATAAATTGGACGATCAAGCATTTCTAGAGTTTGCGATAGCGGCGGCTCGCCAGGGTGGCGCAGAGGGCGGGGTCCCAATCGGTGGAGCCCTAGTAGTAGATGGCAAGCTCCTTGGTGTGGGCTACAACAAGAGGGTCCAGCAAGGTAGCGCAATCCGTCATGGCGAGACCGATTGCCTCGAGAATATCGGCCGATTGCCAGCTAGCGTCTACGCCAAGGCCACGATGTACACAACTTTGTCGCCATGCCATATGTGCAGCGGAGCAATCTTGCTCTATGGAATTCCACGGGTGGTACTTGGCGAAAATCAGACATTCATGGGCGCTGAAGATTTGCTGCGCTCGCACGGCGTGGAAGTTATAAACCTTAACTCACAAGAGTGCAAAGATTTGATGGCGAAGTTCATTTCAGAGAAGCCCGATATCTGGAATGAAGATATCGGCGAAGAATAATGTCAGAATTTACACATACCGTTTGGAGCCAATGGTCAGATCTTGCAGTTCCGCCAGGCTTCCGAAAGCTATCGCTCGCTGATCACCCGCTCGATAGCTCTGACCTATCCCAGATCACGATCTATGTTCAACCGTACATGACTGGCACTGAACTTCTGGAACCAGTTAAGGCAATGAACAAGTTGCAAATTCTTCAAGTTCCCAATGCTGGGTATGAAAGTGCTCTGCCCTACCTTCGTCCCGGAGTGGTGCTCTGCAATGCTAGAGGAGTACATAATGCTTCGACCGCGGAGCTAGCCGTGGGGCTTGCTATTGCAATGAAACGCGGAATTCCTGACTTCCTTCGATCACAAGACCGGGGGGAATGGAGCCACGAGCGCATGGGATCGCTCAACGACAGCGATATCGGAATCATTGGAGCAGGCTCTATTGGCCAGACCTTGGTCTCCTACCTCAAACCATACGAGGTTGAAATCACGACTTTTTCGCGTTCGGGAAGTAACGGATCTCTTTCTATGGAACATTTGGACCGATTGCTTCCAACCTTTGATTTCCTCTTTCTGATAATTCCACTCAATCCCGAAAGCACAAACCTTATTGATGCCAGGCGGTTGGCACTGATGAAAGATGGGGCCATCTTGGTAAATGTAGCGCGCGGCAAAGTAGTGGATACCGATGCCCTTGTTGCGGAACTTAACACTGGGCGAATAAGCGCTGCCCTTGATGTCACTGATCCAGAACCACTTCCCGTTGGCCATCCGCTCTGGAGTGCCAAAAATGTACTCATTACCCCGCATGTCGGTGGAGATTCCGAAGCTTTCGAAAAGCGGGGGCGAAGATTTGTCGAGGAACAACTACAACGTATCGCCGATGGGTTAAAACCTTTAAATATTATTACGATTTAATTCTTTAAATAGCGCTGCATCTGGGTTGCAATGACCTCTTCACCTGGAATACCCGATGTAAATAGATCCACGACAATTCTCTTCCGATCTTCTTCCGATTTATTCTGGCTGATCTTCGATTTTGCCTCAACTTTATTTACATGCAGAATCACAGCGATGATTCCTTTAAGTTGTAGCTCAAAATAGTGAGGATCGGATTCAGATGCAGACCAAGGCAACTCCCGGTTCAATTCATGGTGTGCTGTAAGTTCTGTAACAATCTGACGTAATAACTCAATGTCTTCGCTTACTTCGACGGTGCCACTTAAATGGACAGATTCGTAATTCCACGTTGGAACAACCTTGTGATCGGTAACTTTATTACCGTAATTGGTCGGTGAAATGTATGCCTGTCCTCCATGCAAAATTGCAAGCCCTTGGCTTTCGGCTTGAATCGTCTTCCACTGTTGATTGCCACGAGCCATATGCATGATAAGGCGGCCATAGTTCCCAGTGCTTGGGTCAACATCTACCCACATCATTGGCATTAACGTTGATACTGGAAGCCCATCTGGATTTACCGTCACAAGGTCTGCAGCTCGCACTTGAGCCACAAAGAGTTGAATTTCTTTCCAATCTTCGACTCTATTGAGGGGTGGTATGTACATGCCCTTAGTATCTCATTGCACCTACAATTCCCATATGGAAGATGTCTTAAAGAACGCTTCGGTCAAGCGGATAACCGCAGAAATGCAGGAGCGGGGTATTAAAGGCGCGGTGAGGATATTGAGCGATAGTGCCAGGACGGCGGCAGAGGCGGCCGAAGCTCTCGATATTGAAGTCGGTCAGATCGCCTCTTCTATCGTCTTCAAGCTTCCCAATGGTCGTCCATTGCTAATCATCACCTCTGGGGCACATCGGATCGACACTACCCTCGTGGCCGCAACCCTTGGAGTTGAAAAACTCCATCGCGCTGATGCCAACTTTGTGAAATCTGCTTCTGGTATCAGCATCGGAGGTGTCAGCCCATTTGGCTGGCAGCATGATGGAACGCTGGCCAATCCCGAACCGGTAGTACTCATAGATCTAGCCCTAGCTGCATTTGATGTGGTCTGGGCCGCCGCCGGACACCCACATGCTGTTTTCCCAACAAATTACGAAGAACTTATAAAATCCACAAGTGCACAACCCATAAAAGTTGGAGATTAATCGATGAAAAAGTTACTGGCATCTCTATTCATATCCGTCTTGGTGCTAACAGGATGTGGAAGCTCTGGCCACGGAAACTTTAAGTTGCCATTGTCCCCCGTGCCATTAGTTATGAACGTCGATACCTCGATCGTCAGTCACCTGTCTGTCTCTGTCGCCTCTGGTAGCTACGCGAAGCAAGCAACCAAAGATGGGGCTATCTCTCAGTCAATCATCTATTACATTCCAAGTACTGGGGCTAAAGTCATTTTCATGTCGGTCTACGAATTTTCTGCTACAACATTTGATCGACTTAAAAATCCTTCGCAGCCCCCCGCTTATGGGCAAGAGGTGCTCCGCAAGAACGGCTATGTCTTCAGCGTTGCTGGACCGCAAGACTCTATCTTCGATCCCAAGACTGCCGATGGCATCAATGTTTCAGCGCTCTACGCCACCATCTACAAGTCCGCTACATACTCTGCTCAATAATGATTCTCTCGCCCCGAACGGTTAAGTTAACCACTCGAACCGGAATCGATATTCATCGCACTCTGCCCCATCGCTCTATTCGCACAATTGGTGCCTGGTGTTTTATAGATCACTTTGGGCCAACGGTGCAAGATGATGCGATGAGTGTGGCGGCGCACCCACATGTGGGATTGCAAACGGTGAGTTGGTTATTCGATGGCAGGGTAGAGCATCGGGATTCATTGGGGAGTATTCAAATAATTCATCCTGGCGAACTCAACTTAATGACGGCAGGGCGAGGGATCGCTCACTCCGAATTATCAGGCACCGATACCGAAATAATGCATGGCGTTCAACTCTGGACGGTTCTTCCAGATTCAGTGCGAAATACAATACCGACCTTTGATCATTACTCGGACCTTCCAGTGATAAGTCAGAAGGAGATAGAAGTCCGATTATTCGTGGGTCAATATATGGGAGAAGAGTCCCCCGCTCGAATTTTTTCAGAGTTAGTTGGAGCTGAGATCTCGCTTGCGGCCGGATCGATCCACCAGTTACCTCTTCGTGCAGACTTTGAATACGGAGCTCTGCTAGTAGCTGGAGATATCGTCATCAATAAAGATGAAGTGCCTTTAACTAACCTTTATTACAGCGCTCCAGGCAAAACCACCCTGCACGTGAGCACCGTTACAGGGGCCACCATTGTGCTGCTAGGCGGAACTCCGTTTTTAGAAGAGATCGTGATGTGGTGGAATTTTATTGGACGCAACCACGACGAAATAGTCAAAATGCGCGCTGACTGGAATGGTGAGAGTCAGGTTTTCCCATACTTTGAAGACCATATACATGGCCGGATTCCAGCGCCAGATCTTCCAAATATTCAACTACAACCGCGCGGAAATATCCGCCCAGTTATTAATTAACTTTAAAACTTACCGAAACAGTTACGGTGACAGTTTTAGGAATCGTCGTTGTGTCGTACATTCCTCCACCAGAGGTGTCTACTGAATCAGGTGAAGTAACTTGCACTGGGCCACTAGATACGGCAATTACACTTCCCAGACTTGAACCCACTGCCTTTGTCATGGATATACCGCGAGCTTTAGCATCGACCATTGCTTGTGCTAACAGCGCAGGACGTAGCGCAGCCAAGTTTGAAACATAGAACTGTGGGCCATAATTATTGATATTTACCCCAGTCTGCAGCAACGTGCCTATGCCGTTACTTAACGAATAGACGCGATTTACATCTTTAGAACGCACCGTGACACTCTGGCTGGCTTGATAAGAAAGGACTCGTCCGGTGGGATTCCCATTTATATATTCATTGACCGCATTGGTGTTTACTCCGCCTGTTTGAATACCAGAAGCAGGTATACCCCCTGCGACCAAATATTTCGTGAGCGCATCAACGCTCTTTCCAACTTTGGATACTGCTGATGCTGCATTTGCAGAACTCTCTTGTGCGTTAAGTGTCCATACCGAATTGTCAGCTGTTGCATTCGTGCGTGCTTGGCCAGTAACCGTGACTGAATTACCTGCACGTGCCGCGAGACCTTGCCCAACTAAGCTCAGCCCATATCCCGTACCGAAAGCCAGTATCAGGGCAGAGATGATCAAGCCGTAGACCTTGGCTGAAATGCGATTAGTCTTAACAGTTTCGTTCATAGATTAAGAATACGGCATACCCGTTAGGAAAAGTCTTCTACCGATAGTGCTGTCCCTAATTCGCCCAGTTTTCACGCTCTGTGCGAACCGTTTTACCTGTGAGTGAGGACACATCCATGGCAAGAGAGATCAAGTGATCTTGGCAGGCTTCGCGGAGCGGGTAAGGAGCGTGAGTCGCGCCTGAAACCCAATCTCTCATTGCCATCATCAATGTGGCAATAGCGATCTCTTCATCCATTAGGCGCAGGCCAACCAAAGGATTCTTGTATATGACTTTTCCGTTAAGTGAGATGTGTTCCAAATCAAAGCCATCCAAGTTTAAATCAATGCCTAGTTGGTAGCGGCGAAACTCTGATTCAACTATTGCAGTTCCGTTAGTCAACGCAATCAGGTGGTTATCAACGATCTCCCCCGCGCTACCGCGGATAACTATGCGCCTGTGACGCAATTGATTGTGCCATTGGTTTTCTACAAAATTGTAAATCCCAGATTTGCCATCGCCAAAATCAATGGTTGCGATCGTTGTAGTTCTGGGATTAGCCGATAGATCTTCATTCCAACCATCCCGAGAGAGCGGATCTATCAGAGGAGCTACAAATGTACGAGCAGCAATCTCTGCCGGCTCATATCTTGTCGTCAAGAAGCTTCGCATCAATGAAACTGCGTGATACCCATGTGTGGATGAGATCTCAACCGAAGTTGGAATTCCGATTGCTCCCTCTCTCACCGACGTTAATCGAGCCGCATGCCCAGGCAGATACAAATATTGCTCAGCAACTTGCACCAAGTCGCTACTGCCTACGGCTGACCAGAGTGCCCGAAGCGCCGGCGCATCAGGAGCTGGGGGAGTTTCGCAAAGCACCGGAATTCCTAAAGAGACAAATTCTTCAATGATTTCTGGATTAGAAGCCCATGAAACGGCAACAACGACAAAATCCGGTCGAGCAAATTGCAATAATGCTGTAACAGATTCGAAAATCGAGATTCCATAATCGGCCTGCAGATCTGCCGCTCGCTGCGAATTACGAACGACGGTACCGATGAGTTCAAACTTTTCAGGCATAAGTTGACCTAGCCGAATATAGAACTCGCTACGCCAGCCCGCGCCAATCACTGCAAAAGTAGTCACGCGCGCAACCTAGCGGATTACTTGAGTGTGGTGAAGAAGAAATCAAGGGTGCGCTCCCAAGCTAGCGCTGCCGCAAGGGGATCAAAGACTTCAGGACGATCATCATTGAAAAAGGCATGGTTGGTACCCGGATAATCAAAGGCGGTAATACTTCCGCCAGCTGCTTGAATTTCTGCGATCGCCTCTTGAATTCCTGGGGCACTGGAAGTTCCATCCCCTTGGGCACAATGAATCAGCGCTGATTTTCCAGCGTACTTTTCCCACATGGGTGCATGGCGCTCCCAAGATGCCCCTGGATAAAATCCAACAGTTGCCGAAACTTGTGGTGAAAGAGTCCCGCTCCAAATTGCCAGACTTCCGCCCATGCAAAATCCAACAACTCCAACGTGCTGGGTAGATGTTTCGGGCAAAGAAAGCAGGTAGTTAGCAGCACTTATAATTTCTTTACCAGCTTGATCTAGTTGCAATTCCATCATTAATTTCTTGGCGGTATCTGGTTCGGCTGCGGCTTGGCCGTGATAGAGGTCCGGGGCAAAGGCAACGAATCCCGCAGCCGCAAAACGATCAACTACATCTGTAATGTGACCGACTAGCCCCCACCACTCTTGAATAATAATTACTGCGGGGCCACTCTCAGTCTCGGGAAGTGCGAGATAACCTTCGCCGGTTACTCCATTATGAGAGTAAGTCAGATGCATTCCCATTTTATTTACGTCGAGTACGTCGACCGACGGTTAGACCTACCCCAAAACCAATAAGTAAAAGGGTGGCAATCAGAACTAATGTCACGCCAGGGCTGCGATCATCTCCGCCAATATTTGAAATGCTGGGGCGACTATCGTGAGCTTCATCGGCCCAAGCCGTAGAGCTGCGCAGAGTGAGTTGGGCAAGAACGATCGCTGTTAGTACTTTGGCTTTCACAAAACCCTCCTCAATAGTGATCTCCTTAGTCTAACTATTGCCGCAAGGTGATGGGTAAGTACTGAAGGATATCTGGGGAGGTGACTGGCCTCAGTTCGGTAGCAGCGGCCCGCGCGGCTAGCGAATGAGCACTAATTGCCTTAAATACGACTACGACCACATCCTTAAAATTATCGGGCTTCCAACTGGCGAGCATAGAACCGATTAACCCAGCCAAAATATCCCCAGTTCCAGCGGTTGCCAGTTCGGACCCACCCAATTCATCTTGAACAATTAGTCCCTCGGGTGAGGCGACAACGGTGTGATAACCCTTGAGTACGACTACGCAATTGAGAGCTATCGCCATCTCCAAAGCGCTCTTTTGGCGACCCTCTTCCCCGATCCCGATATCGAAACCCAATTCCCGAGCTTCTCCTTCGTGCGGGGTGATGACAGCGAAATCAGCTTTGATCCGCTTTACATATTTCATGGCTGTGGAATCTAAAACAACATATTTGCTGCGAGGTAGTGAAAATCTTCTTCCTAACTTTGGCGAACCCGGTCCTATTACCCAAGCATCGACACCTATGCCTTTAATCGACTCGCGAACAACGACATCGGGGTAGGCGCCTACTACTAGATTGCGAGTGCATTGGTCAGGGGAGATAAAGTTGATGTATCCCGAGCCACCGCGACGAGCACCGCCAACACAAAGTAGCGCTGCTCCAGAGAATTCAGGGCTGCCAGCGATAACCGCCACCGTGCCGTGAGAATACTTGTGCGAACTCTTTGATAATTTCTTTATAAAATTCTTCTCCACGCTACCAATTATCCACATAGTGGTACCTAATTGGAAGCACATTTTCTAGGCTTCCCGTCACACAAAATTCGCTATACTCTCAGTACCAAATCGGAGGCTAAATGTCGATCATTGCGTTTCAAGGTCTCACTAAAGCTTACAAAAATGTTGTCGCAGTCAAAGATCTCACGGCCAACGTTGAAGCCGGGAGAATTACTGGTTTCTTAGGACCTAATGGTGCTGGTAAAAGCACTGCACTTAAATGTCTTCTCTCCCTTGCAACCCCCACCTCAGGCACGGCGTTAATTCGCGGGGCAAAGTACCAAGATTTAGTAAATCCAATGAAAGAGGTCGGCGCGGTCATTGAAACCGGTGGATTCAATCCTTCACTCAGCGGCCTCAAAAACTTACGCATAATTGCAGCCTCAGCTGGGATAGGCGATGGGCGCGCCCTGGAAGTTCTGGAGTTGGTGGATCTCACCGATGCCCGAAATAAGAAAGTGAAGCAGTATTCCTTGGGCATGAAACAACGCCTCTCTTTGGCAACCGCAATCTTGGGTGAACCCGAGATCCTTGTCTTGGATGAACCAGCAAATGGTCTTGATCCCATTGGGATCGCTTGGCTCCGAGATTTCTTGAAGAAGTTAACGGCAAACGGCCACAGCATCCTGATCTCTTCCCACCAGCTAGCAGAGATGCAAAATACCGTCGATGATGTTCTGATTATTCATAAGGGTCGTCTCGTCACAGAAGGAACGATGGCTAATGTGGTCGGCAGCGGCACACTCGAAGAGGCCTTCATTCGATCAGTCGAGGCATCGGCATGAATCTTCTAAAGTCAGAATTTCGTAAGTTGATTTATACCCGATCTTTTTATGGATACATTGCAGGTGCACTCTTTTTAGCCTTGCTCTCTTCAATCCCAGCTGCCTTCTCGGTTAATGCCTTAAAAGCAGAGCTTTCTGGATCTTCATTAATGGATCCCCAGATGGTTGATGGTGTTTACGCCAAAGCAACTGGAGGCTACCTATTTGCCCTAATCATGGGAATTGCGATCATGGGTAATGAATTCCAAAATGGACAGGCTATTTCCACCTTCCTGGCAACGCCAAAGCGCATAAAAGTCCTCTATTCAAAGTTAATTGTTGCTGCTGGCGCCGGAATAATCATGATGCTGATTTCAACGCTTCTAGGATTTGTCGGAGCGTACTTCGGATTGAGTTTTTACCCACATGCCAAGGTAGAAAGTTCAACTTTCTTGGATCTAATAATCACTGCAGTTGTATCCGGTGCCGTCCTAGCCGTCATGGGAGTTGCTATTGGCGCGCTGGTGCGCAATGTAAAAATAGCGATGGGTGGAGCGGTAATCTGGTTGCAAGTTGTTGAAAAACTTATTGTGCTCTTCTGGATAACTGGCGGGAAGTTTCTACCTTCGGGATTGATCGTTGGAATGATGAATGTAAGAATAACCCTGAGGTCACAGCAAAGATATCTAAACTTATCTACTGGCAGTTTTTTTGGTCCCGGAATCTCTATAGCCCTACTCTTACTCTATGCAGCTATTTTTGCAGGGGTCGGCTCTTGGGTTTCGCTACGGCGCGATATCGACTGAGTCCATTAAATTGATCTCAGCGAGCGATGCCCTCACATCGCTCAAACTGAGATAGTTTTCTTACTTGAGTCCAGCTTTACCGAGAGTTGAAACCAAAGACATATAAAAACCTTGGGCAGTAAATGAGGCGCCGCTAATATTATTAATCTGCGAAGATTGCGCTTGCAAGACTTCTTGCTCGAGCATTGGAATTGCTATCGCGTTGATCTGTTGATCCCTAAAAGTTCCAACTGGATAGACCGGAGCAGTGACTTTCGTGATCTTGCCATTTTTCACAGTGACCGAAACTTGAACTGCGCCGTAGTGCGTCATGTAGGCAGAGCCCAGAAAAGTTCCTGATTTCTTTGCAGGTGCTTTAGGAGTTTTTGGGGTTGCGGCATCTGCGGCAGAAATTCCTGCTGGAATAAATGCGGCCACGGCGAGCGCCCCAATGACTGCTGCGGTCTTAACCAACTTTTCTACGGCCACTTCCAAACTCCCTCAACTCATCGTGCAATGGTTGAATTAAAGGCTTTGGAACTGTGAGAGCCCTGAGAGTCCTCTGTAATTAGGCTATGTATCTAGGCTAGCTCTGCGTCGGAAAGCCTAGGTTGATTCCACCATGGCTTGGATCGAGCCAGCGGCTGGTGATTACCTTGCCTCGGGTAAAGAAGTGCACCCCTTCAGTTCCGTGCGCGTGAGAGTCTCCAAAGAGCGATGACTTCCAGCCGCCAAACGAGTAGTAAGCCACCGGAACTGGAATAGGGACGTTAATTCCAATCATTCCAACTTCAATCTCATTCTGGAAACGTCGAGCGGCACCACCATCATTAGTGAAGATCGCCGTTCCATTTCCGAACTCGTGGGCATTAATGAGAGCGACACCCTCTTCATAGGATTTAACACGAACTACGGAGAGAACTGGCCCGAAAATCTCATCGGTGTAAATACTCATGTCGGTCTTCACGTGATCAAAGAGCGTTGGTCCAAGCCAGAAACCGCCAGGCTCTCCATCTACGACTGGGTTGCGGCCATCGACAATTAAAGTTGCACCATCTGCAACCCCAGCATCAACATAGCCTTTAACCTTATCGCGATGCGCGCCAGTTACGAGTGGCCCCATATCGCAACCACGACGGCCATCGCCAGTGCGCAGTTGCGGCATTTTGTCTGCAATCCTCTTAACGAGTTCATCGCCAATGGGTTCAACAGCTAGAACAACTGAAATTGCCATGCAACGTTCACCAGCAGAACCAAAGCCAGCATTTATCGCTTGATCGGCCGCTAAATCTAGATCGGCATCTGGCAAAACCAACATATGATTCTTAGCTCCGCCAAGGGCTTGAACTCGTTTTTTATTCTTGGTGCCAGTTTCATATATATATTGTGCAATAGGAGTTGAGCCAACAAAGGAGATGCTCTTGATGTCCGGATGCTCTAATAAAGCATCCACAGCTTCTTTATCTCCATGAACTACGTTGAAGACGCCATCTGGAAGACCGGCTTCTTTCAATAACTGCGCAATGAAGTTTGCAGTTGAAGGATCTTTCTCGCTTGGCTTTAAAATTACAGTATTGCCAGCAGCAAGCGCGATGGGGAAGAACCACATAGGAACCATCGCAGGGAAATTAAATGGAGAGATGATTGCTACAGCTCCGAGTGGCTGACGTACGGAATGCACATCTACTCCTCCTGAAACCTGCTCGGAGAAACCGCCTTTAAGTAAGTGCCCAAGTCCACATGCAAACTCAACAACTTCTTGACCACGAGTAATCTCACCCAGGGCATCGCTCAGAACCTTGCCGTGTTCTGCAGTGATGATTTCGGCCAGCTCTCCTTTGCGCGCGTTAAGCAACTCACGGAAGGAGAAGAGAATCTGGATCCGCTTAGTTAACGAAACCTCTCGCCACTCCTTAAATGCACCCGCTGCAACCGCTACTGCCTGATCCACAACAGCTCGCGAAGCGAGATCGACCGCCTTGCCAGCGACCCCAGTTGCAGGGTCGTAAACCGGAGCGGTTCTTTCGCTCGTTCCATTCCAAATGTGGCCATCGATAAAGTGTGAGATTCGGGTTGTCATGCCTTAATCTTAAAGAGATTACGTAGAGGCGTGAACTATCACCACTGGACATTTAGATTTAGCGGAACAGCTGGCAGAAATTGAGCCTAAAAGGAGATCGGCAAACTTCCCCTGACCTCTAGAGCCCATGATTAATAGGTCGGCCCCCTTAGATAGTTCAACGAGGGTGCGGACCGTTCCACCTTCTACCGAAGTGGTTTTTATCGCCCCAGCATCTGCCCCAAAAACGCTCGCGACACCATCTCTTAGAATCTCTGCAGACCAGATTTGAGGATCGCTCTCTCCCACATAACCCGCAGAGCCCAATCCAACTCCGGCTACATCGAGCGGGGATTCGGCATATTCCCAAACATTGATAACTTCAATCACCAAATTAAGTAAGGGGGCATTCTCTGCACCCCAAGCGAGAGCGGCCATCGAAGATGGCGACCCATCGAATGCAACTAGCGCGACTCCTCTTTCACTAGATCTGCTCATAACTCATCTCCATTGATTATTCTTGCTTACGTTTCTAGTATCCTCTTTTTTAGAGGCGGCTAATAGGAAAATACGCAAGATTAGAGAGCAACTAGTGCTACCACCACTCAAGGCTGTCGATCAACAAGATCGAGATTTAGTCAAATAATCTAAATACAGATCACGCCTAAGTAAGTGGGGAGAATGATGCGAGAAAATATTTTCGTAGAAAGAAGCTAATTTATCTCGGGGAGTTAGTTTCAATCTCTAGCTTGGCGAATAGATTTACTAACAGCACTCGCTGGTTGGTCGTTGGCGACTGCCGAACATTCAATTTTTTAGCAACACGCGAAATTGCATTCTCACACGATTTAATCTTTACATTTTTTAGGCGAGCGATCTCTCGATTTGATAGGCCTTGAGAGATGAACTTGAGTAGTTCTAACTCGACTAAAGACAATTTTGGTAGGGGTATCTTCACTACATTATTAGTCTTCATCTCGTTCACAATGCATTCTTGCACGGTTATCACCTAGGGCGCACTCTGGAGTTTCTAAAAACATAATCAGAGAAGGGTTTTCCCCTATGTAAATTATATAGCAGGGTTTTCCCCCTAGAATCTGAGCGTGCTAAGTAACTGGACGCGGTTGATGATCAAACACCGCAAGTCAGTGCTGGCACTCTGGGTAATTGCACTGGCGTTAGGTTTATTCAGTAGCGCTTATTTAAATTCACATCTCACTACAGCACTGACAATTCCGGGTACATCTTCCGCACAAACAGACTCTCTGCTATCGCAGCACTTCAACGAAAATATTGAAGGCACTTTTACTATCGTCTATCCATTTAAGAATGCTAACTCTTCACAGATCAAGCAGTACGAGGATCAGATTGCGAAAGCTCTCACTTCTATTCCGACGGCGAGCGCATCTGAAGAGAAGGCTATAGGTGGCACACTCTTTGCAAATATCAATACCTCACTCTCTTTATCCAACGCTGCTCGATATACCGATATTTTGCGAAAAGCGCTCCAGAGTGCTGGGCTTAAAGAGGCTTTAGTCACTGGCCCCCCCGCCATAGAGAGTGATGTAACTCCGATTCTGACCTCTGATTTACATCGTGGTGAATTGCTTGGAGCCACAATTGCCCTGCTACTGCTCATCCTGGCATTGGGATTTTCGACGCAGATACTTATTCCATTTCTAGTTGCGGCTGGATCTATTTCGGCCACTCTCGGATTGATTTTTCTGATCTCGCAGAAGTTTTTGGTGGTTCTTTACATCCCGAATATTGTCGAACTAATTGGCTTGGGGCTCGCAATAGATTACTCGCTCCTGATCCTTTTTCGATTTCGGAGAGAGTTGGAACAATCCCCTGATGATTTAAATGAATCAATTGTTAGAACGATGGCGAGCGCCGGAAGGACCGTTGCTCTCTCGGGGCTGACCGTTGCTATAGCGCTTGCGACTTTGACATTCGTGCCAATTCCATTCGTTCGTTCTCTCGGGGTCGCTTCATCTCTAGTCCCTCTTATTTCGCTCCTCGCCGCATTTACCCTGCAGCCAGCTCTACTCTCACTCTTTGCCCCTCATGGGTCAGAATCGCGATTGCACATCGGCGCCTTTGCCTGGCTCCTTCAGCTCATCGTGCGCAAACCTTTAGTTGTGACTATCTCCGCCCTGGCTCTCCTTCTAGGGTTAGGCGCATCTGTCCTCTCATTACATATCACCCCTAGTTCATTAACCGCCGTACCCGCGCAACTTGAATCACAACGTGCGCTTTCACTTGCTACCTCAACGGTCGGTTCAGGACTAATTACTCCAAATCAAATTCTTATCGATTTAGGAGCTCGATCTCAAGCTTTCAACAGCACGCTCGTTCAGGCTAGAACCGCGCTATCGGCCCAGCTCCTTAAAGACCCAGAAGTGGTTGTTGTGGCAAATGGAAGCAAGCCTCCTTACGCTGATTCCAGTGGCCGATACCTACGTATTTTTGTCATCGGTCGCCATAGTTTTGGTGCACCGCAGTCCCAGGCGCTGGTGAAAAAGCTACGAGCAATCGACCTCGCACGCTATGGCTTCCCTAGCCCTTCGGTGCTCTACATCGGCGGGGCTGCTGCCCAAGGAGCAGACTTAATTCACGTTCTCGCACGGACGCTTCCATGGATCGTTCTCTTGGCGCTACTGCTTACCTTCTTGCTGCTTCTGCGCGCCTTCAAATCTCTCGTTCTTCCAATTAAGGCAATCGCGCTCGACTTAATTTCTCTCGCAGTTTCCTTTGGAGTGGTCGTTCTTGCGTTCGGTCATCAATCTTTCTCCAGTTTCCTTGGTATTTACCGCCTGAATCAGGTAGAAGCATGGGCAGCGCTCTTCTTATTTGTCATGCTCTTTGGCGTCTCAATGGATTATGAAATCTTCATTATCTCCAGGATAAAGGAGGCGAAGGATCGAGGGTTGAGCAATACCGATGCAATAATCGAAGGTGTCACTCAGACCGGAATCGTTGTAACAACCGCAGCACTTATCTTTGTCGGCGCTGTCTCTGGATTGGCCCTAGGCCACTTTGCAGGTTTGCAAGAGATCGGAATCGGTCTGGGTTTTGGGGTCTTGATTGATGCAACGATTGTTCGCGGCCTTTTGCTTCCTAGCGCGATGGTCTTGCTTGGACGCTGGAACTGGTGGTTACCCACGCCTTTTGCCCGACTAATAAAAACTAGCCCCAAACCTCTCAATGAAGTCCGGGGCTAGTTCGGGGTATTAACTTCTTATCGCACAATCTTGATAGCAAAGTGGAAAGAAGGAACTTGGTAACCAAGTGCTAACCCTGGAAAATCCCGATCTGATGAGAGAACTGGAAGCATTCCATAAGGAGTGTTAGCAAATGATGGCTGGTTTGTGTACAGCAATGGATGGAAATCGATGATGTGCGTACCAGGAGCACCGGTAGCCTTCAATCGAACGACCATATATCCATTGGAGTTAAAACCACAGCCATATCCGATATAACTATTGTCATATGTAACAGCCAAGGTGTTATCGAGTTGAGTCCAACCAACACCCTTGATGCTGATCGTGAAGTCCTCTCCAGCCTTGAAGGAGGTAGCAGGAACTCCAGCTTGACCTTTAGCTATTACGTCAGGTGCTGTCGATGGATCAAATGTAGCTACGCCTAACCCGATTTGCTTTCCCTTCGCATCATAGAAAGGCATGATGCTCTCTTTGACGTAGAACGGGGTCTGCGCTTCGATGGTATTTCCCTTCATCATTTGAATAACATGCCAGCCACCTAAGTTATCTGGAATTGTTACATCCGTCGATGAAGATCCATTCTTTACAGTTGCCGTTCCAAGTGGAATTGAGCTAAATGCCCAGCAAGTGCTCGTAGGGCAATTTACTCGGTTTCCGACTACGGTCGACCAAACCAACTGATATGTGCCATCTACGGCAACTTTTGCGGTTTGAACATTTACTTTGGTAAGAATTGGACCATCCACCTTGGACAAAGTCATTGTGGCTTGTGTATTTGGATCGAGCCCAACGCTTGTCAGAGTGGTATGTAGATTAGATGTTGGAGTTACTTTTGCTGGGAAAGTCTCAGTTGGAACCCCAATTCCTGCATCCTTTGTGACAGTGAAGGGTACAGAACCTCCATTGGTATAAGGAATAGGTGACTGGATCACATTGAGATAAGTAAATCCGATTGCATTGCCAACATTCACATAGTGGACACCACGTGGGCCAGATGCATAGATAACAACTTTTCCAACGCCACGAGTCCAAATAGCCTGCTCTTCACCGGCATACAAATTGTCATAATGGACTGCTCCTCCAGCGGTATAGAGACTTGCGCCCATACCAGTGTAAGTAACCGTAATTGGTGTACCAATTGGGCCACTTGTAGGTGAAACCGTCAAAGTGCGATTAATTTGATATCCAGCGTGCGCAACAGCTGCTCCATTTAGCACGGCGTAAATATCATGAACTCCGCCGAAATCAGCTGGAACCTTGGAAGCAAGACTGAAAGCACCACTGGCATCCGTTGTAACGGTCGCCATGTTTACCGTGACCTTGGTAAATGAAATTCCGGTGTAGTTAACTGAGCTTGGTTCAATATCGGTAAGCCAAGTTCCCGTAGACGTTCCCCAGGTCAATTGCAGGGATGTGCTGGCAGGTAATCCAGTCCCTGATACCACAAATGGATCACCAGTAACTCCTTGATTGGGAGTCAACTTGAGATTCAGCATCGTTGCAGGAAGTGTGAATGCAGTTGCGGTGACCCCTGTATATGGGAGAGCCGCAACACCCGGAATATCAACCGGCTGAACGAGAGGTTGTATGTTGACCAGAGTATCGGCGCCCATGGCTGGAACAACCAGGAATACCGAGAACAGAGATACAACTACACCTCTCGCTATAAGCCCTCTTCGTCGTGAATCTGTCTTCGTCTTCATCATTAATCCTTCCTAGAATTACTTGGTTTGATTTTTTAGGAACCGCGTCTTACGGATCAGCTCTGTTGTTAGTTTGTTGGAACCGCGTACAGAGTTACTTGTGATGTAGGAGTGAAACTTGACTGCCAGACTCCGACTGAACCTTTAAGTGGAGGATTGACAGAAACAGTCTTGTAGTAACTAACACGGTCATAGACCTGAGCACCATTAACTCTTACGCGCACTCCGTTAAGCATGCGAGGAACAAGTTTGGTGGCCAATGTCTTGACTGAGCTCTGATCTTTAGTTGTTACTGTCACCTTGAAGTTAATTACTCCCAGGGTGTTATAAAGACCTGCAGCGGTGCCTGTCTTCAACACAGCAGTCCAGAAAGCGACTCCGCTGTGATTTCCGTATGACAGTGGAAGTGGGCTTGCAACTCCAGCTACTGTTACAAATGCACTTGCAACGTTGCTGCTATCTAATACGGCCCCACCTTGATCAGCATCGTTGCCATATACGCGAAAGACGATGGTCTGTCCAACGATGAACTGGCTTGTAATGGCACAACTGACTCCAAAACGTGGTGCAAGTGCTCCGGTTGAACCAGAGGCGATCACTGTGTCCACATAGAGACTTATTGGGCTAGGAACTACTCCCTGAACTGGTGTGCCAGTCTTAACTGTGAGCGGAGCAGCATTTACAACTGTGTACGTAACAGCATCAGTTGGCGTAAGAACTGCGTTTAGTGTTGCTGGACCTGCAGCTGCTGGTACCCAAGAACAGTTAGCAACAAAGGGAGCGACAGTTGTGGTTGCAACAGCTTCGCAGCCGATAATCACGGTGGTACCTACTGAGAAAGCCACATTTCCTGGTGCTCCAGCCGTCGCGACAATTATCGCTGGGCTTAGGCCGAAGACGGTGCTTCCGCCAGATAGAACTAGAGTTGGGGCAGTTCCTGCAGCATTAGCTGAAGAACTTCCAACTAGTGATGCTCCTGCTAGGGCGAGGGCCACTATCAGGGCCCTTGATTTATTACTTCTCATTGCTTCTGCTCCTTATTAGTTGAGAACTACGGGTTGAAAATTTATTTGGTGTTAAAGGTGCCTGAGACTGTGAAGGTAAGCGCTCCAGATTCGTTGGTCCCAGCTGCTGTTGATGCAACGGGAAAACTACCTGTGAACTTCAAAGTCCCTATAGCTCCGGCATACTTTCCGGTTCCGCCAGTGATGATCACATTTCCTGAGATTGCCACTGTGGTGGGAGCTGCAGATTCCTTGGCGCAACCTTGCGCCGCAGGATCGAACGTTGCTTTAAGAGTGTTGGTTCCATCAGAGATTGTTCCGGTGCCATTAATGGAATCGCATTGGCTGGATGGTGATGAAGAACCACTACCAGTCAGTTGAGTAAGACCCAGTGTCGTTCCTGTGCCAGTTGCTGTAACCGATGTCGTACTTACGCTCGAGTCGGTCCAGAGCATTACAATTTTTCCAGTATATGTGGCATTGATTGTGAGCGACTTAGAAGAGCTGGAAGCAGGCGACGTTGTCTTTTTAACCACTGGCTTTGTTGTGGTCCAGCCAGTTGGACACTTAGGTGTCGCTGCCTTGACGATCTTTGAGGCAGTTCCTTTGTAGCAAGTGATTGACTTAGTGGCAGCGTTTGCAGGATTTACACCCAGGAGTGCTCCACAAACTACTGTTACTGCGATTAGAGAATATAACCTTCTCATGCTTGTAATCCGCGTCATTTCTATTTCCGCCATCTCATATATAGGTTTTTCCCAACAGATGAATTGTTGACCTACGGCAGCGCTGCGTCATTGAAAATTGAAGGGGCTACCACTTGCACCGGTATCTAATGGATCACATACTGTTTTTAACGGTGTGACCCAGTAGACACGGCGGACTCAAAACGAGTAAAAAATAGCCCCATCTTGGGGTTTTTCTCTCTTTCTAATATTAGATTTTGGATTCAACCCTTTCCACCACTTGTAGGAATTCAGCGCATACTCTTTTCCATCGCTGTCAATTGAGTGCTAACTCTTCACCAATAACGCAGATTTGTTTTAGAATTTGCGACAACAGGGGCAGAATGTATTAAACGGTTAGTCACAGTTTTATGAGAGAAGCATCAAGTGGACATCATTCACACACCCACCAATAAAGTTTTTGTAGTTTTATCTAGAACGCATACAAAGATTTGGAAGGGAAACTTTGAACCAGGATCTGTGCCTACCTCTTTGGCCGAGTCACATAAAGATAAGGATTATCGGAAGGTTCTCAACCAGTTTTTGAGTGGTCGCAATCGCTCTAAGTTGGATCCGCATTTTGCAGAGAAGGTCGCCCTTGAACTTAAAGGTTTCGACTATATCTATCTTGCTGGGGGCGGGAAGGGTAAAGCGAGTGCAGTGCAGAACCTAGCCACATACCTGCGCGAACATCATCACGAAATGGCAAAGAAGATTCGCGCGATCCAAGATATCGATGCAGAAAATATGTCTGATGGAGAATTGTTAGCAGTTGCCAGAAAAATGATCATTCATGATCTCTAAAATCTAATAGAAAGAAGTGCGCAATGAGCCGTCTATATGTAGTAACTGGAGCCGCTTCCGGAATTGGCGCAGCTACGTGCGTATTGCTCCGGGAGCGTGGGGAGAAAGTTATCGGTGTCGATATCCATAATACGGATATCAATGTTGATTTAAGCACCGTGCAAGGGAGAAAGGAGGGGGTTGAGGCAGTCATCAAGAAGAGTAAGGGAAAGATTGATGCGATTATTGCTTGCGCTGGTCTGGCAACACCCAGCCCTAAAACAGTGTCAGTGAATTACTTCGGTGTAAAAGAGTTCGTGGAGGGGTTACTTCCCACGCTTTCCGGCAGTAAGAATCCTCGCGTCGCCATTACAAGTTCGATGGCATCTCTGATGCCTAATTCCCCAGAGCTCGTTAATGCGATGTTGACAGACGATGAAGCTTCTGCTCTGACAATTGCCCAGGGATTGTGCGCTGAAGGTGACGAGAAAGCTGCCTTGATCTATGGCTCCACAAAGCGAGCACTCGGTCGGTGGATTCGTCGCGAATGCATTAAGCCAAAATGGGCGGGTGCTGGAATTCCACTAAATGCAGTTGGTCCAGGAATCGTTGAAACCCCAATGGTGGCGGACATGATCGCAACAGAGGAAGCTAGATCGGCGATAGATGCCATGGTTCCGATGCCACTCAATCACTATTTAAAGGCTGTCCAAGTGGCATATCTACTGGCTTGGCTCACCAGTAAAGAAAATACCCATACGACCGGCCAGACGATCTACATAGATGGTGGCTCAGATGCGGCGCTGCGCGGGGATAACATTTGGGATTAACTCTAAGCAGGCACTCGGAAGGCACTCAGGAATCTCCCACTCTGGGGTAGCACACTCCCCTTATGAAACTACAAATAGCACTTCTAGCCGTTGGAGTAGCAGTGAGTGCTGGAGCAGTGGGCGCTGAACTCAACCGCGCTGCCAATGTAGCTTCGCCAATGCCTTCATCGAGCACGAGCGTTGTTGCCTCGCATGCTTCATTGCAACAACCGATCACTAGCACTTCTAAAGTGACATTAACTAGTCTGCGTCCTTCGGTTAAGGGTGGCTCAGAAGACGATTAATTGAATATTGTCTCGGGGTAAAGTTCGCTACTTTTTTTCGCATTGCGAGAGCGTAAAGATGCATAGATACTTCGATTATGACTTATGAACTTCGAGATCTTAAAGACCAAGTAATCGTTATCACTGGAGCCACCGCCGGAATGGGCGCCGCCACAGCTAAAGAATTGGTCGAGCAGGGCGCAAAAGTTGTTCTTAATGCGCGCAACGAAACTCGGCTCAAAGAGATGGTCGCTTCCCTCGGTGAGGCCAATGCAACCTACATCGCAGGTGATTGCTCCGAACCCAGTGTGAGCCGTGCCGTTGCACAAGCAGCGCTCGATAAATTTGGGACGATCGATGCCGTCATACCCAATGCTGGAATTGGCATGTATGGATCAATCTTGGATTACAGCGATGATGAAGTAAACCGAATGATGCGCACAAATTATGAAGGAACCGTGCACATTATTCGTGCCTGCTTACCAACCATGATTGCAAAGAAAGTCGGAGATATCGTTATCGTCTCCTCTGTTGCCGGATTCCGTGGAGGTGGAGATGAATCAATTTACGCGGGAACCAAGCATGCTCAAGTTGGTTTAGCAGGAGGACTCGACCGTGAACTTCGCGAAAAGGGAGTTCGGGTAGCTCTCGTTTGTCCCGCAGGAACCGAGACTGAATTCGCAATTGGGGCAGGCAGGACCGCCGGAACACCAGTTCTAGCAAGCTTCTTACGATCCGAAGATATTGCTTTTCAGATTACAACGATCTTGAAGCAACCTCGTTCGGTACGAACTCATATTTGGACCTTGTGGTCGATTAACCAACAGTCCTAACCTTTTCGGCGTCGGCTGCTACATACCAACCAACCGATGCCAGTGCCACTGTTACCGAAAGAACCGCTGCCGCACCGGCTAAATGTAAATCTTGAAGATGAGCAGGTGCTTTTAGTAGTGCACTGAATATTCCCAATATAGCAGTTGATAATAAGAGCAAGATTATTGAGGCAGCTAATGGTCGAACTGCACGGTGCGAATTCCAGTTTCGCCAGGCGTGAGCCGCAAAGGTTATAAGCGCGATAAATGTAATTAGAACCATGCTGCGATGCACAAGGTGGAGAGCTACATAGCGAGCAGGAATTCCCGTTGGACAGAATGGAATTCGCGCACAGTATTTCTCTGCAGATGCGTTTACAATCAATGAACCAGAAATATAGAGTAGCGCCGCCGCTATAACGGCGATCCAACTAATAGGGCCAAGACGTTTGCCTATAACACTCACTTTGGGCACCAGTGACGCTACGGCCGTAACAGTCGCCCCACCAAGAAGTGCTAAACCAGCAAGTAGATGCCCGGCGACAGTGGGAGCGCCATTTCCATCATAAACAGTGACTGCGCCGAGTATGACCTGAACAAAGATGATGAAGCAGGTAACTATGGCGGGCCGAATCGCAGCAGGTTGCACCCTGCTTCTTTTTGCGATCAACGCCGTAGAGATTACTAATATGGTGGCAAGGCCGGCAAAATAGCGATGCATCTGCTCCATGAAGGCATGAAAGCCCTGTGCTGGGTTGAGGCTACCTTTGCATAACGGCCAATCGGGGCAGCCCATTCCGGAATCGGTTACCCGAACATGACTCCCAAAGATAATGAGGAAATAAACTGTGACGGCGCAAGCTACTGCGACTCGAGGTAACCACTTACCGGCATTTTTAAACATGCTCCGCATTCTTCCCCTTGAACGGTCGCGTAAATCGCTTCCTGAGAAAATACTTGGTCTTTCCCCTTTACCCAGAGTGTTAGCACCCAAAGATTAATTAATCGGCCAACCTACTACGCAAAATCGACCCTCGAGTGGCAAGATGTAAGTGTGAGCAAGACGGTAGTTTCTCTTCACCAAGTATCTATTCGATTTGCAGGTGATAGTGGTGACGGAATGCAATTGACCGGTGACCGTTTCACCATGGACACAGCAATCTTGGGAAATGACATCTCTACCTTGCCTAACTTTCCAGCAGAAATTAGAGCGCCCCAAGGAACTTTGCTCGGGGTCTCTTCATTTCAACTGCACTTTGCAGATCACCACATCCAAACGCCTGGAGACGCGCCGGATGTACTAGTGGCCATGAACCCCGCGGCACTTAAAGCGAATATTAAAGATCTAGCTAAAGGTGCAACGATTATTGTTGATGCCGATGAATTTATAACGCGAAATCTCACAAAGGTCGGTTACGTGACTAACCCCTTGGAAGATGGATCACTTGATGGTTACAAAGTGCATCCAATTCCTCTAACAACGCTCACGGTAGCCACACTCTCTGAATTGAATTTATCGCGTAAGGATGCTGAACGATCTAAAAATATGTTTGCCCTTGGCTTGCTTACATGGATGTATAGCCGCCCTACCGAGACCACAGAGAAATTTCTAACAGGTAAATTCGCCAAGAAGCCGGATCTGCTCGAAGCCAATCTTCTCGCTTTCAAAGCGGGCTGGAACTTTGGCGAAACTACGGAAGAGTTCTCGGTCTCGTATCAAATTGCACCAGCAAAGATGCCGGCCGGAAAATATCGTAATGTCAGCGGAAACACCGCACTCTCTTACGGACTCATAGCTGCCGCTAAGCAAAGTGGCCTTCAACTCTTCCTGGGTTCGTACCCAATCACGCCAGCCTCCGATATTTTGCATGAACTTTCCAAGTATAAGAAGTTTGGCGTTATTACGTTTCAGGCCGAAGATGAAATTGCAGCTGTTGGCTCTGCACTTGGAGCCGCGTATGGCGGTGCCATTGGAGTCACATCAACCTCTGGTCCTGGTTTGGCGCTCAAAGCCGAAATGATTGGCCTAGGTGTGATGCTGGAATTACCTCTCATTGTGATCGACGTGCAGCGCGGTGGACCTTCAACTGGGCTGCCAACCAAGACCGAGCAGGCCGATTTGCTGCAAGCTATGTACGGCCGCAACGGAGAATCACCAGTTGTAGTAATCGCACCTTCTACCCCTAAAGATTGCTTCGCTATGGCAATGGAAGCTGTGCGGATCGCCACGACGTATCGAGTACCGGTATTTATTCTCTCCGACGGCTACATCGCCAATGGCTCAGAACCATGGCGTATTCCAGGTGAAGGCGAACTTCCAGATTTGCGCGTTGAATTTGCTCACACTGAAGAGAATTTCATGCCATATAGTCGCGATCCAAAGACACTTGCTCGCCCATGGGCTATCCCCGGAACTAAAGGAATAGAACATCGTATTGGTGGGGTTGAAAAAGCAGACCAGACTGGTGCGATTTCATACGATCCTACAAATCACGACTTCATGGTACGTACTCGTGCCGCCAAGGTTGCAGGCGTTCAAGTTCCTGATTTGGAAGTTGATGATGCAACTGCTGATGCTCAAGTATTGCTCTTGGGTTGGGGATCAACTTTTGGACCTATCGCGGCAGCTGTCGAAGCGCTCCGCGAAAATGGTCAAAAGGTGGCTCAAGCTCATCTTAAATACATCAACCCATTCCCTAAGAACTTGGGGGCCGTTCTCGATCGGTATGAGCGCGTAATCGTTCCCGAGATGAACCTCGGACAACTTGCGATGTTACTGAGGGCGCAATTCCTAAAAGACATAACTGGCTACAACCAAGTTCGTGGTCTTCCATTTTCAACAACAGAAATAATCGAAGCAACGATGGCGGTGCTCAGTGACTGATGTAACGCTCACTAAAAAAGATTTCACCTCCGACCAGGAGGTGCGTTGGTGTCCTGGGTGTGGCGACTATTCTATTCTTTCTACAGTGCAATCCTTTTTGCCGACGCTTGGCCTACCTAGAGAGAATATTGTTTTTATATCGGGAATCGGATGCTCATCGCGCTTTCCTTATTATCTAGAAACTTTTGGTATCCACTCCATCCATGGTCGGGCCCCTGCTATCGCATCTGGGTTGGCCATATCCCGTCCTGATTTAACAATCTTCGTAATCACAGGTGATGGCGATGCTCTTTCCATCGGTGGCAACCATCTGATTCACGCCTTACGCCGCAATGTGAATCTCAAAATCTTGCTCTTCAACAACCGCATCTACGGCCTTACCAAAGGCCAATATTCACCAACGAGCGAAACCGGTAAGGTCACCAAATCTACGCCTATCGGATCCTTGGATACGCCCTTTAATCCAATCTCACTAGCAATCGGTGCAGAGGCAACTTTCGTTGCGCGTTCTATTGATACCGATCGCAAACACTTGACCGAGATGTTGCAAGCTGCATCCGCACACAAGGGATCAGCCCTCATTGAGATCTATCAAAATTGTCCAATATTTAATGACGATGCATTTATCGCGGTAAAGGATGGGGAAACAAAGGGCGCAACGCTGTTGCAGTTGATTCATGGAGTTCCGATCAAATCTGAAACGCATGGCGTGATTATGGAGAACGGCTCCATGAAGGTTGTCGAACTTTCATTAGTATCGGAGAGCGAACTCGTCGTTCATAACGCTAATAATCCAGATCCTTCGTATGCCTTCGCCCTTTCAAGGCTTTCGGCTTCGGAATTAGATCACGTTCCAATTGGCATATTCCGCGATGTAGCCAGACCCGAATATTCAACGATGGTAAACCAGCAGATTGCTGATGTAATAGCTAAGGATGGCGCTGGGGATCTAGCATCTCTGCTGGCCAGTGGAGATACCTGGGAAGTTAAATAGCGCTTCTATAACCTTTAAAATTACTATAAATTTACCGATTGTGGCTAATTAATAGGGTTATTGTATCCCAATGATTATCCTGCTCGCCATTCTCGCTTACCTGGTTACCGGATATGCATTGGTGCTCCTAACTATCCGAGTCCGACAGTTGATCGCCATATACAAGAAGCAACAGCCAGATCCAACCCGCAGAGGAAATCGAAGCGCACGCTTGCGCAATATGTTTAAAGAGATCCTTGGGCACACCAAGATGCTCAACTTCACCGGCACGGGCATTGCGCACTGGTTCGTGATGGTTGGATTTGTAGTTCTCTTTGGAACTTTGCTCACTGCGTATGGTCAAGTTATCGACCCCACTTTCTCACTGCCATTCATTGGTCACTTTGTTGGATATGAACTCTTTGCAGAGTCAATTGCCGCACTGACGGGAATCGGAATCGTCACGCTAATAGGAATTCGCCAGGTGACCAGAGTGAGAACTCGCAATCGTTTCGCTGGATCCTCGATGGGCAAGGCTTACTATGTTGAGGCAACAATTCTTGCGATTGTTTTCTGCGTGATTGCCCTGCGTGGATTAGAAGGAGCCCTTGCTGGCATCACCTCATGGAATTGGCATTACGCGATCTCTTGGCCCGCTGTTCTTACTTTTAACTCTCTCTCCAAAGGATCAATTAAGAACGCCATAGTCATTGTGGCAACTATCAAAATCTGTATTTCTATGGCTTGGTTTATAGTGATTGCATCCGACTTTACTATGGGAGTCGCTTGGCACAGATTCTTGGCCTTCTTTAATATCTATTACAAGCGCAATATCGCCAAGCCAGCACTAGGCGCCCTTCCCGAGATGCTTTCCAAGGGTAAGCCGATTAATTTTGAAGATCCAGCTGAAGATGATCTCTTTGGATTGGGTACGCGCGGAGATATTTCATGGAAGGGCCTGCTGGACATGACCAGCTGTACTGAATGTGGACGCTGTCAGTCACAATGTCCGGCCTGGCATACTGATAAACCACTCTCTCCTAAGTTACTAATTATGTCTATGCGTGATCACGCTATGGCGAAGGTAGTTGAAACAGAAAATCTGGTGGGCGATAAAGCACCGATTTCGACCGACGTGCTGTGGGCCTGCACATCGTGCGGAGCTTGCGTTAACGCCTGTCCTGTCGGCATCGAGCACATCGATCACATCGTGAATATGCGTCGCTTCCAAGTTTTGGTCGAGTCTAATTTTCCGTCTGAACTCAATGGCACATTTCGCAATCTCGAGCAAGCCGGAAATCCTTGGGGATCTAATAAAGATAACCGCGAAGGCTGGATTGCTGAATGCGATTTTCCTGTAAAGGTCGTTAGCGGAACTCTTCCCGACGATGTTGAATATTTGTTCTGGGTCGGCTGTGCCGGCGCCTATGAAGATCGAGCCAAGAAGACAACCAAAGCGGTAGCAGAGTTGCTCTTCATGGCTGGCGTCAATTTTGCGGTCCTCGGAAATCGCGAGACCTGCACCGGAGATCCTGCTCGTCGGTCAGGGAACGAATACTTGTACCAAATTTTGGCAGCTGAGAACATTGAAACTTTTAATGAAGTCTTTGCAGGTCGCTCGAAGGGAAAGAAGAAAGTTGTCGTCACCTGTCCCCATTGCTTTACAACCATCGGTAAAGATTATGCCCAGAGTGGATTTGAGCTCGAAATGTTGCACCACACGCAACTTTTAAACACACTCATTAAAGAGGGACGTTTGAAGCCAAGTCCCCATAAATCTGAGACTAAGTTGACCTATCACGACCCTTGCTATCTGGGTCGACACAATCAGATCTATGCACCCCCACGCGAACTGCTCGAAGCGAGTGGATGCGACATTACCGAGATGCCTCGTAATCAAGAGCGATCATTCTGTTGTGGCGGTGGTGGTGGCCGGATGTGGGTGGACGAAACCATCGGCACTCGAATAAATCTCACTCGTGTTGATGAGGCTCTGGCCACGGGTGCATCAGAAGTTGCAGTTGCTTGTCCATTCTGTCGCGTCATGGTGACTGATGGAGTCCAAGCGCGAGAGTCAGATGTACAGGTTCTCGATGTCGCTCAAGTTCTGCTGCGCAGCGTCAAAGGTGGCGAATAGATCTACCCCGCCACTGCCTTTAGGGCTTTTTCGCCTTAATTGCTGCGGTTGCTTGCGGGATAACTGAAAATAGATCTCCTACGACCCCAAAATCGGCAATGTCGAAGATGGGCGCATCAGCATCGGTATTTACAGCAATAATCAATTTACTTGTCTGCATCCCCGCGCGATGCTGGATAGCACCAGAAATTCCTACAGCGACATAAAGTTGTGGCCGAACAGTTTTTCCGGTTTGCCCCACCTGGGATGAATGGGGATACCAACCTGCATCCGTTGCGGCGCGTGATGCGCCGACAGCCGCCCCTAGGCTATCGGCGAACTCCTCGAGCGGTCCAAAGTCGCCTTTAGTTCCAGCTCCTCCAGAGACAACAATGGTCGCTTCTGTAAGTTCTGGACGATTGGCTTTCGCTGCCATCTCTACCGATAGAACTCGCTCGAGCGATTCTGATATTGATCCTGAAAATCTTTCGATAGCCGGCGAACTTTTCGTAACGTCAATATCAACAGAGTTAGAACGAATCGCGATGATTGCGCAGCTACTTTGAACCCTTGCTTTAACGATCAGCGCACCGCCAAAGATTGATTGAGTGGTGGTTAAGTCACTAGCAAGATCGATCGCATCGGTGATAATTCCGGAGTTAGTACGAATAGCAGTTCGTGCCGCAATTTCTTTTCCTGTGATCGTAGATGTAACAAGAATAGCTTTCGGAGATTTCTCTTTGACGATCTGCGAGAGCACTTGAGCCACTTCAGCTGGAGAATTACGATTAGCGTCTGAAACAACGATTACTTTATCGATGCAGAATTCAGATAATTGTGGAAGTAGATTTTCATCAAAGAGAACAGCAGTAACATCACCAATTCGCGCGGCAAAAGTGGCGAGTTCACCCGTAGAGCGAGCAACCTTTCCGTCAAACTCGTCGACCAGAATCACTACGCTCATATGACGCGCTGCTCTTCTAAAAAGGCGACCAATTCGTTCCCGCCATTACCTGTATCGACTATTTTAATCCCCTTAGATTTAGGTGGCCGTGGAATTACATCGTTCACTGCCGTCCACGGGGCGAGCATTCCAACAGTTTCCGCTGCGAATCCAATCTCGTCAAGAGTCTTTATGATTAAAGGTTTTTTCTTCGACCCCATGATCCCTTTAAAAGTTGGGTAGCGGGGCACATTAATCTTGTCTGGAACGCTCACCACTACCGGGAAATCTGCCGAAATATTTTCGATTCCAATTTCAGTAGACCGCACGCCCTGCGCATATGATTTCGAGACATCAATATCAAGTTTGTGTACATGCGTTAGTTGGGCCCAACCCAAACGTTCAGCTAACATGGCAGGAATTACGCTCATTCGAGCATCGGTAGATTCAGTGCCGCACATAACCAGGTCGAAGTTGCCACTAGCTATTACCTTAGCCAGCACTAACGAGGTCGCTAATGAATCTGATCCTGCCAAGGACGGATCAGAGATCAAGATGGCGTTATCGGCACCCATAGAGAGCCCCTTTCGAAGCGCCTCTGTCGCTCGCTCTGGACCCATGCAAATCAGTGAAATTTCATGTCCGCTCTCGGAACCGGCAGAACCCGTTGGAGAGTTGGCTTCTACAATTCGAAGCGCTTCCTCAATCGCATACTCATCTAAATCATTGAGGACTGCGTCCACGCCAAGACGATCAATGACTTGGCCATCCATCTTTTTTTCGACCCAAGAATCAGGAACTTGTTTAACGCAGACTGCGATCTTCATATCGCGATTTTAAGCCTTTATTCGCAGTCCTTGTGGGTCAAAGAGTGGTGAAGTTTGCACTACACCAAGCTTCCATTCCCCAAAGAATTCAACCTCGAGCGTTGTATTTGGCGTAGTGAATTCGATAGGAAGATAGGCATACCCAATCCCTTTTTGAATGGTGTAACCCTGACCCCCGCTCTTAATTCGGCCGATAATCTCCCCATTGACTCTAATCGGTTCGTTCCCGAGTGGAGTGCGCTTGAGATCATCAAAAGTGATCGCTACCAGAGCTCTGCTGGGATGGGGATTGGCAAGCAAGGCCGCCTTGCCGATGAAGGCGCTCTTCTTCTGTGAAACCGCGAATGCAAGTCCGGACTCAAGTGGAGTTGTTTCTGTATTAATCTCACTACCCCAAGCCAGATAACCCTTCTCTAATCGCAGAGATTCGATCGCTCGATAGCCGCAAGGCTCGGCGCCAAATGGCTTACCGGCTTCGATCAGAGCGTTCCAAACCTTCGCTCCATCTTGTACAGGTAAATAGAGTTCCCAACCCAGTTCGCCGACATATGTGATTCGAGTTGCCCGCAATGAGGTTCCTGAAATATCTATTTCTCGAGAATGCATAAAGGGAAAGTTCTGGTTCCCTAAATCGTAGTTAGTTATTGATTGCAAAATCTCTCGAGCTTTTGGACCCCAGATTCCGAATACCGCTAGTTCGGAAGTTGAATCAGAGATCTCAACATCGGCAAACTCTAGTTCGCGTCGCTGCTTACGGAGCCAACCACCATCGTGATTTCCAAATGCGGTACCGGTAATAATAAGGAATTCATTCTCAGAAATTTGCGTCACGGTGTAATCGGATTCGATGCCACCTCGAGTATTTAGGGCTTGGGTATAAACAGTTCGGTTGATACCTCGAACAACATTGTTTGCGCATACCAGATTAAGAAATTCTCCAGCGCGGGGGCCGCTAATTTTTAACTTGGCAAAGCTGGATTCATCAAAGATTCCAGCAGAGGTACGAGTTATTTGATGTTCCACTTGGACCGCGGCAGACCAATTCTTGCCAGCCCAGCCATAGGGACGATTGCCCTCATCACCGAGGTGAGTTTCATAATAATTAACTCTTTCCCACGAAGCTTTCTCACCAAAGACTGCTCCGTGCGCTTTATGCCATTCATAGACTGGGGACATCTTTCCGGGCCGCCCTGTTTGACGCTCTTCAAGTGGATAGTGGATGTCGTAATACTGTTCGTAATTCTCTTGCACACGATCCATAGTGAAAGCAGGCGATTCGTATGAACTTCCGAATCTACGGATATCCATATGCCACAAATCCATGGGAGGTTCGTTGCCAACAATCCACTCCGCCATAACTTTTCCAATGCCACCCGCGCCGGCGATGCCGTGAGCACAGAATCCGGCAGCTACATAGAAGCCACCTACTTCGGTCTCACCTAAGCAAAATTCATTATCTGGCGTGAAAGCTTCTGGTCCATTAATAAATTTCTTAATACCAATTTCGCCCATTTTAGGAAGGCGTTTTTGAGAATTGATGGCGATCTCTTCAAAACGTTCCCACTCTTCGGGCAGCAGCATGTTATTAAAATTGGCGGGAATGTCATCAAACTTTTCACGGCTAGTTACCCATGGTCTGGATTCGCGCTCATATCCGCCCATCACTAGTCCATCGACTTCCTGACGGAAGTAGATCAACAAATCCGGATCACGCAGTGATGGAAGTTTGGGTGCGCCTGGCGTTAAGAAATTGTCAGTTATTAAATATTGGTGGCTCATGGGAACGATCGGAATGCGCACATCAACCAATCGACCAATTTCAGCGGAGTAGATACCACCGCAATTAACGACAATTTCACACTCAATAAAGCCTTTGTCGGTTTCAACGCCAACAACTCTTTGATTCTTCGTACGGATGGCAAGAACTCGAGTATGGGGAAATATCTTCGCTCCACCACGACGGGCACCACTAGCAAGCGCTTGGGCTAATTGTGATGGATCCACCTGGCCATCGGACTCCATGATGCAGGCACCGACGACGCCATCTAAATCTATGAGCGGAAAGCGTTCTTGCGCTTCCTTAGGTGAGATTTCATGTAAATCCAACCCGAAGGTCTTGGCCCAACCAATTTGACGACGAATCTCTTCCAGTCGTTCTGGAGTGGATGCCAATTTAATGCTTCCACATTCAACCCATGAAGGCGGTGTCTCGCTCTTCTCTAATTGCCGATATAGGTCAACCGAGTGCATATTCATCTTCGTCAGCGTGGGATCTGCTCTCAATTGGCCAACCAGCCCGGCAGAGTGGAAGGTCGAGCCGCTGGTTAAATCGCTACGATCGAGCAGGATGACATCGCGCTCTCCTAATTGCGTCAAATGATAAGCAACTGATGTGCCACCAACTCCGCCACCAATAATCACGATTTTTGACCTGCCAGGGACCTGTTCATTCGCCATATTGCAAATGTATCCTTTTGTAATGAGTTTGTCTGCAACGCAATTGGAACATTCCTTCGGTGCGTTGCTCAATCGAGTCCCCCGACTACGCAACCGTAGCGAAATTTCCGAATTATCCGGTGGCCTGACAAATCGAAATCTCAAGGTGACCACAGAATCCGGAATTTATGTGGCACGAATCTCAAGTAATGAATCAAACCTTCTATCAATAGATCGAGAGGCCGAATATCGAAATTCAATTATTGCTGCCGAAGCGGGGGTTGCGGCGCCAGTCTATGATTACCTTCCGGGTGCTGGATTATTGGTTATAGGATTTTTGCCCGGACATACCTATGATGCAGAAAATGTAGCGGCCAATCTTCCTCGCATCGCGCAAAGCATCAGGAGACTCCATCAAGCCAAACCCTTTGTTCGAGATTTCGATATGTTTGAGATACAGAAGGGTTACTTATCAATTGTAAAAGAGCGAGGATTTAAAATCCCCGATGAATATGAAGATCTAGCAAGATATGGCGATGAACTCTTTAAAGCACTCAAAGCCACCGATGAAGGCAAGGTTCCATGTAACAACGATCTCCTCGCCGCTAATTTTATTGACGACGGAGCTAAAATCTGGCTCATTGATTACGAGTACTCTGGAAACAACGATCCGTGCTTCGAACTTGGAAACCTCTGGGCTGAATCGTTTCTACCCATTGAATCCCTACGTGAATTGGTCACCGCCTACTATGGCGAAGATCGTCCAGATAAATTCGCTCGCGCATGGCTTTTGAGCGTCTACGGTAAATATGGCTGGACACTCTGGGCATCGATTCAAGATGGAATCTCGGAGCTGGATTTTGATTTCTGGACATGGGGGATGAAGAAGTATTCCGACGTGCTTCGAGATTTTGGTTCTGATTTCTACCATGAACAGCTCTCAAGTCTGCGTAGAAATACCCATTAATCCCCCCTATTTCAAGTTATTCGGGTCCGGCATATGTCCCTGCGGTAGCTGGGAACATGGACTTAACTATCTTGAAGTTTGATACGTCAGTCGTGCCATCGGAGTGGAGACAGACAGCGGCATCTCTAAAGTATTTTTCAATACCCACTTCCACCATCGCTCCGTAACCGCCGTGCAGCTCCATGGCGTTCTGACAAACCTTAAGAATTTCATCCGAAGCGAAGACCTTTACCATGGTGGCCAAAATGGCAGCATCGGGAGAACCTTCGTCAACGGCTGTAGCTGCATGACGCAGTAGGGCTGACACCGCTTCAAGGCGGGTTGCCATATCTGCAATTCTAGAAGCGACTGCCTGGTGCTTTATAAGCACTCTTCCACCTTGCACACGTTCGTGAACAAAGCGCACGGTATCTTCATACGCCGCAATCCCGATACCCAGATTCTTAGCAGCCACCATAATTTTGCCTGGCTGGAAATAAATACCTGCTTTGCCCAGGGCATCATTATGTGCAAGAAGGTGGTCTGCCGGTAATCTGACATTTTCGAAGACAATCTCTCCATTGTTCATGAATCTACCGCCGATAGTTTCATTGCAACGCGTCACAGATAATCCAGGTGTTTCACGAGGCACTAGGAAGCTTGATGTTCCTTGCATAGTTCCTTGTGTCGAATCAGTGTTTGCGTAAACAATGTAAAGCTTTGCATCATAACCATTACTGATGAATTGTTTGCGACCATTAATAACCCACTCGTCTCCTTCCAGAACAGCTTTAGTTTCCATGCTTGCCTCGGGAACATTGTAAGGAAGCCATCGGTCAGATGCCCCGCGCGGTTCGGTCAAGCAGTGTGCCATAAGAAATTGAGGGTCGGCCATGTAAGCAGCAAACCATTTCTTCTTTAGGTGCTCAGGGGCAAGCACTCCTAAAAGAACGGATATCTTCCAATTTTGAACCAACTTATCTGCCAAACCCGAGTCACCCCGAGAGAGCTCAGTAGAGATAACCGCAAACGTTTGTGAAAGAGTATCCGCATCTAATGGGATACCGCCGAACTCTTCGGGCACACCGAGATAACGCAATCCGATCTCATCTGCTTTCTCCAAGATATGTGGTGCTAAACGCGCTTGCGGATCCATCGACCATTCTCGAGAACGATCTTCTCTAATCCAAGGTGCAACAACTTCATCTACATATTTGCGACATGTATCTCGCATGAGAATTTGTTCATTTGATAGGTAGCGATCTTGAAAATACACGTGTCCTCCTGAAGTTTTTTGATGCAGATAAATGGTTAGGCTTTCAACAAAATATAGTCTTGTCGAGGTTAATGGGGAAGAGCGGATATACGCTTGAAAAATGGCAATTTGCGGCGAATATGGATCGTTTTCTCTATAAACTTTGCGCATGCTTCCCTTCTTCTCGAACAATAAAGATTGAGTTAGATTTTTCTATGGCGCCCAAGAGTCTTCGTTACCTAGTCCTAGCTTTATTGGCTGCTGCCGCGACC
>Ga0214230_100061_pt1 | contig 39429 bp, 38 predicted proteins | sample TroBogypolimnion_6_FD_153068 | JGI IMG/M metagenome (GOLD analysis project Ga0214230, IMG submission 153068) | Freshwater microbial communities from Trout Bog Lake, WI - 22MAY2008 hypolimnion | ecosystem: Environmental > Aquatic > Freshwater > Lake > Hypolimnion/Profundal zone | place: Trout Bog...
AAGGATTTATCTTGCTAATAGATAGTTACGACAGAGTAGTAGACTATATCCGCGTCTCAGTCACAGAACGATGTAATTTTAGATGCCAATACTGTATGCCTGAAAAACCTTTTTCATGGGTTCCAAAAGAAAATCTTCTTTCTTTTGAAGATCTCTTTGAATTTCTAAAAATTGCTATGGATGAGGGGATTAAAAAGATCCGCATCACAGGCGGTGAACCACTTCTTCGTGAAGACCTTGATAAATTCATAAAAATGATCTATGACTATAAAAGTGATATCGACCTTGCAATGACAACAAACGGCTATCTTCTAAAAGGTGTTGCACAAAAACTCAAAGATGCAGGACTTAGCCGTATCAATATCTCAGTCGATTCTCTTAAACCTGAAATCGCACAAAAAATAGCGGGGAAAGATGTACTTAAAAATGTTCTTGAAGGTGTGGAAGAAGCTTTAAAAGTAGGCTTACATGTAAAGATAAATATGGTTCCTATGAAAGGGATGAACGCTGATGAGATCGTTGATGTCTTAGAATACTGTAAAGAGCGTAACATGACTGTTCGCTTTATAGAATACATGGAAAACTCTCATGCTTCTGTAGATATCAAGGGAATGAAAAGTGCAGAACTTTTAGCCCATATCAAAGAGCATTATGAGTTTACTGATGAAGGTTTTGATGGACACTCTCCATCACACTACTTTAGAATGGAAGATGGATATAAGTTTGGACTTATCGAACCCTATGAAGATGATTTTTGTAAAAAATGTAATCGTATCCGCTTAACTGCTGAGGGGTTTTTAATCCCGTGTCTTTACTTTGATGAAGCGATGAGTATTAAAGATTTCATCCAACGTGGAGATATCAAAAATGCGGCTTTGGTACTTAAAGAAGTGGTGCGTACAAAACCTGAGAAAAACCGCTGGAGTGAAGCAAGTGGTGAAGTCTCTACTCGTGCTTTTTATGAGACGGGTGGATGATGGAAAAGAGATCAAAGAGTACTAGTCAAAAAGCGCTTGTAATCCCTCTTTGTTTTTAATTTTATAGGTATTATTGAGATCTTTTTCTAGAAGATTAAGTTTTAACAGTTTTTTAAATACACGTGAGAGTGTTTCAGGTGTCATATGCAAGTGTTCTGCTAGTTGATAGTTTTTATAGGTTATAAGCGCATCTCCATTTGTATCATATATGAACTTTGCAAGTCGAGTGGTAGAGTCGAGTACAACGTTGAGTGCGATCACTGACTCAAGGTAGCGTATTTTTTTAGAAAGAGATTTAAAGAATAAAAAGGCAATATCAGGATCATGCAAAAATTCATTTTTGAAGCGGGCAAAATCGATCTGAATAACTTCACCATCTGATTCAAATACAGCAGAAGCGGGGTAAGGCAAACCTTCAAGAACAGCCATCTCTGCAATCAAAGTCGTTGGCATAAAACGATGCATGACAATTTCATTATTTTTTAAATCAGTTTTATAAACTTTTAAAACACCCTCAGTTAATAATGTAAGTGATTTTGGTTGTTCTTTTTCATAAAAAAGAACAGAACCCTTTGGCATTTTGACACGCGTTGCAAAGGTATTTATAAGTGCTAATTGTTCTTCAGAAAGGTTGCTAAAAAAATAAAAATGTTTTAAATCAGTCATCTCAATACCCCTTATTAGATAAATTTTGGTCAAACAGCAGCATAGTCGCTTGAATCATACAAAGGAGAATGTTTTAGAGTTTTACGTAAACTGCTGCTTGACCAAAACGCCTGTTAAACAGGCGAATGTATATGTAAGACTACTTACCTATAAGATCTGAAACTTCTTTGATGTCTGTTTCAGATAGTTTAGCTACTTGCCCCTTCATCAAACCTTTTGATGCTCCACCATAAGTTCCATCTTGGTAACCTTTAAGAGCAGTAGCTATCTCTTTTTTTGTCATTGTATTAATGATTTTACTTTTGCCTAGAGCAGATTTTTCCCCTGCCGCCCCATGGCATCCTGCACATTTTTTGAAAGTTGTCGCACCATCTGCCATGACTGAACTCGATAGTGCCAACAATGCTAAAACACTTATTACTATTTTTTTCATTTGTAACTCCTATTGAAATATATGAAATGATTATATAGGAGATTTATGTTCTATGGCTTGACTTATGTCAAAAAAAAATGACTTTTCAATTCTTTTTTGAGATAAAAATATAAAAATCTTTAAAAATTAAAATCAGACATACAATCCATAAAAAATCAAGAATGTAGTTGTTATAAAAGTTACTCAGTACATAGAGTGATGGCAAACCAAGCAATAATGGCCATTTAAGAAAATAAAAAAACATAATCAATGCACCATAAAGATGCTTTAGAGTACGAATGTTATGCTCCTAAAGCTTTTTTAACATTCTCATCTGCCATGGTAATATTCCATGCTGGCTCCCACACTACATTGACTTCACACTCCCTCACCTCTTCAACCCTCTCACATGCCTCTTTTACCCATTGCACTATCATTTGGTGCAGGGGACAAGCTTGTGTTGAGAGTGTCATAGTTACTACAACATGATTGGAATCTTTGATTTCTACATTGTAAATCAGTCCCATTTCTACTAGATTAAATCCAACTTCAGGATCGATAACTGTTGAGATAGACTCATATACTTTTTCTTCATTTAACATTATTTAAACCTTATTATATAAATTAAATTGCGCAGTAAAAAAATACCGCCTATACATAAAAATGACACACCGACTTTAAATAGATCATTGTTACTTAAAAGTAAGCCGTAAGCTCCTATAAATACACCAAGCGCACTAAAGAGAACTTGAAAATTAGCACTTTTTATAGGTATCATATCGGCTAACATAGGTACTTTCTCTTTTCCCACAAGAGGTGAAAAACGCTCAAACCATACCAAAAAAGGTACGATTTTGTAGAGATGACCTGAAATAATAAAACCAAAAAAACCTGTAAATATTAACCAACCTGTTACTAAAATCATGGCTTCACTCTTACTGAAGATATAGAATATACAAAGTAAAAATGAGCTTACAAGCGATGTAAGAGATACATATAATGATTTTGCATACACATCATGTTCTTTGCGCGCACGGGTTCGATATAGAACAAACATCTGAAACACATATAGTAGAAGCGACAAAGCACTCAGCAAGTATCCTAAATAGCTCAGAGTAAGTAAATCAAAAAGTGATGAGATAGCGACTGACAGAACCCCAATACTCATAAGCACAAGTGCTGTTTTTATCGGGCGCCAAGAAAAATGATGTGAAAGCCCAAACATAGGAATTAAAACCATGGATAAACCAAAAATAGTAGTCACGATATAACCCATAACTACCAAATATACATGGCCTTTTAAAAGATCAGTTAAATTGATACTGATCATGCCAGAATATCCCAATGCCAAAACGATACCGAAAACGACTCCTAAAAGTAAAAATATATTTGCGATGATAACGCTAATCATCGTAAAGTTTAATTTTTTTTCTATTTTTCGTATTGTCATGAATGTATCAAAGAGAAATGTGAGCATTGCTATCAATACAGTTAGTCCACCAAAGGGAAGGACAAGAGGTGAAAAAATAAATCCATATGCCATCATCAGTGTTCCAAAAAGGAGTAAAGGCCAAATAATATAATAGAGATCTACTGCAAAATGCCCGTTTTCAAGCACAACGGGGACGAGTTGCGCCATAGCCCCGAAGATTGTCATCATAATAAATCCCAAAAGAAATAGATGAACCCATGCTATTACCGAAGGGCTCAAATATCCAATCGAGGAGATATCTAAAGAGAAAGCAAAAATACTGCTCAAAAGATAAAATAAGACACCGATAATAAAATAGGGTGCTATTAATTTAAACGGTGGAGCAAAATCACGATTAATCGCGAACATTTTTACAACTGAAAATCAGTTTGATGTGTCCATCATCAAGATATTCTGTGTAAATGTCATAATCTTGACTTATTTTTTCTAATAATCCCATCGGTTTTTTGTGATTTATCATCACCAACTTGTGATCAGTGGAATCTATAAGTTTTAATCCTATCATAGAATTAACCATAGGTTCTGGTGGTTCACACATGGATGTGTCGAACTGATAGTAAGTCACATCATTTCTCGTGTACGTAAAAAAATCAACAGTTGCATTTTCAACATCAATTTTTGTAGCATTCTCAGGGAGTAAGTTCATAAACAGTCCTTTATTTAGAAGATAATTTATAAAATAATAGGACAAATGATATTTTTATGCATTAACAAATGTCAAGAACTATTTTGTCTGATTGTTGTAGTATATAAAATAAAAAAAGAAGGCAAGATAATGGATTTTTTTAAATATATACATGCAGTTGGTACTGGAGTAAAAGGCAATAGGGATTTAAGCTTTGAAGAAGCAAAAGATATGATGCATCAGATTTTAGAGCAAAGCGCTCATCCTGAGCAAATCGCAGCATTTTTGCTGGGTTGGAGGCTAAAGCCTGAGACAACAGAAGAGTTTCGCGGTGCACTTAGTGCTTGTGATACTTATATAACACCACAAAAAATAGAAAACTCGATAGAGCTAGGTTATCCATTTGATGGCAAGGCAAACAATCCTTATATCTTTCCTCTAGTCGCCCAAGTGCTTGAAGAAAAAGCTCTGAATCTTGTCGTTATGGGTGATGAACTTCAGCCGGCAAAACACGGTATTACGGTAAAAGAGATTTGTACACATATTGATTTGAGTGAAAACTGTCACTTCTTTGACCGTAAAGATTTTTTTAATAAGATGCATCAACTCACGGATATACGCATGCGTTTAGGCTTACGTAGTGGATTTAATACGATTGAAAAGCTTCCACGAATTGCACAGAGTGATTATGCTATAACGGGAGTGTTTCATAAGCCTTATGTGAAAAAATATATCGAAGTTTTTGCTGATCGCTATAAAAGATTTGCCTTGATTCAGGGGAATGAGGGAACACCAGAACTCTTTAGTAAAGGTAGGTTATGGATCGCCAATGGTAATGAAGTGGAAGAGTTTATTATCGATCCTGAATTCTATGGCATAAACTATCAAAAATCTTGGGAAAGTATCACGCTAGAGGAGTCTCTTGAACAGTTGAACAATCCATCAAGCGAATATCTTAAACTAGCAAAACTCAATGCAGCGATTTATCTTTTTGTTGCACAAAAAGCCCAAAGTATCGATGAGGGTTTTGAAATGCTAAATGGCTAGTTTTTTTACTATTTTGTTCAACTCTATTACTGGAGGATTTGGAAGTTGTGGATATGCTTTTTGAACTATATTTGTGACCCATTGCGGATAAATTCTAAAGTTGAGTTTTACAACGGCGGTCAGTGGATATTGTAATTTTTTAGCCTCTTTTATGGTGTAAATCTCTTCTCTTCTCTCGCCCGCTGGTATTCTAGTATCACTTATAAGCTTTTTGTATCTCCAAAATTGCAAACCGACGGGTTGGTTATTTTCATCGCCAAATACTTTCATAAAAGGTCTAGCATCTTTGCCAAGATTGTTATCAGCTTGTAGTTTTCCGCTTTCAAATACAACTTTATTGTTTTTGTCTTTAACTGTGATCTCAAGCCATAACTCTCTAAAATCAGAAACTCCTGTAGGCAAGTGATGTCCTGCTCCGATATTTTTCACACCGACTATCACTGTTCCCTCTTTTATATCTACATCCAGTTTCGCAGAAGTTTTAAGCAACTGAATCGTTTGATCTTCATTAATCTTATTTTTCAAACCTGATAAAAAGTGATTTGATCCTGAAAAATAATGAACTTTCACGTCATCTTTCATTGTTCCGCCATTTGTTGAGCGACCTTTTAAAGGTGAAAATTTATTCTCTTTGAGATTTGTCATATGACAATCGATACAGTCTTTGTGTTTACTTGGATTTTTTGGGTCGTTATAAGGTGATTTTTCCCACTCTTTAAAAGTAGATACGACTCCAAGATGGCTATCTGGCAAGTATTCATCATGACAAGAAGCACAGTATGCGCTTTGTTTGTAGATTTTGTTTGAATAGCTTTGTTTATGTACTTTTGGATTTGCATTGATGAATTTTTCACTCAGCCACTGCTCTGTTTGTGAAGCACTTTCCTCAAAAGTATATTTTTTTCTATTGGTTAAATCTAAATGGTATGCACTGTTTCCGCTTGAATCGACTTTTGTGATTCGGTGACATGCCAAGCAAGAGACGCCTTGCTCAAGTTGTGAGTTTTCATGGAGCTTTAGCTCCTCAATCAAAGTCGAAGAGCCACTCTCAAAAAGAGGATCAGGCATGATATTGCCATTCATAGCATGAGTTGTTTTATCTTGTTCTGTCGTTACGGCACTTGGATTATGACATCCCATGCACCATTTTCTAAATCCATTTCCTTTATCTTCCGCGGCTAGGTTTTCCATCACCATATAGTAGGGATTTGACCCTGTCATATGTCTATGATTTGAATCTGCCCATTGATTAAAGATATCAGTGTGACACGATTTACATTTAGCTGAATTTGTCCAATCTTGATTATGATATCTCTGGACATTGTTCTCAAGTTGGATATTGGTAAGTTTACTGCTAGTAGCACTAAAAGAAGGAGTAGAGTAAAAAGTACTGGCTATCAATATAACCATAAGCTTTGAAGTAAATGCCGCGTTGACTCTTTTTTTTGTATGAAGGAATAAAGCTAAGAGTAAAAAGAAAGAACCATAGAGATGAATATAAAAAGAGGTGAGTCCATAGATATCTCCGCCTCGGTTCCCAATTAAAAACAGATAAAAGCCACTCATTGTAATCAAAAATAAGACAACTCCTAACACTATTCCATTCATACTATTTTGTTTTTTTACAACTAAATGTTTGTATACATGTATGTTAACAAGAGGGATCAAGAGAAAAACAGTTAAAAGAATAGAACCTATAATATGTATTGCTTGTATATATTTAAAATAATCCCATTCAACTTGTAAAATATCTATTTGTAATAAACCCGTTATAAAGATGAGGATCAAGTAGATTTTAATATGTGCAGTTTTCATAAGTTGTCCTTATCGTCAATAGTATAATCCACAATATCACCATCCAAGGTTTTAAAGAATGCTATTATCTCATCTGTTTGCGTATCAGTGATATTGAGTCCAAGCTGATACTTTGCCATTATGTGTATAGCATCTCGCAATTTTGCAATTGAACCATTATGAAAGTAGGGTGATGTTTTGGTGACATTTCGCAGTATTGGAACTCTAAATAACTGTTTATCATCTTTGCCCATAAACCCTCCGATATTTTCAAATGGGTACTGATGATAAGTATTGAAATTGAAGCCAAAATGGCTTACTTCTCTCCCTCCCTCCCCTTGATGCAAAGTAGTTGTCAAATCAAGAATACTGTTATAGGTTCTAAGTGGAAATTTTTGTATGCTTTGTCCTCCGACACTTTTGCCAGTGTGACATCCTTTACAGCCAAAAGTGATAAAGTTTGTCAAACCTCTTTTTGCTTTTTCACTTATCGCATTATTGTCTCCGTCTAAAAATCTATCATAATCACCGCGGGTTAAAAGCGTTCTGACATAAGCTCCAATCGCTTTTTGTACATTTAAAAATGTGAGTGTCGGAGCTTGCATGTGCTGAGTACTTCCAAATACTTTTTGAAATTTTTCTACATACGCTTTATCTAAAGAGAGTCTTTGCTCAACTTCCGATGGGCTCATATTCATTTTGTAAGGATCTTTAATAGAATTTCCGGCCTCTTTCTCTACGGTATCGACTTCTCCGTTCCATGTTAAATGTTTGGCTAGTGCAGAATTTAAAATACTCAAGGTATTTAAATGAAAAGGATTTTCTTGTTGATGGTATCCAATAGCAGTTGAGAGTCTGTCTGTTCCACTTTGATCAGATAAATGACATACAACACAGTCTTTAGGAGAAGTTTTAGAGGGCGTGAGAAGCATACTTGAATAAGGTTTGTTTTTATTATTGTCTTTGTCTATCATATGACAGGTATTGCAACTGATATCTTGTTCTTTGGATAAGATTGTATTAAAATAGAGCTCTTTGCCTAAAGCGATTTTATCTTTACTTAATCTATTTTCTGGAGTATCAACAACTTTTAAAAGCTCTTTATAGGTGCTTGGATTACTTGACATATTTCTAGATAGCGCAGCTTCTCTTAACTCGTCATCGCTGAACGGTTTGCTCTCTTTTTGAGTGAATAGCCCTGATAATGATAGCAATAATATAATCGCAGTTGCGACAAAAATTGATATAATCAATGATCTCATAACATCGTTCTCCTTTGAAAATTTCCACCTATTTTACGCGACTGATATTGTTTATTTTAGTTGGCTTAGTATATATCATATGTTTAGGATATGATATGATACAAATCAAGAAAGAGCGCGGTATTGATGTAAAAATGAAGAATAAAGGTGCAAAATGGATAAAAACTCCAATCATATTAAAAATATTCTTCACGGATTTTTTCTCTCAATCGGTACCACTATTGCAGAGCCTTCGACCATCCTTCCACTAATAGTGAATGCTTTTGGTGGAGGCTCGCTTTTAGTTGGTTTTTTTTCATCTTTATTGCGTGGCGGTGCGATTATAGTGCAGATGTTGGCGGCTTTTCAAGCACAAAGTTATGCGCGGATGTTACCTTATCTCAGACGCGTTTTCCTTATACGTTTTCTCGCATGGTTTGGGATAGGAGTTGCGATTGTTCTCTTTGGCAAATCTCATCCAAATATCACTCTCTTTAGTATTGGTTTTGGTCTCTTTATCTTCTCTTTTAGTGCCGGTTTTGGAGCGATTTATTTTAAAGATATTCTCGCAAAGATCTTTACCCATAAATTTCGTGGTAAGAGTATGGCTTACAGACAGTTCTTTACTGCTTTTGGTGGCTTGATAAGTGGTTCACTCGCAGCGTTAATATTAAAAATATTTGAGCCGCCATTAAGTTATGGATATCTTTTTATTATCAGTTCATTTTTTATGGGATTTGGTTATTTGGCTTTTGCAACCGTAGATGAGCCCATAAAACAGGAAATTGCGCCAAGAGAAAATTCTTTTAAGAAATTCTTGCATAACGCCCTAGAGATATTTAAATCAGATAAAGATCTTCGTATTCAGATCACTACATTTTTACTCGCCTACGGTTATCTTATAGCCTTACCTTTTATTATCCTTGATGCTAAAACAAAAATAGATCTCAGTGCTTCTGCTATTGGTATACTCATAACTACTCAGATGGTTGGCGCAATGCTTAGTAATCTTTTATGGGGAAAACTCAGTGGTAAAGGTAGAAATAGACACACGGCCAATCTTGCGATTGCCCTGCATCTTATTGCCATTTTAGTCGCAGCTTTTGCTTCAAGCTTACATGAGTATATGTTGGTGTTTTTTCTTATCGGAGCAGCAGCTGATGGCAATCGCATTGCTTCTGGAAATCTCATCTTAGTTTTAGCGCCGTCAGAAAAACGTCCTTTGTATGTTGCTCTGCAGATTAACCTTGTTTCTTTTGGAATGTTTTTCTCAATAATTGGAGGATTGATCTTACATGTAAGCAACTATACGATGCTTTACACTATCACGTCTTTGGTACTTAGTGTCTCTTTTTTTACTTCACTCAAGCTCAAAGATGAAAGAGAAAACTAATCACTTTGTGACACAAAAGTGACACAAATTGTTATGAGAGCTTAACTCATCTTCCTATAAACTACCAAAATATTTGGAGATGATTATGATAGAGAAAATCTTAAAACGAGACGGTACACATAAAGAGTTTTTGGCCTTCAAGATTGAAGATGCCATCAAAAAAGCTTTTAAAAGTGAACATATTGCTTATGACAGTGCAGTATTTTTTAATGTCTTAGAAAAACTCAAAAGCAAAAGAGCTGTAGCTGTAGAAGATATCCAAGATTCAATAGAAAAAGAGCTCTATAAAGCAAGATATTTTGAAGTTATGAGATCGTTTATTCTCTATCGTCACACCCATAAAATGCAGAGAGAAAGTCTGCTTGATGAAGATACCACATACATTAACTCTACTCAAACAATAGAGGAGTATATCAGCGGTACTGACTGGCGTATCAAAGCAAACTCAAATACCGGCTACTCTAATGCTGGACTTGTAAATAACACTGCGGGCAAAGTGATAGCAAACTATTGGCTGGATAAGATCTACTCGAAAGAGGAAGGGTATGCTCATAGAAATGGGGATTATCATATTCATGATCTTGATTGTTTGACAGGATATTGCGCTGGCTGGAGTCTAAGAGCGCTTCTTGATGAGGGTTTTAACGGTGTGCGAGGAAGAGTTGAGAGCGATGCTCCAAAACATTTTCGCGAAGCACTTGGACAGATGGCAAATTTTTTAGGGATATTGCAAAGTGAGTGGGCGGGTGCTCAAGCGTTTTCATCGTTTGATACCTATCTTGCACCTTATGCTTTTGCGGATAGATTGCCATATAAAGAGATCAAAAAAGCGATAAGAAGTTTTATATATAACCTCAATGTTCCCGCGCGTTGGGGACAGTCGCCATTTACAAATATCACGATAGATTGGACAGTCCCTGATGATCTTAAAGATCAAATCCCTACATGTAAGCAAAAACATCTCTTAAAAGACAGATTTGACAGAGGACTTTTGGCTCTTGCAAATGAGAGAGGCTGTGAAAAACTCGAAGATATGACATACAAACATTTTCAAAGTGAGATGAATCAGATCAATAGAGCTTACTATGAGATTATGACTGAAGGTGATAAAACGGGGCAGCCTTTCACGTTTCCTATTCCTACTGTAAATATAACAGAGGATTTTGACTGGTATGGGGAAAATACAGATGTCTTGTTTGAAAACACGGCAAAAGTAGGTTCTTCGTACTTTCAAAATTTTATAGGAAGTCAGTATAAAAGAGACCTAAATGGAGAATTGATTGCCAACGATGAAGCATATAAACCAGGACATGTTAGAAGTATGTGTTGCCGTTTACAGCTTGATCTTCGTGAGCTTCTTAAGCGTGGAGGTGGACTTTTTGGCAGTGCAGAGATGACGGGAAGTATAGGTGTTGTTACGCTCAATATGGCAAGACTTGGATTTCTATATAAAGGGGATAAAGACGCATTAATAGCAAGAATCGATGAGCTTATGAATTATGCAAAATCGACTTTGGAGAAAAAAAGAGTTTTTATTCAAGAGATGTATGACAGAGGTCTTTTCCCTTATACTAAAAGATATCTTCCAGGATTTAAAAACCATTTCTCGACTATCGGTGTCAACGGTATCAACGAGATGATAAGAAATTTTGCAAGCGATAGTTATGACATTAGCTCGAATGAAGGGATATCTTTTACAACTGAGATATTAAATCATATTAGAGAGAAAATGGTCGAGTATCAAGAGGAAACAGGCAATCTTTATAATCTTGAAGCAACGCCTGCTGAGGGAACTACATACAGGTTTGCAAAAGAGGATAAGAAAAGATATGGTGATTCTATTATCCAAGCTGGAAAAGATGAAAATATCTATTATACAAACTCTTCACAGATTCCAGTTGATTTGACAAATGATCCGTTTGAAGCATTGGAATTACAAGATGATCTTCAATGCAAATATACGGGAGGAACGGTGCTTCACCTCTACATGCAAGAACAAGTGAGTTCTACTGAAGCATGTAGAAAGCTAGTCAAAAATGTTATATCAAACTTCAGACTTCCATATATAACCATTACACCGCTATTTTCGGTGTGTCCAAAACATGGTTATATAGCTGGAGAACATGAATTCTGCCCAAAATGTGATGAAGAATTGATGGCAGAGTATGAAATTCAAACACTAGAAGTATCTTAACTGATCTAAATAGGTCTCTTGCGAAGCTCCTTGAATAGCCTCCGGGAGCTTCGTAGGGGACCTAAAAAACTAAGGAGTACAAAATGAGTAAAAATGAAATTCTAAGCATGTTAAGGGAAAAAAGACAAAAATGCACAGTTTATACGAGAGTGATGGGGTATCACAGACCAGTTGAAAGTTTCAATTTAGGGAAAATCGGTGAGCACAGACAGAGAAAACAGTTTACTGAACACTAAGATCGTCTACGATATCACAAAGTTCACGCATTTGGATTTTCCTGATCATCTCGCTTGTATCATCTGGTTTGCTGGGTGCAATATGCGGTGTGATTACTGCTACAACAGGGAGATAGTTTTTGCTAAAAATGGAAACTATACTCTTAGTGACGTCATAAACTTTTTAAAAACAAGAGTAGGTTTGCTTGATGGAGTCGTTCTCTCAGGGGGAGAGGCGACGGATCATGATTTGGTAGCTCTTTGTAAAGAGATAAAAAATCTTGGATTTAAAATCAAACTTGATACCAACGGAACAAACTTCCAAACGCTTCAAATTCTATGCAACTTAGAGCTGATTGATTACATCGCACTCGATTATAAAGCACCTCGCTATAAATTTGGGCAGATAACAAAATCAAGTAAATTTGAAGAGTTTTGTAAAACTTTGGACTATCTTTTAGCGAGCAGTATAAAGTTTGAAGTCAGAACAACCGTTCATACAGATCTGCTGGATGAAAAAGATATTAACTTTATCATAAATGATCTTTTAATACGAGGCTATGATCATAAGTATTATCTTCAAAATTTTCTTGACACGGGAGAAAATATTGGCGATCTAAAAACCTCTCTTAAAAAACTGGACAGATCTTTATTGTCAAATGATTTAGAAATAGTCTTTCGATAAAAACTCATAGCCTAAATATACTACATATATATTCTATCTCTTTTAGAAATAAATATTATTTTAGAGTTTCAGTTCATTATAAACTTACTTGACAATAATAAATAAACTCTCTATAATTTCTTCACATAATAAATGAATACTCATTCATTTATTGATCTAAACTAAATTGAGTATTTTTAGGATTGATACATGAACAAATATAAAATTTTAATTATTGAAAATGATAAGAATAGTGCATCTGACATTGAATTATCATTGCAAAATTATGAATATCAAGTGGTATCAATAAATCAACACATGTCAAAAGTAAAAAATAAATTAAAGAATTTTCTACCAGATGTTGTTATTGTGAATAATATATTTGATGATATTAGTAATGCTGCGAAATGGGCAAAATATATTATTAAAGCAGAATTTCCATGTATTATCTGCACAAATTCAATAGATCCAAACCTATTAAAAGATATTTGTTGTATGGAATTATGTGGTTTCCTTATCAAACCATTTAATGTCTTGAGCTTACATGCAATGATTCAAATGAGATTACGTAAATTTGACAAAGAAAAAAATAACAACGACAATTTTATTCATATTAAAAATGAAAATAGAAATTTAAGACAATTGCTTTTTGGAAAAGAGATAGTTGAAAATCCTATAGTAGGTTTTGGAAAAGAGTTGTATTTTCATTCAAGTACATGTGAGACTTTTTATCAAAATAAGAGACTTTCACTGACTAAAAAAGAAAACCTTTTTATTCAGCTGCTTATATCTAACATGGGGCACACTATGAATTTTGAGCAGATCATAAAATATGTATGGGGCAAAACAAAGGTAAGTGAAAATAATGTTAGAACACTTGTGTGGAGGATGCGAGCTAAGTTACATACAGACATTATAAAAACAGTTTCTGGTGTGGGCTACTACATAGAGGGGACACTGACTCCGCTCCAAAATAACGCAAATGATACAAATTTGAATTACAATCAAAAAAATTCAGCTTAATTTGGGAGAGTATTTTCTATGTTAACCAACGTCAAATCAAAAGTTATTTTTTCTATTATATCGCTGAGTGTTATTGTAATGGTTAGTACAAACTATTATTTGTCAAAAACTTTACATGAACTTTCTCACAAAACAACTGAAAAATCACTCACAATGCTTAGCGAATCTATCTTTCAAACACTTACTGGAACTATGCTTGTTGGTGATTCTAAGATGGTTCAAAACTCTTTACATGTAGCGAGTAAAATCGATGGTATTCAATCTTTAAAAGTCTTAAAATCGCAAGCGGTTATTGACATTTTTGCACCAAATGAAAAGTTTACGACTGATCTATTGGTACTCAATGTTTTGAAAAGCCATACAATGCAAATCGAAGAGCAAAGAGATACAAATCATCACACCATTCGTATGATTCGTCCCATGATTGCAGAAGCTCAATGTCTTTCTTGTCACTATAATGCTCATGATGGAGATGTTCTTGGAGTTATGGATTTGACTATATCTTTAGATAAAAATGATGCGGATATCAGTGCCACACAAACAACGCTAGCTATCAATTTTATTATTGGAAGTATTGTGTTTATTATACTCTCTGCAGTATTTTTCAAAAAAGAGATTTTTTCTCCTCTTAGCAATTTAAAAGTGCATATTTCAGAATTAGTTGATGGAGATAAAGATCTCACAAAACGCTTGAACACAAAAAATGACAATGAATTTACGGATGCCGCAAAAGAAGTTAATAAATTTATAAATATGATTCAAGAAACTATCAATAATGTAAAAACGCTCGGAGTTAAGAATACAAATATAGCATCAAAGATTCAAAATTCAAGCGAAGTTATCAACAAAGGAACCCTTCAAGAAAAAACCATAGTCGATAAAACAACCAAGAAAAGTATTTTTATTAAAGAGCTTTTAGAACATAATATACAAACGACACTTGAGACTCAAAAAAATGTAAAAGAGGCAAATGATGAGCTCGATATTGCAAAAAATTCCCTTGAACAATTGAGTCATGAAGTGGGTTCGTTTGTCACAATTGAAAATGAGTTGTCTCATGAACTTTCAATTTTAAAAAATGACGCGGATCAAGTCAAACATATTCTTAATGTCATTAAAGATATAGCCGATCAAACAAATCTTTTAGCACTTAATGCTGCCATTGAAGCTGCTCGTGCGGGTGAAAATGGAAGGGGTTTTGCCGTGGTTGCAGATGAAGTACGTAAACTAGCAGAACGAACGCAAAAAAGCTTACATGAGATAGATATCAGCGTGAGCACAATCGTTCAATCGATTAATGATGTGAGTGATAAGATGTCACAAAATGCAAAAAATATAGAGAAGCTTTCAAATATCTCTGATGATGCAGAGAAAAAGATAAATAACACATCTCAAGCGATAAACACCTCCATAGCCGTAGCCAATACTTCAAGAGAAGATAGTCTAAAGATGTCATCACAAATCAATGAGATTATTGATGATATCGCAGATATTGACAGACTCTCCACTACAAACAGAAAAAGTGTTCAAGAGATAGACATCGATCTCAAACAATTAGTAAGTATTGCCGTATCACTACACAGTGCGATCAACGAATTCAAAAGTTAAAGATAGAATTTATTGATGCATATCATCATTTTTAAGTATTTCATTTGCTACTATAATGGCTTATAAATAATGGAGTAGCTTTATGTCAGAAGTCGAACAAAAGTTAAATAAATATGAACGTTATAAACTTCGTATGTCTCCCTATGAATTTTTTCCTCAAATACAAACTCTTGATTTTGAAAATCTAGGAGACGCAGATAGATATTACTTGCAGGATTTTGGCATCTTTAGTGCTGATTTTTTAGAAGATGAGTTTACTTTAAGAATCCGTGTTCCAGCTGGTAGACTCACTGCACAGCAATTTCAGAGCATGGCAGATATTATGACAAAATATGACCTTCATCTCATTCTCACAGCTAGAGCTGGAATGCAGATTCATGGAATGGATCCAGAAAATATTTTAGATGTTTTCAATCAGATAAACGATCTTGGACTCACAACTTGGCAAAGTTTTGGAGATAATGTACGCAATATTGTTACCGATATCTACGATGGAGTAGGGCAATATTGTGAGATAGAAACCTATCCGATAATTATGCAAATGCAAGAAAAAATCCTAAAAAATCCGCGTTATGTGGGAATGTTGCCAAGACGCATCTCGGTTGGAATCTCTGCAAACAGAGCCAATGTTGTTTCACTTTTTGCAAATGACCTTTATTTTGCTTTAGCAAAAAAGGATGGAGTTTTTGGCTTTAATGTTTACATGGGCGGTAAAAATTCAGAAGTCGCAAAAGATGCAGATATCTTCTTACAGGAATACGAGGTTGCTGATTTTTTTGGAGCATTCGTAGAGGCTTTTTTTAAGCATGGTCTGCGTGGTTCACGGTTGAAAACACGTCTTTTTCATCTTCTTGAAGTTATAGGTATGGAAAAATTCAAAGAGCATATACAAAGTGAATATACCAAAAAATTTGAAAAAGCAGGAGAGTTACAGTTAGAAAAAGTAAAATTTTCACAAAATGAAAAGCTCAAAGGTGGAACTTATGCTTTTTGCTACCAAACAGATTTTGCACGCATTAATGCAAAAGAGATTGCTCTCCTTGCCAACTATGCTTCGCAACATAATGCACAAATCAGGCTTGGAATTGATCAAAACATCTATTTGATGGGATTAAAAGAGATTGCTTTAGAGCTTAATTCTCCAAAAAAAAGTGCGACCATCCTCGCATGTGCTGGCAGTGAATATTGTCCCTATTCCTATTGGAACATAAAAAATGAAACTTCATATCTTCCACTTGATAAGATAAGTGAACATGGGATTCAAGTCGGATTTTCAGGATGTGCCAAAGGATGTAGCAGACATCAACATACAGATATCGGTCTCATAGGTCTTAGAACAAATAATTTCGGTGCAGCCGAGGGAGGCGCACGCGTATTTCTAGGAGCGGAACATTCGGATGGTAATGCTGTTGGAAGAATGATCTTTTCTATGGTTCCCTTGCAGCATCTTCATTCACTTTTGACACTTATAATCGCTCTTTACGAAGAGAGCGGATATGATGATTTCGAAGAATATTCACGTGAGGTTTTAAATAAATATTCTGAAGAGTTTCTCAGCTTATGGTTTTTAGCTAATCTTCAAACTGACAAAAAAGTGAAATTACACGCACAAGAGAGAAAAGATTTTGAATATGAGAGAAGCTTACTAGAAAAGAATTTTGCCTCATCTGAACTCTTAGATCTCATTGATGATAGTTTTAAAAATGCGATATCCATTGTCAGCAAACAGCTTTGGACGATTTAAACTGGATTTCATAGCCCATCCCTTTCGTGTTTTTAATGAGTCCTTTTGAGGTTTTTTCTCTTAGTCTTTTTATAAAACTTCTGACTCTATCATCGCTGACTTCTTCTTGTGGCCAGAAGGTCATTTTGATTGTTTCGGACGTCTGCTGAGTTTGAAGAAGGAGTTGTATAAATATTTTTTCTTTATTCGTCATGGCTATATATCTGCCATTTTTATATAGATTGTTTTTAGTCTGGTTAAATGAAAACCCATTAATAAGCTCAATATTTCTATTTTCAAATTTTTGAGCTACTTCTTCTATATACTCTAAAAGCTCTTGAGGATCAAAGGGTTTTATGAAGTATTTTACCACGCCTACATTTATAGCATTTAACAATTTATCAGTTTCACTAAAAGCACTTAGGATAATAATAGGTAGATCAGAATTTATTTTTTTCATCTCTTTAGCCATCTCAAGACCTGTAAGTTTAGGCATCATAATATCTGTGATGACGATATCTGGAGTTATTTTTTTAAACTTTTCTATCCCTTCTTCTCCGTTATCTGCGATAGTGAAACTGTAAAAATTGTCACCGATGGCATTTTTTAAAAGAGAAGAGAGTTTGTGTTCATCTTCGACAAGTAGAATTTTTAACTCTTTTAAGAGTTTATTTTTAAAAGTAAAACGACCTCTTTTAGTCTCCATGACTTTCCTCCAAAGGAATTTTTATGCTAAATGTTGTTGTGCATTTTTTAGAAGTGACATCTAAAGAGCCATTAAAACCCTGTTCACAGATCATCTTTGACATAAAAAGACCGAGTCCAGTTCCTTGCGTTGCATGCTTTGTAGTAAAGTAGGGCTCAAAGATTTTGTATACCTCTTTTTCTTGTATACCGCCGGCGTTGTCTTGTATTTCTATAATCGCAAAATTTTCTTCTCTTTGGATGTTGATATTTATCTCTCTAATGAGGATACTGTTTTGCACAAAAGCATCTTTTGAGTTTTTAATTATATTGATGATAACTTGCGAAAGCTCATTTGGTATACCAAGAATCTTGATATTTTCAATACTTTTAATCGTGACATGTATCATCTCACTTTTTATCAGAGTATTTAAAATATGCAGCGATTCTTGGATGCTTGTCATTAAATCAAAATAATGTTTATCTTTATTTGGTCGAAAAAAGTTTGTAAAATCCTCTATGGTATTGGACATGTTTTGGATGATGACTCTGCTTTGATTGTAATACTCGTTAACACCCTCCACGTCATCTTTTAACGAGGCTTTTTTGATATTAAAAAGTGTAAGACTTAGCTCTGTTAGGGGTTGTCTCCATTGATGCGCTATATTTGCAAGCATCTGACCAAGACTCGCTAGTCTGGACTGCCAAAACATAACTTGTTGTTTTACCTCATTTTTGGCAATCTCATTTTGTACTCTTAACTCTAACGTGAGATTCAGCTCTTGAAGCTGTTTGGTTTTTTCTTCTACTTTGTTTTCGAGAATTTTATTTAACTCTTCGAGCTCTTTCTCTTTTCTTTGAAGCTCTTCTTTGTAAAAAACCTCTTTTGTCACATCATATCGGATGGCTATATACTCTACAATATTTTCATTTTCATCAAGAATGGGGATTACAGTGGTATTTACGTAAAAAGTAGAACCATTTTTTGCACGGTTTTTCACTGTATTTTTATAGATTTTCTTACTTTTTATAGTTTCCCAAAGTAGCTTAAAGTTTGAAGAATCAACATCGGGATGCCTTACGATATTGTGGTTTTTGCCGATAAGTTCATGACGGCTGAAACCGGAAATATTGCAAAACTCATCACTTACGAAAGTGATGATTCCCGCAGTATCCGTTTTGGAGATGATGTTTGTTTTTTCTATCGCTTCTTTGTATTGATCTAACATAAAAAATCATCAAGAAGTTTATTCGTATTTACATGTAACAAGATTTGCATTTGTATCAAATGCAGCGAGGATGTTTTGTACTCTTCCTTGCCACACATCTTGAAAATCTTTTTTTATCTTCTCATCTGCATTGCCACTTAAAACCATCTGCATCAATTGTTGCATCTGAGGTGCTGGTGGAACTAGTTGCGGGTTGTAAGTAATTTTGACACTTTTTCCTGTATCTACTCTTTGAAGAAGCATTTGAGCATCTAAGTTTTCATCATAAGAAAGAAGTCCACGACGATCATAGTTTCCTCCTAGCCCATGAAATCCGCTGATATCTGTTGCTCCAGTTATAAATGAAACAACAGAGGAGATAACACCAACAACGCCATCACCCAACTTGCCTTGAACGATAGCTTTGACGCCACCACGAAGAGGTGTTTCATCGCCATAAAGTGCTTCAAGCCCTTTTGTTACCATTAAAAAGGCACCTGAAGCAGTCGGACAAGAATGACCTGTAAGTTTTACAACATCTTCATAGGTATAAGTCATGAGACCATTTGTGCTAGAACCGAGCAGATCAAAAAGTGGATCGTATAAATTAATTTTTATCATTTGTTATTCCTTCTTATAAAGAGAAATAATACTTTTTTTTGTAAAAATTTTGTTTGATTTGTATCAATACTTTTATTAAATAACTCTTAATATTTAATAATCTAAGTCAAGTAAAATATGTTTTAAACAAAGTAAGCTATAATATATGGTTATATAATGCATTAAAAAGAAAGAAGTTGTTTATACTAAAAAAGGTGAAATTTAATGATGCAAGAGTCTACTATGACATGGTTTGAAAAGGTTGAAACATCTAAAATACTGAAATGGTCAACGTTTATTATGGCTTTTTTAGTTGTATTATCTTTTTTAAATCTCTTTTTTCTTGTCGAACAACAAAAAGAGTATGCGCAACTCATTAACCTTAGCGGAAAACAGAGAATGTTATCCCAAAAGATTCATTCCTCTTTGTATCAGATGTTATATACTCCTTCACAAATAAACAATCATGAATTTGAGACCAGTTTATCTCAGATGAAACATGATTACCTGTTTTTAAAAAAATCACTTGATAAGCTTAAATTTGAACAAAAAAATATCTATACTTCAGGATATGAAACTTCGTCGTTGAGAGTTATTTATGAATCAAAAGCTTTACTAAAATATCCTATAGATACAAAAGTGATACATGAGATTTTAGATCATCGTGAACAAATACTTAGTGAATTAAACCTTGCAGTAGAGCAACTACAGCATAAGAGTGATGAGCTCAGTCAAGAAACGATCAATCGTGGTATCTTATTACTCATTTTGATTTTAGTTGTTTTAGGGATCATTTCCATCTTAATTTTTTATCCACTCTTAGAGCAATTAAAGATCAAGCATCAAAAAATTCTTCAGTTAAATAGTGAACTCGAAGACACAGTTGCAAGACGAACTAAGCGACTCAAAAAAATGCTAGATATCGTAAATCAATACGTATATAGTACACATACGGATATAAATGGAGTTATTACCTATACTACTGATGCATTTTGTGAACTTAGTGGATATTCGCGAGAAGAATTACTTGGAAAAACTCATAGCCTTATTGGGCATCCTGACAATCCAAGTAGTGTATTTGCTCCACTTTGGACAACCATTATGAGTGGAAAAACCTATCATGGAACTGTAAAAAACCGACATAAAGATGGAACAGATTATTGGCTAGAGTCTTATATCGTTCCCGATTTAGATGAGAATGGAACAATTATTGGTTTTAGGGCATTTCGACAAAACATTACTGATAAGATGCAATTAAAAGAGCTTAACGAAGAATTGGAAAAACGTGTTGCTGAACGAACAGTAGAGATTGAACGCATTGCAGTGACAGATGCATTGACAGGATTGTTCAATCGTCATCGGTTTAATGAGGAACTTATAGATGCTTTGGCTCTTTATAAAAGGTATCAATCTCCCATTGCATTGGCTATTTTTGATATAGATTATTTTAAAAGAGTGAATGATACTTACGGACACAATAGAGGTGATAAAGTTTTGAGCACTTTTGCAAGATTATTAAAACAAAATATGAGACAAACCGATAAACTGGCACGTTGGGGCGGTGAAGAGTTTGTAATCCTTTTTATGAATACTGAAATAAACGGAGCACTTTTAGCTGTACAGAATTTATTGAATATCATTAGAAATCATCTGTTTGAAGAGGTTGGAGTGGTTACATGTAGCATTGGATTGGCCGCATTAACGCTTTTTGATACGCCTGAAAGCTTTCTCCAAAATGCAGACAGTGCTTTGTATCTAGCAAAAGAGAGTGGGAGAAATCAAGTTCAAGTATTTGAAGATAGATAATATCACGCGAGGATTTCTTAACCTAGGTCAATCTTTTTATGAGCTTTACATGTAAGAATATGAAAAAATAGTAAGTAAGTTCATAAGGAGATTAAATGACCTGGATTTTATATATACATATCTTAGCCGCTTGTTCGTGGATTGGTGGAAGTATATTGTTATTTGCTTTGGGAGTATTTTTAAAAGACCCAGCAACACAAGAAGCAGTGTATGGAGCGATTGGACCTTTTTATGGTTATTTTGAAACAGTGTGGTTAGTAGTTTTGATTACGACTGGACTGATAATGGGAGAGTATTATAATTTATTTACACTTTTAGGTTCACAAGGCGATCTCGCTCAAGCTGTACAAATTAAATTACTTCTTGTTGTAGCGCTTACAATTGCAACAATCGTGCATTTGATTATAGCATTTTCAACGCATAAAAAAACACGAACTTTTTATCAAAAGCTCCTCTCAAGAGGAGGATCTATGGCTATTTTCCTTCTCAATCTTGCTATTTTATGGTTTGCGATGGAGATTCGAACATTGTTATAGAGTCATTCTAGCAATTTCTTCACAAGCTTGGTGATGGTTCATGAAAATAGAACCCTTGTGAAAAATCGACTCCGATCTCTTTGATAATCTCATAAACCTCTTTTGAGTGAACAAATTCGGCGATAGTTTGAATCTCAAGTCTTTTAGCGAAGGCGACAATCGTCTCGACAATGATACGGGCGTGCTCATCTGTATCGATATTTTTAATCAAGGAAGCATCGATTTTTATAAAATCAACCTGCAAGTTGAGGATGTAGGCAAAATTGGAATATCCGCTTCCAAAATCATCAATGGCAATCCGTGCTCCTCGCTGCTTAACCTTTTGAATAAATTGCTGCACCTCTTCATAATTTTCAATTCCTTCGGATTCTAGAATCTCAAAAATGACTCGTTTTGCGATGCTAGAGCGTTCTAGTTTATCAAGTATAAACGCAACTGTTTTTTTGTCTAAGATATCTTCTACAGAGAGATTGATTGAGAATTCATAGCTATTTTGCTCAAAATAGGAAAAAGTTTTATCGATCATGATATGTGTCAGCTGAGGATATAGTTTTGCTTTTTTTGCGACATCGAGAAAAAAGAAAGGGGATATAATTTTGCCCTCAGGATCGATCAAGCGGATTAGACACTCATACTTGGTTGGAAGTCCCATAGAATTATCTATAATTTCATGATAGTAAGGCTCCGTTTGGAAAGTATGATTGTTTATAATTCCTTGAAAGAACGGAACGATCTGGTTTGTGGCAATAGCTTCTTTGATTTTACCAATATATTCAATATTATGTGCGATCTCGTTTTTGAGTATACTGGTATCGCGAAGGACAAGAACCTCTTTGTCATGTCGTTTGGCATGACGCAGCACCATATCGGCATCAGTCAGAAGGTGTGTTGTTTTGATAACTTCTTGTGCTTCAGAAACAAGGTCTATTACCACCCCAATGGTCACTTTGATTATCACTAAATTGTCTTTTACGGAAAAAGGATATTTTTCGATATGGTCATGCAGTGATGTCGCTACCTCTTCGCATGAACGGTTGCCAATGCAGCTTTTTTCACACATCAAAGCAAATTCATCTGCATAAATACGGTATAAGATACAGCATTGCGGAATAAGACTAGAAGAGATACGTTCACGCATTTCAATTAAGATATTATCGCCGATTTCCGCGCCGTAAAAATCATTAATTTCCCCAAAACGATCTATATTGACAAGGATTAAAACAGGCTCCTTCATTAAAGCCAGATTTTCTAAAAGTTTTGTCCGGTTTGGGAGCTGTGTCAATGAATCGGTGTATAGTTGATGGATAAGCTGCTCTTTTTGCGTGATAAGCTCTGTAATATCATGTCTTGTTGCGACAAACTCCACTATCTCCCCTTTTTCGTCCAAAATAGGGGTAATGGTTGCATCAGTATAATAAGGAGTTCCATCCTTTTTGATATTTTTTAAACTACCAGACCATATTTTTTTATCGAGAATGGTTTCCCACAGGAGGCGATAAACCTCTTGGGGAGTCTCTTTATCTCTGAGGATACGATGATTTTGCCCAATAATTTCTTCACACGTGTATCCCGTGGCTTTACAAAACTTATCATTCACATAGGTAATATTGCCGTTTATATCCGTAATGGAAAGAATATCGCTGGCATCAACTGCCCTTTTGTAGCTTTTTAAAAAAGAAAATGACTGCTCGATTTTTTTGGTCATGTCGTTAAATGCGTGGGAAATATCAGCCATTTCATCATCCGTTGTGATGGGAACACGAACTACGTACTCCCCCGTAGAGATTAAATGAGCTGCTCCCATCAATTCATCAAGAACTCTAATAAATGCCAGATAAAATCCAACTGTAAAATAGATAATAGACGCCAATATGAACAAACCGACGATCTCTCCGATGATCATCTCTCGATCTAAATTGGTAAGCTTCTCGTTTAGTTGAGACTCAAGTGTAGCGGAAAAAGTATCGTAAGCTTTAAAATAGGTATCGATGGTATTGGTCGTATTTTTGAAGTAATGACTAGGGATGAGTGCCCAATGATCCGTATTCAGAATTTGTGTTGTAAAAATAATTGAAAATTTGTTTGTTTCCTTCTCTATGTCCGAAATAGTTGGTGCTATCACTCGACACATTTCTCCATGACGTTCGCAGGAAACAGTGCCGTCATGAAGGATACTGTCTAAATGAGAACAAATTTTTCCATAAAGGATTGTAGCCTCTTTTTTTTCATCAAAGGTCATGGACTGCTTTAAAATCACTCCCGTACCGATCGCTCGTCCCTCTCCGGTATACTGAATAAGAGCGGGAATATGATTGCTGAGTATATTAACGAGATAATAAATACTTAAGTCTGAATCATTGATCGTATAGGAAGCCTCACCAATGTGGCGCATTAGCAACAAAATCTTATCTATTAAGGCCGTATGCATACGATAATTCTCATCTGCAGAGCGTTTCCAAAGTCCATTTTGGAGCTCCCAGTATTGAGTTTTGATATCTTTCCATTCTATGGCGACCGATAATGTTGGTAAGGGCATGGCATCTATTTTTTTTATTGCTGATTCGATAATTTTAAAGTTTTCTTCTATTTTTGCTTTGTAAGAGAGATCCCCTTGCTGTACAGCCATAGTCATTCCCCGCTCAAGCGGAATATACTCAAAAAAATACCTGACACTCTGTTGATAGGCTAATCCTGTCTGAAGTTTTTCGATGGAACGGGATTCACTTTCAACATGATTGTAGCCCAGATATAAAAATAGTACAAAGGGGAGAAAAAATACCGCTGTCGCCAAAGCAAGCTTTTTAGGGTATTTCATGCTGCTCATCATAGCCACAGCAGGAGAAAAAAGATTTGTCAAACGCACATAACATCCTTTATGGTAATGACAAAAAGAGATCACCAACTATTTTAATGTTTTCAATTATAGTGTATAAATTCATAAAAAAATAGACTTTTATCAAGGAGTTCGCCCCTTTGAGAGGAGCGATGATTATTTTTCCGGATTTTTATTTTTTGAGCTTACTAGCCAATAGGAAACAGACAAACCTACGATAACGGCACCGATAATTAAGAGTTCTTCAGATTTTTCAGAAGATAGGGAATATATAAGAACTTTTCTTATAAGTGCGGCTAAAGCCAGCATAATGAAAGCGCCTATAGCAAAGCCTTTACCCTGAAGATGATTGATCTCTTCATGAATCAGCTCTATGGCTGCCCATAAAACCAACAAACTTCCAAGAACTGTCAAAATACCTTTTTCTATATCAGTCTCTGAAGTAAACAGTATATAAATATCATAACTAAATAAGCCAATAGCAAAAAAAGCGACTAGAGCCAAAGCTCCAGCAAGGAAAAAGTTGACATAAGAGTTAAATTTTTTGAGTCCTTGTAAAATTGTTTTTTCAAACTTCGATAAAGAGAGAAATTTACTTAACTCCTCTTCTCTATAAGAACTTGTAAGGACGTCAAGGTTCATATCTATGATCTTTTCAACAGCTTGAATCTCTTTGACATGTTGCTCTTTGTTATGAAAATTTCCTTCAATATTTTGTAAAACAAAAGTTCTGACAAAAGTAAAAGCAGAGTTTACAAAGTGTGTTGGCAGACCGATTTTTACATGTATTTCGCCAATTTTATAAAGATACATAAAATAAGACATATCGTAGTTTCCGCAAAATAGATTTATAAACCACTCTTTTATTTTTTTGCGATGATGAGCGATAATATCTTTATTTTTTAAAAACTGTGCCGTTGTTCCAAAACCCCATATATAATCATAAAATCCATCTATAAACTCATCTGAGAGTTTTTCCATTCTCGGCTGCAGATCCTTTAGTATCTGAGCTTCTTCGTCTGTAAATTTATAATGTGCTTTTAAAGTGCTGTATTGCTGCATAATCACTCCGTTTACTTGATTGTTATGGGTAAATAATAGGCTAGAGAAATAGAAAAAATGACAATACTCAGCCAGAGTGTAGGTATGATACTATACCTTAGTTGAACATTTTTTAAACCCATAAAATAATCTATCACAAGGTGCCCTTTGATAAATGTGGTTATAAGTAAAATACCGACCAACAAGGTATTTACTAATTTTAATTCTCCGAGCAGATAAGCAAAAATTGTCAAAATAATTAGAACTGCCCAAACACCTTCAACTGATCTTTTCATTTTGCTACCTTATGATATAAACAAGTGGAAAGAGTATGATCCAAAGCAAATCTACCAAATGCCAATATACGCCGCCGGTTTCTATGCCTCTGCTATCATCAGCGCTATAACCAGAAGTTCTCGTTCTTTGGTAAATATTAAACAAGATAACCGTACCTAAAGCGACATGCATAAAATGAAACATCGTTAAAAGAAGGTAAAACATAAAAAACGTGTTTGTACTTAAACTGATCCCTTGAGAAAATATGGCTGAAAATTCTAAGAGCTTATTGACTAAAAACATAAGACCCAAAAGTATGGCAGCTAAAAGCCATTTTGATGCTAAGTTGTTAGCAGATTGAATCTTTGCGCCTCTTGCATTTTTGACAGAATTTACAGCTTTAACTATAAAATAACTGCTTGTGATAAGGATCAACGTATCGATGAACCCTGCTGTTTGGTTGAGTTGTAATTGAGAATTGTTAAAAAGTGCGACATCTGCTCTTCTTGAAAACGCATAGCCAATAAACATCAAACCAAAAGTCACGAGTTCAATATAAATGACTATCCAAATAGCAAAATCACCCGGAGGGTAGGGTTCTTTTATACTAAGTGCTTTGTTCATTATGCACTAAAATGTAAAGATATGAGTTTTTGTAAAACTTCCAAAACATCCTCTTCATCACTAAGTGACTCCACGATTGAGTGCATGCACGCCTGATGCGGATTAAAACCTTTTACCATCAGTTTTGCTGCATAAATCAAAAGTCTTGTTGATACCGCTTCTTGAATATCACTGTCGCTAAGTCTGCGGATCTCTCCTGCGATATTGACAAGTTTTTGTGCTATTTCCTCGCTTACACCGCTTTCTTTAATGATAACAGCTTTTTCTATTTCAGGCTTAGGATAGGTGAAACTAAGAGATAAAAATCTCTGTTTTGTGCTTGGTTTCATCCCTTTGAGAACGTTTTGATATCCGGGGTTATAAGAAACAACAAGCATAAAATCAGGATGGGCTTCTATCACTTCGCCTGTTCTGTCTATGGGCAAAACCCGTCTATAATCTGCGAGTGAATGAAGAACAACGGTTGTATCTTTTCTTGCTTCTATAATCTCATCAAGATAGCAGATTCCGCCGTTTCTGACTGCTTTTGTGAGTGGGCCATCTTGCCAAAATGTACCATTTTCATCTATAAGGTGACGGCCGATTAAATCAGCGGCGCTTAAGTCATCATGACAAACTACAGTGTAAACATCGCGCGCCAATCTCTCGCCCATAGCCTCTATAAACCTTGTTTTTCCGCATCCCGTAGGACCTTTTATAAGAACAGGTAAGTTCATACTAGCCGCAGCTTCAAAAAGTTCAACCTCATTTGATTGTGGTAAATAATAAGTTTTTGACATGTGTTTCCTTTATTTGGTTAAATTCATATAAATTTCTGTAACAACTTTTGGTAGTTTCTTCGCATCACGAATAACCGCATAAGAGTTTCTGCCAAAAAGATAGGGCAAATACTCTTTAGCTTCTATATCGATGGTGATACAAAAAGGAATAATTCCCTTTCGTTTTACCTCTTCAATAGCTTTTTTTGTATCTTCAATGCCATATCTTCCATCATATCTATCAACATCATTTGGTTTGCCGTCGCTGAGAATTAAAAGCAGTTTATTGGCACTTTGCTGTTTTTCCAAAATCTTCGCACTCTCTCTAATAGCCGCACCCAAACGGGTATAGTAGCCGGGTTTAATCGCATCAATACGGCCACGAACTTCGTCGCTGTACTTTTCTTTAAAGTTTTTAACGATGTGAAAATTGACTTTTTTATTTCTAATGGATGAAAAAGCATAAATTCCAAAACTATCTTGTAACCTTTGAAGCGATTCGCAAAAAACCATCAGCGAATCTTTTATCATGTCTATAACTCGTATATCTTGCGTTATTCCCGATTCTGTTGAGAGAGAAATATCCGCTAAGATAAGCGTTGCCATATCTCGTGTCTTTTTCTTATAACTTTGAAAAAATCTTTGAGGATGATTCGAGCGGTTTTGATGCCCTTTATAATCTATCCAAGAATCAAGATTGATCTCATCTCCATAGGGTAAATTATCTATTTTTATACGATCAAGCTCCATCAAATCCAACTCACCTTGAATCTGTTTCATCATCTTTTCAAGCCGTTTTGGCAGGGAAATTGGCTCTGCATGTAAGGATATTTGCGGCTTTATACAAACATAGTTTTTTAAATAACTCTCTTTTTTATAATCCCATTCATCTCTAAAAAACCCTTTGCCAAGTGGATAATCCTCAACACTATTTGCAGAGATATCTAGATCCATCTTGATTCTTGAAGCCAGATTTGCATCTTTTTTTCCCAATGTTATCTCATCTAAATCCTCAGCGTTATAAAGTGCGTCTTCATCAAAACTGTCATTTTCTTGTCTGTCTACGTTAACTTGTTCCATAAGACTCATAAGAGATTCAGGCAAAAAGAGCAAAAGTCCGTCAGTCTCTTTATCATCATCAATCTGCTGGGCTTTTTTCTTCATTTTCAATTCTTCAGTTTTATCTTTTTTGCCATCTTGTCTGCCTATCTCTTCATCATCATCAAAATCAAGAAGTGTTTTATTGTTGGACACTGAGGGGTATATCCAAAGTGGATTTGGGTAGCTATTATCATCTATTAAATCTTCATTTAAAGGGTTAATATATGATAATTCAGGATAAGACTTGAGTAAAAACTTCTCGGCATTTTTATGGAAATCTTGAAATCCAGGATATTTATTTATAAGAAAATTTGCCATTTTTTTATTTTCATTTATAATGTTTTGACTATTTATATTGACTTGAGCGAGCATCGCACAAAGCCAATAGTAGTGCATATCATTGAGTTTTTTATCTTCAAAAAAGCTGAGTGTCGCAGGAAAATAAAGAGCTTTATCATCTTGCCATACAAGAAAAAAGCTCTTTCCTTTTCCTGAAAATTTTTCAAGCAAAGTTCTTGAAGTTTTGAGGAATCTTTTATCGGTAATATGCAATTCTTTGGCTTTATCACCGCCTAAGAGGTGATAAAATATTTTTAAAGATTTGGCTTTATCTTCAAAAGAGATTTGGCTTTTTTCATAAAAACGAGATGCTTTTTTTGTGACATATCTGTCCCAAAATTGACCGACTTTTTGATCCATGTTATGCTACTTTCTTGTCATCTTTAACAAAGAAACTATAGAAATATGTCAATAGTCCCAAGAACGTCATCACACCAAAGAGTGAACGAACTATATAAACAGGAGTTATTTTTGCCTGCGCTTCCATAAACGCAAGAGCATGCGCTGAATCAGGCATTCTTTGCATCTCAATTTGCATAACTCCAGCAACAGTAAGCGCTAAAGTAAGCCCTATCATCCCGATAACCATCAACCAAAAACTTGCAAGTTCTACTTTTTGCGCTTTGGCACAGTTCCCATGTGGACGACCTCTGAGGATTGGCATGGCATAAGATATCATAGTAAAAACGATCATGACATACGCACCAAAGAAAGACAAGTGACCATGTGCGGCTGTGAGCTGAGTACCGTGAGTATAGTAATTTATAGGAGCTAGCGTATGCATAAATCCCCAAACACCAGCACCCAAGAAACCAACAACTGCCGTACCTTTTGCCCAAGTTAAGGCCATCTTATTATCATCTTGAATACGACGATTTTTGATCATATTGTAAGCAAATAAGATCATCAGAAAAAATGGTATAGGTTCTGCAGCTGATGCGATCGACCCAATCCATAACCAATAACCAGGTGCACCCATAAAGAAAAAGTGATGTCCAGTTCCAGCAAGTCCAGCGATCAATGTCATAGCAATAATAAGATATAACCATTTATCAATATGCTCACGGTCAACACCTGTTAATTTTACAAGGACAAACGCAAGTAATGCGCCCAAAATAAGTTCCCACGTAGCTTCAACCCATAAGTGAACTACAAACCACCAGAAAAATTTGTCCATAACAAGATTGTCAGGAACATAAAATGCGAATAAAAAGAAAAACGCTAAACCAAAAAGTCCAGTCAATAAGATAATAGAAATCGTTGTCTTACGTCCCTTAATAACCGTCATTGTGACATTTAAAAGATACGATAATACAACAACGACAATACCTATTTTCGTGATTGTAGGTTGCTCTAAAAACTCTCTACCCATTGTCGGCCAAAGATCATTCATAGTCAGTTTTGCTAACTCCGCGTAAGGAACAAAGAGATAACCAAGTATCGTTGCTACGCCAGCTATAAGAAAAATCCAAAAAGTGATCTTAGCCAGCAAAGGGCTCCATAGTTCTCTCTCAGCTTCTTCAGGAATGAGATAATAAGTAGAACCCATAAAACCAAACAGCAAAAGAACGATTAGTAGGTTTACATGTACCATACGAAGCACATTAAACGGAATTGCTGGAAATACAAAATCTCCATAAATATATTGGATACTCATAGTTAAACCAAATATAATTTCTCCAGCTAAAAGCATCAATGCAAAAATGAAATATGGTTTTGCGACCATTTGAGATGAATATTTCATATACGCTCCTTATCCTTGAATATTTGGCGGCCATTGTTGGGTGTTAACCTTCGATGTCCAAATTAAAAAATCTGCAAGATCATTTACTTGCTCTGGTGTTAGGTGGAACTGTGGCATTTTTCTTCTATCAGGAGTATCTAGTGGCTGAGCTGCCATCCATCCTTGCATGTAAGCTTTAAATGTTGTTTCATCACTGCTTCCTAGTCGTTGAAATACGTTTCCTAGTTCTGGAGCATAGTATGCGCCTTCTCCAAGGAGAGTATGACAACCGACACAATCATTATTTTCCCAGATTTTCTTTCCTGCCACTACGGACTTTGTAATATTTTCTGAATGACTTAATTTTGGTATTTGATGAGCACTGTCAAATGCCAATCCTACGAATATCAAAATAGCAAAAATACCACCGCCAAAGTAGATATTTCTAGCCATATCTTTGGTAATACGCTCAGACATTTTAACTCCTGTTTTAAATTCTACCTTTAAGTAGTAGTTGAAATTCTAGCTAAGAAATATTAAATACTACTAAATAGTAGAATTAATATTTATTTTTAAAGAATGGTTGTATAATTTTGTCAAAGAGGGGGTTCTTATGCAACTATATAATACATCGCAGTATGCAATCAGAGTTTTGAATTTCATTGCTAATCATAGTGATAACCGTTTATATAGTGCAAAAGAACTCTCCAAGCTATTAAATATTCCGTATAAATTTTTAACTAAGATTATGGGGATACTTGTAAAAACTGGATTTATTTCATCGATTCAAGGGCGGGAAGGTGGATATGAATTAAATAAACCTGCATCAGAGATTAAACTTATAGATATTTTAAATACCTTTAATGATGATACAGATAATGAGAGTTGTATCTTAGGCATAGGCATTTGTGACAGTTTGAATAAATGTGCTTTGCATGATCAATGGATGGAACCAAAGAGTTTGATGCGAAAAATGTTTGAAGAAACTACTTTAAATAACCTTACATGTAAAGATTGTAAATTATAAATCTACACAATAATCTTAGTGGCAATTAAAATAGCGAGGTAGTATGCGACATCAGGTGAGAATATACACAAGAAGAATGAAAGGTTTTGAAGGCTGTCCTCCAAGAAAACCACTCTCTAAAATTCTTTGGTCATGGTTTGGTTCATTAATAGCTATCTATGTGATTTCGATTTTAAATGAAAAAATTCATATTGATCCAAAAGACACACTTTTCTTAGTTGGTTCATTTGGAGCTTCGGCAGTTTTGATATTTGCGGCCCCTCAAGCAGACTTTTCCCAACCTCGAAATTTCTTAGGGGGCCATGTTCTATCGGCCTTAGTAGGGATTACTCTTTATAAATTTTTACATTTAGAGATAGAAATATTGAGTGCGATTGCGGTTTCATCGGCGATTGTTGTCATGCATTTTACACGTACACTTCATCCCCCGGGAGGAGCGACAGCATTAGTGGCTATCGTCGGAGGTGCTCAAACGCATGCGCTTGGATATCTGTTTGCATTTTTTCCAATTTTGTTAGATTCTTTTGTGATGTTTAGTATCGCATTGCTTATCAATAACTTATCAAGCAATACCAAAAGACATTATCCCCGTTATTGGTTTTAGGATGTTCCTATTAACTTAAGTCAAGCATAACTCTTTTATAAAAAGGTAATATTATGCGTAAATAGTGAAGAGATTACGCGTACTCTTAAAATAGGGGTTAGTTCATGAAAAATAAAAAGTTGCTTATTGTAGAAGATGACGAAGTGACAGCCATGAATCTACGATTTTCACTTGAAAAGCAAAATTATTCCAATATAACAGTGGCATACGATATTGTTTCTGCAAAAAATAAAATAGCACTGCTCTCTCCTGATATTATTCTCATAGATATTTCTCTCAATGATACGCTAGACGGTATTGATCTTGCAGATACGATTCATAAAAACAATGCCATCCCTTTTATCTTTTTAACGGCACATACGAATGAGGATATTCTTGATGCCGCCAGCAAAACTGAACCTTATGGGTTTATAGTAAAACCTTTTAAGCCCTCGGCTGTTCATGCTATGATAAAAATGGCTCTATACAAGCATGCACAAGAAAAGAAAAGAGAAAACGATCAAAAATCACTTGCGCTCTTAATACCTTTTGCGGAGTTATACCATTTTGATATGGAAAATTGTCAAACTTTTTATAATAATGAAAAGCTAAACCTTACGAAAAGTGAAAATTTGCTGATGCAGCTTTTTATTACAAAACTCGGTTCAATCATGAGTTTTGATTTTCTCATTGAACATATTTGGAAAAACAATAAAGGGACAGAATATAGCGTACGAACTCTTGTTTGGAGACTTAGAAATAAACTGCCTACAGATATTATAAAGAGTACCTTTGGCATTGGTTACTATATTGAAAAGTGAGATAAACCAAACTTTATAAACAGTTTACCTTTCAAGGTAAAAATAATGTAAAAAGAGTGCCTTTTTCATCTGAGTCTACTTGAATATTGATATCCATAGCAGTGGCAAGCCGTTTTACTATATCTAGGCCAATGCCACTGCTATGTTCCCCGCTATAAGAGCGTTCAAAGATCTTCTCTGGCTCTTTTATCCCTTTGCCGCCATCTTGAATATATAAAATTTTATCTTTAGAATATATCGTTACAAACCCCTTTGAAGTGTTGTATTTACATGCATTTGAGACAATATTTTGCAAAATTTGTTTTATGGCATGTTGGTTGAGACGGCTGATACATGAGTTGCATTCATTGATAAATTTGAGATTAGGATAGATTTGTCTTTGCATGGCAATCACGTCAGTGACGACACTACAAACATTTATCTCACTTATTAAAAATGTTTCTTCATGGAGTAAAAGTGTGAGATTTTCATGGAGTTCTGAGATCATAGATGCACTTTTATTTACTCTTCCCAAGGCGGCATTGTTTTGAAAATTGGGATCTTTTTGTAATATTTTCATATTGAGTTGTATAGATGTGACCGGAGTACTGAGATCGTGGATAAGATCTTTTGCAAACTTATCAAGAGTAAGTATGCTTGTCTGAAGAGGACTCAGTGCACTTTTGGCGAGCTTATAACTCAATACTCCAAAAAAAGTCAGTAACAAAAATTGAAGAGTGATAATTTTAATGTTGATTTGCCATAGGGAATCATAAAACTGTTCTGTAGGTTTATAAACTACAAGGTAGTATCCATCACTTTGGGCTGGAAGGTATTTAACAAACTCTCCGTTTTGCATTGTAAAATTTCTTATATCTATATGCTTTGCAAGTTTTTTTGTAAATATATAATGCAGTTTTGGTTTGAATTCTTCAAGATTTTCATTCATCTTAATATGTCTAGCGTATTCAATAAGAGAAAACTCTTCTGCTTTTAACTGTTGGTCATACATCTGTTGAAAATAAAAATAACCGCTTACGAGAATGAGCAGAGCAACACTAAAAAAATAGGTAAGAAAAAACTTTAAAAATGCTTTTTTTTCATGATGCTGCAAGACGGTATCCTATCCCTTTGATGGTTGTTATGGGAAGTCCTATATTTCTAAGTTTGTTGATATAAACTCGCAGTGAACCCTCGCTTACTTCTCTTCCCTCATCCATACTACTAAGAATGTTCTCTTTGAGAATCGTTTTATTGAGATTTTGAAAAAAAAGTTTAGTTAATGTCAGCTCATAAGGTGAGAGCTGGAGGAACTTATTCTCTTTATAAAGCTCATTTTTTGAAATTATGAAGCTAAAGTTATCAAGTAAAATAGTATCGTTGTAGGTATTGAACTGGCGTTTAAGCAGAGCTTTTATACGAATAAGAAGTTCATCGAAATCAAAAGGTTTTTTGATGTAATCATCTGCCCCGACATCAAAAGCGTTTGAAAGTGAAGCAATATCACTCAGAGCACTTATAAAAACAGCAGGCGTTTTAGATCCGCTTTGACGCAGACTTTTGAGCAGATCAAAACCATTGAGATAGGGAACGTTGACATCAAGGATTAAAAGATCAAACTCTTTTGCAAAAGTTGCATCAAGAGCCGCTTCACCATCTAGCTCATGGTGCACGCGAAAACCTTCGCTTTCCAAGAGTTCAATCAAAGTCTCACTTAAAACAGTATCATCTTCTAAAAGTAATATATTTGCCATAAAGTAAGTATAGTAAAAGGATGTTAAAAGAGCGTTAAGATGGAACGTCTACTGTTTCAAAAACGATCTTTTTATTTTCTATTTTCATAATTTTGTCACACCGCTGTACCATGCGTTCATCATGAGTTACCATAATAATTGCGACATTTTGTTCCGTTGCTATTTTTTTAAGCATCTGTATAACATTCAGTGCGCGAGCACTATCAAGTGCGGCTGTGGGTTCATCTGCAAGAATGATTTGAGGGTTGTTTGCAAGTGCTCGTGCAATAGCAACTCTTTGGTTTTGTCCTCCTGAAAGAGCAGAGGGCTTACTATACGCTTTATCGGCGATATCTAGATATTCTAGCAGCTTCATCGCATCAGCTTTAGCCTGTTTTTCAGAAACACCATTTGTTTGAGGCACAAGAGTGACATTTTCTATAACATTTAAAAAAGGGATAAGATAGTGGGCTTGAAAGATAAAACCTATCTTTTCTCTTCTGATTTTTCGAGAGTTGTGTGTGATCCATTTGTCTTCATACACTTTTTCATCTCCAAGCCAGATTGTTCCTGAGGTTGGATTTATAACGCATCCTATCATCATAAGCAAGGTGGTTTTGCCGGCTCCGCTCGGTGCAATAAGCGCGATGAGTTCCCCTTTGTTTACAGTGAAAGAAGCGCCATCGATAACACGCAGAAGGCTGTCTCCTTTTCCAAACTCTTTGACAAGATTTTCAATTTTGATACTTTGTTGTGTGCTCATTTATCCTCCGATTGCAACTGTTGGATCTGCATGTACGACCTTACCTACACCCACAAATGAAGCAATCACTGAAGCAACAAGGATTACACCAAAAAGCATAAGTGCATCAGGTACTTCAAGAATCACTCTTTTTGGAAATTTGTCATAGGTGAAATATGAAAAGATATTGCCAAATACAAAGGCGAAAAAGCCGAGTAAAACAGTTTCTTGAACAATCATCTTTATAATAATACTATCAGGAATACCGATAAGCTTCATAATGGAGATCTCTTTAATCTTTTCCAAGGTCATCGTATAGATGATAAGACCGATGATAATAGTTGAAACGATGACTAAAATCACTGTAAAAAGACCAATTTGCTTAGAACTTTTTTCAACTACATTTTTGACTAAAATTTCTTCTTGCTCATCTTGTGTGAATGTACTCAGATGTTTCCACCGTGAAATGTCATTTGCAACTAGAGCGATGTTATAGCCTTTTTTGACGCTACATACAATGGCATTGACAAGATGTAAATCCGATTGTTGAGCATTACCTCTTGCTTTGTCATTTCGTATTGTGGCATTTGAGAAAGAAAATTGAATCTCTTGAGCATCTTTGAGACTGAGATAGATCAGAGGATCACCGCTTGATGCAACTGTTTTTTTAGTGATCCCTACCACTGTGTATTGGTTGCGCCCAAGATTGATTTTTTCATTAAGTTTTAATCCCGTTTCAGAAGATACGACAACTTCATAATGGCTTTGCTTAAGTGTTCTTCCCTCTATGAGATGCTCCGCATTGATAGGATTAATCTCACCAAAAGGGTCATAGCCGACGGCAGTGACTCTTAGGGGTTTGTTATTTGTATAAAGCTGTATATTTTGAAAAGTCATCGCTTCTGCTTTGTCGAGACCTTGCGTAGTTTTGAGAGTATTTTTAAGGTCTTCATGGATTCGTGAAGCCTCTGCAAATGGTCCGAGTGTATCTTCTTGAACCACCCATATATCAGCACTGACATCATGAACTAAGATGGTGGCATCTACGATTAAACCTCTGTAAACACCTATCATGATTAAAACTATTCCAAGCAGCATCCCAACACCCATAGCAGTTACGACAAACTTGCCAAAAGTATGAGAGATATCTTTTTGTGCCAGATTAATCATAAATGGATTCTCATCCCTTCAACAAGAGGTTTTTTGATAGCATCTGGCACTAATATTTGGTTTTTAATCTCCTCTTTACAAGCAACTTTTTTATCACTATGTGCGAGGATACTTAGCTTTAAAAAGTGAGCTTTTGAATCTTTTTCTATCCAGATACCACTTTCTTTATTAAGATAAGCAACAAGTGATTCATCAAGAAGAGTGACATTGTTTAATATCTCTGTCTCGATTCTTACTTCTGCTTGTTCGTGGATATAAAAGGGAATAGGAAGATTAATAAAGGCAACGGCTACTTCGCGTTCTTGTGTTATTGCATCGCTGAGTGCTGAGATACGCACCACCTTTGCATCAAATTCTTTATTTGGTTGTGAACGAAGAGTGATTTTGGCACTTTGACCGAGGACTATTTTAGAGCTGATCTTTTCATCTATAAAAGTTTTAACCCAAACTGTTTTTGGATCAACGATGGTTACAATGCTTTGAGTTGGCGAAATATTTTGTCCGACTTGTGCATCTTTTGAAAGCACATATCCATCAATTGGCGCTATGATATGCAACCGTGAAAGTTTAGTTTGCAATCCCTCAAGAGAACTGGAAGCTTTTTGTATCTCCATCTCGCTTGCACTGTTATGTGCAAGATTTCCAGCTATTTGCGCATTGATCCCTTTAAGATCAGTATCTGCTTTATCATATTCTGCTTTGGATATATACTTTTGGGCATACAGTTTTTCATATCTTTTAAATGTTAGCTCTATCATCTCTTTTTGAGATTCGAGTGTTTTAAGTTCATTTTTGGAAGCCACAGACTCAAACTGCGCTTTTTGACGTGAAGCTCTTGTTTCATCCAACAAAGAAGGGAGATCAACAGGATCAATAGTCGCTAATAGATCCCCTTTCTTTACCCATTTTCCCTCATCCGTTAAAATCGAGCTGAGTTTTCCACCGCTCTGTGCAGTGATAGGATAAATATCTCTTGCATCCACGTTTCCTATGCCAAAAACGCTTACATGCAGGGAACCAATCTTGGCAGAAGCGGTTTCATAGCTTATTTTTGGCAGATATATTTTAAAGTAAAACAGCGTTGCCGCGCCAAGAAGTAGGGCGAAGATAAGAAGAGTTTTTGTCCAAGTTTTCATTGTTTTGCTCCAGTGAGGTAGATGATTTTGTACTGTATTAATGAGAGATTATATTTAGCTTCCAGAAGCTCAAGCGCTGATGTGAGATAAAGAGTTGTGACATCAAGCAGTTCTATATAGGTTGCGAGCCCCTCTTTATATCTTGCTTGCAGAAGATTTTTGGTACTTTGTGACGCTTCGAGTTGCGCTTGTTTGGCTTCTATGGTTTTAGCATACTGTTTTTTATCAATTAAAAGTCTGCCAAACTCCTCTTGAAGCAATAAGTTTTTTGATGACTTTGCCTCTCTTGCAATACTAGTAGATAGAACAGACATCTGCTCTTTTGCACTAGTATCAAAACCGCTAAAAAGTGGAATATTAAGGGTAAGTCCAACGAAATGTGTGTCATAAGCATTGATATTATCAAAATGATTGTATCCAGCAACAAGATCGAGCGATCCGTAGTGTTGCGCTTTAAGAGCTTGAGTCTGAAACTTATTTTTTTCAATCGCTTTATCATAGATCTGAAGTTCGGTGTTGTTTTTTAATGTCAGTTCTGCTGTTTGGCTTTTATTAATGAAGATACTTTTTTCAAACTCTGCGTCAAAGCTGATATTTTGTGAAGTATATAATGAAAGCGTTGTAACTGTTTTTTGAAACTCCGCTTCGGCTTTTGAGAGTGCATCTTGCGCGGCATACAAAGCTGATAAAAATCGGGTTGAATCGGAAGTTGTTTTAAGCCCTTGCTCCACAAAAGCGAGTGATTGTTTGTAAAGTTCCTCTTTTGTTTGAAGATCTTTTTTGCGAACTTCTATCGCTTCTTTTTGTATTAAAGCCGTTTCATAAAGCGTCTCTACCTTATAAATTATCAGATTTTTTGCCTCTTGTGAACTAAGTTTTGCCATCTCCTGATCCACTTTTGCAGAATCAATCAAAGAAGAGGTTTTATAAAAGTCAAAAACTTTTTGTTGCAAGGAGATCCCTACTTGAAGATTTGACTGATTTAAAGTAGAAAGCTCCCCATTTTTAGGCATAACATACGTACGCTGTGGATCATACTCTGCTTGAAGATCAAGATGTGGCAGAAGTGCAGAACGTGCCGAAATATAGCCTTGTTCACTTTTAGATATCTCTAAAGTAAAGCTTTTTATATCTGGATGCGTTTGCAATGTCTTGTCAATACACTCCTGCATAGTGAGTGTTTGAGCGGGTAGTAGTGTTGCCACAAAACTGAGTGCAAAGATATATTTTTTCATAATTTGCAGATCCATTTTTTAAATTTGTATATTGTAGTGTATTTATGTTATTACAACATTAATACGAAGTTTTTGTATTTTTTACAAAATAGAGTGTTTATTTACTTCAAGAGAATATAGGGTATCTTTACATAAAGGGGTCAAAAGTCCCACTGAAACTTAAAGCGGCTTAAGAATATATCCAAAACAGCGCAATATAGGGCTATAACTAGGATTAAATTAAAACCATTTACCCAAACCCTCGTAGATCCAACATACCTATTCACAGTTAATATTGTAACACCTAATTCTTCTATGCCTGTATCACTGTTTTGCATAGAAATTTGAGCTTTTGTTAGCTGTCGGGTAAGAACACCGCCTCGCGGCAGCATCCTCCCCTAAGAACTGTACGTGCGACTTT
>Ga0214230_100120_pt1 | contig 27859 bp, 30 predicted proteins | sample TroBogypolimnion_6_FD_153068 | JGI IMG/M metagenome (GOLD analysis project Ga0214230, IMG submission 153068) | Freshwater microbial communities from Trout Bog Lake, WI - 22MAY2008 hypolimnion | ecosystem: Environmental > Aquatic > Freshwater > Lake > Hypolimnion/Profundal zone | place: Trout Bog...
CGCCGGCATCTTTTAATTTATCCAAATCCGTATCGTCAAAGGTGCGCACAATAACCGGCATTCCGGGTTCCAATTCCCGAGCGTGACTGATGATGGCCAAAGAAATCGCAGTTTCGGCAAAGGTCACCACAATGGCTGCTGCACGATGAATGCCTGCAGCCACCAACACTTCACGGCGACCGGCATCCCCAAACACCACCGACTCACCCGCTGCGGCAGCCGCTCTAACACGCTGTGGATCCATATCCAGCGCGATGACAGACAGGCCCTCTTGCTCCAGAAAACGCGACAAGGTTTGTCCACTGCGTCCATAGCCGCACACAATCACGTGCCCTTGTGCGCTGTAACTGCGCACGGACAGCTCATGCAGTGCCAAAGAGCGCATGGCCCATTCGCTTTCGCAACAATACATTACAATACGATCGCTCATTTGAATGAGGATGGGTGAGAACAACATGGATATCAGTGTCGCCGCCAGCACAATCTGCAAAGGCCCTTCGGGTAATAATTTAAAACCCTGCGCTTGCGCCAGCAATACAAAACCGAATTCGCCTGCTGGCGCAATGGCCAAAGCCGTACGCAGTGATACAGAGTCGATATCGCCAAAAGCGCGCGTCAGCCCATAGGCAATGGCCAATTTCAATAACAGCACAGTTACCAAGACGGCCAACACCCATGGCCATTGATTCATCACCACGGCCAGATTCAACAAGGTGCCAATGGTAATAAAGAACAGTCCCAGCAAGACATCGCGAAAAGGCTTAATGTAATCTTCCACCTGATAGCGGTAATCGGTTTCAGAAATCAGCACGCCCGAGATGAAAGCGCCCAAAGCCAAGGAAAGTCCCGCTCGTTGCGTGACCCAGGCCATGGCCAGCGTCACCAACAACACATTTAGAATAAATACTTCAGAAGACTTTTGTTTGGCCACCCAATGAAACCATTTGCTCATCAAGCGCTGACCAAAACCCAATAACAACGCCAGAACCACAACGGCTTTTAGCGCAGCGATCATCAGAACGCCCAGCAAATCCCCTTGATGATGTGATAATTCAGGAATCAGAATTAAGAGTGGCACCACTGCTAAATCTTGAAACAGCATCACCCCCATCACGCGATGACCATGCGGTGAATTGAGTTCTAGCCGTTCGGCCAAGAGGCGCGAAATGATGGCCGTGGACGACAGCGCTAAGGCGCCGGCCAATACAATAGCGCCCTGCCAGCTCACGCCCAGCAACGTGGCAAGGGCAAATCCCACCATAAATGTCACCGCCATCTGGGCGCCGCCCAATCCAAATACAGTGCGTCGCATGGCGGCCAATTGGGCCAGGCTAAACTCTAACCCCACGGTAAACATGAGAAAAATGATGCCGAACTGGGCAAAATCGGTAGTGGTTTCGTCTGGAGGAATAAGGCCTGTGGCATGCGGGCCTATCACCACACCGGCCAATAAATAGCCCAGCATGGGCGGCAAGCCCAAACGCCGAAAGAGTGAAACGGCAATAATGGCGGCCAGCAATAGGATTAGAACAAGTTCGAGCGGACTCATCATAGGGTCAAGTATAATTCCAAGACATGATCTCTGACGCCCTAAATCCGACGCCCTTAACCACTGACGCCCTCCTTGAACAAGCGCGTAGGGTCCTCGCCATTGAATCGGAGGCCATAATCCGACTGTCCACCTCTTTGGGTGATGACTTTATTCAAGCCCATCGTCTTTTGCTGGGCTGCAAGGGGCGCGTGGTGATCAGCGGCATGGGCAAGTCGGGGCATATCGGCCATAAAATTGCCTCCACCTTGGCCAGCACCGGTACGCCTGCGTTTTTTATGCACCCCGCCGAAGCCAGTCATGGTGATTTGGGTATGATTGCCGCTGATGACGTTTTGATAGCCCTATCCAATTCTGGTGAAAGCGATGAGCTGTTGGTAATCGCCCCTCTTCTAAAACGTCGCGGCACGCGCATCATCGCCATTACAGGAAACCCCAAATCTCGCCTGGCGCAATTGGCAGACGTCAGTTTGGATGCCTCCGTAGAGCGCGAAGCCTGTCCGCTTAACTTAGCGCCCACCGCCAGCACCACCGCAGTATTGGCCCTAGGTGATGCCCTAGCCGTTACCTTGCTAGAAGCACGTGGCTTTTCTGCAGCAGACTTTGCACGCACCCATCCCGGCGGCACCTTAGGCAAACGCTTACTGCTTACGGTAAGCGACATCATGCATCAAGAAAACCGTATTCCGCGCACACCCTTAAACGCCACGCTGGCTGAAGCGCTGCAAGAAATGTCGGCCAAGGCATTGGGCATGACGGCGATTGTGGATGATGACAATCATTTGCAGGGCATTTTTACTGACGGAGATTTGCGGCGCGCGCTGGGCCGAGGCAACACGGATATTCACGCCTTACGGGTGGCCGATTTAATGACCATTAGCCCCACCACCGTTGAGCCCGAACGTCTTGCTACCGAAGCGGCAGACGTGATGCAAGCGAAAAAGATTTTTGGGCTTTTTGTCATCGACGCTGAAAAAAAGGTGGTAGGCGCTTTTAACATGCATGACCTGCTGCGCGCTGGCATCGTTTAATGAACGATCCATTTCCCGAAGCGCTCATTCTTCGTGCGCAAGCCATACGCCTCGCCACCTTTGACGTGGATGGCATCATGACCGATGGTCGTCTCACTTTTGACAGCGCGGGCCATGAACTTAAAACCTTTCATGTGCGCGATGGTCTGGGGCTTAAGTTATTACAAAGCGCCGGGATTGAGGTGGCCATCCTCACCGGGCGCAGTTCGCACATTGTGACGGCGCGTGCAAAAGAATTGGGTATCACGCATGTCATTCAGGGTACGCATAACAAATTGGAATCCTTTAGCACATTGCTTAGCCAACTGGGTATTGACTGGCGTGAATGCGCCTACATGGGCGATGATCTTCAAGACTTAGCGGTGTTGCAACGCTGTGCGTTGGCCATGACGGTGCCGGAAGCACCAGAGCTGGTCAGAAGCCATGCTCATTGGATTTCACCCATAGCCGGTGGGTGGGGCGCTGTGCGCAGCGCCGCTGAAATGATACTGCAAGCGCGCGGGCAATGGCAGGATGCTGTTCAGCCATGGCAAGACTAAGCCCTAATTTAGAATCGTGGATGCCTATGTTGGTGGTGCTGTTACTGGCCATGGTGAGTGGTTGGCTGTGGCGGGTAGTAGAGAGCAGCCATCTATTGACGGGTCGAGTTGTAGCGCATGACCCCGATCTCATTATGGAACGTTTTGCATCACGTCAGTTGGGCGACAACGGGGAAATTCGCTACACTTTAAGCGCGCGTAAAATGGTACATTACCCAGATGATGATACCTCTCACTTCGATGAAGTTGTTTTTGCATCTTATGAGCCTGGTGTACCCACAGTGGTGATTAGCTCCCAACAAGCGGTGCGATCAACCCCTCAGGATGAAGTAATCTTTTCAGGTAATGTGGTGGTAACGCGCGATGCCAGCAAAGATCAGTCTGGCGCCGTGCTGCATACCTCATGGCTAAAAGTACAACCGGACCGTGGTATTGCCGAAACCAATCAACCCGTCAAGATTGATTACGGCTTAAACACACTGACGGCATTAACCATGGTCATCAACAATAAAACGAAAATTGCTGAATTTACCCGTGCACATGTTATCTACAAAACACCTCGTCAGCGCTAAAATATTTCTAGTGCTGTCTCTCTGCGCTGGCATTAGCGCTCGCGCCGAACTGGCGGATCGTGATAAGCCTATAAATATTGAATCCAATAAAATGACCGCTGACGACAATAAAAAATTAACCTACTTTGAAGGTCAGGTGATTCTTACGCAAGGCACTATTCGTTTAACCGCAGACCACATGACGGTACACGAAGATGCCGCAGGGTTTAAATATGCCTCTGCCTATGGCTCGCCGGTCACCTTTCGGCAAAAACGTGAAGGCTTGAATGAATGGGTGGATGGTGTGGCACAGCACGCAGAATACGATGGCAAAATTGAACGTATAGAACTATTTGAGAAGGCTTTTGTGCGTCGCAATAAAGATGAAATTCGGGGTAATTATTTGGCCTACGATATGAAAACTGAATTTATGCAAGGTCATGGAACGGCCGCACCAGCTGCTGCACCCAACTCATCTTCGGGCCGAGTACATGTTATTTTACAGCCTCAACACGACAAAGCCGATTCCACTGCAGCGCCTGCACGGCCTACGCCGCAGGTTCTTAAACAAGACAACCGAACGTCACCATGAGTCAGCTGCGTGTAGAGCATCTGCTAAAACGCTATCGTTCGCGCACAGTGGTGCATGATGTTTCTCTTTCCGTAGAAAACGGCGAAGTAGTGGGTTTGTTGGGCCCCAACGGGGCCGGTAAAACCACTTGTTTCTATATGATAGTGGGCCTCATCCCGTTGGATGATGGCGACATTTTTTTGGATGGCACGCGCATTAGCTTGCTGCCCATTCACCGCCGCTCCGAACTGGGTTTGTCTTATCTTCCGCAAGAAGCGTCTATTTTTCGCCGCATGACAGTATCTGAAAATATTTTATCTGTGCTGCAATTGCGCAAACTATCAGAGCCGGAGTGTCAGCAAGAATTGGCGCTGTTGCTGGACGATTTACATATTAGCCACTTACGCAACAACTCCGCCATCAGTCTTTCCGGAGGCGAGCGCCGACGCGTAGAAATTGCACGCGCCTTAGCCACACGACCACGCTTCATTTTGCTGGACGAGCCTTTTGCCGGAGTGGACCCCATTGCGGTCATGGATATTCAACAAATTATTCGCTTTTTAAAAGAGCGTGGCATTGGTGTTTTAATCACTGATCACAATGTGCGCGAAACACTGGGCATCTGCGACCGCGCCTACATCATTAACCAAGGCTCGGTATTGGCCGCCGGAAAACCTGAAGAAATCATCAACAATGAGAGCGTACGTAAGGTGTACTTAGGCGAGCATTTCAAACTATAAATCATGAAAGCTAATCTTCAACTCAGGCTTTCTCAGCATTTGGCCCTAACCCCGCAACTTCAGCAATCCATCAGACTGTTGCAGCTCTCCACGCTCGACCTTAATACCGAGCTGGAAAAATTTTTAATGGAAAACCCGCTGTTAGAGCGCGAGGAGGCCGTTGAAGAAAATACAGCGCCGCGTTCTGCCGCCACTATCGCCCCAGAAGGTGTAGAAGTTCCTGCCGGAAATGATGAGCCCACAGAATGGAATCCCGCCGACAATTGGTCTCCCGATTCGCAAGCCAGCAAATGGCACGAGGGAGATGATGACGGTGAGTTTGGACAGCAAGCTTCAGCACCCATCACCTTAGTGGACCACCTTTCTTCTCAGTTAAGACTGATGAGTCTTAGCGAACGTGATCACCAATTGGTGTCGCAACTCATTGCTCAACTCGGTGACGATGGTTATTTGCAGCTGCCTCTTGAGGATGTTTTAACTACTTATCCCGATTCGTTAGCTGTTGAAGCAGATGAACTGCACGTGAGCTTAAGCCTGCTGCAATCGCTTGATCCACCCGGCGTCGGGGCACGCAATTTGGCTGAATGCTTAACCCTGCAATTACTCACCTTGCCAGAACTAACGCCCGGACGTGATATGGCCTTGCGCATTGCCCGCGACTATTTGCCGCTCTTGGGTAGTCACGATTTTGCACGGCTAAAAAAAGCCGTGGGAGCCGATGATGAAGCGCTGCGCCAAGCCAGCAAGCTCATTACTCAACTTAACCCCAAACCGGGCGCTGATTTTGTACCGATTGAAACGCGCTACGTTGTGCCCGATGTGGTGATTAAAAAAACCAAGGGCAAATGGACTGCGGTGTTAAACCAAGATGCCATGCCACGGCTACGCATTAATAAACTGTATTCGGATTTATTGCAAAGCGGGCGTGACCCTAACGGCCAACTCTCCGGTCAATTGCAAGAAGCCCGTTGGCTAATTAAAAATGTTCAGCAGCGCTTTGACACCATCTTGCGTGTGTCTCAGGCAGTAGTAGACCGCCAGCACCATTTCTTTGATCATGGCGAGGTGGCCATGCGGCCTTTGGTGTTACGTGAAATTGCCGATACAGTGGGGTTGCATGAATCCACCATTTCACGTGTCACGACCCAAAAATACATGCTGACTCCACGCGGTATATTTGAATTAAAATATTTTTTTAGCAGTCACGTCAGCACAGAGTCTGGGGGTGCCGCATCGTCTACCGCCATCCGCGCCCTGATCCGCCAACTGGTGGATGCCGAAGATCATCATAAACCGCTGTCTGACAGTCGAATTTCGGATATTCTGGGAAGTCAGGGCATTGTAGTAGCCCGACGCACGGTGGCCAAATACCGTGATGCCTTGCAGATTTATCCAGCCAGTCAGCGAAAAACGCTGTAAATTCAGGAAGGAGTAATAAAATGAACGTCATGGTTACTGGGCAACATATCGAAATAACACCCGCAATTCGCGAATATGTACTGGAAAAAATGGGTCGCATCAAACGCCATTTCGACCATCTCATTGAAATTAATATTGTTTTGCGTGTTGAAAAAATGCGGCAACATGTGGAAGCTAATGTGCATGTCAATGGCAAGGATATTTGTGTTGAAGCCACCAATACCGATATGTATGCCGCGATTGATGAAATGTCGCACACGCTGGATCGACAAATTATTCGGCACAAAGAAAAACAACATGAGTCACGCAGTGCTGAAACCATTCGCCATCACATAGAAGAGTAAACCCGCTGGCGTTATGGAAACTTTTCAAAAATTACTGAAGCCCAATCATATTCTTCTGGATGCGGATATCACCAGCAAGAAGAGGTTGTTTGAACAAATTGGCATTCTGTTTGAAAACCAAGACCATATTTCTCGCAGCCAAGTGTTTGACGCACTTTTTAATCGAGAAAAACTGGGGTCCACCGGCCTGGGGCATGGTTTTGCCTTACCCCATGGCCGGCTTAAGGGTTTGCGAGAAACGCTCTGTGCTTTTATCCGCATAGGCGATGCCATTCCTTTTGAGTCCCCCGACGGTCAACCGGTTAAAATAGCATTTGCCCTATTGGTACCGGCACATGCCAATGAACAACATCTAAAGTTGTTGAGTGAAATTGCTGAAATGTTTAGCGACATGGAATTGCGCAGCCAATTATTAACCGTACCTGATGTGGCGTCTGCTTATTCACTTTTGAGTCAATGGTCCCCCAATGCCCGACGTCAGCGTACAGCGACTCTTTAACGAAAACCGCGATAAGTTGGAATTGCAATGGTTGGCCGCCCGTCACGGTTGTCAACGCGCAGCGCCTGTGGGCAGCTTGACCGACCCTCGTGCCGGCATTATTGCCCACTTAAACCTTACCCACCCTCATCGCTTCCAAGTGTTGGGGCAGATGGAAATTAATTACTTACAAGGATTAAGTGGTGCAGCCTTAAAACGCGCCTTTGATAATATTTTCTGCGATGATTTAGCGTCCATTATCGTAGCCGACGGCGGCATCATGCCACCCTCATTAGGCGAAGCTGCGGAACTTCACGGAGTATCCATTATAGGATCACCCGTTCCTAGCGCCACCTTGATTAATATTTTGCGTCATTATCTTAGCCAAGAATTGGCCGAAGAAATCACCATGCATGGTGTGTTCATGGTTATTTTAGAGGTGGGCGTATTAATTACCGGTGACTCTGCGGTCGGCAAAAGCGAGTTGGCCTTAGAACTGATTACACGCGGTCATGGGTTGGTGGCTGATGATGTGGTGGAGCTCTACCGCATTGGCCCTGAAACATTACAAGGACGCTGCCCACCATTGTTGCGCGACTTTCTTGAAGTGCGCGGCTTAGGGTTGATTAACATTCGCTCTATTTTTGGCGAGACTGCAGTACGGCCGCGCAAAAATCTTAAATTAATTGTTCATCTGGAACGCCTGCCAGATGGTGATATGGCCACCATGGAACGTTTACCAGCAGCAACACGCACGCAAAATATTTTAGGGTTGGATGTTCCTAAGTTTGTTTTGCCGGTGGCCATTGGTCGTAACTTGGCGGTGTTGGTGGAAGCGGCCACACGCAATTTCATTTTGGCGCAACGTGGCGTGGACAGCACCGAACAATTCATTCAACGTCAGCAAGAATTTATGGCTCAAGAACAACTGTTGCCCGATAGTGAGGCGGGTGAATAAGCCATGAGTCTCTCTCCCCCTTCGGCGCCGCAAATTATCCTCATTACCGGCATGGCAGGCTCGGGTAAAACAGTGGCCTTGCGGGCGTTGGAGGATGCGGGTTATTTTTCTATGGATAATCTGCCCCTAAATTCTGTGGTGGGCGTTATTGAAGAGCTGCTCAAACGTGGTGAGGGGCATATCGCGCTGACCTTAGATGCCCGTGGTGGGGGTAACGTAAAAGAGTTGCCAGACATTATCACAGCGCTTCGCGTGCTGCTGCGCGATGTGCGCTTACTGTTTCTTGATTCCACCGATCAGGACCTGTTGCGCCGTTTTTCTGAAACCCGCCGCCCCCATCCTTTGTCTGACGGTCACCGCTCAATTGCCGAATGTATTGCATATGAACGTGCTTTGTTAGAAAACGTGGTTGAAATGGGGCATCGCATGGACACCAGCCACGTTTCTCCCAATACACTGCGTGCCTGGGTACGTGATTTTGTGCAGCTCAATACCAATCATCTAACATTGTTTTTTGAATCTTTTGGGTTTAAGCATGGCATCCCCTTGGATGCTGATTTTGTATTTGATGTGCGCTGCATCCCAAATCCTTTCTATGACCCCAAGCTACGCCCCCTTACCGGAAGAGACCCTGAAATTATTCAATTCCTAGAAGGGTTGCAGATAACGCATCGCATGGCGGAAGACATTCGGCAATTTGTAGCCCGTTGGCTGCCCGACTTTATGCGGGATAACCGGGCTGCTCTCACCATTGCCATAGGATGCACCGGCGGCCAACACCGCTCAGTGTATTTAGCGGAAGCGCTGGCCAAATCTTTTGACGCTGATCAGCCTGTGCGCGTCATACACCGCGAATTAACCCAATAGCTTTAGAATTTTTCGCACAGGTACCGGTACGGCGGCCGCTGCAATATCATCCACGTCCATCCACAATAAACCTGCAGGCAATGCGCGTCCAATGGCCGTGAGCCTGCATGGCGTCATAAGCAATTGGCGATGTGTTAGTGCGTGGCGCACCACGGGCCATATGTCCACCAGTTGGGTTTGAATACCCCAACGCAGCTTAAGAACCGCTACAGGGTCCTCATGCGTTTCTGCCTCAGGAAAGCACCATAGCCCTGCCCAAATACCTTTGGCCGGACGCCGTTCCAGCAGCAATGAGCGGCCACTAAAAACCAACAACATCTGAAATTCTTTTTGGGGTCTGACCCCACTACGCGGCTTTCTTTCAGGATATTGGTTAATGGCTTGAAGGGTATGGGCCTTGCAAGCTAACTTAAGCGGGCAAGCCCCACATTTGGGATTACGTAGTGTGCATACGGTGGCGCCGATATCCATTAACCCTTGGGTGTAAGCCTCAAGATGCCTGTTGGGCAGCAGTTGATTGGCCTTTTCCCAAAACGACGCCGCCACAATGGGTGTACCGGGATAACCGGGCAAAGCAAACACCCGCGCCAGCACTCTTTTTACGTTGCCATCCATAATTGGGTGCGCTTCGCCCCAAGCGAACACCGCAATGGCGCCCGCTGTAGAGCGCCCCACCCCGGGTAACTCCAGAATATGGTTGAAATCACGGGGAAATATGCCGCCATGTTGCGCCATGATCTGCTGTGCCGCACGCTGCAAGTTACGTCCGCGGGCGTAATAACCCAACCCCGACCAAAGGGTCAGAACATCCTCTTCACTGGCTTGGGCCAAAGCTTTAATATTGGGAAAGCGTGCCATGAAGCGTTCAAAATAAGGGATAACACTGGCCACCTGGGTTTGCTGCAGCATCACCTCGGACACCCAAATGGGGTATGGATCGCGGGGTTTTTGCCAAGGCAAATCATGGCGCCCCGCCTGCTTCTGCCAGGCAATAACGGTTTGGTCAAATGTGGGCATATTCATCGTGCGATTTGGAGCGGGTGAAGGGAATCGAACCCTCGTCGTAAGCATGGGAAGCTTCTGCTCTGCCATTGAGCTACACCCGCCCGAGTGGGGCAGTTTACGCTAATTTGCGCCCATCTCCCAATAGCCGATGGCATAGCCCATGCTAAAATGGATCTCTATAGAGGCCCTCGCACTCGTGATTTCACTGACCATTAACGGCCAAAGCCATTCATTTACCAACGCGCCCACCGTGTCTGAGATGTTGACGCATCTGGAACTGGCGGCACGCCGTATTGCCGTAGAGCGCAATGGCGAAATTATTCCCCGCAGTCAATTTGATACCACCACCCTTAATGCCGACGACCACGTAGAAATTGTGGTTGCCGTGGGCGGAGGTTAAGGAGCTTAACCCATGACCCATCAACCTCTTTTAATCGCTGGTAAACCCTATGGCTCCCGCTTGCTGGTGGGCACCGGAAAATATGTCGACTTCGAGCAAACCCGTTTGGCCATTGAAGCCAGTGGCGCTGAAATTGTCACAGTAGCCATTCGCCGCACCAATATTGGCCAAGAGCTGGGACAGCCCAATTTACTGGACTTCATTTCACCCAGTCGCTATACCCTACTGCCTAACACAGCGGGGTGTTACAGCGCCGAAGACGCTGTACGCACGTTGCGCTTGGCGCGCGAACTTCTGGACGGCCATAAGTTGGTGAAACTAGAAGTGCTGGGCGACCCGAAAACACTTTTTCCCAATATGGTTGAAACCATAATCGCAGCCAAAACTCTGGTGGCGGACGGCTTTGATGTGATGGTGTATTGCAGCGACGACCCCATCATAGCCAAACAATTAGAAGAACTGGGTTGCGTGGCCGTGATGCCCTTGGCCTCGTTAATTGGCTCGGGTATGGGAATTTTAAATCCGTGGAACCTCAGCATCATTATCGACAATGCGCGGGTGCCCGTAATTGTGGATGCGGGAGTGGGCACAGCATCCGATGCCGCTATCGCCATGGAATTGGGTTGTGCGGGTGTTCTGATGAATACTGCCATTGCGCAAGCACAACACCCCGCCCTCATGGCATCAGCCATGAAAAAGGCAGTAGAAGCGGGCCGTGAAGCCTTTTTGGCAGGGCGCATGCCCAAAAAACCATATCAGGCCAGCCCCAGCTCTCCCGCTTCTGGACTTATTTCTTGAGCGACGTTTCTCATCGGCTCATACGCAGTTTTGTCTTACGCCAAGGGCGCCTCTCCAACGCGCAAGCGCGCGCCATAGAACAACTCATGCCGCGCTGGGGCCTGGCTTTTGCAGCCAGCACACAGGGCGTCCCCTTCGATCAAGTATTTGGTCGTACGGCTCCTACCATTCTAGAAATTGGCTTTGGCATGGGGGAGACCACCCTGGTCATTGCGCAACAGATGCCTGAAAAAAACTTCTTGGCCATTGATGTGCATACCCCCGGCATTGGCAACTTACTTAAAATAATAGATGAAGCCGCAGTCACCAACATTCGTGTCATGAACCACGATGCTGTGGAAGTGTTGCACGAAATGATCGCCAATGAATCCTTGGATGGCGCGCATATTTTCTTTGCCGACCCATGGCCCAAAGCGCGTCACCATAAGCGTCGGTTGATTCAGCCTGATTTTATCCGCCTCTTGGCCAGCCGTTTAAAAAGCGGTGCACGCATTCACTTGGCCACTGACTGGGAGGACTACGCACAGCATATGCTGCAGGTGTTGAGCGCTGAGCCACAGCTGCGCAATACAGCAGCTGATTACGCAGCGCGCCCGGATTACCGTCCACTGACTAAATTTGAACGGCGCGGCTTAAAGTTGGGGCATGGGGTGTGGGACTTGGTATTTGAAAAGCGCTAAAATCGGATGCCTTCGCGTGCAAGCAATGCCATCTTAATTGCTACACCCAGACCAAATCCTCCCAAACCACCATCGCTGGCCACCACACGGTGGCACGGGATGATAAATGCAACAGGGTTGGCCCCACAGGCATTGCCTACAGCACGGGCCGCACGGGGTCGCCCCACCTGCCGCGCAACATCCGCATACCTCAACACTGACCCTGCTGGAATCTTCTGCAACACCGCCCACACCGAACGCTGAAATGCCGTGCCTTCAATATCCAACGCACAGGGCTCGTAGTGCGCTGGATTTTCTACACGCCTCACAACCACGTTGATCCAATTGATCATCTTAAGCGCCAGAGGGTGCGCATTTTTGTCAGGCGCCTGGGTTGAGATTTCCTCAAGGTTATCGCCAAAGCGCTCGCATGCTGCAACCTTGGCGCCGACGCGGGTGGCTTGCAAGGTAATCCAGCGCACCCCTTTACTGCTTGCAACCACCGCAACCCAACCCAACGAGCTGCGCGCAAGGACCAGAAAAAGCGGCAAGGGCTTTAATAAGGGTATAGACAAGATTTAGTCCGTATTAGGCAGAAAGATTTGCAATAAATCATTCAAAAAACGTTGCCCTAGTTGTGTGGGTTTTAGCCACCGAAAATCGCGCGTAATCAGTCCGCGCTGTTCTGCTTGTTGTAAATATTGGCTAAGCACGGCAAATGATAACCCCGTGCGTTGCTCAAATAAATCCACTGGAATGCCTTCGCATAAGCGTAAAGCGTTCATCATAAATTCGAAGGGAAGCTCGGCCGCGGTCACTTCATGCTGTTCTTGAATGGCATTGCCCGCTTCCATGGCCTTCATATAGGCCTGAGGATTTTTGTGGCGCATCTCTCGTGCAATGCTTTTGGCGCTTGATAACTTGCCATGAGCCCCCGCACCAAGCCCCAAGTAGTCGCCAAAGGTCCAATAATTAAGGTTATGCGCGCAACGGTAACCAGGTTGTGCGAAGGCGGATGTTTCGTAATGCGCGTAACCCGCTTCACTTAAGCGGGCCTCGATCAACTCGCCCAATTGTGCCACCGCATCACCATCGGGCAAAGTGGGGGGGTGGTTGTAAAACGCCGTGTGTGGTTCTAGTGTTAGTTGATAACAGGACAAATGATGGGGCTGATAGCTCAACGCTATTTCAATGTCCTGCAAAGCCTGTGCACTGGTTTGATCAGGCAGGCCGTACATCAGGTCCAGGTTAAAATTAGCGAAATACTGAGCAGCTATTTCGATGGCGCGGCGCGCAGTATCGCCATCATGAATGCGGCCTAAGGCTTTTAGGTGTTGCGAATTAAAGCTTTGCACACCGATGGATAGGCGGTTAACACCTGCTCCTGCGTAGGCCTTAAAGCGTGCTTGCTCAAAGGTGCCCGGATTGGCCTCCATGGTTATTTCAACATTAGGGGCCAATTGCAAGCGGGCGCGCAACGCCACCAGCAAGTCGTCCAATCCTTTTTCAGAAAGCAAGCTGGGCGTGCCGCCGCCCAAAAATACGGATTGCACAGTGCGCCCCCACACCTGTGGCAATGCTGATTCCAAATCAGCCACTAAAGCGGCTATGTAACGCGCTTCGGGCAGCTCGCCACTGGCCTCATGAGAATTGAAATCGCAGTACGGGCATTTGCGAACGCACCAAGGAATATGCACATACACAGATAATGGTGGGGGCGCTGTCAACTCAACGCCGGGCATGCCCATGGCTTGACTCATCATTAGACGCTGGATTGTTCAGCGCGCAAGCGCTGCAATAATTGCTGCAAGGCCTGCGCACGGTGACTAGCACTATTTTTTTCTGCAGCGGTTAATTGCGCTGCAGTGCGTGAGAATTCGGGTAGATAAAAATAAGGGTCGTAACCAAACCCGCCCTCGCCTTGTGGCGTGAGAACCACTTCACCGTACCAACGCCCCTCTGCGATGAGCGGTTCTGGATCCTGCGCAGAACGCACCAATACCAATACGCAATAATAGTGAGCGCGGCGGTTAGAACATTGTTGCAATGCTTGCACTAATTTTTCGTTATTGCGCTGATCAGAGCGCGGCAATCCGGCGTAATGCGCGGAAATAACCCCTGGCGCACCGCCTAACGCCTCTACACAAATTCCAGAGTCATCGGCCAAGGCGGGTAATTTTCCCAATTGCGCCGCATGACGTGCTTTGGCCAAGGCGTTCTCCACAAATGTCATGTGCGGCTCGGGTGCTTCGGGAATACCCAACGCCTGTTGCGGAATAACATCCCATTGCAGCGGCGCCAACAGGGCCTGAAATTCTTTTAGCTTGCCGGCATTTCCGCTTGCCAATAATAATTGTTTCATGGACGCGCTGTGGCCAAGGCTTCGCGTTGCAAGTCAAACAATTGCCCACAGCCCTGAGCGGCCAAATCAAGCAATGCATCCATTTCCGCACGCCCAAAAGGCACGCCTTCTGCTGTGCCCTGAACTTCTACAAAGCGTCCGTCACCGGTCATTACCACATTCATATCCGTATCGCAGGCCGAATCTTCGTCATAATCCAAATCGAGCACCGCAACGCCTTTATACATTCCCACTGAAATAGCCGCCATGGGTTGCAGAATAGGCGATTGGGTTAGCAACCCCTGCGCTATCAAATGGCTGATGGCGTCGCTCACGGCCAAAGTGGCGCCGGTAATACTGGCCGTGCGTGTACCACCATCGGCTTGCAACACATCGCAATCCACTTGCAGGGTACGTTCGCCCAATAAACTAAGATCAATCATGGCGCGCAAGGAGCGGCCGATGAGGCGTTGAATTTCTTGTGTGCGGCCCGATTGCTTTCCCGATACAGCCTCACGCTTGCTGCGCGTATGGGTGGCGCGCGGCAACATGCCGTATTCCGCTGTTACCCAACCCTGGTTTTGACCTTTCAGAAAACCAGGGACCTTCTCTTCTACACTGGCAGTGCACAGCACGCGTGTATGGCCAAACTCCACCAATACGGATCCTTCCGCATGGTGGGTAAAGCCGCGAGTAAAGCGAACCGGGCGCAATTGATTGGGGAGACGGTGACTGGGGCGCATGGCAAATCCTTTATGAATACGGAGAGTGGGGGGCTGTAGACGCGCAGTTTACCGCCTTTAGCCCTTTAACTGGGGTATCATAAGGCATCAAGAACTGCATATAAACCTACCATGGTGTCTATTGTTTACAGCATGACCGGCTTCGCAGCAGCAACCCAGGATCTGTCTTATGGCATCCTGGCGTTGGAGCTTAAAACCGTCAACCATCGCTATCTCGAAATTTCTTTTCGCATGCCCGATGCACTGCGCATGCTAGAGCCGCTGTTGCGCGAGCGTATCAGTGCCCGCCTCCAACGCGGAAAAGTGGATTGCCGCATTGAATGGCGCCAACCTGAAACCATGTCCGCGGCAGTGGCTCCACTGAATATCAGCGCTCTGGAGCGCCTGCGCGAGTCCAGCGCCATTATCCAAGAAGTGTTCCCCGACGCCACCCCTCTCTCCGTGGGCGATATTCTGCGCTGGCCTGGCGTGTTTAATGCTCAATCTGCTCCCGAGCAATCCATCGACGCCGATTGCGCCGTTTTGGCCGAAACCGTTGTGGGTCAATTAAACGATGCGCGTGCACGTGAAGGCGCCAAGCTAAAAGAGTTTTTATTGGAACGTGTAGACGCGCTGCAACAATTGGCCAATACGGTTGCGCCGCAGATTCCTGCTTTGGTGACCGCCTTTCAAGAACGCTTGGCCACGCGCATGCGCGATGCGTTGGGCAGCGATGATGAAGACCGGGTGCGCCAAGAAGTGGTGCTCTTTGCCGCTAAAACTGATGTTGAAGAAGAGCTTTCTCGCCTTAAAGTGCACTTAGACGAGGTGCGTCGCATTCTCAACGGTGGCGGTGCAGTGGGAAAACGTCTAGACTTTTTAATGCAAGAGCTCAATCGGGAAGCCAATACCTTGGGCTCAAAATCGGTGGCGAGCAACGTGTCCCGTGCCTCAATGGACATGAAGGGCTTAATTGAACAAATGCGTGAACAAATACAAAACCTCGAATGAACGGACAAGTCTTCATCGTCACGGCGCCCTCTGGTGCGGGTAAATCCAGTTTGGTGGCTGCTTTAGTGGCAACCGACCCACACATTAGCCTGTCGGTATCGCATACCACTCGCCCACCGCGCGAGGGCGAAGTTGATGGCCGAGAATATCATTTTGTTTGTCACGACACCTTCACCGCCATGCAAGCAGCTGGTGAGTTTTTAGAATCGGCTGAGGTGTATGGCAATCGTTACGGCACTTCTTCAGCCACCATTCGCGCCACTCTTAATTCCGGGCGGGATGTAGTCTTAGAAATTGATTGGCAAGGGGCGCGCCAGGTACGCGCCTTATTTGCCGATGCCGTGAGTATTTTTATACTACCCCCTTCCATGGAGTCTTTACGTCAGCGCCTCATGACCCGTGGCAAAGATTCTAAAGAAGTCATGGAATACCGCCTCTCTTTGGCCCAAGAAGACTTGGGCCATGAGAATGAGTTTGATTATGCTATTATTAACAATGAGTTCGCCGAAGCGGCCAAAGACCTGACTGCGATTGTTCGCGCCCAGCGCTGCCGTCGCACCCGACAATTGCCCCGCTACGCCGATTTGTTTCGTTAACCCCCCTAGTTGAAGGTTTCCCCATGGCCCGTATTACCGTAGATGACGCATTACAATCCATCCAGAACCGCTTTGAATTGACCTTAGCGGCCACTTACCGTGCCCGGCAAATCGCCTCAGGCACCACCCCTCTGGTGGAGGCCAACAAGGACAAGCCCACTGTGATTGCATTGCGAGAAATTGCCGCAGGCAAGATTGGTCTTGATATCCTCAACAAGGTACCCGTTTAAACTATCACCCCTGTGCCCCCTCAAGCCCCGGCTCTAGCATTCTCAGCCGTTTCACCGGCTACGCTGATAGGGGTCGCGGCCACCTACCTTAAGGGGGAGGACATACAGTTATTGGAACGCGCTTTTGCTGTGGCTGCAACCGCCCACCATGGGCAGTTGCGCAAAAGCGGCGAACCCTACATTACCCATCCACTTCTGGTGGCCACCATTCTGGCCGAGTGGCATTTGGATGCGCAGGCGCTAATGGCCGCGCTTTTACATGACACGGTAGAAGATACCCACACCACCTCCAACGAGATTGCCCAGCAATTTGGCAAAGCCGTAAGCGAACTGGTTGAAGGGGTTAGTAAGCTAGACCGCCTCGAATTTCAGACCGAGCAACAAGCGCAAGCAGAAAATTTCCGCAAGATGCTATTGGCCATGGCACGCGATGTACGCGTCATTCTGATCAAGCTGGCCGATCGTCTGCACAACATGCGCACATTAGAAGCCATGGACGAAGGCCGACAACGGCGTATCGCCCGTGAGACGCTCGATATTTATGGCCCCATCGCCAACCGTCTGGGTTTGCATGCTGTCTTCCAAGAAATGCAAGATCTCTGTTTCCGCTATCTTTTTCCCAATCGCTACCAGGTGCTGTCTAAAGCCATCAAGGCTGCTCGAGGAAATCGTCGCGAGGTAGTCGGTAAAATTTTATCGGCCCTCACACAACGCCTAGAATCGTTTGGAGTGGAAGCCGTTATTACGGGACGCGAAAAAAATATTTCCAGCATCTACAACAAGATGTTGGGCAAGTCATTGTCTTTTTCTGAAGTACTCGACATTTATGGATTTCGAATTTTAGTTAAAGATGTAGCCCATTGTTATCTGGCCTTGGGCGCCTTACACACTTTTTACAAACCCTTTCCCGGAAAATTTAAAGATTACATCGCACTGCCCAAATCCAATGGCTATCAATCGCTGCACACCACATTATTCGGCCCCTTTGGCACGCCCATTGAAATTCAGATCCGCACGCACGACATGCACAAAATTGCCGAGGCCGGCGTGGCATCTCATTGGTTGTATAAATCATCTGATACACCCTTAAGCGACGTACAACAAAAAACCCACCAATGGCTGCAGTCGCTTTTGGAAATGCAAACTGAAAGCGGTGATGCAGTAGAATTTCTGGAACACCTTAAGGTGGACCTATTCCCTGACGCGGTCTATGTGTTTACCCCTAAGGGAACCATTAAATCTTTACCTCGTGGCTCGACGCCAGTAGATTTTGCTTATGACGTGCACACCGACATAGGCAATCGTTGCGTAGCTGCGAAAATTAATAACGAGTTGTCACCCTTACGCACCATTCTGACTAATGGTGACCGCGTGGAAATCATTACTGCTGAAAACGCAGCGCCTAATCCAGCTTGGCTAAATTACGCGGTTACCGCCAAAGCGCGTTCTAAAATTCGCCATTATCTGCGTACCATGCTGGCCGATGAATCGATTGTTCTGGGACAACGCCTTCTCAACCAAGCACTGCGTGCATTGCATGTATCGCCACACGATATTAAAGACGCGCAGTGGGAATTGTTCCTAAAAGGGGATCGCAGTAAAACGCGTGATGAGGTATTAGAAGAGATTGGCTTAGGTCGTCGCTTAAATATTGTGGTGGCGCGTGGATTATTATCACGTTCTGATATACAGTCTCAAGAAGGTTTGGGCTCTATCACCATTCGCGGTAGCGAGGGCGTTGCTATTCAGTTTGCGCATTGTTGCCGCCCTATTCCAGGCGACCCCATTATTGGCATTATCAAAAAAGGCCAAGGCCTTATGATTCACACGCAAGATTGTCGCGCCATTCGCCAATTCCGTACCGACCCCGACAAATGGGTGGATGTGGAATGGGAAAATGGCAGTGGAAAACTATTTGATGTGGCTATTAAATTGATGGTGGTTAACCGGCGCGGCGTGTTGGCGATTGTGGCTTCTGCCATCTCAGAGGCACAATCCAACATCGACAGTGTCAGTATTGCCAAACCGGATGGCGCTTATACTGAAATCAATTTTACTGTTCAGGTGAAAGACCGCTCACACTTGGCGACCTTACTGCACCACTTACGAGAAATTCCTGAAGTGGTGCGCATTACCCGCGTTCAAAATTAATTTTTCAAGGAACAACATGAATAAAATTATTATTTCCACCCCTTACGCTCCCGCCGCTATCGGCACTTACTCGCAAGCGGTTCGTGTGGGCAATACCGTGTACCTCTCTGGTCAAATTGGCCTAGACCCGGCCACCATGACTTTGGTTGATGGTATTGAAGCGCAAATTAAACAAGTGCTGCTTAATCTCCAGGCGGTAACAGAGGCTGCGGGCGGACGCTTTTCAGATTTGGTGCGAGTAACGGTATATCTTACCGACTTAGCTCATTTTTCTAAAGTCAATGATGCTATGGCTACCAGCTTTACGGCACCCTACCCTGCCCGTGCGGCAGTGGGTGTTGCATCATTACCGCGCGGCGCGTTGATTGAAATGGATGCCATCATGGTATTGAGTGCCTAACAGTTGCATGTTGCCCCTTAATACTTTGGGGCTAACACCCGCCGTAACAGCCCATCTAAACAAGCTGGGAATCCGCACGGTTTTCGATTTGGTACTGCATTTACCGCTGCGCTATGACGACGAAACGCGTGTAGTGTCCATCGATCATTTAACCCTAGGCGTTTCGGCTTGCGTGGAGGCGGAAATAGTAAGCGCCGACATTCAATACCGTCCACGGCGCATGTTGTTGGTACGCGTGCGCGATGCCACTGGTGAAATCACCCTTCGCTTTCTTAACTTTTACGGCAGTCAAGTAAAGCAGCTGGCAGTGGGAACTCAGTTACGCTTATTGGGTGAATTGCGTCAGGGTTATTTGGGGCCTGAAATGATTCACCCTAAATATCGCCTATTAACAACGGATATGCCGCTGGCAGATTCGCTTACACCCATCTACCCCACCACGGCCGGCCTCTCACAAACCAGCCTACGTCGCGCCATTGAAAAGGCCTTAGCCGCGGCCAATCTTACAGACACATTAAATGACGCGGTACGTCAGCATTTAAATTTAGCACCCTTTGAAGAGAGCGTACGCTTGCTGCACAACCCTCCCGCCAACATCTCTCATGCCAGCCTAGAATATCGCAAACACCCCGCGTGGCAACGATTAAAATTTGATGAATTATTGGCGCAGCAAATTTCTATGCGCTTGCATATTAGTGAACGAGAGTCCCGCAAGGCTCCCACCCTGCTAGGGCCTGGCCAACGGCAAAAACAATTTTTGTCTGGCCTACCGTTTAAGCTGACCGGCGCACAAAAACGCGTCTTTCAAGAAATTGAATCTGATCTGGCGCGATCATTTCCCATGCACCGTCTGTTGCAAGGGGATGTGGGCAGCGGTAAAACTGTTGTGGCTGCGTTGGCTTGTTTACGCGCCATTGATGCAGGTTTTCAAGCAACGCTTATGGCACCCACGGAGATATTGGCTGAACAACACTTTAGAAAAATTGAACAGCTCTTGTTACCCTTAGGTATTACCACCACTTGGCTGACTGGTCGCCTGCGTAAAAGCGTGCGCGATACGGCGTTGGAAAAAATTGCTTCTGGCCGTGCACAATTGGTCATCGGCACCCACGCGCTTATTCAAGAGTCGGTTCAGTTTTCTAAATTAGGGTTGGTTATTATCGATGAACAACATCGCTTTGGTGTAGAACAGCGCTTGGCGTTACGCAACAAGGCACTGGCGGCGGGCGGACGTCACCCACATCAACTTATGATGAGCGCCACCCCTATTCCACGCACCTTGAGCATGAGCTACTTTGCCGACTTGGATGTGTCCATTATTGACGAGCTGCCACAGGGGCGCATTCCTATTCTAACCAAGCTGGTTGACGATTCGCGTCGCGATGAAGTCATTGCGCGCATTCGTGAGTCCTGCCAACAAGGTGGGCAAGCGTATTGGGTTTGCCCGTTAATCGAAGAATCGGAAGCCTTGCAACTGCGCACCGCTTTAGAAACCTTTGATCGCATCAGCAGCATTTTTCCAGATTTGCGCGTGGGGCTTATTCACGGCCGTTTGTCCGCTGATGAAAAAGCAACCGCCATGCACGACTTTGCCGAAGGCCGACTGCAAGTGCTGGTGGCCACCACGGTCATTGAAGTAGGTGTTGATGTGGCCAACGCCTCCGTTATGGTGATTGAACATGCCGAACGTATGGGCTTGGCGCAACTGCATCAATTGCGCGGCCGTGTGGGACGGGGCTCTGCTCAGGGGTATTGCGTGCTGTTGTATCATCCTCCTTTATCAGAAACGGCACGGATCCGACTAAAAGTGATTTTTGAAAATACCGATGGTTTTGAAATTGCCCGCCAAGATTTACTGATGCGCGGTCCTGGTGAATACTTGGGCGCCCGACAAAGCGGTGCGGCACTGCTGCGTTTTGCCGACATTGAAGAGGATGAGTCGTTGATGAAGGCGGCGCATCTTGTGGCGCTACAGTGGATTACCAAAGATCCCGCTGGTGCACAGACCCATCTGCAGCGCTGGCTGTTCTCTCGACAAGAATTTTTAACCGCATGAACCGACTCCACGCCTACTGGCGCTTAATGCGTCTTCATAAACCCATCGGCACCCTGCTTTTGTTGTGGCCCACTTTATGGGCCTTGTGGATTGCTGGCCGCGGCCATCCTTCATTCATGAACCTAGTGGTGTTTGTGCTGGGCACCTTGCTGATGCGCTCGGCCGGTTGCGTGATGAATGATTTGGCTGATCGCAACATTGATCCGCATGTGGCGCGTACCCGTGAACGCCCCTTAGCCACAGGCGATGTTTCTGTTAGGGAGGCGCTGATGCTGGTGCTTGTTTTATGTGCAGCGGCCTTGGTATTGGTGTTTACGCGCAACTTTCTCACCATTGCATTATCAGTGCCCGCTTTATTCTTGGCTGGTACCTACCCCTTCACCAAGCGCTTCTTTCCTATTCCACAAGCTTATTTGGGCATTGCCTTTGGCTTTGGTATACCCATGGCCTTTGCTGCAGAAGCAAATGCCCTACCCCTGTCAGCCGCTGTACTGTTGTTGGCCAACATATTCTGGGCCATTGCCTACGACACAGAGTACGCCATGGTGGATCGTGACGACGATATCCCGTTAAACGTTCGCTCTTCGGCAATTTTGTTTGGCCGCTTTGACGTGTGGGCCATCATGCTGTGTTATGGGGTTTTCTTAAGCCTGCTCATGTGGGTAGGGCAGATTGAAGGGCTGGGAATTTACTATTGCACCGGTCTATTGGTGGCGGGACTAATGGCGCTTTACCATTACGCTCTTATTCGCCATCGCGATCGAGCACAATGCTTTAAAGCCTTCATGCACAACAATTGGTTGGGGGCTGCAGTATTTATGGGATTGGTGGCGGACTACCTGTTGCAAGCAAAACCTTAGAAGCGGTATTTAAGCCCTAGGGACAGCAAATCTATTCCAGCATCGCCATTAATGCGATTGGATGTCAGTTGATAGCGATCCCAACCCCCTTGCAAACGCAAGCTACTGCTGATGTCGTATTTCATCCCAAAACCCAACTGGTTGTAGGGCAATACATCAGCCAAACCATGGAGAGCGGCATTATTAGTAACATCTCCCGTGGCACGGATTCCACCCAATCGACCGGTCAGACTCCAGCGGGAATTAAGAGGAACGGCGCCACTGCCTCCCAATACAAAACTATGGGTGATGGCATAATCTGCGCCGTTTGAGCGCGCTAAGGCCGAATCATTGCGAATATTAGTGGATAAGGTGCCGCCATCAAAACCTGTGCCGGAATCAACATGCAAAGACAAGGGCAGGGCGCTAATACCCGAGAACCAACCACCCGACTCGGCGCAGGCCAAACCGCTACTCAGGCTTAATGCCACGAGCAGAATAGGTGCTGTCCAAATTTTAGAGTGGTTTGTCATGTTAGTGCCACGCAACATAGCCTTATAAATGGGCAAATATGATTTAAATTTACTCCAGTGAAATCCAATAGTCCAAGAGTTTATTGTTACAGAGACCCTTTTATCCAACGCAGCAGCGCATTCTGCGCAGGGCCTGCGTTTCCAGCCTGTGGGTGGTTGACCAAAAATACAACAGATACCCATTTTCCATTATGGGTTAGCCCATATCCTGCGTACCCTTTGACCCCTTCTAGGCTGCCGGTTTTCAGATGAAAACGTCCCTCCAGGTCATTATCGGTGCCCAAATGGGCTTTAGCCGTACCATCCTGCCCCGCAATAGGCAGTGAGGCCATAAATTCGGCCCAATAGGGGCTTTTTGCCGCTTTATTCAGTATTTTATTGAGGTTTTCTGCGGAAATTCGCTCTTTTCGTGATAATCCAGCGCCGTTTTCCAGTACTAACTCGGGAAATTGCAGCCCTTCTTGGGCTAATATGCTCTGTACGCGCTGTTTACTGGTCTCTGGCGTGCTTGATCCAGCATTTTCTGACCATCCCAGGTCTAAATACAGCATGCGCGCCATGACGTTATTGCTGAATTTGTTCATTTCTTGAATCAGAGCCATTAGCGGCGGAGATTCATGACTGACCAATAGCGGTGTATTTGGAGCCACCAGCCCTTCTTGCACAGTGCCACTTATAACGCCACCCAGTTCCCCCCATACTTTACGGAAGACACCTTCAATAAAACGTGTGTTGGTCAGCACGCTATAGGCCAAGGTTTTCTGATCGCAACTCGCTTCCAGCTCCCCGCTCAGAGTAATAGTGGCTTCCTGACCGTTATCCACCACCTGTTGGGTTAGCGCTGACTTCCAATCCGCCGGACATAAACCAGTTTTGCTTTTTTTGAGCAGCAAGTGATTTTCAATATGGACATTAGGCAAATCAAAGTTCGGCAACGCCATGACCCCACTGTCCGCCACGTTCAGGGTGAGGGTGATGGCACGAAACCCCACCAATAGGGCGGCGGGTGCAGCGTTGTAGGCGCGATAACCCTGATGGTCAAATTCATCCGCCCCCGGGGGGTTGATTTGAAACCGGCTTTGGTCCAGCAAAAGATTTCCGCGAATCTCTTTAACTCCTCGGATGCGCAATGCGCGAAGCAGGCTCCCCCAATCTTCAAAAGTGAGACGGGGGTCGCCCCCACCCACCACCACCACGTCTCCCGTGATTATTCCGTTAACCGGCTCAGGGCCTCTAATCTCTGTACGCCAGGTGGCGGTTGGGCCCAGGGCCTTTATTGCAGAGTAAGTGGTCACTAGCTTCATAAGTGACGCTGGATTTAGGGCTAATTGTCCATTCCACTTTATTTTTGGAGCAGGCGCCGACACTTCCTGCACCACAATCGCCACCGATTGCATGGGAATGCCGGCTTGGTGCAGCGCTTCTCTGACCTCGTCGGGCAACCCCATGGGAGCTGCCGCTGCCACAGGCACCATAGGGGTCAGACCCCAAATCAGGGCCATGAGAAGGATTGGGGTGGGGATAGGGGTCAGACCCCTATTCGGGGTCTGACCCCAAAAGCCACCCCAAAAACCATAGCGCCCACTTGAAATTGACATCATTAGCCCTTACACTATTAGCACTCACTCGCTTCGAGTGCTAACAATACGTTGTTTAACTCTCTCGCAGGAGAAATTCCGCATGAAAATTCGTCCCTTGCACGACCGTGTGATTGTCAAACGCCTTGAAGAAGAGCGCAAGACTGCCTCCGGCATTGTGATTCCTGATACCGCCACCGAAAAACCGGACCAAGGCGAAGTATTGGCCATTGGCAATGGCAAAGTTCTTGAAGATGGCACCGTTCGCGCCCTTGAAGTGAAGGTAGGCGACAAGGTTCTGTTTGGCAAATATTCCGGACAAGTTGTCAAAGTTAATGGCGACGAACTTCTGGTAATGCGCGAAGAAGACATCATGGGCGTTGTAATAGCCTAATCACCCTTTTAATTTTACGGCTTTCGGTCCATAGCGACCGAAACCTCGTACAGGAGTTTTTAACATGGCAGCTAAAGAAGTTCGTTTTCACGACAGCGCACGTGCCCGTATGGTCATTGGTGTTAACATCTTGGCCGATGCGGTTAAGGTAACCCTCGGTCCTAAGGGCCGCAACGTGGTATTGGAGCGCTCTTTTGGCGCCCCCACCATTACCAAGGATGGCGTTTCTGTGGCCAAAGAAATCGAACTGAAAGATAAGTTCGAAAACATGGGCGCTCAAATGGTTAAAGAAGTAGCCTCCAAAACCTCTGATGTGGCAGGTGACGGCACGACTACCGCCACTGTATTGGCTCAAGCCATCGTACAAGAAGGCATGAAGTTTGTAGCGGCTGGCATGAACCCTATGGATTTAAAGCGCGGTATTGATCGCGCCGTTATTTCTGTGGTTGAAGAACTGAAGGTGCTTTCCAAGCCTTGCACCACCACCACCGAAATCGCCCAAGTGGGTTCCATATCCGCTAACTCCGACAAATCCATCGGCGACATCATTGCTGAAGCCATGGACAAAGTAGGCAAGGAAGGCGTGATTACTGTGGAAGATGGTTCTGGTTTGCAAAACGAACTGGAAGTTGTAGAAGGAATGCAATTTGATCGCGGTTATCTCTCACCTTATTTCATCAACAACCCAGAGCGTCAAATTGCCTTGCTGGAAGAGCCTTTCGTGCTGTTGCATGACAAGAAAATTTCCAACATCCGCGATTTGCTGCCGGTATTAGAACAAGTGGCTAAAGCCGGTCGCCCTCTCTTGATTATTGCTGAAGATATTGAAGGCGAAGCCTTGGCCACCTTGGTGGTGAACAATATTCGCGGCATTCTGAAGACCACCGCTGTTAAAGCACCTGGCTTTGGTGATCGTCGTAAAGCCATGCTGGAAGACATCGCCATTCTCACCGGCGGCACTGTGATCGCCGAGGAAGTGGGTTTGTCTCTGGAAAAAGTAACCTTGAATGATTTGGGTCGCGCCAAACGCATCGAAGTGGGTAAAGAAGACACCACCATCATTGATGGCGCAGGCGACGAGAACACCATTAAAGGTCGCGTCACACAAATCCGCCGTCAAATTGAAGAAGCCACCAGCGATTACGATCGTGAAAAAATGCAAGAACGTGTGGCCAAGTTGGCCGGTGGCGTGGCTGTCATTAAAGTGGGCGCTGCAACCGAAGTGGAAATGAAAGAAAAGAAGGCGCGCGTTGAAGATGCATTACACGCCACGCGTGCTGCCGTGGAAGAAGGCATTGTTCCTGGCGGTGGTGTTGCGTTGCTGCGTGCTCGTGGCGGCCTTAAAGCACTCAAGGGTGACAATGCGGATCAAGACGCCGGGATTAAGATTGTGTCTCGCGCCATTGAAGAACCTCTGCGCCAAATTGTGGCCAACTGTGGTGACGAACCTTCAGTAGTCATTAACAAGGTAATGGAAGGCAAGGGCAACTACGGTTACAACGCCCAAACCGGTGAGTACGGTGACTTGGTAGCCATGGGTGTTGTGGATCCAACCAAGGTCACTCGTTTTGCACTGCAAAATGCTGCCAGTATTGCAGGTCTCATGTTGACCACCGATTGTATGGTGGCCGAATTGCCTAAGGAAGAAGGTTCTATGTCCGGCGGCGGCGGCATGGGTGGAATGGGCGGCATGGGTGGCATGGACATGTAATTGCTGCTTTGCAACGAAAATTATATTTTCGCTGCTGCTCTGCAACATAAAAGCCCGATGCGTGTCATCGGGCTTTTTTTACTCATGCATAAGCCAGCCCCCATTTGTAGAAGAGCGAAATAGCGCTTGGAACTACCTCGAATCCCGATTACCATTAGCGTTGCAATTGTTAGGTTGCGCATAATAATTAGGGAGGTCGTCATGTCTGAGTATTCATCGAACAGAATCCAAAACAACCCCAAGTACCACCAGTTGGTCAGTCAACGCGATACGCTGGCTTGGGCATTGTCCGCCATTGTATGCGTCATGTATTTTGGCTTTATCCTCTTGATCGCTTTTGCGCCCGATTTTCTGACTCAGCCGATATCTGCTGACACGGTAATCCCTGTTGGGATGCCCGTAGGTGTAGGCGTTATTTTAGTGTCCTGTATTCTCACCGCTATTTATGTGCGTCGCGCTAATAGCGTTTTTGATCCACTCACTGACGAAATCATTCAGGAATCACTCAAATGAGAACTCTAAAAACTACTTTACTGGCGTTCATCACTGCGGTCACTTTGCTGGCCGTGCCGCTGTCTTATGCAGCCGATAGTGCAGCACCTGCAGCAGCCGCACCTGCTGCGGCAGTGGCTCCCGCCGCCGCAGTAAACCCAGCAGATCTTCCTATTAACTGGCATGCCGTAGGGATGTTCTTGGCCTTTGTGGCCGTCACTTTAATCATTACCTATTGGGCCGCCAAACGAACCAAAACAGCCACCGACTTTTATGCAGCAGGACGAGGCATTACCGGTTTTCAAAACGGCATGGCTATCGCGGGTGACTACATGTCAGCCGCATCGTTCTTAGGCATTGCAGCCTTGGTGTACATGAACGGCTTTTACGGATTAATTTTCTCCGTAGGCTGGTTGGTGGGTTGGCCCATTATTCTGTTCTTGATTGCTGAGCGTCTGCGCAATTTGGGTAAATTTACCTACGCCGACGTGGCCTCCTTCCGCTTGCAACAAGGTCCCGTACGGACCATGGCAGCCGTGGGTTCCTTAATCGTGGTGATTTGGTACCTCATCGGTCAAGCCGTGGGTGCTGGACAATTGCTGCACACCTTGGTGCCGCAAATTTCATATCGTCAATCCATCATCATCGTGGGTACGTTAATTATTATTTATGTCACCTTCGGCGGCATGAAAGCCACCACCTGGGTGCAAATTATTAAAGCCGGTTTGCTGCTGGGTGGCGCTACATTAATGGCCATTGGTGTAATGGCACACGAAGGGTTCAGTTTTGAAAAGCTGTTCGCTGATGCGGTGGCTATTCACCCCAAACATTTAGAGATTATGAAATCCGTAGTGCCTATTGGCGCCAAGGCCAACCCCATTGAATCTATTTCATTGG
>Ga0214230_100156_pt1 | contig 24594 bp, 26 predicted proteins | sample TroBogypolimnion_6_FD_153068 | JGI IMG/M metagenome (GOLD analysis project Ga0214230, IMG submission 153068) | Freshwater microbial communities from Trout Bog Lake, WI - 22MAY2008 hypolimnion | ecosystem: Environmental > Aquatic > Freshwater > Lake > Hypolimnion/Profundal zone | place: Trout Bog...
TGATTATTGGTAATGTAGTCTTTGCCTGTGTTGATTGTATAAAAGGCGTTAATTTTAAAAGTTGATAATAAATAAACTCATTATTATTGTTTTGATTTACTGTAACAGAATTAATTTGCTGATTTGTAATACTTGGATATGTTGTAATAGCCATTTTTCCTATTGATGCGATACATGTATATACAATTGAGCCAGTTTCTAACACTTTCATTTTAGATTGCTTCAGAACTGTTCTTTGTGTATGAATTTGATATTTCACATTATCTTTTATATCTGTTGGTGTAATAAATTTTATATCTCCATCCCATAGGCTATTATCTGTTGTACTTGGAGTTTTACCCGTGCTAATTATGCCTACTTCCCCCAACTTCTTCTCAACCCACTCAGGATACTCGCTTCCATCATCATCTTTAAAACGCAACTCTTGTGAGAAGATTTTTTGCATCACACCTTTTTTGTACTGCTCAAGAAGTGTTTTCTTTTTGGTGAGTTGCTCAATGCGAGTATCAACCGAGCTTAAAAAAGAGGCGATTTTTTCTTGTTCGTGGAGAAAGGGAAATGCTAATCTGATTCGGTGTAATTCTTTTCCTGAAATTCCCTGAACAGTCGTACCAATTGATTTTTCAGAGATTGATTTTTGAAAAACAGCAGAAAGCATATAATGAAGCAAATATAAATTAGAAAGCATTTTTTTACTTCTAAATTTTATTACTCTCTGCGCTAAAGCAATATTTTTGTCATCTACTTGAGCAACATTGCCCATTGGTGCTTCAGTAGTAAACAAAACATCCCCAATTTCTGGTAATCCCTTGCTCATTACATTCAAATAATCACTCTCTGCAACATATTCTTTTGAGCACTCGTAATCAATAAACCCTTTTTTAATATTTTTTGCAGTTACTAAAAAATGCCCTTCTTCTGTTTTTGTCGGCGCTCTACCTCTGTAATCTACATAGGTAGTAACTTCCCCTAATTTCTTCTCTTCCCACTCCCCACCAAACTCCCTAAACCGAAGCTGTGGCACCTTACATGTAAGACTCATTTCACTTCTTCTTTCTCATATCCCTCGTAATAATACGACTGTTCTATCCCTTTGAAGATGACTTCTCTATTGTCTATCTCATCTGTCAGATTGGCACTTATCAAAACACTAAGCTCTAGATCATTGATAGGACTTCTCTCCATCGCTTGAAGATAAAGTTCTTTGGGGACAAATTGCCAGTTCACTACTTTTTTTAGTTTTGTTTTAAGAAGCATATCGAGCCATATTCGCATGGTTCTCCCGTTGCCTTCCATAAAAGGATGTGCGATATTCATCTCTACATATTTAGCGACAATCTCCTCAAAGCTCTCTTGGGGCATCTGCTCGATTTTGACTAAAATCTCTTTAAGATACAAAGTATTGGCAAATCTAAAGCCTCCTTTGGAGATATTGCATTCACGGATTTGTCCCGCAAAATCGTACAAGCCATCAAATAAATAAGTATGAATCTGCTGTAAACCTTTGGTTGTACCTATTTCAACATTTGCTATATCTCCACTTTCAAATAAACGGTAAGCATTTTCCAAACTTTTTTTATCTATATTTTTCATACTCTTCCCTTTAAAACGGTGCCGAAATGCCAAGTTCAGCACAAAACGCCGCTATTGTCGTATCGGTTATTTTCATCTGCGTATCAATCTCACGAAGATTAAGGGCTACAGTATCCAGATCAATTGCTTCCTCTTCTTCAAAAGTATCTACATAACGAGGAATATTGAGGTTGTAATCATTCTCTGCAATCTCTGAAAGCGGTGCAAGATGAGAGTATTTCTCTATCTCACTTCGGTTTTGATAAGTAGTGATAATTTTTTCGACATTCTCATCTGTGAGATAGTTTTGATTTTTAGCTTTTTCATACTCATTTGACGCATCGATAAAGAGAACGTGCTGGGCATCTTCACGACATTTTTTAAAAACTAATATACATGTAGGAATACTTGTGCCATAAAAAATATTGGCAGGTAGACCTATAACACAGTCAAGATAATTTTTATTCTCGATGAGATACTTACGAATAGTTCCCTCACCACCGCCACGAAATAGTACACCATGAGGCAATACAATCGCCATCGTTCCGCTTTCATCAAGATGGTGAATCATATGTTGCACAAATGCAAAATCAGCTTTGGAAGCAGGAGCAAGAACTCCATATTGACTAAAACGATCATCACTCATGTGCAAAGGTGAAGCCGACCAGTTAGCAGAGAATGGAGGATTAGCCACAATCGCCTCAAAACGTTGTTCTAAATGTTGAGGATGCTCTAACGTGTCTTCTTGCTTGATGTCAAACTTACGGTAATGAACATCATGCATAATCATATTCATACGAGCAAGATTGTAAGTAGTACGGTTGAGTTCTTGACCGTAGAAGTTACTAACATCTTGAACCTCTTTAGCGACACGTAGAAGCAACGAACCTGATCCACAAGTAGGATCATAAACGGATTTGAGTTTGGTTTTTCCATTAGTAACTATTTTAGCCAGGACTTTTGAAACTTGTTGAGGAGTATAAAACTCTCCTGCTTTTTTTCCTGCACCTGCAGCAAATTGAGAGATGAGATACTCATACGCATCACCAAGAACATCACGATCATGGTTTTTAAGTTCAAAGTTGATTTGGTCGAGGTGGAAAAGAACTTTTGCAATGAGTGTGTTCTTTGCTTCTTCGGTTTTACCAAGCTTTGTACTTGTTAAATCCAGATCCTCAAAGAGATGCACAAAATCATCTTCACTTTCATGTCCCATGGTAGAGGATTCTATACCGCGCAAGATACGTGTTAAGTCTTCGAGAATAAAGTTATTTGTGTCTGAGTTGCCACGCTTTGCAACTTGGGTAAAGAGTTCTGATGGCTTGAGGAAATAACCGAGCTTCTCGATAGCTTCCTCACGGATAGCTTCGAGATATTCTTGACCTTCAGCAGAGTTTTCATCAATAGAGAGATAAGTGATTTCATCCTCTTTTAAAATGTCATCAGCATAGTCCTCAATCTTTTCAGAGAGGTATTTGTAGAAGATAAAGCCGAGGATGTAGTCGCGAAACTCATCCGCATCCATCTTGCCACGCAGAGTGTTTGCGATGTTCCAAAGTTGTTGTTCTAATAGTTTCTTCTGCTCTTCGCCCATATTTTCACTTTATTAATTAAATCTAATGTATTTTAGCGAAAACTTACCTAAACATTTAGGCAATATCCATTTAGACTTGATATATAACTTTAGATACTTCATAGATTATTTCAGCGCAATATTTGACAAATTCATCATCAACTTTGATTAATGATGTTACTTCAGATACATCGCCTTCACAAAAAAAAGATTCATCTCTTTTTTTTATTCTAAAAGGTAATTGATGCTCTTTTTGAAGAAGGATATCATAGCTTTTACCATCACCATGTTTAAGAACATTAATAGCTTGTCGAAGATCATGAAATTTTTCATATAATGCAAACTCATCTTTTTCTTTCAAAACTTTTTCTGCTTGATCAAACGCATAGTTAGCATCTTTAAATATCTCCTGCAATCTTGCTTCAAATATAGAAAACATACCCACAGCATGAATCACTTTTTGAAGTTCAATCATCTGAAGAGCTTTAATCAAAGGAGTAGAACTACTTGTTTGTAAGGCTTCAACTACTTCAATATTTATATTTTTTAAATTCTCAAGGGTATAAATTGTAGATCGATTGACTAAATCAAAAAAATCATGCATTATCTTCTCCATCTAGCAGTTAAAACCAATTAATTACTTTATCACTATTTTTATAAGAAATCGCTCTCTACTCCTCATTCTCTTTCGACAATTCATTATGAAATTTAGCTCTTTTTTTGAAATTGATTGAGCATTACAATATAAACTTGATGACGCACTGGATCGGCGATCCATAAACAATTATCATAAAATGCGACTTTTCCTCCTATTCCCGTAACGAGGGGTACCATAAGCCCATTGCTTAGACTATAAACAGTATCTCGTGTACTTAAAAATAATTCTGCTGTATCAGGATTTGCTGCAATAGAAAGAATAGTTGTAAAGTCTGGTAAAGGCATGATTAATCCTAATGGTTTTCCAGATTCTAATGAAAAAACACCCTCTCTTGTGGCAAAAATAACGGTATTATCAACATAAGTTAAAGCTTGGACAGCTTCGTTTGGAAGTGCAATAGGAGTTATCAATTTTCCATCAAAATGATAAATGGGTGCCGGCATTGTTGTATTATAGAGATAGAGTGTATCATTTGGACCTGCAATGAGTGAAAATCCTGACATAGGAAGCTTAAGGCTTGGCAGAAAAAATCCATGACTGATTACGCCTAACTGCCCATCAACAATAGCAATAGGATGACCACTTTGGTCAAGTGTAAAAGAGCTTACATGTAAAGGAGTCATTAGCGCTTTGGAAGGTTTATCGAGTCTATAAATATTTTTTTCAGCGGATATCCAAAGTCCCAAAGAAGAGACATAAAGTTGGGTATCAGAGCGCCAATCTATTTTGCTGGACAAAGCATCCGGCATTCTATAAATTTTAAGTTTCGGTGCTATATCTATGGGTGCTGCATAGGTAAGCAAACATGCCAAAATCCATATGTAAACAACTCTCAAGGCATTTCCTTAATGATATTTGATAATTTGGCAGACATTCCAGATATTTCACTTGTATCACTGATTAAATTACTAATTTCTTCAAAAGATTCAGAAGTCCCCATGGCTTTTAATAAAAATGGTTTAGCAGCTTCACCTAAAGAGGTGATTTCAGGAGGATTGTCCAGTTGCGTTGAACCCAGCCAAGTAGCTACTTTATTGGCACTTTCCATATCATCTACAGCGAGATCATGAACATCTTTAATGAGTGACAACTGATCTCCACCTGGAGTAGATTCTATGATTTTCATTGTAATGCTGATCAATAGCTCTTTACCTATTTCGTGTGTAAGATAGCTCAAGCGATTGAGGATAAGATAGTGTTTATCGCTGTTGTTTTTACTGTCATCCAACGTAGTATAAATAAACTCTTTTGGATTAGGAGTTGAGGGATAACCTAATTTGGAGAGCTTTACCATTTTAATGTGAATTTTGGCTTTAGGGAGCGTAGTGGTAACTAAATTACTCTTTGTTGGCCAAGAACAATTTCCATTGTGGCACAGTTCAACTGGTTTAGGTATAGATAAAGGTGTTTTACTTAAAGAAACAGGACTCCAGTGGTTAGCAAAAATCGTATGCGAGCCACCTTCATCAAATGGTCTTGATGCAGACTCCCTTAGAGCTTCATCTGAGCTGGTATCGATTTTAGATGTATCAGGTATTGTTGCGGTTTTAAATGACAAATTTGATGCAGATACTGCTTCAGTTGTGCTACTTGTAGCGGGAATACTTTTAAAAGAGCTCATGAGATTTTGATGATGAATTTGTTGTTCTTTAGCTTTAAGCTGTGCTTCTTCTTGTACTTTGCGCTGTTGTTCTGCTTGAAGTCGTAGTGTTTCAGGATCAGGTTCATTTGAACTAGGAGAATCAAATAGAACTCCTTCTAATATACTTTCAAAAATCGTTGCACCTATTATGGCAGAAGTACTAGGTGCATGATAACCTTGGGAAGGGCTATTTTTTTGGATTTTTTGTGATGATGGTGTAGATCTAGTATTTTGGTTATACGTTGGTGTTTGTGGCATGGGAACATTCTGGGGTTGTCCTCCAGCATCGTATAATTGTTGCAAGGCACTTTCACCTTGAAGTGTAGAAGCAATACAAAGCATAACAATTACAATACTTCTTAAGTTTTTTTTCATCGAGCAACAGACCATTGTTTTGATTTTTTAAATAACAGTATTGATAACAAGGCAAGAGCAATCATCCATGGATACTCAATACTAAAAATAACTGGTGTTAAAATAATACGTACAATCATACGCAAGCCTTCATTTTCTCGAATAACATTGGCAATAGGCGGCGAATAATGGTAATAGCGTTCCACAAACCACTGTCCTGGAATATTGGTTAAAAGATAACGATCACGAAACTTTCTCAGTGTCAAAACATGCGGATCTAAAAACGAACCATAAGCGGCAGTTGCGATAAAGCAATCACTAGCACCCGCCGTTGCACTGCTTGCTACATAAGGGGCAGGAGTAGAAGGCATTATTCTATCGCGTTTAATTTCCCATAAATATATGCGGTCTTGTGCTTCTCTTCTTTCCGCAGTGTTTTTTGAAAGTATCATAAAACGCTTCATTTCAATGATCGCCGCATTAAAGTCATCATTTTTTTGTGCCGCTTCAGCAATGAGTAAAGCATGATCATAATACAAATTGGCTACCCAAGGTGCTTCATTAATGGCTTTCCAGTAAATTTGAACCGCCTCTTGATAATTTTTATCTTGGGCCACAACTTGTGCTTCAATCGCAAGACGGCGTGCCTTTTCATTCATTAAGGGGGGAGTAAAGCCAGAATTAAAAATTCCAGCAATACCTTGTAGGGCGCTATCGCGACTCGTCCTATCCTCATCAATCGTGTTTTTAAAAACATTCACAAATGAAGTAAAAGCACCTTCTTTATCACCTTTTAAGAGTGCTTGTTGGGCGGAATTAAAGAATATGTTGACATTTTCATGATAGGTTTGCATCTTTTCTGTTTGGGCTTTTTCTCTTAAAAGAAAAGCGGGACCGTAGATTTCATAAACTAAGATTGAATTGGCATAATTTTTCTGTAGAATACTTGCAGATATAGAAAATGGATATGTTTTAATATTTTGTCTTTCTAATATTGCATCGACTCTCTGATTGATAGTCACAGCATCTTCAGTTCCAACAAAAGGTATTACCTCATTAACAACAGCCTGCCAAAAAGGTTTTTCTAAGGGGTTAGGATCTGTTCCTAACATTTTTGTATCGGTAGAAATTGCGATGAGAAAGTCATTTTTTGCCGCTTGAGCTTCTCCTACAACAAGATGTGCCCAAGCGCGTTGTGCCATGCCAAACGCAAGACGATATCCATTAGCCATCCCTTTATCAGAGTTTTTTATCAGCTGATCATAGTCTTCAAAGGCACCTTTTCTATCTCCTTGCATCAGACGTAGTCTAGCGCGCAACATATAACCGGAGTCTTCATACATCATACTGCTTTGAGGATGAAAAGCCCTTTCAATATCCTCTTTTGCAGCGTCTATTTTATGTTGTGCCAATCGTGCAATAGCTCTGTTAATATAGAGTGAATCAACCAAAACTGTACCAATAATGAACTCATCGGCAGCCGGAACCATAAGCTTTGTATAGGCTTCTTCGGCTTGTGCATACTTGCCTTGATATAGTAGCAAGTTAGCATTGTTAATATCACTATTAATGTCCGCGTAGCCAATTGTACTTAAGAAGAGTGAAAGTAAAAATAAAAATCGTATAATGGAATTTTTCATTTTAAACCATCCTATATATTTTCAAATAGACTTCTTTTTATAACTCTTAAAAAGAAGTCTATTTGAAAATTAAATCAATTTTACTCTCTTTAAGCTGGGTATGTCAACTCTATATCACACAAAAAGTATAATATTCTAAGCCGTCTCGCCATTAGTAATTGTAATATTAGCACTCGCTGTCAACGGCGGAGCAGAAATTGACACAATTAACTATGAAAACAGCCTAATATAAGTGATTTTTTATAACCAAGACTGCCAAAATCAGTTCCGCCGATGACACTTAATAATGGGAATTAAAGTTATTTAACTAATCGTCATCAATAATACCAATAGCGCATGATAATTTTTTGATATAAATCGATAACTGTTTTTAATCAACAATTGCCCGAATCATACTCCCCTCATCGCTCCTTGCATAGATCATAGTCGTTTGAATATTCTCATGCCCCATCAGCTCTTTAATTGTTGAGAGATTGACATTCTTTTGCACCATCTTTTTACCAAAGGTATGTCTTAGAAGATGCACTCCTCTTTTTTTAATACCAAGTTTTTTAAACAGGTTCTCTATCATAGAGTAGAGCTCACTTCTTAACATCACCCTACCCTTTGTAGTTTGATTAATAAAGCTAAGTGTGTTTTTCCCATATTGAGGATTAGTCAATGTCGCAATATATTCACTGACAACTAAAAGTTCATTTTCAATTGTCTCTATTGGTATATAAACATATCTCTCTTTATTTCCTTTGCCAAGTATCTTTATTTTATAAACACCCTCTTCTTTCATCATAAAAAAATCTTCAAGTTTTATACCAAGTACTTCACTAGCTCTTACACCTGTAAAAAGTAAAAGTTTTAAAGAGAGTCTGTTTCTGTATTGAATAAATGAGGCTGGTTTTACTTTTGAGTTTAAATATTTTTGCAATATCTCATATTCGTTACTATCAAGTGAGGTAGGTTCACTCTTTTTTACTTTGGCTACAAGATCTGTGAATCTGTCTCTATAATCTATGTTTTCTTTATTATGCAGGGAGACATATTTGAAGAAATTTTTGATCACTGTGATATGTAAATTTTTTGTATTGGTTGCCATATCTGGAGTGTTATTTAAAAAAGAGAGTATAAAGTCTCTGTCTATATCATAAAAAGATAGTTTATCTTCATGCTGTGCATAATAGTCATATAGCTTGTTTAAGATACTGCTGTAATTCATCAAAGTGCTTTTTGACATGTTGAGCACTTTCTTCTCGTTGATGAAGCTCTTTTGCCATTTGTCAAAAAGGGAGAGTTGGTCGTTGATCATAATAGCTTCCTCTCTCTTCGTGAGTGCCAATTAATTTAGTTCGCCCATTTTAGCTCTGGCTCGATATGGCGTAGCGCGCAGTCAGTCAGATATGAATTAATAAGTGTCTGATAAGGTAATCCCATTTTTGTTGCCAACTGTTTGAAGTATTCAATTGTATTTACATCCACATTGATTGAGATTTGCTTCTTCGCTTTTTTTGCGTATGGATTTTGAACTGACTGTGAAAAATCGTATTCTTTTCTCATGATAACAACTCCTTGTATTGACGTTCTTCATTTTTAGTAGAGGATCTTGCGGAAATAATTCTAATCACTCCATCATCATCTTTATAACAATGCACGACTGTTAAAATTTTGAGCGTATAGCTCATCCCAAGTAAAAGAAATCTTTCCTCTTCCTCTGAATGATCTGGATCAGGAATCAAACGTGCAAAGTCATCATCAAAAACAGTTCGAGCTTCCTCAAAAGAGATACCATGCTTTTTGATATTGCTAGTGGCTTTGATTTGGTCCCATTCAAACTTTAATGATTTCATAATGATATAATAATGTTTTAATTGATAGATGTCAAGCATAACAACTAACTAATGAATTTCATAATATTTATACTTGTAGTATAAAAGCTATAGTCGTTTTGGAAATTATTCTTAAAATTGACATTTATATCATCAAAAAACGTATATATTAAAATTTTTTAGAAAACATATATTTTTAAATTAATATTTAGTTTAAAATATAATACTTATACAAAGTGTAATAAATTAAACAAAAATACTATTTTTTCGATAAATTTCTATTTTTATTATTTTGAACTATATTAATTGCAATAAAAGAAATGTTAAAAGTTACTATTTTTGCGTATATCTGTCCTCATTTTAGGAAATACTTTTATTATTACACATACAATATATTATTGTGTACTATATTTAAGAGGTATAAAACCCTTAACTGCCTCTCGCTTTAAGCTTCTAGCAACTCATACTTTTTAGACTTAATGTCAGTTTGTAATATTATTTGCTCTTTTTATATATTTAAACTATAATATATTCAATAAATTACAATTAAAGGCTAATTATGGAAGAAATAGAGTTTATTGGTAAAAGAGTTAATTTAGATATCAAAAATCTAAAAAGAATAAAAATAATTACAGCTTTGATTGAAGATGAAGTGAATGGATTTAATGAAAAGAAAAAGCTTGATTATGTGATAAATAAGGCTATTGAGTCATACTATAACTCTAAAGAGATAAAGTCGCTTCTTGAGCTATAATATTTGTCATTTTAAAATGAGATGATTAAATTAAATAATCGTATCAAATATGGTGTGATTAATTTGCTTAATCGTTGTCAACAGCAGAGCAGAAATTAACATAATTAACTATGAAAACAGCCTAGAATAAGTGATTTTTTATAACAAAAACTGCTAAAATCAGTTTCGTCGATGACAACTGTCTAAACTGAAACGACAACAGTGTCCGAATATTCCGTCATACGCAGTTAGTATGAATCATTTATAAGAAGAACTGTAATAGTTAAAAGAAAAAACACTTATTCTAGATTTAGACCAATTAATAATAATTTTTATCTAAATTATGGCCATAATTACCCGTTAATGATGTAGAAAAATAAGAGAAGAGGCTAGAATGAGTATCAGCACTTTCAAAGCATTTCATAGCCGAAACTATAGACTCTATTTTTTTGGTCAATCCATTTCACTTATCGGTACTTGGATGCAACGAACTGCGGTATATTGGATAGTTTATATACAGACGCATTCGGCTTTTATGCTTGGATTGACTGTATTTTCTACACAATTTCCCTCCTTTTTACTTTCTCTTTTTGGAGGAGTCATAGCAGACAGATATGATAGATACAAAGTCCTACTGCTGACACAGATAGCTTCAATGATTCAGGCGATTTTACTGACATTGGTAGTTTTGTTTACACACTACACGATTATAGAAATACTTGTTTTAAGTATCATTTTGGGGATCATCAATGCGTTTGACATACCAGCTAGACAATCACTGGTGCATTTAATGGTAGATGATAAAGAAGATTTAAGTAATGCAATCGCATTAAACTCTTCAATGGTAAATCTAGCAAGACTTATAGGACCTGCGGTCTCAGGCATCGTACTCTATAAAATGGGTGCAGGGGTATGTTTTATGTTAAATGCCGTAAGCTTTACAGCCGTTATAGTGTCATTGTTAATGATGAATCTACCAGCTTTTCTTCCGCAAATAGAAACAAAAAAAATACTTGAAGAACTGAAAGATGGTCTCAATTATATACAAGCAACTCCATCTATAGGGATCATAATTTTACTTCTCTCTTTTATCAGTCTGTTGGTATTACCCTATGTAACTCTACTTCCGATCATTGCTAAAGAGATATTACAAGGGAACGCTTCGACATATGGCTATCTCAACAGTTTTACAGGAATAGGTGCGCTTATTGCAGCTATTTTCTTAGCCTCTGTAAAAAAACAGCTTGATCTTAGAAAAGTTTTAGTCATTGCTACTGCTATTTTTGGTCTTGGATTGATTCTTTTTTCATACGCCCACACTTTAATACTTGCCTTTATCTTTGCAACCATAACAGGCTTTGGAATGATGTTACATGTAACCATTATCAATACTCTTCTTCAAACAACTTCATCTATAAAAATGCGAGGAAGAGTCATAAGTTATTATGCTATGGCTTTTTTCGGTATGCAACCGTTGGGTGCTTTACTTATGGGGGGTGTCTCATATTACATCGGTGCTTCTAGAACTATTCTTTTAGAAGGAATCACAGCCATTGCAATAATCCTATTGTTTTCACCCCATCTTTGGCAAGTCGCTCATCAAAAATAATAACAAAGATATATTTTATGCCGAATGTTTTAGCTCTTTGGAGTCATTTTTAATATGCTGATGAAGTGAATATGAGCAATCAACCTATGGAAAATTTCGGCGTAATAAAGCATTTTTCATGATTTTTGGCTATATCCGAGTCTCTACAGAGCAACAATTGTCAAAGGCGGAGCAAAAATCGGCACAATCAGCAATGAAAAAAGTCTAAAAATAGGACTTGATTATCCACAAAACTGCCAAAATTAGTTCCGCCTACGACATCACTCGCTGATGTACTGTCTACTGTATTGCTCCCAAGCAGTGTAGAGACTGGATTATTCCGAGAATTATCAGTCAGAAGTGAATACATCGGATTTGTAGTAGTTGAGGAGACTGTCATATCGCCCTCCTATAAAATTTGAATACTATCAAGCAAATATTACCCCAACTAGTTTAACGGTTAATTTTTTTTAAATATCATACAAGTAAGAACAGATACCATAGAAGCGTTTTTTAAGAAGGCTGAAAATATAACTCTAATATCAAGCGCCCACTGAAAGGGAAAAGAAAAAGGATGTCAACAGATCTAACATTCAATCAAGCTCTAGAGTTTCATAAACATTCTAAACTTATTAAAGCAAAAGAACTTTATGAAAAATTTTTGCAAAATAATTCAGAACACTCTGATGCACTTCATTTATTAGGAACTGGGCTATTTCTGCACAAAAGTACAAAACACGACAGGGTTCTTAATGATTTCTTAAAATATGCATAGCTCTCTTAAAAGCGATTTTCTCATACAAAGATACCTTCACAAAGATAAAAACAGTTTCTAGCTTTTACACACGCATACACTTGGCCACGGGTGCGCATAAATACTTGGCCAGTTAAAAAAGTAAAAAATATTCTTCCGTCATTGTAACATAGGTGGCCAAATAAATTATGATTTTGCCAATATCTCTCTCATAGATGGGCCCTTTAATTCAACTTTATGTGCTGTATGAATCAGTCTATCCATCATCGCATCTGCGATAGTTTCATTTCCCAGATAAGCATGCCAATCTTTGATTGGAAGTTGAGCTGTAATGATGATAGAGCCATTGAACATTCTATCTTCTATCACTTCAAAGAGATCATTAATCTCATCTCCTTTAAGCGGGGTTACTCCGAAATCATCAAGTAGTAGCAGTTTAAATTTTGAGATTTTTGCAAGTGTCTTTGTATAACTCCCATCGAGTCTTGCAGTTTTTATCTCTTCAAGCAGTGAAGTGACTCGGTAGTACTTCGTGTTATGTCCAAGTGTAATACATCTTCTGGCAAACGCTTGTCCTAAAAAACTCTTCCCTGTTCCTGTGGCGCCTGTAATGAGAATATTTTGATTTTTGTTTACGAAGTCGCCATTGGCCAAAGAGAGTATAAGTGATTTGTCTAGTTTTCTTTGTGGAAGATATTGTATCTGTTCGAGTGAAGCTATTTTATCCTTCAAACAAGCCATAGCAAGCATCCTTTTGATCCGTTTGTCTTGTCTTTGATTGATCTCCGCTTCAAAGAGGTGAAATAATCGCTCTTCAAAGGAGAGTGCATTATATTTGGTATCTTCACATTGAAGCAGCAGTGATTGTTTAAAGCCTCCTAGGCTAAGTGCAGTTACCTGATCTATTAGTGTTGATGTTGTTATCATTATTTTATTGCCTCTTTCTTATTATGTATTTGTGCGTAATAGGCACTGCCTCTAATATTTTCATGATTATTGACGAAGGTATTGTTGACACTCTTTTGTGGATTATGTAGAAGATAACTTTTTGTTTTTAGCATCGACTCTATGGAACTCACCTTATGAATATTTAGCTCTATGGCTACTGCTGAGACCATCTCCAATGCATCAGCACCATATCTCTTTGAAAAAGAGAGTATCGCCATGCAGGATCTGTATCCTCTGACCTGGTGGGCACGAGAGTCCATGATATTTTGCATCAGTGCAGTTGTACTGGCTCCCATACTGTTTGCCCAGTTAAGAATTCTTCTTGGATTCCATTTCTCATGTTGATACTGATGATCACGTGGCATATGTTCAAGCAGAGTGGAATCTTGATAGGGTTGAGAAAGTTTTGGATGGTGTGCGATTGTCTCTCCATCAAGTGCGATAAGAACGGATGTGTCCGAATAGGTGATATCCACTTTTTTACCTAGATATTGAAATGGAACAGAGTAACCGCTTCCATCAAGTTCTATATGATAATCTACACCTACAGTCGCTGTTTTAAACTCTTTATAGATGTAGCCATTTGCACGCAGTGGATGGAGTGCTGGTTTATCTACTGTTTCAAACAATTCAGTTCTGCATTTACCAAGACGGCGAATTATTTTATTATTGTATCCATCCAGTAAAAGATTGATCTGTTGATTTAACTCATCCACACTAAAAAATGTATGATGACGAAGTCTCATCAGTATCCATCGCTGTATAGCTTTTACTCCAAGTTCAACTTTTGATTTATCTTGAGGCTTATATGGACGTGCCGGTTCTATCGCAACACCATAGTGTCTACCCATATCAGCGTAGCTTTCATTAAGTTTTACGATACCTTTTTTATGAGAGATGACGGCTGCTTTTAAATTATCTGGAACAAGGATATTGGGAACACCGCCATAATAGTTAAAAGCAAGTACATGGGATTTTATAAAATCTTTTGTGGATTGCGTTTGTGTGGCATGTACAAAGGTATATCCACTACCTCCAAGTACACAGACAAAGATCTGGGCTTTGCTGATATCACCTGTGATCTGATCAACAATGGGCATAGTGAGTCCGCTGTAATCTATAAAGAGTTTATCGCCTGCGTAGTGAATTTGTCTCATGGATGGATTAATTGATTTGATATATCTGCTGTAGTAGCGATTGAATTGACTGTAGCTATACAGATTTGGTTGCGATGCTTTGAGTTCTTCGTAGAGCAGAGCTCTTGTCATCCCTTTTTTAGTGAGCTCTTGGCGTATGTGATTCCAATCTGGATGCAGATGTTTGGAAGTTGATTTTATTTGTAGTGCTATTTTAGTGGGATGAAATAGTTGCTTTAAGTCTGTGTCACTAAGTCTTAAAGTCTCTTCAATGGAAGCTCCCAGTTCTGTGAAGCTTTTGATATAGTTGGCGACACTATTTCTTGAGACGCCGGTGACAGATTGGATCTGTCTATTGGATAGTTGGTTGAGATATTTTAATCGCAACACCTCTTTTATTTTACTCATACATATCTTCCTCATTTCGCACCTTTTTTTGGCGCATTATAGTGAAGAATATTCTTTAACTTAATGGTAACTTAGCCACGCATTTTTATCTATCTGCTGGCCAAATAACGCATGCGTGAGGTGGCCAAATGATAATGCGTCAACTGGCCAAATGCAGATGCGCGGGGTGGCCAAGTTGGATGCGCGCGGACACTAGCTCAAATATGAGTTTGATCTTTAACTGATCATAGCACTCACTTTTTTATCTATTATCCTCTCCCATATTTGAACGCTGTATTGCATTGAGATTAATACCGAACTTTGTTAAAAAGTTTGATAGTTTCTTTGAAACATAGCCTTTATCTCCGACAACAGTGCTACTCTCTTTCATTGCTGGCAGATATCTTTTAAACCTATTATCTCTAATAAATCATCTATTAAACAAAACACCGTTATAATCTTCTCTTCCATCAGAATCCCTCTGACACGAGCTTTTCTTATGGATCTAGCAACTTTCAAACCTACTTTTTAACTAGCAATTTGGGTTTCATTATTGAAATTTTATGTAAAAACGAAATGGCATTAGAACATGTAAGCGATTCATTACGAAATGATAAAGATGTCACCCTTGCGGCTGTTAAACAAAATAGCAAAGCGATAGATTTTATATCAGATGACTTAAGATATGAGTATATGGCAAAAAGTTTTATTCATTTTGTACAAATGGATTAATTGAACTCTTGTCCTTTTAAATTTTAGTAAATATTTGAACTGATTCACAGAAAAGGTCTATAACCATGAGCAATATTACAAAGAACGATGATTTTGTAGATGTCGAGATTGTTGATGATGACGATCGTCAGTATGCAAGATTTGTTAACAATAGCAGAGTAAATACATTTTCAGCTCGTTTTATTGGCTCCATTGGCTTGTTTGGTATCCTGACTTATGTCTTATATGGATTTGTACAGGTTTGGATTGGCTTAGCTGGACTTGAACTTTATTTTGATACATTTTTAGCAGTTATAATCGGTATATTGGCAATGATATTTTTTAGAATGACGATTCATTTAACAATTGGAGGGTTTTACTATTTAACTCATGCATGGAATTGGGACTGGTATTTTGCAGTGTTATTTTTGATGCCAAGTTTACTATTTTTAATTCCAGGATTTCTATTAAGTATAATCGCTACATTTAGAAGAAGATAACGATTATTCTCCCATGATATCAATCGCAGGACATAAATAACTTATACTTTTTAAACACCAAACAACTAGAAATAAAAAATAATATATGAGACTAATATGAACATATTCAATCAGGCTTTTGATCTACACAAACAATCGAAACTGACAGAAGCGAAAGAGCTTTATGAAAAATTTTTAGAAAATAACCATAGCCACTCAGATGCACTTCATCTGTTAGGTTTAATCTACTATTCACTGAGCCTACATGTAAAAGCAATTGAACTGGTACACAAGGCTATTTCTATAAAACCACATGAAATCTACTACAACAGCCTCGGAAATATTCTAAAAGCGCAGAACAATCTTGACGAAGCTTTCAATATGTATGAAATAGCGCTTTCAAAGAATCCAGACTACGCAGAAGCTTCTTATAATTTAGCAAATCTTCTACAAGAAAAAAATAGACTTGATGAAGCGATGGAGATGTATGCCAAATCGCTTCTGCTTGATCCAAATAATGCAACAGCTTTTTATAATCTTGGAATTATCTTGCATACACAAAATAGACATAACGAAGCTATCGCAATGTATAAAAGAGCGCTTGCCATCAACACAAACTATATAGATGTCTATATCAATTTTGGAATAACATTAAATGCCCAAAATAGAGTTGATGAAGCATTACTTATGTATGAAAAAGCGCTTTCTCTGAATTCAAACAACCAAAAAGCTCAGTGGAATAAATCATTCACACTCCTTTTAAAAGGTAACCTAGCAGAAGGGTTTAAACTTTATGAATGGAGATATTCTACTACTCAAAAACGAAACTTTTCACAACCTCTTTGGCTTAATAATACTTCGCTCGATGGAAAAACTATTTTGATCCATACCGATCAAGGATATGGAGATACTATACAGTTTTGCAGATATATTGAATTCTTCTCAGAATTGAACTGCAATATAATATTTGAAGTTGAAAAGCCTTTATTATCTCTTTTATCTCAACTACAGGGTGTGATACAGTTTGTAGAAAAAGGAGAGAAACTTCCAGAGTTTGATTTTCATTGCCCTCTTATGACTCTTCCTCTTGCATTTAAAACAGATATGATATCCATACCTGCCAAAAAGAGTTATTTAAATGCTGATACAAAAAAAGTGCAAGAGTGGAGCGATAGATTGGGCTCTACATGTAAGCCAAGAATAGGAATTGTTTGGAGCGGAAATCCAAGCCATAACAATGATCATAACAGAACAATAGAGCTTGCACACATATTACAATATTTGCCCGAAGGATTTGAATACATCTCCCTTCAAAAAGAGATTAGAGAGAGTGATAAAGATGCTTTGTATAGTTCTAAGATCAGGTACTTTGGAGATGAACTTCATGATTTCAGCGATACAGCCGCACTTTGTGAAAATATGGACTTAGTGATAAGTGTCGATACGAGTGTCGCCCATCTCTGTGGCGCACTTGGAAAAGAGACATATGTTTTACTGCCATTTTCACCTGATTGGAGATGGTTGCTTGATAGAGTTGATACGCCATGGTATCCGACTATGAGATTGTTAAGACAAAAAGAGATAGGAAAATGGGAGAATCTCTTTAAAAAATTTTTATCTGTTTTTAAAATGAGATGATTAAATTAAATATTCGTATCAAATATGGTGTGATTAATTTGCTTAATCGTATCATTTTTACTATAATCATAAAAAAATAAGGGATGGGTTAAAAGATGAAACGATGGATATGGGAACAAGATAATTATCCACACTTTACTTATGACCTAAAAAAATTAGAGCCTTTGATTCAACATATTTCTTTAGAACAGGGTTATCTTATAGCTTTAACACAAATGATGAATCATGACAATATTACTCAGAGTCAATTTGAGGCACTCGAAAGTGAAGCTATTAGTACTGCTGCAATAGAGGGAGAGATACTTAATCGAGATAGCGTAAAAGCCTCCATTAAAAGAAAATTGGGCTTAGTCGATGAGAGGTATGACAGAGGAGATATTCAAACAGATTTACTCATAGAGATACTCATTGATGCAAATACAAATTATGATCAAGAGTTGACGCTTGAACGACTTTTTGGCTGGCATAATGCGCTCTTTACAACTAAATATATGGGATTTAAAAAAATAAATGTCGCTGAATTTAGAGGTGAAGAGAGCATGGAAATAGTGGGAGGACCTGCTGGGAAAGAGACAACTTATTATGTTGCCCCTCCAAGAGAGATACTCGAAGAAGAGATGCAAAGGTATCTAAAATGGTTTAATGAAACTCCAGCAACTCTAGTTAAAGCTGCAATTGCACATCTTTGGTTTGTCATTATTCACCCATTTGATGATGGAAACGGTAGGTTGACACGAGCTATAACGGATCTGGTACTTTCAAAAATAGAGAGTTCAAAAATATCGAGGCTCTATTCCATGTCAAGTACTATAAATAGTGATAGGAAAGGATACTATAAAGCACTAGAGAAGACTACAGGATATGTAAGAAAAGATGCAGATCATTTAGATATCACTGTTTGGTGTGAGTGGTTTTTCAAAACACTTCATACGGCATTGCTCAATACCAAAAAAAAACTTGGGTTCATTATAGAAAAAACAAAATTTTGGGATAAGTATCAAAATAGTGATTTCAATGCAAGACAAATAAAAGTTCTCAACAAAATCCTTGATATAGGCAAAGATAATTTTCAAGGCGATTTAAGTAAGAAAAAATATATGATAATTGCAAATACAACATCGAGTACTGCATCAAGGGATATTGCACAATTAGTAGAACTAGGTTGTTTAAAGCAAATTGAGGGAGCAAGCGGTAGAAATGTTCGCTACACCATCAATTCTTAACACATATCGCATGAGACCAAAATTGGGTCTCCAGCTACAAATGGGTTTTTTGTCCCATGCGATTTAAACTTAGCTTAAACTGACTTCCAGAGCCCCTACAAATCATTTTTACATTTCAGTCTCAGTCATAGATAGGGATAACGCCTTTATCGCTTCTATATCGAATTCATCCTCTATCGGCTTCTCAGTAAAATCGTACTCTCCGTAAAAGTTGATGTGCTGCCAGTGGATAATCGAGCCGCTTTTCAGGGCATTGATAATTTTGTTTTGTTGCGCAGGGTCTTTCTCTTTTGCAAGTAAATCTGAGAAATAGAGATAGTTCCAGCAGATGATCGAGTTTTGAATCAGGCGAAGAGCATTACTGGCGATATCTTGCTCTTCTTTGGTGGCATAAAAATACTCTCCGCTGTTACCAAAAAAATACCGCTTTGGAAAATTTGTTTGCGCTTTCCACTTTATTAAGCTGTTTCTCGATCTGCTGCCGCAAGCTAACGTCGTCGATGTAGTTAAGCAGAAACTGCGTCTTGATGATACGGCCAAATTCTCTAAGTGCTTGATAAAGTTTGTGTTTACGTGAATAGGATGTCAGTCGTTTAAGCAACTGTGATGCACTGACGCGCCGCTCTTTAATGGTGAGTTTCCCAACCACTAGGGCTGTATTTGACATTACTGATAGTTTGGCTGCTTGTTCTTTTGGGTTCATATTATTCTCCTTTAAAGCCATTTTTTCTTTTTGAAATACCACAATGGAACAAGAGCCGATAAAATCATGAGAACGATTGAGTAGGGGTAGCCCATAGTCCATGAGAGTTCTGGAATAAATTTAAAATTCATACCGTAAACACTTGCTATTAATGTCGGAGGCATTAAAGCGACATTTACAACTGCAAATAATTTAATAATCTTATTTTGTTCGATATTGATTTGACCTAGAAATAAGTTTTGGATATTATCGAGTGCATTTAGATTGATCGTTGTAAATTCAATCAGCGAATTAATGTCTTTTGCCATAATCGAAAGTGCATTTTTATGGCCTAGCATTTTATTAGATTTAAGTAGCCCGACAGTAATGCGACGTTTATCGGAGATAGTTTCACGAATTCTCAAATTAAATGTTTGGATCGTTGAGATTTTTTTCAAAATTGCATCATCATCCATTTCAGAAGCAGAAGCAAACATAATTTCTCTGAGATCATTGATCTCTTTTGCAGCATGTTCAATTAAATCAGCGTCCGCTTCAATCCGAAGGTCAAAAATCTGCATAAATAGATCATAGCCGTCGTTCAAATCCAATCTTGTTTTAAGTAGTCTTTTTTCCATTTCACTAAAACTCTTCAGCTCTTTGTAGCGAAGGGTAAAAAGAATACCGTCTTGAAGGATAAATGCTACCGATTCATTACAATGTTCTCTATCTTTATCCGAAAAGAAAAAAGAGACAAGAAAAAAGGCATTGATGGAAATGCTCACACTGTCTTCCCAGTAACGGGAGCTGCTTTCAATACTTTCTCGCTCTTGTTGATTGGGAAATTCAACGCTGAATCGTTGAGATACGATAGATAATTCTTCTTCGGAAGGATTGAGTAAATCGATCCATACAATTGAAGCTGTGTCAAGTGTGATAAGTTCACTAAAAGGTTTAAGAACGAAAATATTGTCTGATTTTATGTAAAGATTGGTCATACCAATACCCCTATTTATTTTTAAATAAGGACGGTTATTGGACACAACACATCATACCACACAATTTACGCTTGATTTAATTAAAACCGCCCGCATGCATAAATGCTAAAAGGAGATGTGTTGGTACTTCTGGGGTTATCGTCCATTACACACTCCTTTTGGTTTAAAATTTTTCGAAATACTATCATATACTTGATTACTATTTGGTTGCCATCAATTCCGACCTGCAACCTTAACTAGGCAAACAGTAAAAATCCATTTATAAAGTATCCTATTCCAATCAATCCACTTCCTAACCCGATATACCAAATGTATTTTTTCTTTAGCAGTCCTGCTATAGTGGATAATAAAATGGTTATTTGAAGAAAGATAACAGCAATTCCGAAATTTTTTGCATGTACTTGCGTCTGATCTCGAGTGATTTCAAAGCCTTCAGCTACTGATTTTATCTCTCTTTTTTCATTTTCATATTTTTCAATTTTCGATTTATAATCGTTTATTTTGTTTTGATACAAATCGACTGTTTTTTGATCTTTACCTATCTTATCCATTTCAAGTTTTTCAGATTGCAATTTATACAAATCTTCTTTAATATTTTTGGCTTGATAATAAGCCCAATTATCTGAAGCTTTTGATTGGTTCATAATGGATTGAGTTGAATATCCGCCACCTTTAAAGGTTGCTAGCGTTGCACAGACAGCAAAAACAACGGTTGATAGTGCAAGATAATTGACCCATGCTTCTTTTTTTTCTTCGGCCATTTAATTTTCCTTAGATATTAGATTAAAAATTGGGCGGAATTATACGAAATTTTCACTTGAATGTTTATACTTCATTTTTAGTAAGCGCAATAAGAAAGAAAATAATTTTAGCAAACTTTAAAGCCGATAGGAAAAAATCCTTTTTTAGGTTTTCACCTTCTATGCGGTGAAAGTAGCACGTACAGTTCTTAGAGGAGGATGCTATCGTAAGATGGTGATATTTCAGGAATATACAAAGGCTCAGATATTGACGCAATTACTGATGGAGAGCTAAAAATTGCAATTGAGAAGGTAAATGTTTTTTGGGTGTAAACCTACGCACTTTCCAAAACAAGAATAAAAGAGAAAGTTGCCAAGCTTACATCTGTTGAATACGATGCAGTGATCCAAAATCTTTGCAAAAACTTTTAATAGGATTGAACGATGCTTATTGGCTATGCTCGTGTATCGACTACAGATCAAAATCTCGCTTTGCAAAAAGAGGCTTTAGAAAAAGCTGGATGTGAGCGTATTTATGAAGACATGATCAGCGGAACCAGAGCTGAACGTCTTGGGCTTACTAATGCACTGGAGATGCTTCGAAGTGGAGATACATTAGTTGTATGGAAACTTGATCGTCTAGGGCGAAGTGTTAAGAATCTTATTACACTCGTAGGTGATATTAATGCCAACGGTATCCATTTTAGAAGTCTTACTGATTCGATCGATACGGGCACACCATCGGGACGTTTCTTTTTTCATGTGATGGCAAGTTTGGCAGAGATGGAGCGTGAACTTATAATTGAGCGTACTCGAGCAGGGTTGGAAGTAGCACGCGCACTTGGACGCAAAGGGGGACGAAAGCGAACCATGACCGACTCTAAAATTGCTTCCGCCAAACGTCTTCTTGCCAGTGGTGTCCCTCCGCGTGATGTTGCCAAAGATCTTGGTGTATCACTGGCGACATTGTATCGATGGATACCAGCTACAGAAAATATTTAACTAAAGTTTATTTAACTCTTCTGACAACACTCTTGACAACTTATTTTTAATAGTGTATTATTTTCCCAAACAATCGTTTGGATAAAAGAATGCCAATTATAAAAACAGACAAAGAATCTATCATTAAAGAGTCAGTTGCTCTTTTTAAAATACATGGTTATCATAATACAACTATGGCAAATATTGGAGAGGCATGCGGACTTATAAAAGGAAGTATGTACCACTATTTTAAAAGTAAAGAACAAATCGGTTTAGAATCTCTTAAATATATTCATGAATACTTTAATCAACACATCTTCAGTATTGCATATCAAACCAATTTAAGTGATAAAGAAAAGATGACTCAATTCGTGAAAAAAAACGATGAATATTTTTTAAAAAGTGCCGGGGGATGTTTACTTGGTAATTTAGCTCTTGAAGCTGCACACGATCTTCCTGAGTTTAAAGAAGAAATTATTGCTTATTTTACAAATTGGGAATATGCTTTGATCGAAATTCTTAAAAATAATTTTGATCCACATTTATCAAAAGAAATTGCCTCGGAAGCGGTTGCTTCATGGCAAGGAGCTATTATGATGATGAATCTCTATAATAACTCTGATTCGTACCTCAGAATCGGCAAAAAATTAATTGCAAAGTTCGATTGATTTTTTTTGCTTATTTTATCAAACAAACGTTTGTTTAATTAACCATAGGAGGCGAATAATATAAACATTAATATGACTTCACGATATGTATTCAAAAAACAAATAAATAAAAGGATATTAAATGACAGATGTTAACACTACAATTTACGAGAAAATCAATGAAGAGCAATTAAGTGCTCTTGAACTTAAACATAATTGGATTGTTGAACCAATCTATAATGCTTCGAAATGTGTAAAAAATATGCCATTTTTTAAATGGTTAGACAATATTCAAGATCCTCAAGAATTTAAAAATGCCGCTTGTCAGTTGTATTATCACTCTAATACATTTCCAAAAGTTATGGGATTAATGCTTGCATTAACACCCCTTAGTGAAACTTCTATGATGCCTTTTTATGCAAAACATGCATATGGAGAAGCAGATCATTCAGCTATGTTCATGGATTGGATGCTTAAAAATAAAATCATCAATAGTAAAGATGAAGTTTATAACACTATCGCAACCAGAGAAACAAATGCTTGTGTCAATTATGCTTATCAAATGGCTATAGAACAAGATCGAGAAAAATGGTTAGTTGGTCTAAACAGTGGGATTGAACGTTGTTCAAATGATTTTTTTAAAGCTATATCGCCTAAAATGCATTCATTAGGTATTGGACATGATTATTTTGATGTTCATGTTGAAGCCGACGAACATCATAGCATTATGGGACTTGAGTATATTGAAGTACATGAAGCAACTTCTGTCAGAGGACAAATATTAATTGCGAAAGCCTTAGAAGGTATCGAATTGTGGGCTAGCATGCTACATTCATGGATTGGTATAACAATCTCACCGAAATTCAATTTGAATGGTGAGCTCATTACTCCTATAGAACAATAAGGATTCACATGAGTGCATATTTTAAGAAATTTAGGGGAGAACGCATGTCTCTCCCGCCATCAGTGCCGGTCAAGTCAATACTATTTGCTTGGTTCGGCGGGCTAATTGCAATTTCAATAATTGGTTTTTTAACTAAGACAATTCATGAACCGCTGGTGTTAGGATCATTCGGAGCCTCCTGTGTCTTATTGTTTGGATATCCAAAAAGTCCATTTTCACAACCAAGAAATGTAATTGGTGGACATTTTTTATCGACATTGATCGGTTTATCATTCTATCATTTTGTTGGAGTTGAATGGTGGAGTATGGCTTTAGCATTAGCAACCGCAATAGCAGTAATGATGGTAACAAAAACCGTCCATCCACCTGCGGGCTCTAATCCGTTAATCGTTTTTCTTACAGGCGCCAGCTGGTCATTTTTAGGACTTCCAACCTTGGTAGGTGCAATAATTTTAGTTGTTGTAGCTCTTCTATACCTAAATCTTGATCAAAAAAATACTTATCCATCGTATTGGTTTTAATAAACTTGCTTATTGGAAGAATCAATCTTCCAATAACATAAAAAGACTTCTCTATAAATTTAATTGAAAATCTCTAAAGAGTATAGTTTTTGATATCGACTAATCAAACTATTCTATGACGATCTCTATCGGAGAATAAAGGCTGTCTACCTACATTTAGGGTTTTCTTCCCATCCGTTTTAAAGTTAGCTTAAAATCGCCTCTTGAGCCCTTCAGGAAATATTATGCTTCCAATCGAATCTTGCCTGTAGCGTATTGATGCACCAAC
>Ga0214230_100167_pt1 | contig 23339 bp, 20 predicted proteins | sample TroBogypolimnion_6_FD_153068 | JGI IMG/M metagenome (GOLD analysis project Ga0214230, IMG submission 153068) | Freshwater microbial communities from Trout Bog Lake, WI - 22MAY2008 hypolimnion | ecosystem: Environmental > Aquatic > Freshwater > Lake > Hypolimnion/Profundal zone | place: Trout Bog...
AAGATCGCCCTTAACTTGATGCCACCCTAAGGAGGGGTCAAGATTTGCTGTTTTTACTGGGTAATTCTGGCGCGGCCGCGTAAGTCTTTGACAGTCTCAACTAAGTATTGCTGAACAAATGCTTGGCGCAATTGCGGTTTAGATTCTTCAAATCCCGGCAGTTTGTAGGTGCGCTTATCGTCTAGCTTAATAATGGCCCAACCACCCTGCACTTGAATAGGGGTGCCGTAAATAGACCCTTTATTCAGCTTGGAAACTAATTGCTGCAACTCAGGGCTTAATTGACCCGGGTAAAGCCATCCCAGCTGCCCTCCATTGCTCTTTGCGCCGTCAGCAATAGAGTATTGCTGAGCCAACTTACCAAAAAGCTCGCCTTTATTAACGCGGCTTATGAGATCTAAAGCATCAGTTTCATTGGCGACAATGATTTGGCTGACACGGTACTGATAGCCAGAAGTAGCGTCCCCGGTTAACTTACGCTGACGGTCATACTCCTCGCGCAATTGAGCATCAGTAATGGGGGACTTCTTAAAGTGCTCTTCAACAAGCGCTTGAATCAATAGGGTTTGGCGAAGCTGGGTGTACTGATCATCCAAATCAATCCCTTTTTCCAAGTCCATACGCTCGGCCTGCTGGGCCAAGAGCTCACGATTAATGAGTTCATCTTTTAAGGCTTTTTGTAGTTCAGGAGTATTTTTCTGGCCCTGGGCTACAGCTGCTTTGATATTGAGATCAAGCAACCCTTTTGTGAGCATCGTGTTATTGACGGTGGCAAAAAAGCTGATATTTGAGATGCTGGAATTATTAGATTCAGGGGCGGCTGAAACAATCGATGGGGCGCTCAAGAGAGTGGCGCAAACGAGAGCAAATATGTGTTTTTTCATCGCCAAATTATAAAGCTCTAGACCATATTTCTTATGCATGCAGGGTATTAAATGTATCAAAGGAGGTTCAATTATTTTTATTGGTATGTAGACGGAAAACAGGGTAATTAGCTTTACCAACGGTTTGGTTATCCGTTGCTCACTTATCCACAATTCTTTGTTGCTTCCACTCTTCGTAATACGCATTAAGCATTGGGTGGCACCAATCCTTTGATATGTGGTCTGGATTTATTCTCCCCGGGATGATTACCTGGTACCAGTTAGTATTCGGCGGGTAATAGCCTTCAGGTATATGAGTTCGTGAGAATGAAATCTCTCTCCTGAAATCAAATTGAATGCTTAGTCCGACTGTGTGAAGACCGCAATCTTTTAGCCAGCCCTTGACAAGGTCCAGCTCTGGCAATGGCCTTATCCAGCCGCCGCAAGCTATAAAAACAACATCCGGGTATATCTGGCCAGTTAGAGCGGCAAGATCGTCTTCAAGCTGTTTAATTTGGTTTTCAAGATCTTTGTTCAAGCACTTCCTCAAGGGTGAGTGTTTTAAAAGATTCAGATTTTTGGGTATCGGATCTTAGTAGCTTAAGTTTTTGAACTTGTTCAGAAAGATCTCGCAATCGGTGGGCTAGAGCACCTGCTAAAGAGGTCTCCGCAGCACGCTCTAAAAGCCCTAAGGCGGCGTTTGCATCTTCTACTGAGATTTCCCCCTTTGCTGCTGCTGTAACAACTCCATAGCTCGTTAAATCTGCTGTATCAGCTACTTTAAATTTGACTACTCTTGAAGCTGGCGGGAGCATGTAGCGAAGAAGTAGGGCGGCACTTGCAGTATCAGTCTTTGCGCGCTCTGATAAGTTTTCAATTATTTCTGGTGCTTTTTCAAGAATAAGGCGAAGAGCCTTGGATGTATTTCTTTGCGCTAGCTCTAAAGTGTCTTTGGAAAGATCTTTTGTTATGACACCAAGGCTCATTGTGAGGGCTTCAGCCGCTATTTCAGTAGCAATCTTCCTTTGGGCTTGCCTGGCTCTTGTTGCTCGAGTGCGAGCTGTTGATGGGGCAAGTTGCACCCCATCAGGTAATGCAGGTCTACCAGGTTTTTTCTTTTTTGGTATGAGCATTGCTACATTTCGCTACAAAATTTCGATGTTTAAGAGTACCAATAAACACACCGCTTTGTAAGGTGTTAAATATTTAGTCATCTTTATCCGGTGGATCAAAATCTAGTTCCATTTGAGTCATTGAAATATCTTGTAGATTTTGCTTTTTGCAGTAACGTTCTTTGCTAATTTTTACTGTAGGGTATGAACCAGATGCTGGCAGGAGCGTAATTAAATCATCGGCTGCTAGCTTCTTTAGCCCTTTTGAAAGTGTCTGTCTACTAAGTCTTGTGATGTCCCCTAATTTTGAATCTACCTTAAATGGATGCCCTTTATAGATACCGTCGTAAAACCATAGACTGGAACCGATTAAACCAACAGATGGCCCTAGTCTCGCCGCCTGGCTTAACCATTCACACCAGACGGGGCCGTGTATAAACTTCCCATTTAAATTACTCATTGATAACTCCATATATATTTATTAGTTAATAAGAGATATAAGACTGAACAGGTGCTCAGTTCTTTAACAAGAGGGTGTTAAAAGCCCAATGTTGTTAGCTTTTACTTTTCTCTTTATTTCCATTACTTTTTCCCAAAAAATTTCTGCTGATTCATCTAAGAATCTCTGAGGGTGCCGAAATATCTCCGCATCGCTAGTGAGCTCAAACCCATCTAGGATGAAGCGGCTAGCCTTGGCCATGCAGCGCTGTGCGATTTCAACATGTTCTTGAATGAGATCTTCTGGAGCCTCAATCAAAATGGCATCGTGCACTGGTGCGCATAAGGTAATGCCCTCTTGGGCAATCATGATGCAGGCAATACGCAGCATTTCTGCTGAATTGGCTTGCATTGGAAAATTCCTAAGGCTTCTAGGATTAAGGTCTGGCTTGACATGTAGGTTCCATCCACAGACTGTATGAACGTTATTTGCGTTTACAGAGCGGTTGTAAAAATCATCTGACCAAGCCCAAAATTTCTTATAGACTTTCTTATGCGCCTTAAGTAGCTGCTGGGCGCGAAGAATGGGTTTTTTAAGACGAAATGCTAAGGATTCTGCCCCCATCCCATATTGGGTGGCCAATACACATTGCTTGTACTGGTCCCGCTCGGTGGGGTGACTTTGTTTTGTTGCAGATTCAGGAACAGCGCCGGCTTGCTTTGCAAAAGATAGATAGGGATCTCCACTCCTATACGCAGCCATCATATTTTCATCGCCAGAGAGTGCTGCTGCCACACCAAATTCTTGCTGGGACCAATCAATGTATGCAATGGCATAGCCAGGGTGGGGCTGTATTAACCCTCGAGCCCATTTTGCTAAGCCGAATACAAATTTACTGGTTGATGGCTGATTTCTCCCAGTGCTTGAGCTAAATGGTGAAATCAAGCAACGGTTTCGTCCATCAGTACCAACTTGAAGGGCATTAAGGCGAAACTTGGCAAGACTATCTCTTAATTGGCGCAATGGTGCTATCTGAGGGTGAATCATTGCCATCAACTTAAATGTTTCTTCACCAAGCTTAAGGCGCCCAGAGGTATGACGCTCCCATCTAATCTGGTGTTTGGTTAAATAAGCTTCAAATTTTGCCTCCTTAAATGAGCCGTTTTCATATACTCCAAAATCTTGATCAATTTGGTTAATCAGTTCCTGTTTGATTTCATCCCAGTATTGACATAGCTCACGATAGGTTAAGTAATCAATTGGTGTGCCATAGCCCTCCATCTGCGCAAGAGGAATTGAATACCGTCCTCGATAAAGCGCCTTAGGAAGATCAAGCTGGGGCGCCATCTCCCTAAATAGCTTCTCTAAGGCATCGACGTCACTTTGGCAGTATTCCAGTAAGGCAACTTTTTCATCAATTGAATACGGCCCACCTCTAAGTGCCAAGTTGCGCATGGCGCCCTTATGCTCAGACTCTATCGCCTCCAGTCCAAAGTACTTCATAGCGCCGAGCAGGGATTTACCTAGTGGCACTACACGCCCATTAGTTATGTTTCTAAATTCGGCAAACAGATCGATGACGTTATTGGGCCAACTCCAACCAAGTGCTTGGAAACAGGCTGTTTCTGCGCTTGCATAGTAAGCAACCAGAACAACCTTTGGATTTGTCCCAAAAGGGTGGTCATCCATTGCGTAAAGGTCATCTGCCCATAGTCGTTTGTACTCACCAGTCTTAAGATTTCTGGAGACCATGCAGATAACGTCAATGGGGTTTCCCTCGATTCCATCCTTAGGTCTGTATTCAAAGTCAACGAATACATATTCATATCCGCCAGAGCATTCTTGATCCATTAGGCTCTCCCCTCAAGCTGCAAGATAAGGGGGTGATCTTTTGTTGAGATAACTCTGTGTTCAAAAATCTCCTCTATTAACTTAGGCATAGATTGTTCTGGCCACTCTGGCTCACCAAGATTGCTAGCTGCAGTAATAATTCTGTATTGCTGAAGATCCATTGATGACTCGATACGTACCCATTCGGATTCCGCCATGTTTATCGCTCTAACCATGCTGCTTGTCCACAATGTAGTTTTAGATGATTGCTCTACGATTGGCTCAGCTATTAGCTTAGGTGCCCCCATGTTGTCGACAGCTAAACGCAGTACCTTTGGTTGGGCAAGGTTAGATAGGTAAGGCGCCATTGCCGGCGTTGCCAGATATACTTCTCCCGACTCCCGATCATCGACAAGATAAATTAAGACCTTATAGTCATCACCAGGATGGACTCTTGAAAAGCGATGCTTACTTAACTTCCCAAAAGTAGGTTTTGCAGGGAGCCTTATTCCGCCAATAGTATTTGTAAAATTTTCAGGCAATCGAAGTGATTGCAGTAAATCCTGAAATTCATTATTAGTTTCCATATTTTCTTTCAATTGATTTATTCGATTTAGTTGCTAAGAGATTTCTTTGTTCTCTCTTGGAGCAATCTGATGAGTGTGGGTACAAAATCAGGTTGGATAATGTGAAACTTCCCAAGGAGCTTCACAAGCACCCCAGCTTCAATTAATTCATGGGCATGGGTGCGAATAAACCAATTGCCAGAGTGTTTATTGGGGAAAAGGCGGTGGCCTTCGGGGGTTTCTAGGAATTCCTTAAAGGACTCTAGGTTTCTCTCGTTGAGATTTGTGTGTTGCATAAAACTCCTTTCATATCTTTGTAGTGACGCGTGACTAGCGCGGCCCACTAAGTATGAAGGAGTAATTAAACGTAAGTAACTGATTTATATGACTAATTCTAAGAAGGCGTCAACTTTTGGACTTAAGCTCCAACTTCCAGTCTGGAATCTTTTGACGCAAGGTATTGAATTCACCAACAGCTCTGACGCCATATGTATCTACCATTGCAATTGCTACAGCGCTAGCAGATTTCAATTCATGCCATTCTTTATTGAGCAAATATTTCTCTTTGGCAAAATCTTCAATTTTTTTAGCGTTTTCTGCCTTTTTATCACCACCGGATTTTGCAGTTGAAGTTGTCCTAACTTTAATTGCCAATTTTGCAATTTTCATTGCATCATTTGCATGAGCATCTTCAAAAATTTCTAGTTTAATTTCTTTAGGTAACGTTGAATTTGATAGCAATTGAAGTGTAGTCATTACTTCAGATTTCTTATCGCTAAGCCAGGAAAGCTCTTTCTCAATTTCTGCATTACTCGCGATTGTCCATGCTAGAAGATTTAATATATCTTCATAAGTGGGACATGCTTCTTTAAGTATTTTTTTCCATCTAGCATATTCTTGTGAGTATTTTTGGTGTCGTGGATTATTTAATTTCACGGCTCCTACGGCGGCAGCAGCACGCTTCATTTTTCCCTGGTTTTTGGGTAAGGCCGTCATTATTTGGATCCTTGGTTTTGAAAAATACGATTAAGCATCTCCGCCCTAGTGTCAACGCAGAGATGTGAGTAGCGTTTTGTCATTGCTAATGATTTATGCCCCAAGCTATCTGCAATTGCTAGGAGGGGCGCGCCGCGCCTAGCTAACCAAGAAGCGTGTGTATGTCGCAGGGTATGGAATACCACTCCTTCAATTTGTGCATCAGCCAAGGCTGCCTCCCAGGTCTTGTTAAAGTTCATCGGTTTTGTGGGGTACTTCCCACAAAATACTAAATCTTCCGGCTTTGATTTGCTGGCAAACCGCTTTAGTTCCTGTAAGACATCTGGCATCAGCACCAAAACAAAGGGCTCGCCATTCTTTGTCCTGGCGCAAAATGCTCGGCCTTCATCTAAATCAACGTCTTCCCACCGAAGGCTCATTAAGGTCCCGCGCCTCGCACCCGTAGTGACGGCTAGCATGACGAGTAGGGTGAGTTTTGGCCAAGAGGAGACCCGCGATGTCTTTATCAGTCTTTCATATTCTGTTTCACTTAGGTAGCGTGAGCGAGCATTATCTTCTGGCATACGCTGGGTCTCAGCTACAGGATTTGTCCAAGTCTTTGGCATAAGGCGTTTACGGCGCGCCCAAGAGAGTATGGATTGAAGAGTGCACCGATAGCGGTTTATCGTTGCCGGTGCTAATGGTTTGTGAGTGGCGATAATTTGACCGCCTCTTTTGTTGCCGCCACGATTAAATAGTTTTCCGCGGGCGCGAAGTGCGTCTAATAGGTCATCGACATCATCAGCGTCAATTTCTGATGCGACTTTATGGCCCAATTGCTGGACGATAAAGGTCAGTCTATTGCCAAATGAGGGATCGCGACCTTGATAGCAGGCCATGAAAGTATCAGCAAGGGCTGATAGGGTGAAGGCTTCGCCCCGAGTCAAGGGACTTACTGCTGTATTGCTGGCGTTCATGATTAGTTCTCCAAATTCAATACCAACGGACTGTTGGCTAGTATTTGTCGACGCTAATCACACGTCACTACTTAATATGGTGGGTCGGGCGAGATTCGAACTCGCGACCAACGGATTAAAAGTCCGCTGCTCTACCGACTGAGCTACCGACCCAGTAAGCCATAAATTATAGCAAGAAGTTTGTAGTCCACCCTGGGGTCTAGCTTGGCTCCCCGTAAGCCCTTGTAGTTACAAGTAGCTTACGTATTGACTCTACGGGCAACGGGAGGATTTTTGGAAAAATAGTCCTTAATTCCTCTCAAAATGGCGTCCGCAATCCGGTCTTGATAGCCATCATCATTTAATTTGGCCTCTTCTTGGGGGTTGCTAATAAAAGCGGTTTCTACAAGGATAGAGGGGATGTCTGGGGCTTTCAGAACGGCAAAGCTGGCTTGCTCCACTTTTCCCTTATGCAGAGATGCAAATCCACCGATTTGCTTGAGGATGGAGTTGCCTACTTGTAATGAGTCTTTAATTTGGGCGGTGGTAGACATATCTAGAAGTAGGTTCGCTACTTGCCGATCTTGAGTCTTGATGTTGATGCCGCCAATCAGATCAGAAGCATTCTCTTTATTTGCCATCCAGCGCGCCATCGTGCTGCTGGCACCCATTTGAGAAAGGGTAAATACAGAGGCACCTTTGGCATTCGATTCAATAAATGCATCCGCATGAATTGATACAAATAAATCTGCTTCAACTCGCCTAGCTTTTTGAACTCTGACATGGAGTGGTACAAAGTAATCCCCATCACGGGTGAGGTAGGGCCGCATATAGGCTTCATTCTCAATTTTGTCTTTGAGTCTTTTGGCAATCGAGAGAACAACATGCTTTTCTCTAGAGCCCATAGAGCCAATCGCGCCTGGATCTTCACCACCATGTCCTGGATCGATTGCAATGGTGATCAAGCGTTTGTATTTGGCTTGTGCTGGAGCCTCTTTGACCTCTGGGATAGCCTGAGCAACGGGCGGCTTGGGGGAATCTTTCTTAGTGGCAAATTGCGCAATGAGGTCTACTTCTTCGTTTGATTTGGTCAGAGCGCTTTCTTTTTTGGCGCTACTCTTGACCAACTCCATTAAAGGGTCTGGTGGGGTAGTGGGATATAAGTCAAACACCATCCGGTAGTTGTATTCAGCTACGGGATCAAGTGTAAAGAGCTGCGGCTTGATGGGCTCCTTTAGATCAAACACGAGGCGGACAACCCCGGGCTGAAACTGACCTACTCGCACTTGAGAAACATAGGGATCATTCGGTTTGATCTTCGCAACGAGATCCTTGAGCGTGGGATTGAGCTCTAAACCTTGAACATCGACTACTAGGCGATCTGGATTGGTCAGAATCTGCTGAGTAATCGGCAGGGGTGTATCAGACTCCAGGGTAATACGCGTGTAGTCTTCTGAAGGCCAAACGCGCACACCTAAAATCTTGGCGCCCCAGGCAATATCGATTTCACCTAATAGGAGGACAAGCCCCAGTAATTTTGCTGAAGACTTTAAATGACGCCTTCTTGCTAAATCTGTTTTTGACTTACTAAATGGATTTCTCATCTATTGCTTGATGTTCTTTAAGACGATGACACCATCATTTAATAGTGCATTGATTGAGATCAAACGTTCATTCTCAGTGGCGCCAGCAGTTAACTCAACCTGTAAATCAAATGCGGGTAAAGATCCCTCGGCTTTTTCTGGCCATTCAATGATGCATATGCCGGGAATATCGAAATACTCAGAAAAGCCCGCTTCTTGCCACTCCAAGGGATCGCGCATGCGATAAAGGTCAAAGTGATGAACGGTAAAGGGAATATTGTTGGATTTCAGAGGATAGGGCTCACAAAGGCTGTAAGTAGGACTCTTCACCTTACCTGTGTGACCCATGCTCTGGATGAGGTGCCTAGCAAATGTCGTTTTACCGGCTCCAAGGTCACCCTCTAGGGAGATATTGAGATGTGATTCTGGATGGCTTTGAATAAATTGCTCAAGGCTGGTGGCAAGTCGCTTGGCAAGGTCAGCAGTATCTGCTTCTTGCCTACAATGTTGCTTCAGGGTTTCCTGTGTTTGAGCCATTGTTCTAGTTTATTCAATTATTACGCTACATTCTGTATTCATATGCCTTTATCTGCCAATTCTGCCCCTTTAAATGAGCCTGAGCTACGTGCTTGGCTTGGGGAGAAGGCTGCGGAGTTGGGTTTTGATGCCCTGCGCATCACCGATACTGACTTAGGCCCTGCGAGTGAGCGCTTAAGGAAGTGGCTGGCAGAAGGGCGTCACGGCCAGATGGAATACATGCAACGCCATGCTGATCTGCGTTCAGATCCTCAGTTGCTTGTACCGGGTACCGTGCGAGTGATTTGTGTCACGATGAACTATCTTCCAGAGGAGCTGAACTTTGATGCCGAGTGGAAAAGATTAGAAGATCCTAGCCAGGCAGTGGTCTCCGTGTATGCCAGGGGGCGCGATTATCACAAAGTGCTCCGCAATCGCTTGCAAGATTTTGCTAAAGCCATCAAAGAAAAAATTGGGGCGTTTGGATATCGCGTATTTACTGACTCTGCACCTTTGATGGAGGTAGAGTTAGCGCGCAAAGCAGGTTTAGGTTGGCGTGGTAAACATACGCTTTTACTCAATCGCGAGTCTGGATCTACCTTCTTCCTAGGCGAGATCTTGGTAGATGTGCCACTACCAGTAGATGAGCCGCAGGAAGAGCACTGTGGCACCTGCACATCATGCATTGATGTCTGTCCAACCCATGCAATCACTGCGCCATATCAATTGGATGCACGCCGTTGTATCTCTTATTTAACAATTGAAAATCCAGCGACTATACCTTTGGAGTTTCGAAGAGCAATGGGTAATCGCGTTTATGGCTGCGATGACTGTCAACTCATTTGTCCATGGAATAAATTTGCCAAACGTTCACAGTTGCCCGACTTTGCACAACGTCACGGACTAGGTCAAGCAAGCCTTCTCCATCTATGGTCCTGGACGGAAGCGGAATTCGAGCAAAGACATGAAGGCAGTGCCATTCGTAGAATTGGCTACAACAGATGGCGTCGTAATTTAGCGGTGGCAATGGGTAATGCCTTGGCTAGCCCATCAGTTCCACTCACCACAAAGCAAGATATTCGTAAGGCTTTAACAGAGGGGCTGGTATCAGCAGACTCTTTGGTGGCGGAACATATTCAATGGGCACTCGATACCTCTGACTAGGCAAGTATTCGCCCTAGATCTACAATCATCTTATGTCATCAGCCGATCAACCCTATATAGATCCTAGCGAAATCGCGCTAGAGGGCTCTGCGGCCGAACGCTTCAAAAATCCTAAAGAAGCTTTTTGGGTGGGGATGCGCGATGCGGCTGGCGCACCAGCAATGGTGCTCTTTGCCGGTATGGTAGGTTTTGGGGCGATGGGCAAAACCAATGGCTTTGATGTGTGGTTCACCACCTTCACTTCATTTTTTATGTTCGCCTTACCAGGGCAGGTGGTCTTGCTGGAGATGGCGATTACAGGTTCATCGGTAATTGCGATTGCTTTAGCAGTGACATTAACTTCAACCCGTTTTATCACCATGACGGTGACCCTCTTTCCGCAGTTTCATCAAAAAGATCGTAATCGTAGTTTGTATGCCTCAGTGCATTTATTGGCAATGACTGCATGGGCGATCTCGATGCGCGAGTTTCATGCAATTGAGACCAAGCATCGCTTGGCTTATTTTGTTGGGCTAGGCTTACTCTGTTGGTTGATTTCTATTCCTGGGACTATTCTGGGTTTTTATTTGGCAGGCATGGTCCCGCCAGCAGTCACTCTTGGTTTAGTGTTTATTAACCCCCTATTTTTCTTGCTCACATTCACCGAAGTAAAGCCTTGGATTAATCGCATTGCCATTATTTTGGGATGTATCTTTGGACCGATATTTTTCGCTATCGATCGTGATACCAGCTTGTTAACCGCAGGGCTCGTGGGTGGTACCTTGGCCTACTTTATTGATCGTAAATTCTTGCGCAAGAAAGCAGGGTTAATCGGTTGAATAATGCGATAGAAACCATGAATTCAGCACTCTCTGGTTGGGGTCTATGGATTGCTTTGGTAGGTGCTTGTCTTGGCACGTACTTCTGTAGGGCCATTGGGGTAATGCTGTCGCAAAGTATCAACCAAGATAGCGAAATCTTCCGCTGGTTAGCTGCAGTGACTTACACCATGGTTTCTGCTTTAACCATTCGCCTGATTGTGATGCCTCTAGGATTGATGGCGACTGTCCCGTTATGGATTCGGATTCTGATTTGCGCCCTAAGTATTGGCGTCATGGTCTCCAAACCTACTAAGCGATTGGTTCCAGCCTTATTGACTGGAACCCTGCTCATGGTAGGTTACGGCGTGATTCATTAAGTCACCCAAGCCGCTTCATTCAGCAATCAATATTAAAGATGTGCTGCCAATATTTTGGCGATATGTACAGCCTCTCTTTGAGTGCCATCAGCAATCTGGTGACGACAGCTCGTACCGTCTGCCACTACCCAGCTATCGGGTGACTTACGAATGCTAGGTAGCAAACTAGCCTCGGCCATCTGCTTAGAAACTTCAATATGCTCGGCTTCATAACCAAAACTGCCCGCCATGCCACAGCAAGAGGATTCGATTAGCTTAGGCTCTGCATTGGGAATCAGCTTGAGTAATTCCATTGCAGGTGTGACTGCAGCAAAGGACTTTTGATGGCAATGACCATGGAAAAGCACTGGCTTGCTCGCTGCTTTTAGATTCAGATTGAGTTTGCCCGCTTTGACCTCGTTCGCTAAAAACTCTTCTAAGAGCTGCGCATGCTGAGATATTGTCACTGCGCGTTCACCAAAGCCCATAACTAAAGCCTCATCTTTTAATGTAAAGAGACAAGAAGGCTCAAGACCAATGATAGGAATATTTTTACCTGCATAAGGTGCCAGGTGATTAACTAGCTCACCCAAGGTTTCTTTGGCTTTATCCACCATGCCGGCTGCAAGATAGGTTCTGCCACAGCAAAATTCTTTAGAGCAGGTATTTTGTTCTGTATTAGCTGCTTTGCTCTGACTCTTGTGCGGAATATGAATTTGGTAGCCTGCTGCCGTGAGCACTTTAATGGCGGCCATCAGATTTTCATCTTCAAAATAGGCGTTGAAAGTATCTGCTAGCAGTACCACTCCTTTTTGTTTCGATAGCTCATCAGCACTGTATTGATATGGCGTAATCGCTTTTGGATTGCTCCAGAAAGTTTTGCTCTTCCAAATAGGCAAGCTTCTTTGGGCAGAGATGCCCATGATCCACTCTTGTAGTTTGGCAATCGGTGCAATGTGATTGCGTAAATTGAGTAGCGCTGGCAAGAGTGGAATACTACTAATCGTACCCGCATATTTTGGTAAATAGGCAACTGCTACGTCACGCAATGAATGACCAACCCGTTTTTTATAGGCAGATAGGAACTCAATTTTCATCTTGGCCATGTCTACGCCAGTAGGGCACTCTCGGCGGCAGGCTTTACAGCTTACGCACAGCTCCATCACCTCTTTGATGGCATCACTACCAAGTTGGGATGATTCATCTTTCATATCGAGTTGATTAGAAAGCGCAAGACGTAAAGTATTAGCTCTGCCACGTGTGAGATGTTTTTCATCACGAGTAACGCGATAGCTGGGGCACATCACTTCAGCGTCGAACTTACGGCAGTGGCCATTGTTATTGCACATTTCTACTGCTTTAGCCAATCCCATAGCGGGGTCGCCACCAGTTCCCGGTGCGCTTGTCTCTTCAGTAACAGGATTATTTTGGACGTTCCAGGCAGACCAATCTAAGGCGGGCTGCAATGGAATCACTTTGTAGCTTGGTGGAAATCTAAAGTTGCTCGCATCATCCATCTTTGGTGGATTAATAATCTTCCCGGGATTAAATAATCCCTTTGGATCAAAAGCGGTTTTGATTTCTGCCAGAGCTTCTGTGATTTTGGGGCCAAACTGCCAAGAGATCCACTCGCCGCGACAGAGGCCATCGCCATGCTCACCACTATAAGCACCTTTATATTTGCGTACCAAGGCGGAGGCCTCTTCTGCAACTGCACGCATTTTCTGTGCCCCATCTCTACGCATATCCAAAATAGGGCGTACGTGTAATGTACCTACTGAAGCGTGGGCATACCAAGTACCACGTGAACCATATTTAGAAAAAACATCTGTTAATGCTTGCGTGTAATCAGCCAAACTCTCTAAGGGGACTGCACAGTCCTCAATAAAACTGACGGGCTTGCCATCACCCTTGAGGCTCATCATGATGTTGAGACCCGCTTTGCGTACTTCCCACAAATTCTTCTGCAGATTGGCATCCGGCATTGGCACTACTGAGCCTGCAAGCCCTAAGTCACCCATGAGCTCTTCTAATGCCTTCAGCTTCTCTAATAGTGGGGCATGTGCCTCACCAGAAAACTCCACCAACAAAATCGCTTCTGGAGTTTGGGCTGTGTGATCAATGAGCGCGGTCTCAATTGTCTTTTTAAAGCTAGGGTTGCTGCGTGCTAGATCAATCATGGTGCGATCCACTAGCTCTACTGCAGTAGGCCCCAACTTGACGATATGTTGTGCACTATCCATCGCTTTATAAAAACTGGCAAAGTTCACAATGCCAAGCACTTTGTATTTTGGTAAAGGCGCTAACTTGAGTTTGAGAGATTTGAAATACGCCAGCGTACCTTCGCTACCCACTAAGAGATGCGAGAGATTAACGCTACCGTCTTGGGTATAAGGCAATTCACTTTGCGGATGAAAGATGTCCAGGTTATAGCCCGCTACTCGTCTAAGCACCTTTGGAAAATGGGTTTCGATTTCAGGTTGCAGGGTGGTGGCTAGGCCTTTAACAAAATCACCCAATTGCTTAGCAACACCAGAGCTGTTCGCGTAATTGCCAAACTCAGCAATTTGACCATTGGCGAGCCAAGCGTTAATGCCCAAAACGTTATGCACCATATTGCCGTAAGCAATCGAGCGGCTCCCGCAGGAGTTGTTGCCTGCCATACCACCAATAGTTGCCTGACCAGCAGTAGAGACATCTACCGGATACCAAAGGCCATGTTGTTTGAGGGAGCCATTAAGGTGATCGAGCACCATGCCGGGCTCAACCTCTACATAAGCTTTATCTAAATTGAGATCGAGAATATTTCTGAAGTATTTGCTGTTATCAATCACCAATGCGGCACCAGTAGTTTGGCCACACTGACTTGTGCCACCACCCCGAGGCAATACCGGGACACCCAGTTCAGCTGCAATCTGGATCGCTGTTGCAATGTCCTCTGCAGTCTTAGGCACAAATACCGCCACTGGCATAGCTTGGTAAATAGAGGCATCAGTTGCATAGCGACCGCGGCTAGCGCTATCTGTCATGACTTCACCAGAAGTCTCTTGGCGTAGGCGTTTCGCTAAAGCGGCCTGGTCCACCATCAGCTCTTTGAGGTCTAAAGGTTTATTCATTTGATTATCTCCGCCGCTAATGGGCTTGCGGCTTCAGCCTTTAGTAGTTGCACTACAACATCACGTTTGTTCATTACGTGCTGCATCATGATTTTGCGCATTCTCTTGCTATCGCGGGCCTTGAGGGCATCGAGCATTTCTTGATGCTCTTCAACTGCCTTCTCCCACTTGACACCGTCTTGGTTAGAGCGAAAGCGTAATGCCTCGATACGTGCATTCACTTGTGAGAAGAGGCGAGTTAGCACCGGATTGTTGGCAGCTTGATTAATCAGGTGATGAATTCGGAGATTAAGTTTGTAATAGCTTGATAAATCACGTCGTGCATACGAAGCCATCATTTCATACTGAAGGGCCTCTAATTCAGAGAGGGCGGCATCACTAATATTGTTGGCGGCGAGCTCTCCAGAGAAACCTTCTAAGTCTGCGATGACATCAAAGGTATGAATTACATCTTCTAGGCTGAGTTGCAAGGCAATTGCACCACGATTGGCAATCAGCTCAACCAAGCCATCTGCAGCTAGGCGACGAATTGCTTCCCGGATTGGGGTGCGGGAAACATTCAAACTTTCGGCTAGCTCTCGCTCATTCAATTTGCTACCGGGGGTGATTTTTCCCTCAACCAATAGCAATCTGAGCTTTTGGAATGTCGCTTCATGCAGATTCTGGGAATTTGGCAGCTCTGTGACCGTCATAGTGAGAACCTAAAATTTGTATACAAAAATATGAATAACTCATTATAAAGCATAAATAATGGGTTTTAATGCCTTATTCAATGATTTATTTTAAATAATTTGTATACAAAATAGAAAATTACCAAAAATTGTCTTACACTAGCTGCAGAACAGACTTTCAGAATTGACCCCTAATAAACATACCCATAGCGAGACAAAGCATGTTGAAACTAGATAACCACGCATCAGGACGCCATTTTTTACATATTCCTGGCCCAAGCCCAGCCCCGGCACGTGTATTGCGTGCCATTAGTTACCAAACCATCGACCATCGTGGTCCTGAGTTTGGTCAATTTGGTTTGAAGGTGCTCGATGGCATCAAGAAGATTTTTAAAACTGAGCAGCCGGTCATCATCTATTCCGCATCTGGAACGGGTGCATGGGAGGGTGCCATGGTCAACGTGCTTAATCCCGGCGATACCGTTTTGTTTTATGAGACCGGTCAATTTGCCAACCTATGGCGCGCTCTTGCACAACGACTCGGATTGAAGGTGGAAGTGGTGGGTAAAGTTGGACAAGACTCTTGGCGTTGGGGTGTTGATGCTTCCGTAATTGAAGAACGATTACGTAAAGACACACAACATGAAATCAAAGCAGTATGCGTAGTGCATAACGAAACTTCTACCGGCGTTACTTCGAATATTGCGGCGGTTCGTAAAGCGATTGACTCTCTGAAGCATCCAGCCTTGTTATTGGTGGATAGCGTGTCTGGCTTGGGTTCTGCGGACTATGAGCATGACAAGTGGGGTGCTGATGTGACGGTGTCTGGCTCACAAAAAGGCTTGATGTTGCCACCGGGCATTGGCTTTAATGCCCTGTCTCCAAAAGCAATTGAAGCAAGCAAGCACAGTACTTATCCAAAATCATATTGGGCTTGGGATGAAATCCTGGAGTCCAATAAAAATGGTTACTGGCCAACAACACCGAGTACCAATTTAATGTATGGCCTGCATGAAGCGATGGACATGATGATGGCAGAGGGATTGGATACGATCTTTGCTCGTCACCAACGTTTGGCTGCAGCTTGTCGTGAAGCTGTTAATGCATGGGGTTTAGAAATCCAGTGCCAAGACAAAGAGTGTTACTCACCAGTTCTTACTTGTATTGCTACGCCCGAAGGAATGGATGCTGATGTATTGCGTAAGCATGCTTTGGAGAAATTCAATCTTTCATTGGGTACTGGCCTTGGAAAAATTAAGGGTAAGGCATTTCGTATTGGTCACTTAGGCGACTGCAATGAATTAAGCCTAATGGCTGCCTTAAGTGGTGTGGAAATGAGTTTGGGCTCTATGGGCTTTAAGCCTAAGGCTAGCGGTGTTGTGGCCGCCCAAGAATTCCTCAAATAATCACATTTGGGTGGAGACAGGGTGCAAATGAGCTAAACACAGGGTCGAGCAGGGCCTATAGGACTTAGCCAGGCTACACCCTTTATAATTCAAGCACTTATATAGATAGCACTTTCATCATATAAAACATATTCGAGACAAAAGGATTAAACATGTTGGCAACTAAACCGTATTTAACTCAAGCTGATGTTCAAAAGATTTTGGATGCAGCAGATAAACATGCTGCTAAAAATAATTGGGCAGTCACCATCGCCGTTTGTGATGATGGTGGTCATATGTTGGGTTTGATTCGTCGCGATGCTTGCGCCCCCCTTTCTTCTTATATTGCACAAGAGAAAGCTCGTACTGCGGCAATGGGTAAGCGCGAGACACGTGTTTATGAAGAGATCATTAATAACGGGCGCCATGCATTTTTATCAGCCCCTCATGTTTCAGGCATGCTTGAGGGTGGCGTCAATATCGAGGTAAATGGGTTTACCATCGGCGCAGTCGGCGTTTCCGGCGTTAAATCTGCGGAAGATGCTGAGACCGCTAAGGCCGGCATTGCCGCCATCTTGTAAGTTACCTTGACAAATACTGCTACTGAAATAAATTCATCTAACGGGGTTGGCGACTCAGTCGTTCCTAGCGCTGACCCTAGTGTTACTCCACCAGCAACAATCACTTTTGCTGATTTTGGTTTAGATCCGCTGATTCAAAAAGCGGTTGCTGAACAGGGTTACAACACTCCTACTCCGATTCAAGCTCAATCGATCCCGCATGTATTAGCGGGCAGCGATTTAATGGGTGCTGCGCAAACAGGTACTGGCAAAACAGCTGCCTTTGTATTGCCAATCATTCAAAAGATTCTGCGTCACGCCAGTAATAGCGCTTCACCAGCACGCCACCCAATTCGCGCGCTGGTCTTAACACCCACCAGAGAGTTGGCTGTGCAGGTTGCAGAAAATGCGGCCAATTACTCTAAACATACTGACTTACGTGCTGCCGTTGTCTATGGTGGCGTAGATATGAAGGAGCAAGTAGCAATTCTGCGTAATGGCGTTGAGATCTTGATTGCAACCCCCGGTCGTTTGTTGGATCACATTGGCTCGAAAGTTGCGAACCTTTCTCAAGTCGAGATTCTGGTTCTTGACGAAGCAGATCGCATGCTCGACATGGGATTCTTGCCAGATCTGCAGCGCATCATTAATTTGATTCCAGCGCAAAGACAAACACTACTGTTCTCAGCAACATTCTCACCAGAAATTAAAAAACTGGCGCAAAGTTATTTGCGGACACCGGTGACGGTTGAAGTGGCGCGTCAAAACGCTGCTGCCGATACTGTTAAGCAAGTGATTCACATGGTGTCGTCAAGTGATAAGCAACGTGCGATTGTGAAGGTGCTAGAGAACCGCACACGCCAAGGCTTATCACGTCAGTGCATCATCTTTACTAATAGCCGTTTAGGTTGTGCCAAGTTGGCGCGTGCCCTTGAGCGCGATGGCATTAAGGCTGGCGCGATTCATGGCGACAAGAGTCAGGGTGAACGTACTTTGACTCTAGATGCATTTAAATCGGGCGCTATCGAAGCCTTGGTAGCGACTGATGTAGCAGCCCGTGGACTAGATATCCCCGATATGCCTTGCGTAATTAATCACGAACTGCCATACAACGCTGAAGATTTTATTCACCGCATTGGTCGAACAGGTCGCGCGGGCAGTACAGGTGATGCGATTGCCTTGGTAGATGCTAGTGAAAAACGTTTACTGGATGACATCGAAAAATTGATGAAGCGTAAGCTGGACATCAAACCTTTGCCTGAGGGAATTCCTTCATACGCCAAGCCATCTAGTAGTGCTGCGCCTGCCAAAGGGGCAGACCCATTCTTCTACAAACCATACGAGCCAACTGCAGCAGCGCAGTCAGTGGGTGATGCCGTAAAGCCTGAAGAGAAAAAAGTCGGGATTGTGGCGGCTAAGCCAGCCGTGGGCGCTTTGTTGGGCGGCTTCAAAAAGAAATAAAGCCATCAAAAGTAAGCAGGCTCTGCCTGTTAGCTTTTCCAGGCATGAGTGGCTGCTAAAAGCCACTCTGCAATGGTGATACTCTCACTATCAGGCAACTCATTTAATCCTAAATGTTGTGCAGCCTTGCGTAATTCGGCAAGTGCATGTTGCGCATCTTGCGTATTAATTTGGTTTGCCAAGGTCTGCTTACTAAGCTTTTCACCATGCTTATCTAAAACCAGTGGCAGATGCTTATATAGGGGTGTTGCGTAGCCCAGCATATTCTGTAGATAAATTTGTCTTGCGGTATTGCTGAGCAAATCTGCGCCGCGCACGATATGAGTGATGCCTTGCTCCGCATCATCCACTACAACGGCGAGTTGATAGGTAAATAGACCATCACTTCTTTTAAGGATGAAGTCACCCACTTGCTTGTTGAGATCTTGGCTTTGTTGCCCCAGAGATAGATCCTCAAACGCAATCTTGCAATGAGGGGGTAGAGCGATTCGCCAAGCAAGCTTACCCCCGAGAATTGCCTCGCTTGAATTCATCTCCAATGATTTTGGTCGGCAAGTGCCGGGATAAACCTGCTCTTGATTGCGGGGAGTGTGGATTCCTAGCCCATGCAGGGTATTGGCGATCGTTTGTCTAGAGCAGGAGCAAGGGTAAAGATATTTGAGCCCGTTCAGGCGCTCTAAAGCCCGTTGGTAGCGTTCTTGCTGTTGTGACTGATAAGTGGGTTCATCGTCCCAGAAAAGCCCACAGGCAAGCAATTGAGACTGGATTTGCTGGTCAGCGCCCGGGATACATCTTGGGGTGTCTAAATCCTCGATTCTGAGGAGCCATTTACCCCCATTTTTACGGGCATCCAACCAGCTTCCCAAGGCGGCAACCAGGGATCCGGCATGGAGTGGTCCGGTAGGCGAAGGGGCAAATCGCCCGCGATAGCCGTCGGCTGGGGATGAGGGGTTTTTAAGCGTAGACACAGCTAAAATCATCTCATGGCTTTACCCCGTTTTGTTCATCTTCGCATCCATTCCGAGTTTTCGATAACGGATGGAGTCGTGCGCATTGATGATGCAGTGGCAGCTGCCGCCAAGGATGAAATGGGGGCATTAGCCTTAACCGATTTAAGCAATTTATTTGGTTTAGTGCGGTTTTATACGGCCGCTCGTTCTGGCGGGATTAAGCCGATTGCCGGAGCGGATGTTTGGGTGAGCAATCCCAAGGATCCAGACCAACCACATCGACTGCTCTTGCTAGTCCAAAACCATTCTGGCTATCTCAATCTTTGTGAGCTACTCAGTAGGGCTTCTTTAGAAAATCAATCTCGTGGTCGCGCTGAAGTCGATTCAGCATGGTTTAGTGAGCCTGCGGCAAAAGCTGAAGATAAAAAAGCTAAGAGAACACTTGCCTATGGATTAATTGCACTCTCCGGTGCGCGCATGGGTGAAGTTGGGAGTGCATTATTGGCGGGTCAAGAGGATCAGGCCAAGATTGCTGCAAGACGTTTTGAAAAGCTCTTTCCTAAATCGTTCTATATCGAAGTTCAACGTGGTGGTCACCCCCAGGATGAAAAGCAGCTCCAGCTAGCCTGTCATCTAGCGAGTGAGCTAGACCTTCCCGTAGTAGCAACGCACCCTGTGCAGTTTATGCAAAAGAGTGACTACATAGCTCATGAGGCACGTGTATGTATTGCTGAAGGTGAGCTGCTGGGTAATCCGCGTCGTCAAAAGAAATTCAATGAAGAGCAGTATTTTTTAAGTCAAGCAGAGATGGAGAAGCGCTTTGCTGATTTACCGGCCGCTATTGCCAACTCAGTAGAAATTGCCAAGCGTTGTAATTTATCTCTGGTGCTTGGTCAGCCGCGCTTGCCGGATTTCCCAACGCCGCCTGGCATCACTCTTGATGATTATTTATTACAACAATCCGAGATTGGCCTAGCGCGCCACATGGAGCGTAATTTCCCAGACGCTGAAGAGCGTGCCAAAGAAGCGCCGCGTTATCACGAGCGTTTGGTGTTTGAGGTGAAGACAATTTCTCAAATGGGATTTCCGGGTTACTTCTTAATCGTTGCAGACTTTATTAACTGGGCGAAAAATAATGGCGTGCCAGTAGGTCCTGGTCGAGGATCAGGCGCAGGCTCTTTAGTTGCCTATTCATTAGGAATTACAGATCTAGATCCACTACGCTACAACTTACTCTTTGAGCGCTTCTTAAATCCAGAGCGGGTATCGATGCCCGACTTCGATATCGACTTTTGCCAACATGGTCGTGACCGTGTGATTCAGTATGTTAAAGACAAATACGGTAAAGACGCAGTTAGCCAAATTGCTACCTTCGGTACGATGGCTGCTAGAGCGGCGATTCGTGACGTCGGTCGCGTTTTAGAGCAGGGCTATAACTTCGTTGATGGTATCGCTAAGCTGGTTCCGAATAAGCCAGGTCAATACATGACTATTGAAATGGCCAAGAAAGAAGAAAAGCAACTAGCGGAACGCGAAAAGAATGAAGATGAAGTCCGTCAACTGCTCTCCCTAGCCCAACAATTAGAGGGCATGACTCGTAACGTGGGTATGCATGCCGGTGGCGTACTGATTGCCCCAGGGCGCCTCACTGATTTTTGCCCTCTCTACACTCAAGAAACAAAAGAACAAGATAGCAGCTCTGTCATTAGTCAGTTTGATAAAGATGATGTAGAGGCGATTGGCTTAGTCAAGTTCGACTTCTTAGGTTTGACCACGCTCACGATCTTGGCGGCAGCTGAGCGTTGGATTAAGGCTCTACATACCGACCGCAAAGATTGGACGATTGGTGATATAGCGCTAGATGATGAAAAAGCGTTTGATGTTCTCAAGAAAGCCAATACGGTTGCGGTATTTCAGCTAGAAAGTCGCGGCATGCAAGGCATGCTGCGTGAGGCCAAGCCTGACCGCTTTGAGGACATTATTGCTTTGGTGGCTCTGTATCGTCCAGGTCCAATGGATTTGATCCCAGACTTTATTGAGCGTAAGCACGGCCGACAAAAAGTAGAGTATCCGGATCCGCGTATCGAGCCCGTTTTGCGAGAGACCTACGGCATCATGGTTTACCAAGAGCAGGTCATGCAGATGGCCCAGATGATTGGCGGGTATTCATTGGGTGGCGCAGACATGTTGCGACGCGCGATGGGCAAGAAAAAACCGGAAGAGATGGCGCAGCATCGCAAGATTTTTAGTGATGGCGCAAAAGCGGGCGGTATTACCGAAGGTAAAGCCAACGAGATTTATGACTTGATGGAGCGCTTTGCGGGGTATGGATTTAATAAGTCCCATGCGGCTGCTTATGCACTCTTGGCTTATCAGACTGCATGGCTGAAGGCTTACTATCCTGCCGAATTTATGGCAGCCAACTTATCGCTTGCGATGGATGACACCGATAAGGTGAAGATTCTGTATGACGACTGCTTGGCAAATCAGATTCGAGTGTTCTCTCCAGATATCAATACTGGAGTCTATGAGTTCACGCCGCTGCGTGCTCCAGATGCGGCACCAGATGCACCCCTCAGTCACATTCGTTATGGCTTGGGGGCTGTTAGGGGCACTGGTGAAGCGGCAATCGAAGCAATTGTGAAAGCTCGCCAAACTGGCGGACCATTTGAAGACCTGTTTGATTTCTGTGCACGGGTTGACCGTAGGCAAGTGAATCGTCGTGCGATTGAGGCATTAATGCGCGCAGGTGCATTTGATAGTCTCTATCGAGATTCCGTACCTGCAGGTGGAAATCTGTATGACATCCGCTCGACCTTGCTTGCCTCCTTAGCAAGGGCAATCGAAGCTGCAGAGCAAGCAGAGGCCTCGATTCATCAAGTGAGTTTATTTGAGGTTGCTGGTGAGGATCACCGCCATCTACCAGAATTGGTTCGTGAACCAATCTGGTCTGAGAAAAAACGTCTTCAAGAGGAAAAAACGGCTTTAGGCCTTTGCCTAACGGGACACATGTTTGATGCTTATCGTGACGAGACTGCTCACTTTATTCGTCAGCCTCTGTCAAAAATTACTGAAGGCAAGGATCAACTGATTGCAGGCATCGTCACCTCGGCCCGTATGCTTACCGGTCAGCGCGGCCGCATGATGATCGCAACAATTGATGACGGCACTGCCGCACTAGAGGTGACGTTATATAGCGAAGTCTACGAACCAAATCGTTCATGGCTAAAAGAAGACGAATTGCTGGTCGCTAAAGTCAATGTCACGCCAGACAAATTCTCTGGTGGAATGCGAATTGTTTCTGAAGCGGTAATGGATATCACTGGGGCACGCATGCGCTTTGCCCGTAATGTTCATGTATGCATTGATTCAGCGGTAGATGTCAGAATGTTGCGAAGCCAAATCGGACCCTACCTGATGTCGAATCGGGCACGCGATCCTAAATTCGGTGCGCACATGGCTAGCGCAAAAGATGGTGTGAAGGGCTTAATGCTGACGGCAGCTGTGACAACTAGTGGTGGCGCGTGCTTGATGCAGTTCCCAGAAGAGATGCGAATTTATCCTGACGATGCTTGTTTGCATAGTCTTAATCAATTATTGGCATCAAAGCAAAAAGACCCTGTTCTGGTTCAGTACCACTAAGCTACTCAGCCTCAGTGTTGCCCTAATACTTTTTCTATAGCATCTATTACTTGGGTTGGCTCAAGTAAGTCTAAGCATTCACTATAGCTATCGGCGCGATCTAAACAACCCGCTTTTCGGCAGGGTACACACTCCCCGGGGCCTTGCAAGATCGTAATATTGCCAACTGTTTGAGAGCGGGCGCGCAATTGGTATGGTTGATCGCCAATAAAGCCATTGGGCCAGGGCCCGAAATTTGTGGGTGGTGTAGCGCCAAATAAAGTAATTGTCGGGGTATTGCAAGCTGCTGCTAAATGCGTAATAGAGGTATCGACGCCGATATATAAAGAGGCTGCCCTCAACAAAGAACCAGCCTGCGGAATCGAGAGCTTACCAGCGGTATTAATTACCTGCT
>Ga0214230_100170_pt1 | contig 23125 bp, 20 predicted proteins | sample TroBogypolimnion_6_FD_153068 | JGI IMG/M metagenome (GOLD analysis project Ga0214230, IMG submission 153068) | Freshwater microbial communities from Trout Bog Lake, WI - 22MAY2008 hypolimnion | ecosystem: Environmental > Aquatic > Freshwater > Lake > Hypolimnion/Profundal zone | place: Trout Bog...
TTACTTCCGAAGAGACTAATTTATCTTTAGTTTGCGATGAAAACTTTGGATCAGGTACTTTAACTGAAAGCACGGCGGTTAAGCCTTCTCTGGCATCATCACCGGTAGTTGATACCTTTTCTTTTTTAGCTAAACCGCTGGCTTCTATGTACTGATTGATGGTACGAGTTAAAGCACCTCTAAATCCTGCCAAATGACTTCCACCATCACGCTGAGGAATGTTATTGGTATAACAAAAAACATTTTCTTGATAAGAGTCATTCCATTGCATTGCAACTTCTACCGTAACACCTTCTTTTTCTGCAATAAAATGGAAGACCTCAGGAAATAAAGGTGTTTTGTTTTTATTAAGATGTACTACAAACGCACTGATTCCACCTTCAAATTCAAAAACATCTTGTCTGTCTGTGCGCTCATCATTGAGGCTTATACGTACCCCTGAATTTAAAAATGATAACTCACGTAATCTTTTTGCCAAAATATCATAATGAAACTCTACATCAGTGAAAGTTTCCGTACTCGGTTTAAAATTAATTAAAGTACCAGATCCTTCTGCTGGGCCAACTAACGCTAATGGAGCAACCGGATTGCCCATACGATATTGTTGCTTATAGAGCTGGCCATTTTTACGCACCTCTAGATTTAATTCTTCAGATAAAGCATTTACTACAGACACACCAACGCCGTGCAAACCTCCCGACACCTTATAAGCATTGTCGTCGAACTTACCTCCAGCATGAAGAATGGTCATAATAACTTCTGCAGCTGATCGTCCCTCTTCTTTATGAATATCGACTGGAATTCCACGACCATCATCAGAAACGGTAACAGATCCATTACTATGTATAACAACCTTTACTTCTTTACAATATCCAGCTAACGCTTCATCAATGGAATTATCAACAACTTCAAACACCATATGATGCAAGCCAGAGCCATCATCTGTATCGCCAATATACATTCCTGGTCGTTTTCTAACCGCGTCCAGTCCCTTTAGAACTTGGATATTTGAACTATCATATTGTCCGCTATTGTTACTCATGATTCTCTCACTTTACTGTAGTTGTGAATGTTCCACATGAAACATTACACTTGTATTATATTGCCGTGTTCCACGTGGAACATTTTGTAATTTTCTATATGACTTAAATCACCAAAATCAGATGGCTCTGTAGTAGTAATAAATACTTGGCATTGTAACTCAATTAAATAGTGTAGTAATTTGGCTCTATTAATAACATCTAATTCAGCTGCAAAATCATCTATCAGAAAACAACCAACATTGCTATGTTGATTCTTAAGTAATTGCATTTGTGCTAACTTTAAACTCATCACTAATAATTTAAGTTGGCCTCGAGAAACAAAGTCTTTAGCTAAACGACCACCGACCATTATTTGAATATCAGCACGGTGAGGCCCACTATGAGTAAATCCAAAACGAAGGTCTTTATCAAGATCTTCTATAAAAACACACTCAAACACCTTATCTGTATTCCACCCTGATAAAAAACGTAAGTCCACATCACTAAGATCAAGAAACTTTGCAACGATTTCTACAAATACAGGTTTAAATTTAAGCACATAACTTTGCCGGTAATTGTTGACCATTGTACCGTAATAAACCAATTCGTTATTCCAAACATTCAGTTGTTTGAGTGCTCGAGTTTTTAATAATGAATTACGTTGAGTTAAAGCTTTTTTATAATTACGCCACGCAAGTAAAAAACCTTCATTATCATTAAAAACACCCCAATCTAAAAACTCTCTTCTTAGTTGAGGCGCGGCATCAAGTAATTCATAACTTTTAGGGTGAATGACTTGTAAAGGCAATGCGTAAGCTAAATCTGCTTTTTTATGCGTGGTTTGATAATTGATTCGGCAACAATAACTTTTGTTATCAATTTGTACACCTAAATGGGATGTCGAGCCATTCATCAGCAAAACGTCAGCAGAAACAACCAGCTGTAACTGTGAAGAATTAATAACCGATTTAATTGCAGTAGAACGAAAAGATTTAATGCGTCCTAATAAAAAAATAGCTTCGAGAAAGGCGCTTTTACCACTCGCATTTTTTCCAACAATAAAATTTAATGTTGGCGAAGGATAAATCGCAGCCATAATAATATTTCGTACAGCGCTAATATGTAGCTTAACTATTATCATTGCAATTTATGTACGGAACAAAACGATTAACTAGATCCTGACTCAGCATCGAAGAATAAATCGGGGGCAACAATATTGAACTTAACTATTCTAGTAGAAATATTAAGGTTGATCTCGCCAAATAGAGTAAGGGTGACTGGCTAAATTATTGTTGTAATAACGATGATCAGAAGTAACTTCTTTACCTAGCCAAGCAGGCATTGAAAAAGCAGCACCCACTTCAGGTAATTCAATTTCAGCGACAATTAAACCGATATTATCACCTTCAAACTCATCTATTTCCCAGGTATTACTGTCATCAATAATAATATGACGCGTTTTTTCTATAATGGGTTTTTTACATAAATTAGTAATTATTTCTTGTGCGTCAGACAATGGGATTTCATATTCATATTCATGCCTATGTGTGCCAATAGTGGCGCTTTTAATATTTAACCAAGCATGATCATCACTTATTCTTACTCTTATCGAGCTTGTGGCTACTGAACTTAAATAGCCTTGTTTATATTTCACAGAATAACTAACGTGTTTGCGCCATTCATTATTGGCTAATAAAAATTTGTGCTCTATTTCTACAGCCATGTTTATGACCTACAATTATTACTGCCATCACAATAGGGGGGCGTTTTGGTTTCTGAACAGCCACATAAAAAAATAGCACTAGTTGATTCAGCTATAAATTTAACCGATTTCTTATCTGAAAACTCACGGTGAGCATTATCACACAAGGGCATATTTTTACTAAACCCACAACTACACCATGAATATTTTGTTCCGGCTTCAACGAAGATTTCTAAAGGTGCGTTAGTTTTAGTGGTCATTTATTTCTTAATGGTCTGTAGATTTAACGTGAAAGATCAAGATTTAAATAATTCAACAAAAAACCTGAGCACTGACGGGATACTAAAGAGAAGAATGAAGTTATATACAGAGCATTGCCTAGTAAATAACTAAAGCTTCATAGGCATAACGATAAATTTATACGTACGTTGATCTGGATCACTAATAAAACAACTACTGCCATTAGTCGCTATCGTTAAAACTGCAAAATCAGAATCTAGATTTGAAACCGCATCAAGTAAATACTGAGAATTAAACGCTATGGATAGAGAAGGCCCCATATACTCAATAACTATCTCTTCTTCAGCTTCATCGTGTTCAGGATTATGAGTGCTAATTCTTAAGCTATTACTCGTAATATCTAAAGTTACCCCTTTAAATTTTTCATTCGATAAAATAGCAACACGCGTTAAAGCTTCTTTTAAAGCGGGCTTTTGTATATGAATAGGACTAATAAACTCTTGTTTAAATACCTTGCTAAAATCTGGATATTTGGAGTCAACTAATTTTGCTGAAAAAATTAGATTATTAATAATAATACGTATATTGTTGGTAGAAAAATAGACCTGTAATTCCAAGTCTGGATCATCTAATAAACGACCAAGCTCAATCGCACCTTTTCTAGGAATAATTATTCGAGCGTCATAGCCAGTATCTTGATCTAAATTATCCTCATAAATAGATAACCGATGCCCATCAGAAGCAACTAATTTAATTTTATTATTACTTACATTAAGCATTAATCCGTTTAAATAATAACGGACATCTTGATTTGCCATACTAAACAGGGTCTTATCTAGTGCTTTTTTTAATTTACGAGCATTAATAAAAAAATAATGACTTAACTCAGTTTCAGAAAATTCAGGGTAATTATCAGATGACAAACAATTTAATGAAAAACGACTGCGATTAGATAAAATTTTCACCTTATCGTTTTGTAATTCAAATTTAATTTCTGCCCCGCTAGGCAATAATCGACAAATATCTAAAAATTTTCTTGCTGGAACTGTAATGGTTCCAGGTGTTGCAGAATCAGTCGCTATTTTAGCAATAATCTGAATTTCAAGGTCAGTGCCTGTTAAGCAAATTGAATCTTCTTCTACAACTAATAAAACATTAGACAAAATAGGCATTGTTTGCCTTTTTTCAATAACACTCACAATTTGTTGTAAGGGCGTTAACAGATCTTCTCGATTAATAATAAATTTCATTTATTTTATATTTGGAAAATAAGCTTAATAAAAAGCCAAGAAAAAAGTTTTAAAATCATTAAAAATAATAAAGACCGTTATAAATACTCGATTGAATACTTATCTACAAAGGGTAGGTTAAGATAGACGTGTTATTTTTTGTGCGTATACACGCCCTATTTAAAAATCAGTAATGCATTAAATAGTTAAGAAACATCATCACTACAAGTCCATTTTATCAGCGAAAAAGCTATGAAACTTGCATGATTATATAGTCGTCGAAGCACATATGCTAGTATTTTGTCCCGTTAAACAAATTGCTAAAAAATAATCTATGTGAATATCAACGCTTAAAAAAAGCATTGTACGAGTAAGATATCGAATTATCTCTTTGTATAATTATATAAGATATTTCTTAAAAGATTATTACTATTAGTAAGTCAATTATCTGTGGATAACTAGCTGTATGCTCCTATACACATAGCTTAGGGGTTGTTTATAACTTGTGTTTATCTACACAGGTAACCTGTGGATAACATTTGTATAAAAATTTATACCCAACTTAATAACAGGTTATCCACAGACTTAGTAACAGCCTATCAGGGTCGAAAATCAGACATTACCATAATTTTCTCAATGTTTTATTTGGAGGATAGTTAAGATAAAAGCTATTTTCGACATGGTTTGAATGGATAAACAAGATATTATGATGGATAATGCGACTTATATTTATCCGTTAACTAAGTAGTGAATTAATGAAACAAAAAATAGAGGGTTTAATTAGCCAAGCTGTTGAATCACTTATAGCAGAAGGTGTGTTGAATTTAGAGACTACACCAGCGATTATGATCGAACGCACCCGTGATGCTCAACATGGTGATTTTGCATCAAATTTGGCCTTGGTGTTAGCAAAACCAGCAAAATTAAATCCTCGTCAATTAGCTGAAAAAATTATTGCAGCACTGCCGATTAATGACGCGATTACTAAGATAGAATTAGCGGGCCCTGGATTTATTAATTTCTTTGTTAATCCAAATACGCAATACGGTATTGTTAAGCAAATTCATGAGCTAGGACACTCTTTTGGTTTAAGTACTATGGGAGCGGGTAAAAAGGTTCAAGTTGAATTTGTATCGGCCAATCCTACAGGACCACTGCATGTAGGGCATGGTCGAGGAGCAGCTTATGGTTCTGCCGTGTCTGATTTGTTAGCAGCCGTAGGCTTTGAAGTACATCGTGAATACTATGTCAATGATGCTGGTCGACAAATGGACATATTGGCCACCAGTATTTGGCTAAGGTATTTAGAAGTTTGTGGAGAACTTGTTACTTTTCCTAGCAATGCCTATCGTGGTGATTACGCACGCACTATAGCGTCAGATATTTATAACAACGATAAAGATAATTATCGTAGACCGATAGAGCTAGTATTAGAACAAATTCCAGCAGATGAACCCCAAGGTGGCGATAAAGATGAACATATCGATGCCTTGATTGTTCGAATGAAAACGTTATTGGGCCCTGTATTATATCAAGAGTTTTTTCAGATTGGCCTAGATACTATCTTAGAAGATATCAAACTTGATTTGATTGAATTTGGTGTCGATTATCAGCAATGGTTTTCAGAGCGTCAGCTCATGGATGATAGTTCGGTAGTTAATGCCTTAGAGCGCTTGCGTGCTGGAGGATATCTTTATGAGCAAGAAGGAGCTACTTGGTTTGCTTCAAGTCAGTTAGGTGATGAAAAAGATCGCGTTGTGATTCGAGAAAATGGTCAGTATACCTATTTTGCCTCAGATATTGCTTATCACATGAATAAACTAGACAGGGGCTTTGATCAAATTATAGATATTTGGGGCGCTGATCATCATGGTTATGTACCCAGAGTCAAGGCGGCTATTAAAGCATTAGGTGCTGATGAATCTAAACTAAATGTCTTATTGGTTCAGTTTGCCGTACTTTATCGTGGTAAAGAACGTGTGCAAATGTCCACACGCTCGGGTGAATTTGTTACCTTAAGACAATTGCGTAGTGAAGTGGGTAAAGATGCCGCTAGGTTCTTTTATTTAATGCGTCGCTCAGAGCAACATATGGATTTTGATTTGAAATTAGCCACCTCAAAATCTAATGATAACCCCGTCTTTTACGTTCAGTATGCTCATGCTCGAGTCTGTAGTGTTTTACGTCAATTGGATGAAAAAGGCTGGGAAAGAAATCTATTGTTAGGACTAGATAATTTAGAAAAATTAACAGAAGAGCATGAAACCGCCCTATTAGGAGTCTTAGCACGCTATCCTGAAGTATTAGAACGATCAGCAATGCAATATGAACCCCATCAATTAGTTATTTATCTGCGTGACTTAGCGCATGACTTTCACACGTATTACAATGCCCATCAATTTCTTGTTGATGATGCAGTGCTCCGCAATACCCGATTAAGCTTAATTTGTGCGGTAAAGCAGGTATTAGCTAACGGATTAGGTTTATTAAGTATTAACGCCCCCGAATCTATGTGATGACTAGAGACTATAAACCAAGGCCTAATAAAAGAAAATTTACTGGGCAGCAAAGACCGTATCATGTTGAGCATGATGCGGTTGGCCTATGGCGATGGATGTTAATTACCTTAGTTGTTATTTCATTCGTGGTATTTTTGGTTTATTTATTCAGCAATCACAAGACAGCTATTCCAGCGGCAGATTTAAAAGTAACAACCAATAATGCCCCTACACAAAATGCAGTTCCCATAAAAGAAGAGAAAAAGCCTGAAGTAAAACAGAGCCCTCAACCACCTCAGTTTGATTTTTATACCATATTGCCTGAAAAAGAAGTGGTCATTCCGGAATACGAAATTAAAACTCGAACTCGGGAAGAACATGTAGGCAAAGCTAAAGAAGCTCATTATGAGTTACAAGTAGGTTCTTTTAAAATATTGAAAGAAGCTGAAACCTTAAAAACTAAATTAGCCAGTATGGGAATGGAGTCAACCATACAAAAGCAAAAAATTGGCCTGATAAGTTGGTATCGAGTAAAAATGGGACCTTATAGCCACATGCCCAGTATTAATACCATCAGAGGCAGATTAAGACAAAATGGTATTGACGTCATTATTACTGAGACAGGGGAATAGTATTCCTTGTTAAGGGATGTAGCTTCTTACCTTAACGCGGGACAGCTTGAGGTTAAGTCATTAGTGAACTTGTTGGATCATGAATGGCTTAACCGCTCACCCTTCGACAAGCTCAAGGCGAACCGTTAACCTAGCATCTGTCTCACCTTAAGTTGGTAGTCAACCTGCCTTAAGGCTTATAAACAATTAACGACACACTAGATGTGACGAAAGCCAGCCTTGCTGGAATGTTCAACGCGCCATTAGGTATAACACAATGAATCTTGAAATATTAGTGCAACAGGCATGGTCTTTACGAGTAAAACTTAGGCAATGCGTAGAAGCAGAATGTCTTGGAAAGGCGGCGCGATCTACTGTTGCAGTCAGAAAAGAAAAACTTAACCATGCCTCTGCTCGCGCTCATGCTAGGTATATTCGTCGTCAGGATAGATTAGTAGATCTATCGGATGACTAAAATAAAAGTAAGACAGCGGCGGTTTACCCTTAAAAAACCAAGTGCTACCTATTATGCTAAAAAGACTAAGTCTGCAACGGCAATACCCGTATTAACGTAAAGATGAGCCATGAATCGCAGGTACTTTAAAAAAAACCCCAATCAAGTTGATATATTCGATATTGCCAGACAACTTGATGATGTAAAAAAATTGGCAGATGCTCAAAAAGAATTACTTATGTTGGATAAATTAAGTGATTTTGAGTATAAAAATTTTAAAGAAAAACAGATGCCAGAAATTAAGAAGAAAATAAAATCAGCTTGGTATCAAGTATCCGTAGAATCAATATTTGATATGTAAGAGATTGCTCTAGGAAAACAACTGGAAAATATATTTTTAAAGCTTTCATCTTGTTCCTAATGCTTAAGGAATGAGCACGAAATAATCTAGTCAAGTAGCATCCCCCGCCCCCTTTGTAGAGGGGGGCGGGGGGGATTTTTAAAATCATAGTTGCCGAAGTGTGTCGTACTCGTTCCTTAAGTTAATTTTTTAGAGGCTGTGTGATTTGTTTTTTTTGCATAACTACTCCGATTTTTCTTAAATAAGTTAAGAGAAATAAGTTCAAGTCACGCTCAAGCATTATCATGACCACTTATACATTACATTACAGCAAAGAGGCGCTTTTTAAATTAGCAGAAAATGGCGATGATGATGCAATGTATGCTATCGGTTCTCGTTATTTAGATGGTATCGGAGGCTTACCTAAAAATAGTGTTAAAGCTCAGGAATGGTTTGAAAAATCAACGGATGCACGTAATCAACAGGCTTTAATAATATTAAAAACTGTGCCGGTTGTGGCCGTTGAAAAACAGCCCATTATTGAGGCCATAACGCCAGATCATGTAGAAACAACGGAATGGCCTTATCCTGATGTTACACCAGAAAGTAGCTATACTGCTGGAGACCTTACCGTAGCATTGCCTCTAGTATTACTGGTAGGCTTTATTATTTTTCGTTATAAGTTATTAAAAAATAGAGAAGAAAAGCTTAATCATAAAATTAGAGTAATTAATCAACAGATTAATACCCTGATTAATCAGCATATTAACGTCTTGTCCTTAAAATATAAACAAACGGTTGTTTATGATGATTACGGCAATGTTTTTTATGATAAATGGCTACTTGAAGTTGCTTATTTTATAAATAATGTGCTGGCTAAGCAGGCCGAAATTAAAGTCCTGTTAGAGGCCGAAGACCTTACAGAAGGCTATCCAAATCGATCAGATATTGAAAAACGTATCATGGATATTGTTCGGCTTTATGAGCAAAAAACAGCGGCTGTACTGCACCCTAAAAATAGAGATGTAGAGCTACTCTCCCCTATAGAGTTTGAACATTATTGTAGTGATATTTTAAAGACAAATGGTTGGCAAGCTAGAGTCACGCAAGCATCGGGTGATCAAGGGGTCGATATTATTGCCAAATACGATAATGTTAAGGTCGTTTTTCAATGTAAAAAATATACCAGCCCTATCGGTAATAAAGCGGTTCAAGAAATTATAGCCGGTAAACAATTTGTACAAGCCGATATCGCAGCCGTTGTGTCAAATTCACGCTACACCAGTTCGGCCAAACAATTGGCGAATGTGACCGGTGTCTATTTATTGCATTATTCAGAACTAAAACAATTTAATAAAACAATATACCAGCCTAAGGATTATTTGGCGTCTAAATGACGTATTTGAAATAGTTTAAGGATGTTTGGCGCACCATCCAAACTAACGGCTAAAGATCGCGATAATCCTTATAAAATTAAAACGATAACTGCAACAGTGCCCTTCTCGGTTAACTGATTAGCTACCGGCATCTCTATGGCCTATACTGGCTATGCAGTCATTCCTGAATAGCCAAGGATGGCATCAATAATTTAAAGGAAGTATGGCATGGCTGAAAAGCAAACTAAAAAGAAAGTCGTTAAAATTAAAAGCATAGAAGAAACGCTTTGGGAATCAGCCAATAAACTACGCGGTAGCGTAGAACCCGCCGAATACAAACACGTGGTACTCGGACTTATCTTTTTAAAATTTGCCAGCGATAAGTTTGAAGAACACCGCCAAATACTCATAGCTAAAGGCCAAGAAAAGTATATTGAAATGCCTGATTTTTATGGCATGGCTAATGTGTTTTATCTGGATGAAATCAGTCGTTGGAGCTATATCATTCAAAACGCCAAGCAAAATGACATTGCTTTAAAGATTGATACCGCCCTACATCATATAGAGAAAAACAACAAAGCTCTTAAAGGTGCGTTACCAGACAATTATTTTTCTCGTTTGGGTTTAGACATTACCAAACTCTCTTCACTGCTCGATACCATCAATGACATTGATACCCTTAAAGACAAAGCGCACGATATAGTCGGCAAAGTTTATGAATATTTTCTGTCTAAATTTGCCTTGGCAGAAGGTAAAGGCAAGGGGGAGTTTTATACCCCTAAAAGCATTGTTAATCTAATTGCTGAAATGATAGAGCCTTATAAAGGCATTATCTATGATCCCGCTTGTGGCTCTGGTGGTATGTTTGTGCAGTCTATTAAGTTTATTGAAAACCATCACGGCAACAAAAAAGAAATCTCCATTTACGGTCAAGAATACACCAACACCACTTATAAACTGGCGAAGATGAACTTGGCTATTCGGGGTATTAGTGCCAATTTGGGTGAGAAAGCCGCAGATACTTTTGCTGATGATCAACATAAAGACCTGAAAGCCGATTTTATAATGGCTAATCCGCCCTTTAATCAAAAGGACTGGCGAGCCGAACAAGAATTAAAAGACGACCCGCGTTGGCAGGGTTACGAGACCCCTCCTAAAAGTAATGCCAATTATGCCTGGATACTTAATATGGTCAGTAAACTAAGCGGTAACGGTGTGGCAGGTTTTATCTTGGCTAATGGTGCGTTGAGTGGTGGCGGTGAAGAATATAAAATCCGTAGGAAGTTGATAGAGAATAACTTGGTGGATGCGATTTTGGTGTTGCCGCAAGATATGTTTTATACCACCAATATTAGCGTCACACTTTGGATCTTAAACAAGAATAAAAAAGCCTATCGTAGGGGCGAATTGCATTCGCCCTTAGAACGCCACTACCGTGAACGAGAAAAAGAAATTTTATTTATGGATTTGCGTCAATTAGGCGAACCCTTTGAAAAGAAGTTTACTCAATTGTCAGATGCTGACATAAAAAAAGTAACAGCTACTTACCATCAATGGCAAAGCGAAACAATAAAAAACATACCAGAGTTTTGTTACTCGGCTAGTTTTGCTGAAGTCGCTAAAAAAGATTTCTCACTGGTACCCAGCAAATATATTGAGTTCATCAATCGAGATGAGAACATTGATTTCAATGAAAAAATGCAGACTCTGCAAGCTGAATTTTCTGGCTTATTAAAAGCCGAGGCAGCCTCTAAGGTTAATCTATTAGCGGTATTTAAAGAGTTGGGTTATGAGATCAAACTATAGAAAGATTGGTGAATATATTCAGCTGGTTGATGAACGGAATAAAGGTCTACAAGTACAACAACTTTTAGGCTTAAGCATCTCAAAAAAGTTTATTCCTTCTGTAGCTAATATTATCGGCACAGATATGGAGAACTATAAAATCATTCGTAAAAACCAGTTTGCTTGTAGCACCATGCAGGTAAGGCGTGATAAGAAAATGCCTGTTGCATTGTTACAGGAAGTAGATGAAGCTATTATTTCACAGGCTTATCCAGTATTTGAAGTAAAAGAGCCAAGTAAACTTTTGCCTGAATATTTAATGATGTGGTTTACTCGTTCTGAATTTGACAGAGAAGCCTGTTTTAATGCTGTTGGTGGTGTGCGTGGCAGTTTAGAGTGGGAAGATTTTTGCGATATGCAATTACCCATTCCCTCTATTACCAAACAACAAGAAATAGTTAAAGAATACAACGTAGTCCAAAACCGCATAACTTTAAACCAGCAACTGATAAAAAAACTAGAAGAAACCGCCCAAGCTATTTACAAGCAATGGTTTGTTGATTTTGAATTCCCAGATGAAAACGGCAAACCCTATAAAAGCAGTGGCGGTGAGATGGTTTTTAATGAGGAATTGGAAAAGGAAATTCCTTTAGGGTGGAATATTTTAAGTATTAAAGATTTTTCTCAAAGAATTAGGTCAGGGGGAACTCCTAGTCGTAACGAGATTAGTTATTGGAACAGTAATGATATTCCTTGGTTAAAAACAGGTGAAATAGCAAACAAAGTACTAGTAGATTCAGAAGAATACATTTCAATACTTGGTATGCAAAATAGTTCTGCGAAAACTCTGCCTATTAATACGGTATTGGTTGCAATGTATGGCGAAGGTAAAACAAAAGGGCAAAGTGGATATTTAAGATTTGAAGCAACAGTTAATCAAGCTTGCTGTGCTGTAATTTGTGATGATGAAACATTATCAAGTCTTTTGTATTATTTTTTTAGAGTAAATCAAGAAAAAATAGCTAGTTTAGCTAATGGTGGGGCACAACCAAACTTGAGTAAAGAACTAATTGAAAATATACGAGTAGTTAAACCAAATATCGCGGCTTTGAAAAAACACCCATTTGTTCAATTTATTAATTACAGTGAAAATATTGAAAGAAAAAATATCAAGTTGAATGAATTAAAGAGTGTTCTACTTTCCAAACTCGCTACCTTAGAAAACTAAGGCTATGCCAAATAGTGAAATGCTCATATACCAGAACCCCGATGGCAAAATCAAAATTGATGTGCGCCTAGAGGAAGAAACGGTTTGGTTAACACAGGCGCAATTGTGTGAACTCTTTCAAAAATCAAAAGCCACCATCAGTGAGCATATTAAAAATGTGTTTGAAGAAGGTGAGTTAGAAGAAAACTCAGTTGTTCGGAAATTCCGAACAACTGCCATTGATGGCAAAAACTATGATACGAATTACTATAACCTCGATGTCATCATCTCAGTAGGCTATCGGGTAAAATCTCCTCAAGGTACACAGTTTAGAATCTGGGCGACCCAACGGCTTAAAGAATACATCATTAAAGGTTTTGCTTTAAATGACGAGCGCTTTAAATCGGGTACGTCGATGAACTACTTTAATGAACTCCAAGAGCGTATTCGTGACATTCGTTTATCCGAGCGCTTCTTCTATCAAAAAATCAAAGACATCTATACCACCAGTATTGATTACAATCCCAAGGATGAAAAAACCGTCGCTTTTTTTAAAGTAGTGCAAAACAAATTACTGTGGGCGATTAGTCAACAAACCGCCGCTGAATTGGTTTATCGCCGAGTCGATGCCAGTTTGCCTTTGTTGGGTATGCAAGCGTTTGATAAGAGCAATACCGTCTCGATTAAAAAATCTGATGTCAGTGTTGCTAAGAATTATCTAAATGAAGATGAGCTAAAACTACTGGGTTTATTGGTAGAGCAATATTTAGCTTTTGCAGAAACCATGGCACTCCAGCAAACCCCCATGTATATGAACGATTGGAGTAAGCGTTTAGATGCTATTTTGCAACTCAACGGTAGAGACTTATTAAATCATGCCGGTAAAATCAGTCATGCGCTGGCGCTGGAGAAATCTGAAGCCGAATTAGAGCAATATCGAATCAGTCAAAAAGCCCTTGAAAAAGCCCAATCTCTAAATGAACTCGAAGCAGATATTAAAAAGTTAGTTAAGAGCTAGTACAGTTAATAAATACGGACTTCTAGGTTTTTGCCTAAAGAAAGTGCGTACTTTTTAAGTGTAGATAACTTTATATCTTCAGCGTGGTTTTCTATGCGAGAAATGGCTGATTTTTTAGTATGTAAGCGGGTGGCTAATTCTTCTTGTGTAACGCCTTCAGCTTCTCGTACTTCTTTTAACATAACGCCGATTTTAAATAGCTGATAATCTTCATCAAAGGTATTAGAGAAGTCTTCATCTCGTGATTTTCGGCTTAGAATATATTTTTGTAGGTCGCTCATTTATTCTTCCTCATTAGATAATCTTTTTTTCTTTGTTCTGAGAGTAAAATTTCTGCTTTAGGTGTTTTCTGAGTTTTCTTTTGAAAGCCATTAGTTAAAACTACAAAGTTAACGGCATCAAAAAATCCAAGTAGCCTGAAAATATTATTACCTTGTTGAATTCTTATTTCCCATAAATCATCTGTATTGGTCAGTTTTTTAAAATAAGTCGCAGGAACGAGTTCTAATTCTTCAACAAGTTGCAAAACCCAAGTTACTTTTTGAGCTTGTTTGCTGTTTAAACCGTCTAGAAATTGTTCGATGGGGCATTCATTCGTATATGTTCGATAAAATATAATTTCTCTCATAATGAGTCATGTTAACTTATAGGTGAACATTAGGGCAAGCGCAAACAACGGATCATTAGATTATTAACGTTATGGGATATACTTAAAATATTAAGCCGATATTAAAAAGCCAAGGTAGCCTAACGATGAAATTTACGGAAGAAAAACTAGAGCAGGCTTTTATTGAGCTATTGGGAAATGAAAATTACCCACATCATACCGGTAATAATCTTTCAAGAGCCTTGGAAGAAGTCCTAATCGAAGACGATTTACGCCAATATTTACTCAGTAAATATGCCTGCAAGCTACTCACGGTCACTGAAGCTAATTCTATTATTCTGCAACTTAAAACCCTACCCGCTAGCGATTTATATGAGAGCAATAAAACCATTATGCGTTGGTTGAGTGATGGTTTTATTTTAAAACGTGAAGACCGCAAGCAAAAAGATATTCATATAGAGCTGATAGATTGCACAGGGCTAGAAACTCAACTGGCTAATGTTGATTTTGATATGGTTGTTGCTGAACCTAGTTTGAAATATTTGCCTGACCACAATATATATAAATTTGTAAATCAGTTGGAAATTGTTGGGACCGAAAAGCGCATTCCTGATGGCATTATTTATATTAATGGTTTGCCTTTAGTGGTGTTTGAATTTAAAAGCGCGATCCGAGAAGAAGCTACCGTTTTTGATGCCTTTAATCAATTAACCGTGCGTTACCGTCGTGATATTCCTGAGCTGTTTAAATACAATGCCTTTTGTGTGCTGAGTGATGGAGTTAATAATAAAGCCGGTTCCTTTTTTGCACCTTACGAGTTTTATTATGCCTGGCGGCGTGTGGCCGGTTTAGCAAAAGATGTAGAGGGTATCGATAGCCTATTTACTTTGGTACAAGGCATGCTGAATCAAAACCGTTTACGAGATATTATTAGTAACTTTATTTACTTACCCGATACTTCAAAGAAGCACGAAAAAATAGTCTGTCGTTATCCGCAATACTATGCGGCAAAGTGCTTGTTTGAGCATATCAAAATAGCTCAAAAGCCAGAGGGTGACGGTAAGGGCGGCACTTATTTTGGCGCTACCGGTTGTGGTAAAAGTTTTACCATGCTTTATTTGGCCAGATTGCTGATGAAAAGCGAGCATTTTGCCAGCCCCACTATCATCATGATTACTGATCGTACCGATTTAGACGACCAGTTAGCGGGGCAATTTACCAATGCTAAAAAGTTTATCGGTGACAATACCGTTGTTAGTGTAGAAAGTCGGGCTAATTTGCGTGACTGGGTTCAAGGCCGACAAAGTGGCGGCGTGTTCTTAACCACTATTCATAAGTTTACCGAAGATACGCAATTACTCAGCGATAGAAGCAATATTATTTGTATTTCTGACGAGGCGCATCGCAGCCAAATCAATCTTGATCAAAAGATAAAAGTCACCGAAAAAGGCGTGACTAAAACTTTTGGCTTTGCTAAATATTTACATGATTCTTTACCTAATGCCACTTATGTGGGTTTTACCGGCACACCTATTGATGCGACGCTGGATGTATTCGGAAAGGTGGTTGATGCTTATACCATGACCGAATCGGTAAGAGATGAGATTACCGTTAGAATAGTCTATGAAGGCAGGGCTGCTAAAGTCGCTTTAAAAAATGGCGAATTAGAGAAGATTGAGCAGTATTATGAGGCAGCGGCAGGCGCTGGTGCTAACGAATACCAAATAGAAAAAAGCAAAGAACAGTCCGCTAATATGAATGCCATTTTAGGCGACCCTAAACGCTTACAAACGGTAGCGGTTGATTTTGTAAAGCATTATGAAAACAGGGTGTCAGAAGGAGCGACTGTAAAAGGTAAAGCCTTGTTTGTCTGTAGTAATCGAGACATTGCCTATAGGTTTTACAACAATGTCATTACACTGCGTCCAGAGTGGAATGAAGTGAAAATCGCGGCTGACGTTTCAGAACTCAGCGAGGAAGAGCAAAAGAAAATCAAGCCGATGGAAACCATCAAAATGATTATGACCCGAGGCAAAGATGACCCTAAAGCGCTTTACGATCTATTGGGAACATCCGATTATCGTAAGACTTTGGATAGTGATTTTAAGAATGAAAAGTCTAACTTTAAAATCGCTATTGTGGTGGATATGTGGCTGACAGGGTTTGATGTGCCGTTCTTAGATAGTATCTATATTGATAAACCCATAAAACAGCATAATTTGATTCAAACCATATCACGCGTCAACCGTAAGTTTGAGGGTAAGAATAAAGGTTTGGTGGTGGATTATGTGGGTATCAAAAAACAAATGAATTTAGCCTTAGCGAAGTACAGCAAAGGCGATGAAGATAATTTTGAAGACATTGCCAAATCCTTAGTGATTGTTAGAGATTATTTAGACTTGTTGGCTAAGTTGTTTCATAGCTTTGATAGTGCTGAATATTTTAACGGCACAACCCTTGCCCAATTGCATACTTTAAATAAAGCCGCTGAATTTGCGCAACAAACCAAAGACATCGAAACGCGTTTTATGGGCTTAGTTAAGCGCCTTAAAGCCGCTTATGATATTTGTGCAGGTAGTGAAAAACTAACGCAAGCAGAAAGAGATTACACACATTTTTATTTGGCCGTGCGTGCTATTGTTTTTAAGCTCACTAAGGGTAATGCACCTGATACCGCACAAATGAATGCTAAAGTACGGGAAATGATTAAAGACGCTTTGCAAAGTGATGGTGTTGAAGAAATATTTAAGCTGGGTGATGAAAGCGAAACCGAGCACGATCTGTTTGATGCCGATTATCTGGCTAAGATTGATAAAATCAAATTGCCCAATACTAAAATTAAATTGCTACAGCAGTTATTAGCAAAAGTGATAGCCGAGATAAAGAAAGTCAATAAAACCAAAGGTGTTGAATTTTCTAAAAAAATGCAGGCCTTAGTGGATATCTACAATCAACGTGATGAAGCGGATATTTTACGTAGCGAAGTTTATGAGGAAATGGCTGAACACCTGACTAATTTAATCTGGGAAGTGCATAAAGAGTTTGCAGCCGGTGATGAGCTCGGCATTGATTTTGAAGAAAAAGCCTTTTATGACATTTTGAAACTGCTGTGTGGAAAATATGACTTTAATTATCCTAGTGATAAATTAATTGTATTGGCAAAAGCGGTTAAAGAATTAGTCGAAGGCCAAGCTAAATTCCCAGACTGGAATAAACGTGATGACATTAAATCGGCTTTAAAAGTAGGTCTAATTCTGTTGCTGGATGAATATGGTTATCCGCCAGTAGAAATAGATGAGGTGTATGTGGAGATATTTGAGCAAGCTGAGAACTTTAAAAAATATAGCAGGTAGGATGGGCAAAGGCAAAGCCGTGCCCATCACGCGTTATTGTGTTGATGGGCACGCTAACGCTTTGCCCATCCTACTGCTACGGGCTAAGGAATGAGCACGAATGAAAATGGGGGGGGGTGGGGGTAAAATCATAGTTGCCGAAGTGTGTATATTAAGCATAAAAAGTAGAGAGCCAATTGACCTAACCCACCTAGCTCAAACCGATTGCTTTTGGTATTTTGCCAAATGCTTTTGATATTTTAGTTTTTTATTGTCGAACAGGGCTTTTTTCTTTACTAAAAGATTTTTTTTAATAACGTATTTTGTTTTTTAGTTATTAAAGTCCCGCTGTTAGTTAAGAAATACGGCCATTTTTTGCTGTCAATCGTGACCTATTCTTTTTCGAATAATTTAATTTCAAGTTAAATAAGTGCTTTTTAGTTAAGCAAAAACACTTTTTGTTTAAGCAACTTTGCTTTTTAGTTATTGAATACTGGCTGTTAGTTAAGCAATTTTGCCTTTATCAATTGAAGAAAGCTGCTTGACCATTGTCGATCTTCGCCGATTCAACATTGAATTTTGTAAATTCGATGTTGAAATGTAGTTTTATCAAAAGCATCTGCTAATTTTTCAAAAATAAATAGCAAAATCCTTTAACGAAAAACCTGTGTTTTAAAAGCAAAAACAACTTTTCCTTAAAGAGAAATAAAAGTTAGTAAAATAACGCCGGAAGTGGCTCTTTTAAAACTATTTTAGTTAAAAGCATTTAGGGTTGTTTAGAAACTTATTTTAGTTATCTGCCGAGTATTTTAGTAAATATCATCAATAATCGCCTTGATTCCTTAACTAACTGACTATTTTCAAGAGTTTCTATCTAAAATGCATAAGCAATACAAACAGTTAGTTTTTAAAAAGTCATTTATAAAAAACTAATGTACAAGGTTAAGGTAATAAAGCTATCTATTTGTTATTGCTTGTCTATAATGCGCACTTTAGATGCTAATAATTAAGAGGTAATTCAATGAAAAGAACAAAAGTTGTGCTCGACTTCGTGACCTATCCTGTTGTTGAGAAAGTAGTCTTTTATAGAAATATAGCCATTCAACTGGCTGATACCAGTCTCTTTGCCAATCTGCCTAGCGCTCTTTCCACCATTAAAGCGGTCATTGATGATTTTGAAAGCGCCCTATTAGCCGCAAAAGACGGCGCCCATAGTGCCATTGCGATTAGGAATGATAAAGAAGTCGTAGCCGATGAATTGTTTAGAAATTTAGCCGCCTACGTTAATACCGTCGCCAGTGGTAATGAAACGCTTATCATCCAAAGTGGTTTTCATGCCTCAAAACAACCGACGCCGTATCAAAAACCAGAAATAGCGGCTTATGATGGCCCGCATAGTGGTAGTGTGCTCTTAAAAATTAAAGCGATTGAAAACGCTGTTGCCTATATTTGGCAATATGTTCAAGAGGCGACTCCTAATGCCGCATCGGTATGGATTACTGTCAATACCAGTACCGTAGCGCACTTTCAAATAGATCATTTAATCCCTGGCGAAACCTATTCCTTTCGCTATGCCAGCATTTCCGCTGATGGCACGTCAGACTTTTGTACGCCGGTCAGTAAAATTGTAATTTGATAATTGAGCCGTTGCCAGATAACTATTCATCTGCCCCTTTAAAAAAGGGGTAGAGCAAAGCCAAGTGGGCTAGAGGGGATTTATCTAATAAATCTCCCCTAGTCCATTTTTTTCAAAAAGAGGGACTCAATAAACACTCATTGACACCCCCGCCCGCCTAAATTTTATAGCTCAGTCGTCCAGGTCGTGACGACGACTTCCACCATAAGCCTTAACTGGCTCTCAAAAAGCAGCATTTTTGTGTTTTTAAAATGACTGACTGATTATCGTTAAAAAATACAAAAAGTACCTCAAACAACAGCCGTTTTGTTAAAAGAACTTAATTTTCGCTCTTAATAAATAGCTCGCTACAACAAATGTAATATGTTGTTAACATTGATAAAGTTGATTTTCGATTAAATAGCCTTATAGTTATGCAACAAAAACATTAAATAGAGGTAGTTTATGCAGTATTTTCGTCTTTCATTCCTGATTACCCTGATAGGCTTAGTTGCAGCCTATTTTTGGAGCGGCATCATGGGCGCATGCATCGCCCTTATCTTAGCGGTATTAGAAGTCAGTTTATCTTTTGATAATGCGGTGGTTAACGCAAGTATCTTAAAGCGCATGGATGATAAGTGGCAGCGATACTTTTTAACCTGGGGCATATTAATTGCTGTGTTTGGTATGCGTTTGTTGTTCCCGATTTTAATTGTATCCGTTGCCACGGGAATTGATTTCTTAGGTGTGACAGCGATGGCTCTACATGATCCTGCAATCTATGCTGAGCACTTAAATGCCTCACATGTGCAAATTGCCGCATTCGGTGGCATGTTTTTATTGATGGTATTTTTCTCGTTTATTTTTAACTCAGATAAAGAGTTGCATTGGTTAGGCTACTTAGAAAGAAAGCTCTCAGACTTTGGTAAGTTAGAATCTATCGAAATTATTTTGGCCTTAGGTGTGTTATTACTAGGCCAGCATTGGCTGCCCGAAGCCATACGATTTAATGCCATACTTTCTGGCATATCTGGGGTGATTTTATTTGTAATCGTCGATAGTTTAGCGGCTTTATTTGAAAATGAAGAAGAGGGCGAAGAAGTCACCACGGCTATAAAAAAAGGCAGTGTTATGAGTTTTTTGTATCTTGAAGTGTTAGATGCTTCGTTCTCATTTGATGGGGTTATTGGTGCTTTTGCGATCACTCAAGATGTGGTTATTATTATGATAGGTTTAGCCATAGGCGCTATGTTTGTAAGAAGCCTGACTGTTTATTTAGTGCGTAAAGGTACTTTAGATGAGTATGTGTTTTTAGAACACGGGGCTCATTATGCAATCGGTACCTTGGCGGCCATTATGTTACTGAGCATGATGTATCATATTTCTGAAGTGGTCACAGGTTCGGTGGGGGCTGTTTTAATTGCTTTATCGATTATTTCATCAATACGCTATGCGAAGAAATTGAAAAAAACTAACTTGTAATAAATGGCTAGCAACTTAAAGTAAGACAGTTTCAGCCCAGACGAAAGATTCAGGGCAAAAGATAAAGACTAGGCTTAACCCTTCGCCCTTGGCCTTTTGTCTGCTTTTAGGAGAACCCAGTCTAAAAGTGAACAATTAAGCTAAACTGTCCCACTTTAAATTGGTAGTCGTGATATTTAACACTCAATAATCGTAATTAGGCATGAAAAATTATTTAGTATTGCTCGATAAAATTCTTAAGGAAGGCGTCGAAAAAGGCGATAGAACTGGCAGTGGTACGCGGTCTTTGTTTGGTCATCAACTGCGTTTTGATTTAACACAGGGCTTTCCTTTGGTGACAACCAAAAAAATTCATTTAAAATCTATTATTTATGAATTATTGTGGTTTTTAAAAGGTGAAACCAATATCGCCTATTTACATGAACATCGCGTTAATATTTGGGATGCGTGGGCTGATGAACGTGGTGATTTGGGTCCTGTCTATGGCCATCAGTGGCGTTCTTGGCCGGCTCCCGATGGACAGCCTATTGATCAGCTTAAACAGCTTATCGAGCAATTAAAAAAAACACCGAATAGTCGACGCCTTATTGTATCGGCGTGGAATGTCGCTGATTTACCTGATGAAAGTCTAAGTCCACAACAGAATGTCGCCTGTGGAAAAATGGCCTTGGCCCCTTGCCATGCTTTTTTTCAATTCTATGTGGCTAATGGCAAGTTATCATGTCAGCTTTATCAGCGCAGTTGTGATACGTTTCTAGGACTGCCGTTTAATATTGCAAGTTATGCGTTATTGACGCATATGGTTGCTCAGCAGTGTGATTTAGCGGTAGGGGATTTTATTTGGACAGGGGGGGATGTGCATTTATATCTCAATCATTTAGAGCAAGCTAACATACAATTAACGCGCCAGCCTTATGCTTTACCCACATTAAGCCTTAAAAATAAACCAGCTTCTCTATTTGAATATAGTTATGATGATTTTGAAATCGAGCACTATCAGGCCCATGAGCATATTAAAGCGCAGATTTCTGTGTAAAAAATTAAGTTAAAAGGAGCAACAACCCATGAAAGCACGACACAAAGCACATCCCTGGCATGGTATTAGTCCGGGCGAAAATGCCCCCATTATTGTTACCGCATTTATTGAAATTGTTCCCTCAGATACGGTGAAATATGAAATTGATAAAGAGTCGGGCTATCTTAAAATAGACCGGCCGCAAAAGTTTTCTAATATGATACCTACGCTTTATGGTTTTATACCGCGCACCTATTGTGCAGAAAAAATTGCTGATTATGCGGCTTTAAAATCAGGCAAAGAGGTAGACAAGGGTGATGGCGATCCATTAGATATTTGTGTTTTAAGTGAGCGTAGCGTAACGCATGGTGATATTTTGTTACAGGCGATTCCTATCGGCGGTTTTCGTTTATTAGATAATGGCGAAGCGGATGATAAGATTATTGCTGTGATGAAAGGGGATGAGTTTTATAGGCAATGGAATGATGTGTCAGATTGTCCAGAATCTTATATTAATCGGCTTAAACATTACTTTTTAACCTATAAACATTTACCGAGTGAAGAAAATATTTGTGAAATAACGAATGTGTATGGCCGAGAAGAAGCACACGAGGTTATTAGACATGCAATGGATGACTACAATCATCATTTTAAAAATTAATGGAGTTACATAATATGAATTATTGGTTAATGAAATCTGAACCAGACAGTTTTAGCATTGACGCACTTTACAACAGACCTAATCAAACTGAACATTGGGATGGGGTGCGAAATTATCAAGCAAGAAATATGATGCGCGATGAAATGAAATTAGGTGATCTGATCTTTTTTTATCATTCTAATTGTGATGTACCAGGTATCGTCGGCATCATGGAAATAGTAAAAGAAAGCTATCCTGATTTCACTGCCTTTGATCCTGAAGATGCGAACTTCGATCCTAAAAGCGATCCTGAAGATCCACGTTGGATCATGGTGGATGTCCGCCATGTAAAAACGTTAATACGTGTTATTTCATTAAAAGAGTTAAGAACTTACCCTGAAATAGAAGAGTTAGCCTTAGTTCGTCGTGGCAATCGTTTATCGATTATGCCAGTGACCGCAGCGCAATGGGATTTTATTTTGAGCGTGGAATAGAGGATTTAGATTCTATCTAAATCGAAGTGGGTAAAAATTACCCACCCTCGATGAGCATGGATATCTACAGATGTTTTATTTATCAGGAACGATAACATTGTGGTGATGACCAGCCCGTAGGGGCGTATTGCATACGCCCTTATAAAAGACACCCTTGCAATTGCATATCTATTGATGAGCCAAAATTGTGGCAACCATAACTATTATTAGACATAAGAGACAGGTCGCGACCTGTCCTCCTACAGTGATTCAAGGCTATAAGTACCTATGATTAATTAATTTAACTAAGTTTTGGATAGTTAGAGTATGATTACTCTATTTTTTTTAATTGAAAATGCTTTATATAAAACAACTTAGCTTAGAAGAAATTACAGACGTAGAAGAGATGCATAAAAATCATCCAAGTCATTTAAGTAGAAATAGAGCACATAGTATTTTATTAAGCTATCGTGGTTATT
>Ga0214230_100178_pt1 | contig 22496 bp, 19 predicted proteins | sample TroBogypolimnion_6_FD_153068 | JGI IMG/M metagenome (GOLD analysis project Ga0214230, IMG submission 153068) | Freshwater microbial communities from Trout Bog Lake, WI - 22MAY2008 hypolimnion | ecosystem: Environmental > Aquatic > Freshwater > Lake > Hypolimnion/Profundal zone | place: Trout Bog...
CGGCGAATTGTTGCTGTCATCGAATCCCATCCAAAGCGATATCCTCGAAACTGATACCGCCGTTTGGCTGCGAACTAAATAAACGATGAGCGAGCAGAATCTTTATGAGGCACTCGGCGGTCACCAGACCTTCGAGAATTTGGCTTCGCACTTCTATGCTCTCGTCACGGTTGACCCAATTTTGCGCCCGATGTATCCCGAGAGCGATCTAGGAGAAGCAGCGGAACGATTGATGCTTTTTCTCGAGCAGTATTGGGGTGGTCCAACCACCTATCAAGAGACCCGAGGACATCCCCGTTTGCGGATGCGCCATGCTGGATTTCATATTGGGATTAAGGAACATGATGCATGGCTGCGTTGTATGAAATCCGCGGTCGATGAGATCGAGACGACCCCAGAACTTAAAGCCCAATTCTGGAGTTATATGGAATATGCCGCGGCCTCGATGGTGAATCAGCCCGAATAACCGGTTTTCACAGTCAATCGTTACGCAAAGTTCACGCGGGACGCGGAAAATAGATGGCAAATATCCAGCATATTTGCAGGATGTAGGGCAAGATTTCGCCTAACGGCGCGAGCCACGCGCTGCTTTCTAGGGAGCAAGTTCAGTGCCACAAACTTTGGTTCTGAACGCCACCTATGAGCCACTAGGTGTCGTTACAGAGAGACGGGCTTTAATTCTCGTCTTAAATCAGCGTGCTATCGCCGTGGAAAATTCTGAAACAATCTTGCATTACTCCGGTGGCGAAGTTGTCCTCCCTGCGGTAATCAGATTACATAAATTTGTACGAATCCCTTACCGCCACGCAGTTCCACTTTCACGTCGTGCGATATTTGCCCGCGATGGCGGCAAGTGCGTTTACTGCACTGCTCCTGCAACATCGATCGATCATGTGATGCCGCGCAGTCGCGGTGGGGCACATGCTTGGGAGAATGTGGTTTCGGCCTGCCATAAGTGCAATCACCAGAAGGCTGACCGTACTTTGAAGGAAATTGGTTGGCGTCTACGTCATATCCCGCGTGAACCCGTGGGTGCTGCCTGGCGCATTCTGGGAACCGGCCATCCCGATGTGCGATGGCTCTCCTATTTGCAACCTTACGGGGTAGAGCAGATGCAAGCTTCCGCCGCATCCGCGTAACTTTTACCTTGCGGCGTCTAATACACTTCCGCCCATGATCGTCCACTTCTTAAATCATCTTGCCATGTCCACCCAAGAGCCGGGATCAAATCCAGGTTCGGGACTTAAGTGGTACCAGACCTTCTTGCTCTACTTCGTGGCGCCTGTTGGGCTCTTCCTTGGAATTACGGCGATAGTTCTTCTTTCGTCGCGTCCAAAGAAGAACTAACAAATATTTCTTAAGGTTTCATTTTGCGCTGTAGATATCTTTCCCTTGAATCTTGAGCGATCGAGCAAGTGAATCGCGCCCCTCTGAAACCAAACGTCGCAAAACATCCGGAGCGCCCTTTCCTGGTCCATTCATCCAAACGTCAGATTTATCCAAAGTTTCCTGAGAGATCACGTAACGCGGATAGAGAAGTTTGACGCTCTTGCTAGCCACTTCGAACGAGGTGTTGTTCCACATGTGGAGCAATGAGTCAAAGTACGGATCTACATACGCTGACATGAGATCGATTTGGCGAACGCTCATGAACCCGCTGCTCAAAGCAGAACGCATGGAAGTTGAGAGTTCGTTGCCAAGAAGTTGCTTCCATGTTTCGGCTTTGATGACTGGATCTGGGAGCGCAGCAATTGCTTCAGCATGACTTAACTCACCGGTGATTGTCTGATCCTGGGCGAGTATCGAATCAATTTCATCGCGTGTAATTACACCGCGATTTGCAAGGGTGACTGCAAAGAACCACCGCAGATCGCGGTCAACGACGAGGCCAGGTAATCCTCCATCAAGCATGCTTCGAACAAACTCGATCTGCGTTGGAGTAATAGAGAGGGTTGCGTAAATCCGAGCTAGTTGCAGTTGACTATCGCTACCCGACACAGCGTGTCGAAGCACAACTTCAACCTGGCTAGACATTTCTGCTCGAAGGTCGTTTCGGCGAGCGGGGTCGGAATGAATTTCCACGTTACTGATCAAGTCAGCGCCGAGACCGGCAATCAAGTTGATGAGAATTTCGCTCTTGAGACCTTGCAGAACGAGTTGCGTAAAATCATGTGTCGAGATTTCTGCATCGCGCCACATATCCCAGACAGCGATCCAGGCCAAGGTTCTAGCGATGGGGTCGACTATGTCTCCTAAATGACTCTTCAGGGTATCAATGGAACGTTCATCAAAGCGGATCTTGGTATAGGCCAGATCGCCATCATTAATCAAAAAGAGATCGGCTACCTTTTCATTGACAAATTCAGGCAGTTCGGAGATTTCACCTGATGCATCAATTTCGGTGCGCTTGCGAATAACTAATTGGCCGTCTACAAGGTCATACAAAGCTACAGCTATGCGGTGCGGACGAACTTCTTGTGATCCGGCAGGAACGGTTGGGGCGACTTGCTTAAGAGCCACCTTTGTATAAACACCGTTCGACTCTTCGAGCAGTGGATACATCGTGTTGATTCCAGCAGTTTTAAGCCACGTTCCACTCCACGCATCTAGATCGCGACCACTGGTTGACTTGAGTTCGGTGAGCAGATCGGAAAGCTTGGTGTTCTGCCAAGCAAATTTTTCGAAGTACTGGCGCAACCCCTTAATGAAGTTATCTCGACCTACGTAAGCGCTCAACTGGTGCAGTACCGCTGAGCCTTTGGCGTAAGAGATTCCGTCGAAGTTGGCGTCGACGGCATGGATATCAACCATATCTACTGCGATTGGATGGGTACTCACCAATTGATCTTGGTCAAATGCCCAACTCTTGTCATCGATAATGAAACTGGTCCAACCATCTTTGAATCGCGTACCTTCAACGAGCGCGAGGAACGAGGTCCATTCAGCAAAGGACTCATTGAGCCAGAGATCGTCCCACCAGAACATCGTGACCATATTTCCAAACCACATATGAGCCATTTCGTGCAGGATCACGTGCGCGCGCTGTTCGCGTCGGCGTTCGGTCACTCTGCTACGGAATACCAAGAGGTCTTCACGGAATGTCACAACGCCTGCATTTTCCATCGCTCCCCAGTTGAAGTCGACTACTGCAACTTGGTCATACTTTTCAAAGGGATATGCCAATCCAAAGATCTTCTCAAAGTAGGCAAAGCCCTCCTTTGTCAGCTGAAATATTTCTGCGGGGTCCACACTTTCGGCGAGCGATTTGCGGCAGTAGATGCCAAGAGGGACGACCTTCTGACCTACATATTCATCATGAACATGGGAGTAAGGACCGGCGACCACGGCGGTGATGTATGTAGAGATGCGAGGTGTAGTTGTGAATTGCCAGAATTTAGCATCGCCATCGAGCCGGGTATCTTTTACCGGGTTGTTGGATATGACTTCCCAATTTTGTGGAGCCAGGACTGATAGCGTGAAAGTGGCCTTGAGATCTGGTTGATCAAAGCACGGGTACATATTGCGAATGTGGGCAGTCTCGCCCTGAGAATATAGATAGGTCTCATTATCTGCCGGATCTATAGATTTTTGCAGTCCTTCACCGGTTTTGGAGTAAAGCGATTCAACTTCTAGGACCAAGATATTTTCAGATTGGAGATTGGCGAGGTAGATGGTTTGACCATCAAAACCGTTTGTGATCACTGGTGATCCATTGAGGGTTGCGGATATTACGCGTACCGCCATTGTGTCGATAAAAGTGGAATACCCGATTTCGTTGCAATTGAATGTAACGGTGCTGCGGGCAAAGAAGGTTTCGCCGGTTCCCGTAACGTCCAGAAATACTTCGTAGCTATCTATGGAAAGGTGGCTCGAACGCTCGAGGGCTTCGGATCGTGAAATATTGATACCAGGCATGTTCTTCTCTCAGACTCAGTGTGGTTAGGCTTGCAGTTCTAATTGTGATTTTGTCTCTAAGGAAGGAGGTTACAAGATGATTGAGCGTCCCGATAATCGAAGCTACAGGTTACGTGGGGACCGCCAGACTCTTGCCCAAGAGAATGCTTATAAGCGATCTTGGAGCGCCTTCGGAGTTGAGCTCTCGGGCACGATTAAGCCAGCCGAGTTGTTCCCAGGCACCTCGGTGCAGATCATGGAAATCGGCACAGGCATGGGTGAGGGGACTGCACTAATAGCAGCAGCTTTTCCTGAAATTGGGTACATCGGAGTTGAAGTGCACAAGCCCGGGGTGGGAGCACTCCTTGGTTATATAGAACGGATGAATTTAAAGAATTTATTGTTGATCAAAGAAGATGTTCATATGGTGCTACATAACCATTTTGAGAATCAAGCCTTCGATGCTTTCCATCTTTACTTTCCCGATCCATGGCCAAAAAGGCATCACCACAAACGTCGCATAGTTCAGCCCGACTTCTTGCAGCTTATTCACGACAAGCTTAAACCAGGTGGCTATATTCATATTGCGACCGATTGGGTTCCATATGTGCAATGGATCGAAACCATTTTTGCGGCAAGTTCGCTCTTTACGGGCGGAAAGATTGATCGCCCAGAGTGGCGACCATTAACCAAGTTTGAAGGTCAAGGCATCGGCAAAGGTCATGTCGTAACGGATCTGAAATACTTTAAAAAAGATTAAATGGCGCCATCTTCTTCAAATTTTGAAATTAACGCGATTCGACGCACGTGACGCGGATCGTTGGTAAATGGAGTCGCTAGAAATAAATCGACGAGGGCTAGCGCGACCTCTTCGGTGTGCATGCGGCCACCAATTGCAATCACATTGGCATCGTTATGTTCTCGAGCAGCGATCGCAGTTGCTTCATTCCATACCAACGCAGCGCGAATACCTTTAACCTTATTGGCTGCCATCTGTTCACCGTTACCGGAGCCACCTAAAACAATTCCAATTGAACCCGGTTCTGCGGCTGTAGCAATAGCCGCTGGAATACAGAAGACCGGGTAATCATCGAGTGCATCAAAGGTGTGCGGACCGTGGTCAACGACATCGTGGCCCTGGGCCAAGAGATGCGAAACGATCCGGTTTTTGAAATCTAAGCCTGCATGGTCGCTGCCGATGTGAATTCGCATGGAGGTATCTTCTCAAAAAAAAAGTGGACCCCCGCCTTAACTGGCAGGGGTCCACGAGATATTTATCCCTATTTGTGCTTGGCGGGTGCTGCAAAAAGAGCGCCGAAACCGGCAGGAAGCCCGAATCCGTGCTTGCTCTTAGGTGGAACCGCATTCACTGCGGTAGTTACCACCGCGGTAAGCCCCGCAATCAAAGAGGTTGCTTGCACTTGGGTCAATCCACCTGGCTTAACGCGAGCATTAATCCGCGCAGTTTCAGCCGTAACTATGGCCGTGATTAAGTTCGGAGTCTTTGCTCCTGCAATTGTTGCAAGGGATTGACCGGCTGCGAAATCAGCTTGTAATTGCGCAGTTGTGATTCCCAATGTTGTTGTAATTACACCGAGATCTTGAGCGATGCTTAGTTTTAGTACTTGACCGATGCCAGCGTGGTCAGGTGCACTTGCGGGAGTTGCAGAGTGTTCACCCTGACTTTCGGCGCCTTCTGCACCTTCGTTTTCAACGACTTTTGGTCGTGGTGCATGAGCGGCCACTAGTGCGGCAAGGATGATGTTTGCTTGTGCTTGAGTAATTGTGCCAGCCGCAACCAACTTTGCAATAACAGCGGCATCGGGATCTGCCGCAGTTGTAGTTGGAGGTGGTGGTGGGGGAGTTGTAGTTGGAGGTGGTGGTGTCCCTGTGGATGTTGCACCAATTGTTTCACCAGCAGCTGCAGCAGCAGAAATTGCAGAGGCAAGTGATGCCTTCCAAGCAACAGAGATGGATGAAGCTCCAGAAACTCCAGCGATATTCGCACTTTGGGCGGCGAGTGCTTCGCTCGTCAAAGTAGGTATCGCGTAGTTTGCGAAGGAAGCATTCTGGCCCGAAGGTTGAACTGGCGTAGTGATGCCAGTTATTGCATATTTGCCACTTACGGTATCAACCGTTATTGCAACCTGTAAATTTCCGCCGTAACCACCATCAGGTTGAAGAGAGCCGGTGAAAATAACAGGAGTTGCATTTGCTTGTTGCATCTGGATCAATTCGACGAGAGTCATTGCGCCGAGAGCGGTAATTCCCACCATCTTCTTCGTCGTTGCTTTCATGTCCATCTCCATTCCTAGAAGAGAAACTTAATTAATTGCTTCCTGTAGTGGTTGGAGGAGTTTGAAGACCGCGAGGTGCTCCCATTCCCATTCCATGTCCGAATCCACCCTTGGTTGGAGTGGCATTTACTGCTGTAGTAACAGCGGCCGTAAGCCCCGCAATTAAGGTGGTTGCTTGAGCCTGAGTTAATTTTCCGGCAGTGACACGAGCATTAATTTCTGTGGTTTCTGCGGCAACAAGTGCAGTGATCAGTGCAGGAGTTTTAGCTCCAGCAATTGTTGCAAGGGATTGCCCTGCAGCAAGACCAGCTTGTAGTTGTGCGGCCGTGATTCCAAGAGTAGTTGTGACCACGTTTAGATCTTCACCCATGTTCATTCCAAGCGGTCCACCTTTTCCTTGGCGTCCACCCATACCACCGAAGTTTCCACCCATTTGTGGATGTGCAGCTTGTAGTGCGGCAAGAATTATTGTTGATTGTGCCTGTGTGATTGTTCCAGCGGAAACAAGCTTTGCAAGAACTGCGATATCTGGATCTACGGGTGCGACGTTTGGCGTTGATGTTGAAACTGTATGAGCCTTATTACTGACGGAAGCTGAATGCGAACCCTTCTGTGATGCGCTAGCAATACCGATGCTTCCCATTGAAATTGCAGCGATAAGTCCAGCAACCATAAGCGGCTTCTTTGTATTCATTGTGTTTTCTCCCTCTTTCGATTGCAAGTTATCCTGCTATCGGTTCATTACAGATGCCTTCACATCCGTATGAGGAGAGATAACTCCTGAAGGCTTAAAAAGTTGCACGATACGGCTGGGAGAGCCATGGGAGTATTTTTGGACAATCGGTATGTAACTTCTGGGATATTTTCTCATCGAGCGTAAAAAAGAGCCATAGTTTTGAGACTTCCAAAAACTTCTCAGAGTTCTCACAATTTACGGATGTGTCCAGACAGTGGATCCCGTAATCCCGATTGGGGAGATGATGAAAACATTGGGTAGATCGAAAAGATTTTCCGTCACGCTAACAGCCATTCTTGCACTTTCACTTTTAGCTTTATCAACTCCCTCGTTTGCAAAGACCCCTTCTAAAAGAATTCATATGGCAGGACGAGTATCAACTGCTTCCGCTAACACAATTCGTAACGGTAAAGGTGCGCCAACAAATGCAATTGGTGTTGACGGTGACTTTTACATGGACACTCTTAAGTTTGATCTCTACGGTCCAAAAGCAAATGGTCATTGGCCAGCGCCTGTTTCGCTTCGAGGGCCTGCGGGCACAAATGGTGTTAATGGAACTGCTGGCAAGAACGGCGCAAGTGGTGGACCAGGATCTGCTATTGCAATAGCGGGAGCTAAGGGTCCCCAAGGCTCAACTGGAGCGCAGGGACCTCAAGGTTTCACGGGACCCCAAGGTGTTCAAGGTGTCCAGGGTGTACCGGGAACCGCTGGTATCAACGGCGATACAGGACCAGCAGGGCCTACAGGACCAGCAGGGCCGACGGGACCTGCTGGAGCTACAGGTTCAACGGGAGCTGCAGGCCCAGCGGGAGCTGCAGGCCCAACGGGACCAGCTGGAGCTACAGGTTCAACGGGAGCTGCAGGCCCAGCGGGAGCTGCAGGCCCAACGGGACCAGCAGGAGCAACTGGAAATACTGGTGCAACCGGAACTACTGGCCCAGTTGGTGCAACGGGATCAACAGGTCCTCAAGGTGCAACTGGACCTTCGAATGTTCAAGTGATTGCGATTAGTTCATGGCAATTAAGTACGACAACTGCAGGCACCGGAAACACCAGCGCTGCTTTTGGAAATCTTGCTCCTTCGGAAACTTATCAATTTATGTTTGGTATCAATGGTCGCCTAGCGACGAATCAATCTCCTACTTACGCATCGCAAGTTGGATTAACTCTTCACTGCTCAGATTTAACCGCAACCATTACCTATAGTGTTTCAAGTTCTTTTGGGTATTCAAATAATGGCGATTCAACTACATATTCAAAAGAATCGTTCATAGTGCTTGGAACTATCGCAACTAGTGCTTCAAATCCTTCGTCGACTTTTACGGTTACGGCAACGGATTCGGGTCCAACAACCGGAGCCGATGTCATGACATTAAGCGGATCGGCATTTGTCCAACTTGTAGGATCGCTCACCTAAAAGGCTGGAGCGGGTGACCGGGATCGAACCGGCATGGCCAGCTTGGAAGGCTGGGGCTCTACCATTGAGCTACACCCGCATTATTGCCTCACAGGAAGGTGCCTTTTAGGGGCGCCCGCCATGGGGGGTCGTGCGTTCAGGGGGTAAGGCTATCGGCTTCGGTTGGGAGTTGTGAACTTCTACCCTTAGACTGCTCACTTACGCCGACGGGGCGTAGCGTAGTGGCTAGCGCGCCTGCTTTGGGAGCAGGAGACCGGGAGTTCGAATCTCCCCGCCCCGACCAGAAATCAGACCAATCAGTCGAAAGGGCCTTCGTGAAAAGCGCCATAGAAAAACTCAACGAAACTCGTACGAAATTAACTATCGATGTTTCATTCGAAGAGCTAGCTCCGTATATGACAAAGGCCACCAAGGCTCTGTCGGAGAAGATTACTGTCCCAGGATTCCGTAAAGGCAAAGTCCCAGCTGCTCTCGTTGAGCAACGTGTTGGACGTGCTGCCATCCTTGATGAAGCAATCAATCTCTCGATGGGTGACTTCTACTCGATCGCCAAGAAAGAGCATGCAATTGCCGCTATCGGCCGCCCGCAGGTAGATATCACTGAATTGGTTGATAAAGAGAAATTCACTTTCACCGTTGAAGTAGATGTTCGTCCAGAAATTTCGCTTCCTAATTTTTCAGAGATGACAATTACTGTTGAAGATGTTGTCGTCGGAGACAAAGAAATAGATGAGCAGGTTGATGCGCTTCGCGCTCGCTTTGGAACTTTGACTACCGCAGAGAAGTCAGTTGAAAATGGCGATTTCGTCACGATCGATCTCATTGCTTCAGTTGGTGGCAAAGCCCTCGATGGTGGAACCGCTAACGATATTTCTTACGAAGTCGGCTCAAACACAATGGTTGATGGACTTGATGATGCCCTGGCAGGCCTCTCGGTTGGCGAAAGCAAGCGTTTCGCTACAACTCTTGTGGGCATGCCTGAAGGCGAAACCGGTGAGGTCGATGTAACTGTGAAAGCAGTTAAGACTCGCGAGCTTCCCCCACTGGATGATTCCTTTGCAAAGCTCTCTTCGGAGTTTGACACCCTTGCCGAACTTAAGAGTGACGTTCAACTTCGCATAGAGCGCGTAAAGGCTCTTGAGCAAGGTGCTGCTGCACGTGATCAACTCGTAGAGACGCTCGTTGAATCTCTCACCGTTCCACTTCCTCAGAATTTGATCGAAGATGAAGTCAACAGCCATCTTGAAGGAGAGGGTCGTCTTGAAGACACCGCTCACCGTGAAGAGGTCACTGGCCAAACCACAAAGCAACTCACATATGAAATTATTTTGGACACCATCGTTTCCGCTGAAGATGTTTCAGTAAATGAGAACGAGCTCACTGAGTACTTGGTGCGCCAATCTCAGCGTTATGGAATGAGCCCAGATCAGTTCATCCAAGAGGTGACCATGAACGGTCAGGTTTCTACGATGGTTTCTGAGGTAGCTCGTGCCAAGGCGCTGGCTTCTGTTCTGGGTCGCGTCAAGGTTGTTACCAAGTCCGGCAAGAGCGTTGATCTAGAAGCTCTCCGTCCAAAGCCAATGGTTCCTGCCGAGGTTCCTGCCGAGGTTTCCGAATAACACTTCTCTCAGAGCGAACAGCCCAAACGGGAAAGTTGCCGAAATTGGGAAGCGTTAGAGGCGAAAGATTGTTACTGTCATTACAGGAGTTAATGCTGGGCTTTCAGCGTTGATGTCAGGAGGAAAAGTGGATCCAATCACCGCGCGTTCAGCGGCTCAATATGTAGGCGGATTAGACGATCAGGTCTACCAGCGCCTACTTCGTGAGCGCATCATTTTTATGGTCGGGCAAGTTGAGGACAATATGGCCAATGCCATTGCCGCTCAAATGTTGCTACTAGCAGCAGAAGATCAAGAGAAAGACATTTTCTTGTACATCAACTCACCAGGCGGTTCTGTCTCTGCAGGTATGGCGATCTACGACACTATGCAATACATCAAGAACGATGTTGCAACTGTGACGATGGGCCTTGCAGCATCGATGGGCCAGTTCCTTTTAACTGCGGGCGCACCTGGCAAGCGTTATGCGCTTCCTAATGCTCGCGTCTTGATGCACCAGCCACTTGGCGGCATTGGCGGAACAGCCACAGAAATTAAGATTCAAGCGGATCAGATGAAGTTCACCAAGCGCAAGATGGCAGAACTCATTGCGTTCCATTCAGGTCAGACAGTAGAGAAGATCACTGCAGATTCAGATCGCGATCGTTGGTTCGATGCCGAAGAGGCAAAGAGTTATGGGCTAGTCGATCACGTCGTCCGTTCTGTGGGACAAGTTTCTGGAAGTGGTGGAACAGCATGAATAACGAGATGAATAAGTCACAAGAAATTACCAGCCGTTATGTTCTTCCAACTATCGAAGAGAAGACTTCGTATGGCTACAAGCGCTTAGATCCATACACAAAGCTCTTCGAAGAGCGCATCATTTTCGTTGGTCAAGCAATTGATGACACCGTGGCAAACGATGTCATGGCTCAGCTCTTGACTCTCGAGTCGATGGATCCAGATCGTGACATCATGATGTACATCAACTCACCTGGTGGTTCATTCACTGCGTTGACCGCTATTTACGACACCATGCAGTTCGTTCGCCCCGATGTCATGACCATCTGCCTCGGACAAGCAGCTTCTGCTGCGGCCGTCCTTCTCGCTGGTGGCGCAAAGGGCAAGCGCATGGCGCTGGAAAATGCACGTATTTTGATTCACCAGCCTTATTCAGAGGGTGGCGGACAAGGTTCGGATATCGAGATCCAGGCTGCAGAGATCATGCGTATGCGCTCGCTTCTCGAGAAGATGCTCGCTAAAGATTCCAAGAAGACCGTTGAAGAAGTCTCCAAAGATATCGAGCGCGACAAGATTCTCACCGCCGAAGAGGCAGTTGCCTACGGCATCATCGATCAGGTTCTTGCAAGCCGTAAGGCAATCAAGCCATAACTTGATTCTTCTATAAGCGAACAGGCTGGGTGGAAAAAACCACCCAGCCTTTTGCATTTCCATTTATCCTTTACCCATGACCACGCGAATTGGCGAAACCGGCGACCTCCTTAAATGTTCCTTCTGTGGAAAGACGCAGAAGCAAGTTAAGAAGCTGATCGCTGGACCTGGCGTTTACATCTGCGATGAATGTATCGACCTTTGCAACGAGATCATTGTCGAAGAACTCAACGAGACATCACAGCTCGGTTTGACCGAAGTTCCAAAGCCACAAGAGATTTACTCCTTTTTAGACCAATATGTAGTCGGTCAAGATCGTGCCAAGAAATCACTCTCTGTTGCTGTCTACAATCATTACAAGCGAGTCCAGTCTGATCTCGGAAATCGCGAAGATGCTGTCGAACTGGCAAAGTCCAATATCCTGATTCTCGGTCCAACTGGCTGCGGCAAGACTCTGCTCGCCCAAACTCTGGCACGCATGCTTAATGTTCCCTTTGCAATTGCCGATGCCACTGCGCTGACCGAAGCTGGCTATGTTGGCGAAGATGTTGAAAACATTCTTCTCAAACTTATTCAAGCCGCCGATTTCGATGTAAAGAAAGCCGAAACCGGAATCATCTATATTGATGAAATCGACAAGGTCGCTCGCAAATCCGAGAACCCCTCAATTACTCGTGACGTATCTGGTGAAGGTGTCCAACAAGCCTTGCTCAAGATTCTCGAAGGCACCACTGCATCGGTTCCACCTCAGGGTGGACGCAAGCACCCACATCAAGAATTTCTACAGATTGATACAACCAATATTCTCTTTATCGTCGGTGGTGCTTTCGCTGGCTTAGAAAAGATCATCGAAGGTCGCAAGGGCAAGGCTGGTGTCGGCTTCAATGCGACCCTGCAGACTCAAGCTGATATCGATCAGATAGATATCTTCGGGGAAGTAATGCCAGAAGATCTACTCAAGTTTGGAATGATTCCAGAATTCATCGGGCGTTTACCGATTCTTACGAGTGTCGAAAAACTCGATCGCCCAGCGCTCATGCAGATTTTGACCGAGCCAAAGAACGCCTTGATCAAGCAATACCAACGCCTCTTTGATATCGATGGGGTCGAACTCGAATTCACCTCCGAAGCTCTTGAGGTTGTGGCAGATCTTGCAATCAAGCGCGGCACCGGAGCTCGTGGCTTGCGCGCCATCATGGAGGAAACTCTCTTGGGCGTCATGTATGAAGTTCCATCCCTCAAAGAGGTAGAACGAGTCGTTATTACCCCAGAAGTCGTGCTCAAAGAATCTCTTCCTACCTATATCAACCGCGGCACAGGGCCAAAGCGAGCGGTTAAGGGCGAAAAGCGCACTGAAGAGAAGAGCGCTTAACTTAATCTAGACTCCCTCCTTATGAACGAGCGTCCGGAACTTGCTTCGAGTTTCTCTCCTGCCGAGATAGAGCCTGGTCTCTATAAAAAGTGGCTCGACGCCGAATACTTCAAGGCAGATGCCAGTTCTGAAAAGCCGCCTTTCACAATCGTTATTCCGCCTCCTAACGTAACTGGTTCACTGCATATCGGTCACGCGCTTGATCTCACTTTGCAAGACATATTGATCCGTATGAAACGGATGAAGGGCTTTGAAGCGCTCTGGCTTCCCGGAATGGATCACGCAGGAATCGCCACACAAAATCTCGTCGAGAAGCAGTTGGCTGCGCAAGGGATCTCTCGCCACGACTTGGGACGCGAAAAGTTTGTTGAAAAAGTTTGGGAATGGAAGAACGAATCTGGCGGATTAATCCTCGATCAGATCCAACGCTTGGGTGCCAGCGTTGACTGGTCTCGCGAACGATTCACGATGGACCCAGGTTTATCTCTCGCAGTCCGCACGATCTTTAAGCGACTTTATGATGATGGACTGATTTACCGTGCCGAAAGAATAATTAACTGGTGTCCACGTTGCATGACGGCGCTCTCCGATATCGAAGTAGAGCATTCAGATATCGAAGGCGAATTCGTTTCGGTTCGTTACGGCGATGATGATCTGCAGATTACGGTTGCAACTACTCGGCCAGAAACGATGCTCGGTGACGGCGCTGTTGCGGTGCACCCAGATGACCCGCGTTACGCGCACCTTGTCGGCAAGAAAGTTTTGTTGCCGTTAGCTAATCGTTGGATTCCAATCATTGCTGATGAGCTAGTTGATCCAGATTTCGGAACGGGTGCTGTAAAAGTTACTGGCGCTCATGATCCAAATGACTTTGAAATGGCTACTCGCCATGGCATCGAAATGCCGATCATTATGAACACGCATGCGGTAATGGAAGGTTCTAATACAGAATTTGATGGAATGGATCGCTTTGTTGCTCGCGTCGCCGTCGTTGCGGAATTGCGCAAACAAGGTCGCATCGTTGCAGAGAAACGCCCATACCTGCACTCTGTTGGGCATTGCAGTCGTTGCGACACAATCGTTGAACCACTTTTATCTAAACAATGGTTTGTAAAAGTTGGACCACTCGCAAAAGCCGCGGGCGATGCAGTGCGTGATGGCCGAGTCAAGATCGAACCAGATGAACTTTCTCCGCGTTACTTCGATTGGGTAGATGGCATGCACGACTGGTGCATATCCCGCCAACTCTGGTGGGGCCACCGCATTCCGGTTTACTACGGCCCTAACGATGAAGTTGTTGTCTGCGGCCCTGGCGAAGAGCCACCTGCCGGCTATACGCAAGATCCAGATGTCTTAGATACGTGGTTCTCTTCTGGGCTCTGGCCATTCTCTACGCTGGGCTGGCCCGAAGAGAGCGCGGATCTGAAGAAGTTTTATCCCACATCAGTGCTTGTCACTGGTTATGACATTTTATTCTTCTGGGTCGCACGCATGATGATGCTGGGCTTATATGCGATGGATGGCGTCCAACCATTTCACACAATTGCACTGCACGGCTTAGTACGAGACAAATTCGGAAAGAAGATGTCCAAGAGTCGTGGCAACGGCATTGATCCCATCGAATTCATGGATAAATATGGCTCTGATGCAGTTCGCTTTACCTTGGCGCGCATGGCAAACCCAGGTACCGACCAAGCGCTTGCCGAAGAGTGGATCGCCGGCTCTCGTAATTTTGCAACCAAACTGTGGAACGCAACTCGCTTCGCAACAATGAATGGTGCTCATACCGACGGAGAGCTTCCAGCATTTGATTCCCTCAATCTCATCGATCAATGGATTCTCACTCGCCTCAATGAAACCATCACCGAAGTTGATGCCTTGCTCGAAAAATTTGAATTTGCTAAGGCGCTTGAACTTCTCTATCACTTTGCTTGGGATGATCTCTGCGATTGGTATCTCGAACTTACTAAAGCAACTTTTGCAGGCGATGGCTCTGCAAAGACAGCTCGCGTCTTGGGTCACGTGCTCGATCAACTCATGCGCCTTTTGCATCCAGTAATGCCATTTATCTCCGAAGAGATTTGGTGCAACCTGTCAGGCGGCGAATCACTCGTAATTGCCGAATGGCCAAAAGCAAACACAACTCAAACAAGTGCTGCCTCACTTAATGCGGTAAAAGAGATTCAGGAAGTCATTACAGAGATTCGCCGTTTCAGAAATGATCAGGGCATCAAAACATCTTCCAAAATCGTTGCAAAGTTCACCGGGCTTGGCGAACTTTCTGCGTACGAAGATGCGATTCGATTCATTGTTCGTGCAGATCGCGGAGATGGCCCTTTTAGTGCCAAGATCGAATTGGGTTCTGTCATCGTTGAATTTGATTTAACGGGAGCGATCGATATTAAAGCTGAGCGTGCTCGCCTCACCAAGGATCTTGCGACAGCCACGAAAGACTTGGCAACGGCTAAGGTAAAGCTGGAAAACGAAGGATTTATGGCGAAGGCACCTCTTGAAGTCGTCACCGAAATTCGAGAACGCTTAGAAGTAACATCGACAGATATCGTACGTATTGAAGCAGCGCTTGCTGCGTTACCTATTGAATAGAGTCACATGACCGCGGCAGATGATCTACAAGCTCTCGATCTGATTTACGACGCTCTTTTAAAGCGTTGGCCCGAGACCCGTATCGAGCCTTCGCTCGATCGCATTGCCGCCCTCTGCGATGCCCTGGGTAGTCCTCAGCTTTCTTATCCGACGATTCATATCGCTGGAACGAACGGTAAAACCACTACTTCGCGCATGATCGATGTACTGCTCCGTGAATTGGGATACCGCACCGGTCGCTTTACAAGCCCACATCTCGAAAGTTTCCTAGAGCGCATATCAATTAATGGCCTACCTATTCCTCCGGAGGGGATGATTGCGACATATAACGATGTCGCCCTTTATTTTGATTTGATCGATAGCCGCCAGCCCCACCCAGTGTCGTTCTTCGAAGCGATGACTGCACTGGCCTTTGTAGCCTTCGCGGAATTTCCAGTGGATGTTGCTGTTATCGAAACCGGTATGGGCGGGGAGTGGGATGCCACTAATGTCGTTCAGAGCCAGGTCTCGGTAATCACTCCCATTGGTCTTGATCATCAGGAGTATTTAGGAAACACGATCGAGGAGATCGCGCTAACTAAGTCAGGAATAATCAAGGCAGGTTCGCACGTGGTTCTCGCTGCCCAACCACCAGAGGTAGCTACCATACTGACTGCGCGCGTTATTGAACGAGCCGCAATTCCATATCGCGAAGGTTTGGAATTTTCTGTGGCAAAGCGCGACCTCGCTGTCGGTGGTCAGTTGGTTTCGGTCAATGGCGTCTTTGGTCTCTACGAAGATATCTTTATCCCTTTATACGGAGCTCATCAATCTACTAATGCTGCTGTCGCGTTAGCGGCGGTCGAAGCATTTGCGGGTGTAAAACTCGACGATGAAGTTGTTCGAAAGGCATTTGCCAACGTTGATTCACCCGGCAGGCTAGAAGTCATCTATCGCGATCCAACCTTGATCGTCGATGCTGCACACAATCCACATGGCGCTCATGCGCTTGCGCAAACTCTTGCCAACGAATTCGATTTTGAATCAGTCTTTGGCGTTCTCGCCATTCTGGGCGATAAAGATGTTCTTGGGGTGCTTAAAGAGTTGGAGCCCGTGATTGATCGCCTTGTGGTGACGCAGAGTTCATCTGATCGCGCGCTACCAGTGGATGCTCTATTTGAGTTAGCAGTCGGAGTCTTCGGGCCGGAACGAACTTTTAAAGAGGGCAACCTGCGCACAGCCATTACATATGCAATGGAGCAATGCACCCTCATCAATCAGGTGAGCGAAGGCATTTCTGCGGTCGTCGTAACGGGTTCAGTTGTGACAGCCGGGGAGACGCGTGCGATCGTTCGTTCGATCGCTGGATACGACGAATGAGAGTTTTAGGTGCGGCTGTTCTCGCGATGGAGTTCTTAGTCATGGATTTTGCGCTCTTGATTGCCATGAATAAGCATGGAGCTTTAGCCCTGTCGCTGGGAGCGACCCTGGCTCTAGTAATTTTATTGACGGCGGGAGTCATGAAAAAAATGACCGGTTGGTATTTAGGGACGGTCTGGCAGCTCTGCCTTATTGCATATGGAGCAGTTGTCCCAGCAATGTATTTCTTAGGGTTTCTCTTTGCTGGGCTTTGGGTGAGCGCCTTTCTCATAGGCCGCAAGGGTGAGGCGGTCAGGGCCTCCCTGCTGGCCAACCCTCCTGCAGAGTAAATTTCCCCCAAAATCGCCTCAATTCTTTCCTCTGAGAAGTACCTAATACACTTCCCCCATGGAAAGAACCCTGATCTTGGTCAAACCCGATGGCGTGAAGCGCAATCTGGTCGGCGAAGTTGTGTCTCGCATCGAAAGCAAGGGTTACTCGATTGCAGCGCTAAAGATGATGAACGCTGATCGCTCACTCCTCGTCCGCCATTATGCAGAACATGAAGGCAAGCCCTTCTTTGAACCGCTCGTGGAATTTATGTTGTCCGGTCCAATCGTTGCAATCGTCGCAGAAGGCAATCGCGTGATCGAAGGATTTCGCAAACTTGCTGGCGCTACGGATCCAACAACGGCTGAACCTGGAACAATTCGCGGAGATTTAGCTCGCGATCAAGGCACCAAAGTTGTACAGAACATTGTGCACGGTTCTGACTCTGTTGAGTCAGCAGATCGTGAAATTTCTATCTTCTTCCCTGAACTCTAAGAAAGGTCTCTTGTGAGCAAACAAAAGCCGAGCCGTATGTCCTTTATTGGTCGCGATATGGCGGTCGATCTAGGTACTGCTAATACGTTGGTCTATGTCCGCGGACGTGGAATTGTTCTCAACGAGCCAAGCGTGGTCGCCGTGAATCAAGACACTGGTGCGATTCTTGCCGTCGGAATTGAAGCAAAGCGGATGATTGGTCGTACTCCAGGAAATATAGTGGCCATCCGTCCCCTTAAAGATGGTGTGATTGCTGACTTCGATACCACCGAGCGGATGCTCCGCTACTTCATTCAAAAGGTGCATCGTCGTCGCTACCTGGCGAAGCCACGCATCGTGGTCTGCGTCCCATCTGGAATTACCGGCGTGGAACAGCGCGCGGTTAAAGATGCCGGTTATGCAGCCGGTGCCCGCAAGGTTTACATCATTGAAGAGCCAATGGCTGCCGCGATTGGTGCAGGTCTGCCCATCCATGAACCAACAGGAAACATGGTTGTTGATATTGGTGGTGGCACAACTGAAGTCGCTGTCATCTCGCTGGGTGGAATTGTTACAGCTCTCTCGATTCGAATTGGTGGAGACGAACTCGATCAAGCGATCATCGATTATGTAAAACGTGAGTATTCACTTCTTCTCGGTGAGCGCACCGCTGAAGAGATCAAGATGGCCATCGGATCTGCCTATAAGTTGCCAGGCGAACTCGATGCAGAAATTCGCGGTCGCGACCTTGCCACAGGCCTTCCGAAGACGATCTTTGTATCTGCTGAAGAGATCCGCAAAGCTCTGGAAGAGCCAGTGAATCAGATTATTAACGCCGTAAAGAGCACGCTAGATAAGACTCCGCCTGAGTTGGCTAGCGATCTGATGGATCGTGGAATCGTACTTACAGGTGGAGGAGCGCTACTGCGTGGACTCGATGAGCGCTTGCGCCACGAGACTGGAATGCCGGTTCACATTTGTGATCGTCCACTCCAAGCAGTTGCCGAAGGTTCTGGAAAGTGCGTTGAAGAGTTTGAGGCCCTGGAAAAGGTCTTGATCTCTGAGCCACGTCGTTAGTTCGTAGCAACCATTCTTTGAAGGAGATCTGTGGCACGAGGCGGCGGTAATCGATCCCGGTTACTGCTCGTCATTTTATTAGTCACAGCTCTCTTCTTTATCACCCTCGATCTGCGTGGGGTAAGCCTTACCAAGGGTTCACGGTCCGTTACGCAGACAATTCTCTCGCCAGTACAGAGAACCGTTTCCACCATTTTTTCTCCGGTTGGTAGGTTCTTCGGAGATGTAAAGAATTTTGGCAAGACAAATGCTGAACTCAAGCAGGCGCTCGCTACTAACAAGTTGCTTAAGAGCCGACTCGCAGAGAAATCAGATACCAAAGGTCAACTCGCACAACTTAAAGCAGTCCTAGATTTAGCTGGACGTGGAAATTATAAAGTCGCTGCAGCCCGCGTTATTGCACGTGGCTCTGCATCTAGCTTTTCCCAGACCATCACCATTGATGCAGGAAGCTCAAGTGGGATTAGATCTGACATGACCGTGATATCTCAGAATGGTCTCGTTGGAGTTGTTAAATCCACAACAAGTTCAACATCAATAGTTCTCTTGCTGAGCGATCCAAGTTTCAAAGTTGGAGTTCGCATTGCGCGCAGTCAGAGCGTTGGTGTTCTCTCTGGATTGGGTTCAACTGAATACTCACTCGTCTTGCTCGATCCCTCCGGCACTATCAAGACAGGCGACAACCTGTTGACTAACGGGTCAGAAGGAAATAGACCATTTGTTCCAGGAGTACCAGTTGGGGTTGTCGTCGGCGTAGATAATTCTGCAGCTTCACTCACTCAAACGGCGACGGTCAATTCATATGCAAACCTCAATGATTTGGGCATTGTCTCGGTGATCCTGAGCGCTCCTACATCCGCGCCAAGCAGACCACTTCTTCCCACGCCAAATCCAACAGTGACCGTTTATGTAACCCCAGCTCCTGTTCCAGTACTTTCGCCAACACCATCAGCAAGTCCCACGAGGAAGAAGTAGATGAGCCCAGTTCGAATTATTTACACACTCAGTTTCTTTTTCACGCTCTTTGTGGTTCAAGAGTCTGCCGTCTCTCTTATCCACTTTCCCATTTCAGGTTTTTCTTTGTACCTTGCGATTGCGATTTCACTGATTGCATTTGAGGATCACAATGGAGCGCTCGTAACCGGCTTTTTAGCGGGCATGGTTTTAGATCTCTCCCCGAGCTCAAATGCTCCCTTTGGACAATGGGCTCTTATCCTGACCTCAATTGCTTTCCTATTCGCCATTAATCGGGACTCGATCGCCGATGTAACCGCTTCGCCTGTTACCTTCGTCATCGTTGTCGCTGGGGGAGTCACGCTGGCGCTTGTCTCGTACCTCGGTTTCGGTGCACTGTTGGGGGAACAAAATGGCTCACTTGGACATGATGCAACTGTCCTCGGAGGTAACCTCTTGTGGACGATTATTTTCACTCCAATGTTCTTGCCAACTCTTGGACGAGCACACGAATACTCGTTAACAGCGCGGGAGCGATAATGAGTCAGCGCTCTCGGCTCAACTTGGTCGTGGTTCAAGTATTAGTGCTTTCTTTGATGCTAGCAATGTTGGGCAGACTCTTTTATCTGCAGGTAGCGGCTGGGTTGAAGTATCAAAATGCAGCGGTCAATATCACCAGTCGAGATATCGTCACACCGGCGGTACGCGGAGCAATCGTCGATGACACGGGATTACCTATGGTGATGGATCGCCCCGGAATGGTTATCACCGTTGATCGCAGCGCACTGGCCAAGATGCCAGATAAGGGACAAGCTCTCTTAAAACGCGTTGCCACATTGATCGGAATTAAGTACAGCGATCTCTACGTCCGCACGCGACTCTGCGGAGAAATTACATCCGGCCCAAAGGCGGGTTGCTGGAATGGAACGCTTTATCAGCCGATCCCTGTCACCAAAGAGGCTACGCAAGCGCAGGCTCTCAAGATCTTGGAAAATCCCGATATCTATCCAGGGGTAACTGCAATCCCAGTTCCGATTAGAAGTTATCCATCTCTTGCCGGAGAAAATGTGGCGCATATTCTTGGATATGTCGGTTCGGTGACATCGGCAGATTTACTTAATACCGGTAAGAAGTACTACCAAAATGAAACTATCGGCAAGACAGGTTTGGAATATCAATACGACAGTTATTTGCAAGGCACGCCAGGAATTAAGACCGTCATTGTGGACCGCACTGAGAACATCACAAGCACCTCAACGGCAACACAACCGGTTGCGGGTAATAATTTAGTGACTAACATCAATGCAAAGCTACAAGCTGTTGCTGAAAAAGCGCTGGCGAGTTCTGTGATGAGTGCACGCGCCCAAGGTTATCGAGGCGATTCCGGCGCGGCGATTGTGATGGATGTTCACACTGGCGCGGTACTTGCCATGGCTTCATATCCAACTTACGATCCTAATATTTGGCAAAAAGGTTTGACGACGGCACAAGCAACTGCGCTCTTTAGCGAAGCAGATGGCGTCCCTGCACTTTCGCGGGCGATTGATGGAACGTATGCACCGGCATCTGCCTTTAAAGCTCTTTCGGTTGTTGCAGCTTCGCATGCAGGCTATAACCTGAATTCGAACTTCGCTTGTCCATACTCCATTAAATTTGGAAACCAGACCTTTCACAACGACGACACAAAGGTGCAAGGGACCATGTCACTTCAAACTGCGATTGCAGTTTCCTGTGACACTATCTGGTATCAAATCGGTTATGACCAGTGGGTCAAAGATGGCGGATTACGTCCAAAGCAGAATCCCAACGATTTCTTCTTCAAGAATGCCTCGCTCTTTGGAGTTGGGAAGCCAACCGGAATCGATCTGCCTTCAGAAGCATCGGGACGTTTGCCAGATCGCACTTGGAAGTTGGCCTACTACAAAGCAAATAAGAATTTTTACTGCAACTACACAAAGAAGGCGAAACCCTCGGACCTCACACCATTTTTGATTGCTATCGCCAAAGAAGATTGCACCGATGGTTATATTGTGCGAGCGGGAGATGCCATCAACTTTGCCATCGGTCAGGGCGATGTGCTGATGACGCCGATTCAGATGACCGATATGTATGCCGCGGTGGCCAATGGGGGCACGCTCTATAAGCCCGAGGTCGCGCGCGCCGTGGTTAACCCTGATGGAAAAGTCGTTCAGGAGTTCCTGCCTCAGATCAATGGCAAGATTCCAGCGTCAAGCAGCACCCTAAGCTTTTTGCACGCGGCGCTACGCCAAGTTGCGGTCACAGGTACTGCCGCCGGAGTATTTGCCAATTATCCGATTCAGGTAAGTGGCAAGACTGGCACGGGGCAGGTCCAAGGCCGAAATTCCAACGGTACAGCCAAAGATCCGACATCATGGTTCGCTTCCTATGCCCCTTCAAATAAGCCGGAATACGCGGTCGTTATGATGGTGAGTCAGGGCGGCTATGGCGCGGGAACATCGGCAGTTGGAGTTAAAGATATTTATGATGCGCTATTTGGAGTGACAGGAAATATTTTGGATCCTAAAAAAGCTATATTTCTGACTGGGGCACCGCCAAAGGCAATTCCTAAAATTGATGTAAAGAATGCGGTGGTGAAGAAACAATGACAATCTTCCGTCCGCAATCTCGAACACATCGAATGATGCGAAATGTTTCTGGATATGACCGTTGGCTTACTTTCGCCACTATTGGATTGCTGGCATTCGGTTCGATACTTGTGTGGGCCGCTACAAAGAATTGGTTTGCATCGCAGCATCTTGATCCGCAGTATTACTTGAAACGCCACTTCATCAATATTCTTATTGGTGGGGCGATGGCTTATGCAACCACGCTTATTGATTATCGGCTGCTCCGCGCCTACACACCTATCGTCTGGATACTGGGTGTGCTGGGTTTGATGGCAGTTCTTACGCCAGGTGTCGGTTCAACAGTCAACGGTGCGAAGGCTTGGATCGCCCTGCCTGGCGGTTTTCAAATTCAACCTGCCGAGCTA
>Ga0214230_100218_pt1 | contig 19872 bp, 20 predicted proteins | sample TroBogypolimnion_6_FD_153068 | JGI IMG/M metagenome (GOLD analysis project Ga0214230, IMG submission 153068) | Freshwater microbial communities from Trout Bog Lake, WI - 22MAY2008 hypolimnion | ecosystem: Environmental > Aquatic > Freshwater > Lake > Hypolimnion/Profundal zone | place: Trout Bog...
ACTGGCTATTGGTCTCACTTGCCAATCAACTGATCAAAGAGTGGAAATCTATGCCTGAACTTTCAACTGGAATGACTCTCACGCGCGCTCAAAATTGAATCTAAATTTCGTTTTTCAGGGCTGACTATTTATACATGTTGATGTGTCATGATGAAAACTTACTCTCGTCATGGCAACCACGCAGCGGATACAGTCACAACGTTATGGATATATTGCTCAATAATACAAAAGTAGAATCGAGAAAAATTAAAAATGACAAAGGTAAAGTTTGGAATCTTGAAAGACTTGCTCCAAGCCATATTGAAATTAAATCTATTTGTGGTATTGATTATCATAAAGAGATGAACAAAATATTGACTGAATTTGATGTTTATGTAAAATGTTTTGAGATGATATCTCATGACAATGATACTAATATTGAATATAGAAAAAAATTAATCAAAGAACATAAAGAACTTATAGATTCAATTAATCCTTCAACAAAAAAAGAATTTTCGAACGCTGTCAATAGCGCAGGATTAATTGGCTAGAATAAACTATTTTATGGGCTTTAGTTACATATTTTCTTTTTTTATAAAAAAATGTCCTGTATAGTGAGCAGCACCTGTAATTGGATTTATCCCAATAATTCAATGTGACAGACAAAAAGTACTTTAGATAACTTATGTTAACCAAGTATCATTCTTGGTAAAATAAATTTTTTACTTTATTTATATGTGGTTAAAGCTTGAATTTTTGATGTTATAAAATCAATATGTTTGTTTTCTTCTATCATCGAAATTGCTAGTTCTTGTTTCAATGAAGGCGCAATTTCATTGATTGTTGACATAATTAACTTTTTGTATTCTTGAAGATCATTTTTGATTACATCCCATATTTCATCAGCGTCAATACCAAAATAGTGATGAATGAGTAAATTTCTAAGATCTACAACAATTTGGTTTTCTTTATCAAGAAAATTATTTTTTATTAAAGTATTAGTTGCTTCACCAATAATTTCAAATTCCCTTATAACGCTGTCCCAAGATACAAAATCATATTTCAACAATTCTGCATCATCAAATTTACTAGAAACATGTTCTATTTTTAAAATCGCTATCAAAATATCAAATAAAAAAAGTTCATATACTCTTTTAGACATATATCATCTCTTTTTCTACTCTATTACGAATAAATGGTCTAAGTGAGTCCAATAGCCCTATATCAACATCTCTACCTAGTAAATCTGAAATAAAATTTTTAGCTTTTATGATTGTTAGAGCATTTTTTTTCTTCATTTTTACAATCAGTAAATCCACATCACTAACATCACTCTGTTCATTTTTTGCGAATGAACCAAATAACGCCAATTTTTCAATGCCAAACTTCTGTTCTAATTCTAATTGATGCTGTTGCAGGGAATAAATAATGTCATCATGAGTTGTCATGAGAAATTATAGCATTTTCTATTGCTATCAAAAGAATGAAGTTAAATATTGCGCTACATCTGCATCTTAAATACAACTATTTTATCCTTCGATCAACCTAGTAACATTGCCATAGCAATCTTTTTCATCACACATATCTAATATTTCAGATGAAATCCCCTTTTACGAAACTTTGATTGATGTCATCTATTTGGATTAAATTCAATTTTTTTAGCTCTTAAATTTTGTTTCATTACAAAATCATAGAAAGTTTCTGAATCTATCGCCCTACTATAGTAAAAACCTTGTCCGTTAGTACATCCGTTCGCAGTTAAGAAATCTCTTTGGTCAGACTTTTCTACTCCTTCAGCCAGAATATTCATACCAAGATTCGTTGCCAGTCCTATAATAGTCTTGACAATAGCAACATCACTTTCGCTGTAAGGTATTTCATCTATAAATGATTTATCAATTTTGAGTGTATCTATAGGAAAAAGCTTAAGATACTTCAGAGATGAATAACCCGTCCCAAAATCATCAATAGAGATACTTAATCCGATTTTTTTTAGCTGCTTCATCATCGTAATGCTCTTCTCCACATCTCCCATCAACATACTTTCGGTCAATTCTACATCTATCATTTTTGGATCAATATGGAGCTGTTGGAGAATAATATCAATAATTTTTACTAAATTTGGATCTCGAAACTGTAAAGCAGAAAGATTGATAGAAATAGAAGAAAGATTCAAGCCTCGTTCACGCCACTGCACAATATCATGACAAACCTGTCGAATGACCCATTCTCCAATGGGAATAATCATCCCGATTTCTTCTGCAAGCGGAATAAACTGTTCAGGCGAAATAAAACCTGCCGTAGGATGATTCCATCGCATTAATGCTTCAGCACCATATACTGAACCATCTTTTAAATCTATTTTAGGCTGATAGTACATTAAAAAATCTGAATTCTCATATGCACGATGGATACATCCCTCAAGGCTCAACCGCTCAAGTGTCTTTCGGTTCATCTCTATATCATAAAAATTGTAGCAGTTTTTTCCTCTGTCTTTAGCAGCATACATTGCCGTATCTGCATTCTTGACCAGACTTTGAATATCCTGGCCGTCATCGGGATAAAGACTAATCCCGATACTGGCAGTAATATACACTTTTCGCTCTCCCAGATGAACTGCATGGGCAAGCTCTTTTAAAATTTTAGAAACAACGATAACGATATCATTGATATGACTGTATCCTTCGATGATAATAGTAAATTCATCACCTCCTAGTCTACATACCGTATCGCTCTCTCGCATATGTTTTTTGAGTCGCAAAGAAACTTCTTGAAGAAGGAGATCGCCTGCATCATGTCCCAAAGAATCGTTAATTTTTTTAAATCCGTCCAAATCAATAAATAATAGTGCCGTTGATGCTTTTTTACGACGAGACATTACAATACTCTGTTTTAAGCGCTCCATAAACAATAATCGATTAGGCAAGCCTGTCAAAGCATCATAATGGGCTAATTGATGTATATGTTCCTGTGTCATACGTTTTTCTGTCAGATCACTAAAAAGCCCTATATAATTTATCACCTCACCATCTGTGCTCTTAATGCTGTAAATGCTCAACCACTCAGGATAGACTTCACCACTTTTTCGTTTATTATAAATCTGGCCTTGCCACATTCCGCTCCTCTTTAACGAAGCCCACATGTTTTTGTAAAAATCACGGTCATGTTGCCCTGATTGTAGTAGTGCAGGTGTTTTCCCAGCCACTTCGGCAAAATCATAACCCGTCACTTCTGTAAAGGTTTTATTAACTTGCTGAATACGCAGTTCATTATCTGTAAGGATAATCCCTTCTATGCTGTTATCAAAAATTTTCTCGGCCATCTGTACCTGGCGTTCACTAATTAAATGTTCACGTTTATCTGAAAAAATCATAATGCCTGATTGGACTTCTTCATCGTCACTATCGTTTTTGATCGCAATAATGCTAGGAGCAATCGGGATTGTAATCCCAAATTTTGATTGAAGTATATATCCACCATTATATGATGTAAGCATATTCAAGTTCATCAACTGGATCGGATCGATTGGCACACCCTCTTCCAACCGAACATCTCTTAATACCACGACTTCAGATAAATGGCAATTGACCGCTTCTTGAGCTTTCCATCCGGTCAATGCTTCAGCCATAGGATTAATATAGAGTATTTTTCCATCATGATCAAATGAGATAACAGCATCCCCAATACTTGATAGAGTTGTTGAATATCTTAATTCAAGTGCTTTATTTATGTCATGGCGATGCAATGCCATTTCGATGTTACTACGAAGCATATGGGCAGTAAAAGGTTTTACTATATATCCATAAGGATTGCTCTGCTTTGCCCGTGCCAAAGTTTTTTCATCAGCATAAGCCGTTAAAAATACGACTGGAATACCAAATAAATCATTTATTTGACGTGCTGCATCTATACCATCATGTTCGCCCTTGAGAACGATGTCCATCAACACCAAATCGGGACTAAATTTTGCGGCCATTTTAACAGCATCTTTAGCCGTATCTGCAATACCCTCAATTTTATATCCCAGTAGCTCTAAACGGTCTTGTAAATCCAGAGCAACAATACCTTCGTCTTCAACTATTAAAATTTTTTTCATTTTCATTTATTATCTACTTTAAGGAGTTGCGGTGCAGTAAATTTTATCTGAAAGGTCATCCCATTCTCCTGTTTAACATTTAAGACACCATTTAACTGTTTTGTCAAAATTGAAACAAGTTTCAATCCGACTGTCATATTCTCTTCAATATTTTTTTGATCAAAGCCTATTCCATTGTCTGCTACAGTTAACACGATAAATCCATTTTCCTCACATGCAAGCGTTATTTTCACTTTTTTCTCTGTTAAACTTTCTGTAAATGCATGTTGTATACTATTTGAGATCAATTCATTAAGAATTAATCCGCACGGCATTGCTGTGTCCATCAAACAAAATAATTTCTCATTTTTCATCTCTATAATTATGTCAGCGGCCAACGAGCCAAACGAATCGATTAGTGTATCAACCAAATATTTGAGATATTTGGACATATCAACACGCCCGGCTATATCTGATTTATAGAGAATTTCATGTACCGATGCTATTGCATGAATACGGTTTTGGCTGTCTTTTAATACTTGAATCAATGATTCATCAGAGATTTTTTTGCTCCCTAAAGACAAAAGACTCGAAATAGTTTGAAGATTATTTTTTACACGGTGATGGATCTCTTTGAGCAGATGTTCTTTTTCTTGCAGAGAAATGGTAATTTTTTCTGTTTTTTCTGTGTACTCAGAAATATCATGAATAATACTTACAATACACTCTATCGTATCATAACAATACATCGAAGTCACCTCGACAGGAATGGTAGTGCCGTCTTGTTTACGATAAATACTCGTCATTTTTGTGTGGCCATTATGCTTTATAATTTCTGCTTGTGCCTGCCATGTAAGTAGATTGCGTAGATGAGCATCAAGTTCAAGTACCTTTTTTTCAACAAGTTCAGCTAATGAACATTCAAACAACTGCGCGGCGATCTCATTGGCATATAAAATATGTCCATCTATCGGGTCAAAAACTAGTACAGGTTCAGGTAAACAGTGAATCCATAATGAAGAACTTAGTAACGGTTGCATATGATTCATCCTGACTATTATATGAACAAAAAAAGGTGCTTTGATCATTTGTTGGCAGTAGTATAGAATTATTTACGTCACATTAGCGTCACTTTAATAAAAAAATGCGAAAACAGTCAGTATGTCAAATAAAAGTGGGTGGAAAATCTGTGAAATGACAGCCTACACTAGGCAAACTGGTAATAAGTTTATACTCGAGTTTAGAATGAAGTCGATAGATCAATGTCCTTCGATTACTTTCACACACTGTTTTCTCAGGCCAAATGGAATAAGCCAACATTTCAAAACTTGTCATTTGATTCAAATTCGAAGCCAATAACAGTAAAAGCTTGGTTTCATTTTTTGTGAGTGTGATGACATTTTCATTTTTAATGAGTGTTTTTCTTTCGATATATAGCTGATATCCATCTCCAAGATTTAAAACTTGAAGAGAAAGTTTTTTTTTCTTTTGATGGACACTTTTTAAGGCCACTTTCACAGCAACATAAAGTTCTGAATATCGGTATGGTTTTAAAAGATAACTTTGTGGATTGGTAGCAAGAGCTGTTTCTAGGGTCTGCACATCATCTAATGCAGTCAGATAGATGATTACAGGATCATAGGTTTGAGAAATTGATCGAACAACATCGATCCCAGTGTAATGACTTTTAAGATTGATATCACATAATAAAATATCAGCCGGATTGAAAAACATCAACTCGACAGCTTCCGTATGATTCTTTGCAGTTCCGATGATATAACATCCCATCTCTTTGAGCTGATAACTCAGATCCAAAGCAACGATAGGGTCATCTTCGACAATTAAGATTTTGCAATTCTGATTTTTAAGATGTTCTGGCATGCTTGGCAACTATAATCCTAATTTGTAAGTTTTCAATTATAGTGCAAATTCTTAAATATGTAAGATGATATTAGTTTCAAGACAATACCCTTCCAAAATCATTTTCTACTTCTCATAAAAATATATTATAATTTATTATTTTATAAATCATATTTATTTATAAAATTGAATTTATTCAAATTTATTTTATTTATACATTAGTATCCTTACTATAATACTAAGGTATAAATTATTATTTCTCTATCTCCGTTTAAAGCCCTTGAATAAAGGGTTTTAGTCCCTTCCTAGATTTCATAAAAATACATTTATTTTTATCTGATTGACAATGAATGAACATTCATATATAAATACGTTATCAAATAATAAAGGAGTGATCATGAAACAAGTCGATGAAAATCAAACTAAAGTTGATGCTATATTAGTAGCGTTTGTCCTGTGCGGATATTTATACTCTGGATATTACACAATGTTGTTTTTACTTACATACGATTTTTTTGTAAGACTTTATGTCTCTCCGGTACTGAGCCCTTTTTACGCCCTCAGCCGTCTGTGTGTAAAAGTCTTGAGACTTAAAAGAAAAGATATCGAAGCAGAAGCAAAAACTTTTGCTGACAATCTTGCCTTGAGCCTTCTTATCTTTATCTTGGCATCGGAATTTTGGCGAGAGCATATCGTTTCAGTAACTCTTATTTTAGCCCTTGTGCTTTGGAAAGTTGTTGAAGCAACGAAGAGTATTTGTGTGGGATGCAAGTTATTTCAATTATTGCGCCGCCACAATATTGAAATCGTTTCTTTATAAAAATAAAAGGAGAACATAATGAATTTCGCAGAAAATATAACAGAGTTAATAGGCAATACACCTCTGGTCAAACTAACAGTTGCAAGCGCGAATGCGCTGGTTTTAGGGAAGTGTGAGTTTATGAATCCTACTCATTCAGTTAAGGACAGAATTGGATTCAATATGATCCAAAATGCGCTTAATGAGGGGCTAATAAACAAGGATTCTATCATTATTGAGCCAACGAGTGGGAATACGGGTATTGCACTCGCAAGCGTTTGTGCGGCACTTAAAATAAAGCTTATTTTGGCAATGCCAAGTTCTATGAGTTTAGAACGTAGACAGCTTTTAAAAGCGTTTGGCGCCGAGCTTGTATTGACAGAGCCGAGCCTTGGAATGAAAGGTGCGGTTGATAAGGCTGTAGAACTGGCAAAAGAGTATAAGAACAGTTTTATCCCTCAGCAGTTTGCAAACAAAGCAAATCCTGAGATCCATGAGAGAACAACGGCTCTGGAGATTTTACGAGATACGGATGGCAAAGTAGATATTTTTATCGCCAGTATTGGAACAGGCGGGACGATAACGGGTGTAGGCAAGATTTTAAAAGAGTATAACCCCGATATTAAAATTATCGCTATCGAACCTGAAAACTCTCATGTACTTTCAGGCGGTAAACCGGGTCCACATAAGATCCAAGGTATCGGAGCAGGATTTATCCCTGATGTTTTAAACCAAAACATTTACGATGAGATCATCCAGATTAGCAATGAAGACGCCATTAAAACAGCAAAAGAGTTGGCAAAAGATGAGGGACTTTTAGTGGGTATCTCTGCGGGAGCTAATGTATTTGTATCTTCTCTTGTAGCAAATAGAAAAGAAAACAAAGGCAAGACCATTGTCACGATTCTTTGCGATACGGGAGAGAGATACTTAAGTGCAGGACTCTATGACGATATCTCATGATACATGTAAAGAGAAGGAAAAAATAAAATGCAAGAAAAAGCATACAGGTCTGTTGTCAAAACAATTTCTTGGAGAACTATTGGAACGATCGACACTGTTGTCATATCTTACCTTATTACCGGTAGTTTAGTAATGGCGACATCTATCGGTTCCGTTGAGTTGTTTACAAAAATGACTCTTTACTATTTTCATGAAAGGGTTTGGAACAAGATCAACTTAGGTAGACATAAACCTACAAGTGATGATTATCAGATTTAGGAGATAAAAATGACAGAGATAATCAAACATTTAAATAAAAAGTTTGAGTACAAAAAAACGCAAGAAATATTGGAATATTTTTTAAAAAAGTACAAGGGGGAAATTACCTTTTCTTCAAGTTTTGGAGCAGAGGATCAACTCCTCACAGATATGATAAGCAAGATAGACAAAGATACAAAGATATTTACACTTGATACCTATGTACTTCCCCCAGAAACATATGATGTTATGAAAAAGACAGATGCGAGATATGAAATCACGGTGCAAAGTTATCAACCCACTTATGAAGAGCTACAACAACTTTATAAGAGACAAGGGCTAAATGGTTTTTATGAATCGGTAGAAAATAGAAAAGATTGCTGTTTTGTCAGAAAAATAGTTCCTCTAAAAAAAGCACTCAAGGGGATGCGTGTTTGGATTACCGGTTTACGCGCTGAACAAAGTGTCACACGCACAGAGATGCAGCTTTTAGAGTGGGATGAGGGCAATGATATTATCAAGCTTAACCCTCTTGTCTTATGGACTCATGAAGAGGTCTGGACATATATAAAAGAAAATGATGTCCCGTACAACGAGCTTCATGATAAAGGCTATCCGAGTATTGGATGTGCTCCATGTACGAGAGCCGTAAAAGAAGGTGATGACATCCGAAGCGGAAGATGGTGGTGGGAAAATCCCGAACATAAAGAGTGCGGTCTGCACTTTAAATAAAGGTAAAAAAGATGATAGATACAAAACAACTAACACATTTAAAACAGCTTGAAGCAGAATCAATACACATCTTAAGAGAAGTGGTTGCAGAGTTTGAAAACCCTGTGATGATGTACTCAGTGGGTAAAGATTCTGCTGTCATGCTGCATCTTGCCTTAAAAGCATTTTTTCCGGCAAAGCTTCCATTTCCTCTCTTACATGTAGACACAAGATGGAAGTTTAAAGAGATGATTGAGTTTCGTGACAAAAGAGCTAAAGAAGAAGGGTTTGAACTTTTAGTACATACTAATCCTGATGGAATAGAACAAGATATCAATCCTTTTGTCCATGGTTCGGCGATTCACACCGACATCATGAAAACACAAGGGCTCAAACAAGCACTGAACAAATATGGATTTGACGCTGTTTTTGGTGGTGCTAGACGTGATGAGGAGAAAAGTCGCGCAAAAGAGCGCATCTACTCTTTTAGAGATAAAAACCATAGATGGGATCCAAAAAACCAAAGACCAGAACTTTGGAACACTTATAATGCAAGAGTCCACAAAGGTGAATCGATTAGAGTTTTTCCTCTCTCAAATTGGACGGAACTCGATATCTGGCAGTATATTTATTTAGAAGGGATCCCTATCGTTCCGCTTTATTTTGCCGGCAAACGTCCTATTGTCGAGAGAGATGGCGTGAAGATCATGGTGGATGATGAGAGAATGCCTATATATGAAGGGGAAGAGGTGAAAGAGGAGATGGTGAGATTTCGGACTTTAGGCTGTTATCCGCTTACAGGCGCGGTAGAGTCATCGGCTCAAACACTTCCAGAGATCATTCAAGAAATGCTCTTAACCAAGACAAGTGAAAGACAGGGACGCATGATAGATAACGATTCTTCAGGATCGATGGAAAAGAAAAAAATAGAAGGATATTTTTAAGATGACAACATTAGAAACAAAAATCGCGACTGATATACAGAGCTATTTAAAAGAACATGAAAACAAACAACTATTGCGTTTTATCACATGTGGAAGTGTGGATGATGGTAAAAGTACGCTTATTGGGAGACTTTTATATGACTCAAAAATGATCTTTGAGGATCAGCTTGCGGCTATAAAAAAAGAGAGTAAAAAAAGTGCTGCAGTTGAAAATGAATTTGATCTTTCATTATTAGTGGATGGTTTACAAAGTGAACGAGAGCAAGGGATCACTATTGATGTCGCATACAGATATTTTACGACAGACAAAAGAAAGTTTATTATCGCCGATACTCCCGGTCACGAACAGTACACAAGAAATATGGCAACGGGTGCAAGTACGGCAGATTTAGCGATCATCTTGATAGACGCAAGATATGGTGTCCAAACACAAACAAAAAGGCACTCATTTATCGCCAAACTCCTTGGTATCAAACATATCATCGTGGCTATAAATAAAATGGATCTTGTTGCCTTTAGCGAAGAAATCTATGACAAAATCGTACAAGAGTATCTTAATTTTGCACAAGAACTTGGTTTAAATTCACAAATTAACCTTCTTCCTCTGAGTGCTTTGAGCGGAGACAATGTTGTCAAAAAAAGCGAAAAAACACCTTGGTATGATGGAGAAACTCTTCTTTTCTTGCTTGAAAATATAGAGATACAAAACGACAGAGATCTGCAACATTTCAGATTTCCCGTACAGTATGTCAATAGAGCGAACCTTGATTTTAGAGGTTTTTGTGGCACGATTGCCTCAGGAGTGGTAAAAATTGGAGATGCTATCACCGTTTTACCCTCAGGCAAAAGTTCAAGAGTGAAAGCGATAGTGACTTATGATGGCGAACTCTCTTACGCTTATGCCCAGCAAGTCGTAACACTCACGCTTGAAGATGAAATAGATATTAGTCGTGGCGACATCATTGTCAAAAATGATGATATTCCACAAAGCGGAGATAGTTTTGATGTCAATCTTGTCTGGATGGATGAAACGCCTCTTACTCAGAGAAAGCGTTATTTTATAAAAAGAGGGTCTTCTCTTAATGTCGGAAGTATTGATAAGTTTTACTATAAAACAGATGTTAATACACTCCAAAAACAAGAGATAACTTCTCTTCATCTAAACGAAATCGCTTATGCTAAGTTGGATTTAGAAAATAAAATCGCTTATGATCCATACAATCTTAACAAGGCGATGGGAAGTTTTATCATCATAGATAGAGTTACAAACAACACTGTTGGTGCAGGGATGATAGTCAAAAAATCTGATGATGTTCCAAGCACGCACACACCAAAACACACCGCATTTGAGCTTGAACTCAAGGCATTGATAGAAAAATATTATCCCGAGCGGGACAATAATAAATAAACAGTTATGGAAAAAAAGATGAAAAAAGAAACAAAAGCGCAAAGAGTCGAAAGAATCAAAAAAGAAAAAGACGGGCTTGACGTTTTAAAAGATATACACCGTTATGCACAAACCGGCGAAGCCGTAGATCCTGAAGATATTGACAGATTTAAGTGGTATGGACTTTATACGCAAAATAGAAATCTTCAAGCAGAAGATGATGCAACTTTGTATTTTATGTTAAGAATCAAGGTGCCAAATGCCCAGCTTAATTTAGAGCAGTTAAAAGTACTCTCTGAGATATCAGCCAAGTACGCAAGAGGAAGCGCAGACTTTACAACAAGACAAAACGTGCAGTTGCATTTTATCAGGGTTGCGGATCTTCCTGCCATTTTTGCACTCTTAACTTCTGTTGGACTCAGCTCCATTTTTGCCGCGGGTGATGTGCCTAGAAATATAGTTACATGCCCCGTAAATGGCATTGACCATCTGCAAATTGCCGATGTAAGAGAGATTGTTAAAGAGATAGATGTTTATTTTGATGGCAACAGAGAGCTTTCAAATCTTCCTAGAAAATATAAAGTGGGTATCAGTGGATGTCATAAACACTGTATTTCACATGAGATTCAAGACCTGAGCTTCAGTGCTACTAAAAACAAGGACAATGAAGTGCTCTTTGATGTCCATGTAGGCGGAGGGCTTGCGTCAAATAAACGAATAGCGACACATATTGGTTATGTTACCAAAGAACAAATTATCCATGTCGTCAAAGCAGTAAGCGAAATTTACAATGAAAGCGGAAATAGAGACAACCGTCATAAAGCGAGAGTTGGGCATATTGTAGAAGAGTTTGGTGTAGAAAAATTTCTTGAGGCCTTACATGTAAAGCTAGATTTTACACTTTTACCAAGAGTCTCTCAAGAGTATACACATTACAAATATAGAGAACATTTTGGAATACATAAAAGTTTAGAAACAGATAAAAGCTATATTGGCTGTGCTGTAAATGGTGGAAGTATAGGTGCAAAAGGTCTAGAAAATATCTATAAAATACTCAAAGAATACGGTGCGACGAAGATCAAAACAACGACGACACAAAATTTTGTCATCATCGACGCTCCGACGCAAAATGTGATTGCTATTGCAAATGCACTTAAGGAGATAGATATAGAGATTAACCCTTCACCCTTTAAAGCCAGAACCCTCTCATGTACTGGAATGAAATTTTGTAAGTTTGCCGTATCTGAGACTAAAGATCTCACCGACTTACTCATAAAACATCTTGAGAAGAAGTTTCCCAATTTTGAAGAAAGTATCTCTTTTAGTCTTAACGGTTGCCCAAACTCATGTGCTCATTCGCATATCGTGGATATCGGACTAGTAGGATGTAAAGTAAAAAAGGATGATGTAACAGTCTCTGGTTTTGAGCTGATATTAGGAGGCTATCTTCAGGGAGATAAAAGTAGTTTTGCTAAAAATACGGGCATAAAATTTGCATCTGAGGAAACCTTAGAGGTTATAGAAAACCTTATAAACGAATATAAAGAGAGTGGATACTCTTCATTTTATGATTTTGTAGACAAAAGAAATATACGATGAATAAAGATATTTTCCGCCCTATTCTTGAAAAAAGAAAAAAAGTTTTAGATGAGATCGTGGAGAACACTATTGGTCTGCATAAGAAGTATTATTTTGATTATACGGCTTCAGGACTTGGATATAGCACTGTAGAATCAAGGATACATGAGGTATTGCTCACTTATGCAAATACCCATTCCAAAGAAGCTACGATGGCAGCGCAGACCGATTTTTACTATAACGAGGCGCGCGCACAGCTTAAAAACTCTCTTGAGATCAATGATGAGTTTGCTATTTTACCCTGTGGATACGGAGCTACATCTGCAATAAAACGTTTGCAAGAAATCTTAGGGATTTACATTCCTCCAGCCACACGCAAGCGTTTTAGCTTACTAGAAGAAAGCATCTCTCGTCCTCTTGTCATCACAGGACCTTATGAACATCATTCAAACGAGATCAGTTACAGAGAAGCCCTCTGTGACTGCGTTCGCGTGAGAATAAACGATAAAGGAACTATCGATCTCAAACATCTTGAATCAATTCTTCGTAACTCTAAACATACTCAAATCATCGGTACTTTTTGTATAGCATCCAATGTCACGGGGATTATCACACCTTATGAAAAGATTTCCAAGCTGCTTCGCAAATATAACGCGATTGTCTGTTTTGATGCCGCGGCTTCATCAGCATATATGAATGTTCCATGCTCGCTGTATGATGCGATGTTTCTTTCGCCTCATAAACTTCTCGGAGGTCCGGGTTCATGCGGCATACTCGTCGTAAAAAAAGAGCTTATAGACAATACTTTAGCACCAACATTTGCAGGTGGAGGAACGGTAGAATATGTTGATAGAGGTAACCATAACTTTATAGATGAAAAAGAGATACGAGAAGATGCTGGAACGCCGGGGGTATTGCAGCTTGTCCGCGCGGCGCTTGCTTATCAGTTACGCAATGAAGTCGGACTTTTATGGATAAAAAAAAGAAAAAAATATTTATTACATCATTTACTTGAGGGGCTTAACAAAATTGATAATTGTAAAGTTTACGGTAATTTTAATGTTCAAAATATAGGTAATATTTCCTTAAATATACAAGGGTTTGATCCCTATGCAATTTGTGAGAATCTTTCTGAGAAGTATGCTTTGCAAACGCGTGCGGGATGTTCATGCGCGGGCCCTTATGGCCATGATCTTTTGGGTATGAATGACAACAGCGACTTGCAATCTCGTCCAGGATGGCTTCGCATAAGTGTTCATTATTCGCAAAATATCGACAGTATCAATTATTTTTTAGCCTCACTCAAAGAATATACGAATAAAGCAACTTGTTAATTTTAGATTTACAACATTCCCATGGCTAACTTAGCTTCATCACTCATTTTATCTCTTGACCAAGGTGGGTCAAAAACTAGATTCACTTGAATCTCAAGATTTGGCTCATCTTCAATAAGAGAGCCTACACTTCGAACTTGATTGACAAGGAGTTCACTTACGGGACATCCTGCTGAAGTAAGTGTCATAGTCACTACGCATGTTGTTCCACCAGTTGATCTTGCACAGTCAATGGCGTAGATGAGCCCCAAATCATACAAATTCATAGGAATTTCCGGATCATAGATATCTTTTATTTTTTCTATGATTTTTTCCTTTAATGCCTCAAACTTCATTTTCTCCATCCTTGCATTGCTTTGCATAAGTATAGATAACATTTAAGAAGGCTTCTAAACCTTGCTGTCTCACAGGACTAAGTAACTCCATAACACCCATATCTAATAATCTCTTTGGATCAAAAGAAAGAATTTCATCAGGAGTACGATTATTAAAAATCTTGAGCAACATCACTAACATCCCCTTGGCTATGATAGAGTCTCCCTCAGCTTCTAAAAGTACTTTAGAATTTTTATATGTTTTATGAACCCAAGCAAGAGAAGAACAACCTTTGATGATGTTGTCATCAATCTTATATTTGCTCTCGAGAGCATCAGCTTCTTTGCCATAATCAAGAATATATTCCATCTTAGAATCTTTATCCAAAAAAAGATTCAAATCATTTTTAAACAGTTCAACTTGTTCTTGCATAGTCATAATTAATCCTCCATCGCTAATTCAAAATCCATACGGATTTTTTCTTCATATTTGGCATTTTCAAGAGCATCAATTAAGATACTGGCAAAAGCTAATACTAGCATTTTTCTCGCTTCTTGAAGCTCAATCCCGCGTGAGCGCATGTAAAAAAGTGATTTCTCATCCAGTTCGCCAATGGTTGATCCATGAGAGGCTTCTAGCTCATCTGTATAAATTTCCAACTGAGGCTTGGTATACATGTGAGCACGTTGGCTCAGTAATATTGCTTTAGAATTTTGTTTTGCCTTTGAATATTTTGCGTCATGACCAACAAGAATCTTACCGTCAAAAATACCAGTCGCTCCATCTTTTAGGATTGTACGAGATTCCTGAACACTTATAGAATGTGGCTGGTTATGGTTTATATAGACAACATTCCCACTCCTTGCTTCTTTTGTTGCCAAAAGCAAATGAGATGCATTCGTTGTAGCATAATCATCCAAATCTATTTTATAAAGATGTAAAACATTCCCGCTTCCAAAGTCAAAAGTATGAAGATTCAATGTGCTTTGCCCTGCTCCGTGGTAGCGATGTGAACCGATTATAGTTGCTTCATCTAAGTATCTGTTTTGGTTGCGAATCCAACTAAGTGTGCTATCTCTCGCAATGTACGCATCTATACCATAAAGCAATAAACTCTCTTGACTTCCTTTTGTTTGGAAACTTTCAAAAACTTTTACCTGTGTATTTTCTTTTGTTTGTATTGCAATACGATAAGGTAACAATGTACTTTTTTCAGTGAAATGATGCTCTATTTCAAATGTTATATCGTTTGTCGTTTGTATATTTATAACGTTTTTACAAAGAATATGAGACATAAAGTACAAAGCATCATAATGCGTACTATCTGCCCTAAAATCATCAATAAAGCTCAGCATAACACCGCTAGGATATTCTTTGACAATACCATTTTCAATAAGAAGTTTAGTACCTTGAATCGGTGTCCTACTACTCGGTATTTTGACATTATATTCTTGTGAAAGTATCAGTTTAATGGCAAAATTACGATAATGTTCCGTTTTGTTTCCAGGGACCCCAAGCGCCTTTACTCTTTCATATAAAGGATGCTCAACATGTGCCATTTCTAAAGTTAAAGGTTCCATTATGTATCCTTTTGCACTGCCTGATATCCTTGAGACTCTAGGACATCTACAAGCTCAGGTCCGCCTGTTTTTATTATTTGCCCATCTTGCAAGACATGAATATAATCAGGATGAATATAATCTAAAATCCGTCTATAATGTGTGATGATTAAAAATGTTCTTTTGCCATCTTTCATCCTGTTTATGCCCTCTGAAACTGCTTTAAGTGCATCTATATCCAACCCAGAATCAATCTCATCGAGGATAATAACATCGGGTTGTAATATTTCCATTTGTAAAATCTCATTGCGTTTTTTTTCACCGCCGGAAAAACCATCATTAAGACCGCGTGCGATCATATCCGTATTCATCCCTAGTTGCTGTGCATGTTTTCTCATAAGTTTCAAAAATTCAGCGGCATTTGTTTCTTTTTGATCATGATACTTCTCTTTGGCGTTGAGTGCTGTGCGCAAAAAATATGCATTATTGACACCAGGCACTTCAACTGGATTTTGAAAACTGAGAAAAATACCCTCTAACGCTCTTTCTTCAGGCGGTAATTGTAAAATATCTTTACCTTTGTAAATGATTTCTCCATCCGTTACTTTGACATCATAATGACCGACTATTGCTTTGGTAAGAGTAGATTTTCCTGCTCCGTTTGGTCCCATAATGACATGAACTTTCCCCACTTCAAGAGTAAGATTTACCCCTTTTAAAATATCGTTATCGCCAATCTTTGCATGTATGTTTTTAATCTGCATCATCCTACACTTCCTTCGAGAGTTAAATTTAAAAGTTCTTTTGCTTCAACTGCAAACTCCATTGGGAGCTGTGCAAATACCTCTTTACAAAATCCATGAACAATCATAGACACAGCATTTTCTTCACTAATACCACGCTGACGCAGATAAAAGAGTTGTTCATCACTGATCTTTGAAGTTGTTGCTTCATGTTCTATTTGTGCTGAGGGATTTCGAGATTCCAAATAGGGAAAAGTGTGTGCTCCGCAATTTGGGCCGATTAAGAGTGAGTCACATTGACTGAAATTACGCGCTTTCTCCGCATTTGGCAAGATTTTTACCAATCCTCGATAACTGTTTTCACCCCTCATAGCAGAAATACCTTTTGAAACGATGGTTGAACGGGTATTTTTACCGATATGAATCATTTTTGTACCCGTATCTGCTTGCTGGCACTTAGATGCAATTGCGACGGAATAAAATTCTCCAACAGAATTATCGCCTTTTAAGATACAGCTTGGATATTTCCATGTAATAGCAGAGCCAGTTTCCACTTGCGTCCATGAAACTTTTGAATTTTCTCCATCGCAAAGCGCTCTTTTAGTTACGAAGTTATAAATACCGCCTTTGCCGTTTTCATCGCCGGGATACCAATTTTGAATAGTAGAATATTTAATTTCGGCATCTTTTTTTATGATCAGCTCCACTACAGCGGCGTGGAGCTGATTTTCATCACGCTGGGGTGCTGAACATCCTTCATTATAAGAGACATAACTTCCCTCATCCGCAATGATAAGCGTTCGCTCAAACTGACCTGTATTTTTTGCATTGATACGAAAATAAGTGGAGAGTTCCATAGGACATCGCACACCCTTTGGTATATAAACAAAAGTACCGTCTGTAAATACAGCAGCATTTAACGCGGCAAAATAATTATCAGTTGATGGAACAACGCTAAAGAGATACTCTTGAATCATTTCTGGATAATCCCGAATTGCATCTGATATGGAGCAAAAAATGATTCCTTTTTCTTTGAGTGTCTCAGAGTATGTAGTTTTTACAGAAACAGAATCAAAAACAGCATCTATGGCAATTCCCTGAAGCATCTTTTGCTCTTCTAGAGGAATACCTAGTTTTGCATAAGCATCTAAAATACTTTCATCCACGTCATCAAGGGAATTAGGTGCTTTTTTTGGAGCAGAAAAATAAGAAATTTCTTGATAATTAATAGGAGGATAAGATACATGCGCCCAATGAGGCTCTTTCATTTTTTCCCATTTATGTAAAGCTTTGACTCTTAAATCAAACATCCATTGCGGTTCATTCTTTTTTGCAGAAATCACGGCAATAACATTATCATTTAATCCTGGAGGCAGTGTATCAGCTTCAATATCGACACTAAATCCGAGCTTATACTCTTGGGAAACAATTTTATCAACTTTCTCGGTGGACATAGGAACTCCTTAAAATTGAGTTATTTTTAAAATATATATCAAAGAGTATTTAAATACCTTATTATCTATTTAGTATGATTTATTTTTAATATAAATATAAGTGAGATAAACATTGTATCTAACAATAATAGTTTAATTACGAGTATCTATGAGGGAAAAGGGAGATTAAAACTTACAATAACCACCCCATGCATCTTTCTTAAGAGATTTTAGTGGGGTTCTGATTGGTTATAAAAATAAATCACGCATTGAACATATCTTTATACAGACCTGTCGCCCACACTTTAAGAGCCTTACCGTTACTTACACCTTCATCACCTTCCCATTTTTCAGAGAGTTCAACATTGGTAAATCCTGCAAGTGTTTTCCCTTCAAATCTATATTCAGCTCGAATTGAAATTGCACGATCTGGTTTTGTAGTAACTGATGAATAACACACTGTACGTGGGGACTTCCAAGCTATATCTTTACCATCCGCAATTCTCTGTGCTATCAGTTGACCTAAATAGTGTCCTTCAGTATTTGAAGTATTACCCGATTTTGAATAACCCATAGGACGTGCATCACCTGAAACAAAAATATTTTTATTTTCTGCACCGAGTACTTCATAGGTAAATGGATCGATGACACCCTCCATTTTATTAAATGCTGTATCTTTTGCTACACCACATACTTCAATCAGTTTACCACCACGAACATGCGGATAAAATGCAGCATCTTCAAATTTATATTCATCTTCCATTTCACTGGCAATAACTACTTTTTTATCTAAATCGATTTTCATGATTTTTGCACTCGGAACATAGACTAAATAATCTTTGTATAATTCATCAAATGCTGATTGAAAGCCCTCTTTTTTGATAGTAATATCTGCATTTTCATCTAATAAGAGCACTTTTCCTGGGATCTTATTTTTCTTAAAGTAATCTGCAATGAGACAAGCTCTTTCATAAGGGGCAGGAAGACATCTATAATTACCTCCAGGTACAGTCAATATGAAATTACCACCTTTAAAGTTTTGAACTTTATTTTTTAAAGTGATATGCTCACTACCTGGAATAAATGCCGCTGGATATTCAGTACGCAATCTTTGCTCAGTAGAAATATCTACATTCCAAGGACTATAATCGTAATCTATACCTGGAGAAAGAACCAAGTAATCGTACTTAATATCACCATTACTTGTTTTGAGAATTTTTTTTGTCTTATCAATACCTACGGCAGTTGCATTAAAGAAAGTATATTTGTTTTCACGGGCAGCTTGTAAGTAATCATGTGTAAGAAACTCTAAATCAAGTTCACCTACAACATAAAGATTACTCATAGGGCAAGAAATAAATTCTGATCTACGTTCAACTAAAACGACATCCGCATTCGGAGAGAACTTCTTAGTATATTTAGCAACGGACAGACCTGACCATCCGCCACCTACTACAACCACTCGTGGACCTTTTGCTGCTGGGATAGGAGCATCTGAGCCAATGCCCACCTTTGGTTTTAAAGTTTTCATATCCGCTGATTTGGACTCTGAAGATTTTGCATACGCATTTATTGTAGTTGCGGCTACACCTATTGCACCATATTTAAGTAAGTCTCGTCGATTCATATATATACTCCTGATTAGTGTTTTTTATTCTATAACTTTTTCAAATATTTAATACTTCAAAAAATGTTATAATTACCAATATTAATATTAAATTCAAATTATTATATATATTTCAGTAATATTGATAAGTCTATTAAAACTTCTAGATAGACGTATAGCATACAGTTAATTTCCTACAACTTAGCCAAGAATAAAGTATAGAAAACTCATAAAAAGTAGTTGATTGAATAACATAAAGTAAGCCAAACAAGTATAATGATCGAAATAGCATTTAAAAGTAAAAGTGTTAATTGATTAAAAAGAAAGAAAGAAAAGGGGATTTTATTGT
>Ga0214230_100235_pt1 | contig 19151 bp, 13 predicted proteins | sample TroBogypolimnion_6_FD_153068 | JGI IMG/M metagenome (GOLD analysis project Ga0214230, IMG submission 153068) | Freshwater microbial communities from Trout Bog Lake, WI - 22MAY2008 hypolimnion | ecosystem: Environmental > Aquatic > Freshwater > Lake > Hypolimnion/Profundal zone | place: Trout Bog...
AAGATGAGCGAACCGAGGGCTTTCAATTCTGTTAAAAATGAATTGCACTTCAGGGTTGAATTCACGTTTGATTGAAAACCAGCGTATAAAATAAAAGTATTGAATGATAGTAATTCCCAGCAATAAAAAAGTTATAGAGTGTTAGAATACAAACAGCACGTTATCGGCTGAATTTAAAGTTACCAGCAATTAAACTATGCACTAATAACAGTGACTGTTTAAAGTCAATTAATTGATGGGGTCGGCACTTAACTCTAAAGAGTTTTTCGACCTGATTAACAATACGATCTCTGAGGGCACTATGCGGAATCTGAAGTTCTTACCTATCGCGTTAGGCGCGACACTCGTTATTACTTTCATTTTATATGTCGTTTTTCATTTCATATTTATTGATCTGTTTGTTGACTTGTGGTGGTTTCAATCTTTAAAACTTAATGCTTATTTTTGGTTACGCTTACTCTATAAGTTTTTTCTATCGGGTGGCGTCACGGTAGCATTCTTCGCTATCTTCTTTTTTCATTTTTGGATAGCCTCTCGATATTTGGGCTTAAACCCGCGCGATGAAGTTCTTAATAATGTAGATCAACGTCAGCGCTTTCAGCGCTTTGCTGATATATTTATGAGTGGCTCAGTAAAAATCTATACGCCCATCTCTTTAGCGCTTGCTATTTTTGTCGCCCTACCTTTTTATAATCAGTGGGAGGCAGCACTACTTTATTTTTTTGGCGCCGATTCTGGAGTAACAGAAAGCATTTACGGACGTGACGTAAGCTTTTATCTGCTTTCCTATCCTATTTACATACTTATTCAAAAAGAACTGCTTATCACCAGCGGTTTAATTTTCTCATCAGTTGGCGTACTTTATTGGCTAGAACATATTTTTGTACCTAGTCAAAACAAAGAATTTCCTGTAGGGGCCAAAGTCCATTTAACGTTATTAATTAGCTTTGTAGTGGCTTTTGTGGTATGGGGCTTCTTGCTGGAACGCTATGCGCTGTTATATACCAATGCCTACGAACCGATATTCTATGGGCCAGGTTTTGTCGAAATCCGTTATAAATTACCGCTGATATGGTTTGCTATTATCACTTTTGTGGCGACAGCGGTATCGGCTATCTTATTTATTTTTTCAGAAAAACATCGTATCAAAGCGCCTTTTTTGATCACACTGACTGCGTTTCTTTGCGTATTGGGATTGCCAAAAATTCAGGCGATACCTGATGCGATTCAAAAATTTATTGTTAACCCAAACCCCGTTAAATCTAATAAACCCTTTATGCAGTTGAATATTGATTCGACTTTGGCGGCTTATGATTTAAAAAATATTAAAACCGTTGATATGACCATAAAGCTGGATGCAGCTAAGGATATTGAAACCTGGAGTACACAAAAGCATTTTGAGAATATTCCAGTATGGGATAGAGAATATATCATTGATAGCTATAAGCAATTACAAGAGATAAGACCATATTACAATATTCTATCTGTCGATGAAGATCGTTATTTTATTCTTGATCACACTAGACAGGTGGATATAGCGGCCAGAGAAATTAATACCTCTAAGTTACCGCGTGAAGCCCAAAATTGGGAAAATATCCATTTGCGTTATACCCATGGTTATGGGGCGGTAGTGACGCCAGCGGCTCAAGATGCTGATAATCCCTTGGTTTGGTATTTGCGTGATTTAAACATGCATTCCGATGTGGGCATTAATGTTTTGCATCCCGATATCTACTACGGCCTAGAGAATTACGCTTATGCCATCGTACCTAATAAACTTAAGGTCGAAGGTATTGCCGGGACTGATCCTAGTGTTTCGGAAGAATATCATGGCGAGGGTGGGGTTCCAATTCCATCCTTATTTAGAAAAGCCTTATTTGCGCTTTATTTTAAAGATGAAAAGATTTTCTTTTCAACAAACATTTCTAACGAAAGTAAGGTCAAAATCCACCGAAATATTATCGAGCGCATTAATCATTTAACGCCCTTTTTACATCTGGATAAAGATCCCTATTTAGTCTTAAGCAAGGATCGATTTTATTGGATACAAGATGCTTATACCTTATCGGATAAATATCCTGTTTCAAAACCTGCTGAAGCCGATTTTTCCGAGGGTCATCAAAAATTTAACTACATACGCAATTCCGTTAAGATTGTCGTAGATGCCTTTGATGGTGATGTGGATTTTTATATCTCTGATCCTTCAGATGCCATTATTCAGGCGTATTACAATGCTTACCCAGGCTTGTTTAAAAATCTGGACGAAATGCCTGTCGAATTGAAGCAACATTTACGTTATCCTCGTGATCTTTATTATCTGCAAATGCAGGTGTATGCCAAATACCATCAGCAAAATCCTGAGTTATTTTATGAGCAAGCGGAAACTTGGGCGCAAGCGAATGTAAGAGGGGAGCCTGTCTTACCTTATTATCAAACCATGGATTTTGGTAATTGCAACGATACCGAAGAGTTTGTATTAATTAATCCTATGACGCCCGTCAACAGAACTAATCTGAGTATGATTGGTGTAGCCGGCATCTTAGATAAGACGAAGTGTAGTTTAGATTATAAACCCAATATTACCGTTTATAAGTTTGGTAAAGATGTACAGGTTAATGGCCCTGCTCAAGTTGAGGCTTTGATTAACCAAGATCCTGATATTTCTGAACAACTCACCCTTTGGGATCAGCATGGTTCCGTTGTTGAAATGGGGCGGATGATTATTTTGCCTATGGGTAATACGGTGCTTTATGTGCACCCTATTTATATAGCATCAACCAAAAACAAAATTCCCGAATTAACGAGAGTGATTGTGTCTGTGGGTAATGAGACCATTATGGATACGACTTTGTGGGCGGCCTTTAATCGCTTAAAACAAATCTTTATTAAAAATGCGGCTGAAAGTGATGGTACAGAAACCCCTAAAGCGATTTTGAAACCGAAAAGCAATTAGTTTTGTAGGTCGGGTTAGGCGCTAGCCGTAACCCGACAATCAGAACCTTCAAATGAACAACATTCACCAGCTCTATGATTATTTCTGTTGTTATTCCTACTTATAATCGCCGTGATTTACTAAACAGAGCCTTATTGTCGGTCTTTGCTCAAGGTTTGCTACCGACTGAAATCATCGTCATAGATGACGGCTCTACTGACGGTACAGCGTTGATGATAGCCAAAGAATTTCCATCAGTACGTTATTATCGCCAAGAAAATGTCGGTGTTAGCAGCGCTAGAAATCTAGGTATACATCATGCCAAAGGTGACTGGCTAGCTTTTTTAGATGCAGATGATGAATGGCTGCCTAATAAATTAAGCCAGCAAAGTAAGGCTTTGCTCTCCACTCCAGAAAGTAAAGTTTGTCATACGGAAGAAATGTGGATACGTAATGGCATACGTGTCAATCCCGCTAAAAAATACGCTAAAACGGGTGGCTGGATATTCAATAAGTGCTTACTGTTATGCGCGATTTCGCCATCGACTGTGATGATCCACCGCTCAGTGTTTGATGCTATCGGCGTGTTTGATACCGATTTTCCAGTCTGTGAAGATTACGATCTATGGCTTAGAATCACTGCCAATTATCCAGTCTTATTGATTGCAGAGCCGCAGATAAAAAAGTACGGAGGACATGAGGATCAGTTATCGCAAAAGTATTGGGGTATGGATCGATTTCGTATCAAAGCGCTGCAAAAAATCATTGATAGCGGTCAGTTGTCCCAAGAAAACCAACAGTCCGCTACCAGCTTACTATTAACAAAAGCTCAAATTTATTGGGAGGGCGCTATTAAACGAGAAAAGACCGAAGAGGCCGATTATTATCGGCAACTCATGACTCGTTATTAATAGTCGTTATTCAGTCTTGCTCTCTAAAGCGGATAGTAAGACCTTGCAGGAAATTTCTAATAATTTGGTCGCCGCATTCGCGATAATTTTTATGGCCTTTTTGCCTAAAAAAAGCACTCAGCTCGCCTTTTGATATCTGAAAGTCCGCGAGCTTTAAGGTAGATAGCATATCGTCTTCTTTGAAGTCTAAGGCGATTCTAAGTTTTTTCAGTATGCTGTTATTGGTGAGTGGTAATTCAGCAGGCTTAGTTTGGCCGTGCGGAGTTTCTAGCACACCTCTTTTAAAGGTAATTAGACCTTTTAAAAACGCATCCATACGATCATTATCAAGTTCAATATAACCTTCTTGGTTATCTTTTTTGAGTAGATGCAACAACTCATCTCGCTCGATAATCACATCATTTAAGGCAAATATTTCAATCATAGTTTGGTCGTTAAGCTCTAAAGCATAGCGTACTCGGCGTAATACATCGTTGTTAATCATAGGTTATTGACTCGAAGATGTTAGAAGACACGATGTGAATCGTGATTTGTTTTGTGTAATGTCTAAGCAGATCGTAGGATGGGTAGAACAACGTGAAACCCATCACACCATCGCACAATGATGGGTTTCGCTGTCGCTCTACCCATCCTACAGATATTTTATTGCTCCCAAGTCTGCGTTCTAGATCATTAATCCCTTAATAACTCATTAATCCCAGTCTTGCTGCGAGTTCTTTCATCAACTTGTTTGATAATAACGGCACAGTAAAGACTATAGCTGCCATCTGCAGAAGGTAAATTACCAGATACGACTACTGAACCTGCTGGAATACGCCCAAAACTGATTTCACCGGTCATGCGGTTGAAAATTTTGGTGCTTTGACCGATATAAACGCCCATAGAAATAACACAGCCATCTTCAACAACAACACCTTCTACGATTTCAGAACGAGCGCCAATAAAACAGTTGTCGCCAATAATAGTAGGACCTGCTTGTAAAGGCTCTAATACACCGCCGATACCGACACCGCCTGAAAGATGCACATTTTTACCAATTTGCGCACAAGAACCCACGGTAACCCAAGTATCAACCATAGTACCGCTGCCTACATAAGCTCCGATATTGACATAAGAGGGCATTAAGATAGCACCAGGGGCGATATAAGAACCGTGACGAGCCACAGCATTAGGTACAACTCGCACGCCTGCTTTAGCGAAATCTTCTTCGGTGTAATTAGAATATTTGCATTCGACTTTATCGTAATAACGCGTATTACCGCCATCCATTAGGCGGTTTTCGTTGATTCTGAAGGATAAAAGTACGGCTTTTTTTAGCCATTGATGAGTAACCCAGTCGCCGTCGATTTTTTCAGCGACTCTTACTGTGCCTTGATCAAGCAAATTAAGTGTTTCAGTGACGGCCGCGCGAATCTCTGCTGAAACGTTAGCGGGTGTAAGATCTAAGCGTTGTTCAAAAGCGTCGTTAATTATATTTTCAAGTTGTGACATGATTCTTCTTTATAGTGTGTTAAGGAAATTTTTAATACGATGAGCCGCAGCTATACAGTCATCCAGTGGAGCAACTAGGGCAATTCTAACATGGTTGAGGCCAGGGTTTAGTCCTTGAAATTCACGGGATAAAAAACTACCTGGCAGCACGGTAATATTTTCGCTAGCAAAAAGCTGCTGGGCAAAGTCAGTATCTGAAATCCCCCTGAATCCCCCTTTATCAAAGGGGGCAATCGAAGGCTGGGGGATTTCCAGCCAGACATAAAATCCAGCGGGTGGTTTATTAATAGTGCAGACTTCTGCGAGTATGGCTATGAAGGCGGCAAATTTTTCACGGTATAAGCGCCGATTTTCGATCACATGCTCTTCATCTTGCCAAGCCTTAATACTGGCATATTGGGTAGGCAAAGGCATGGCGCAGCCTTGATAGGTACGATATTGAAAATACTTATTTAATAGCTCAGCATCCCCTGCAACAAACCCTGACCGTAAACCTGGAGCATTAGAACGCTTAGATAAGCTATGAAAAACCACGCAACGTTTAAAGTCATGATGGCCCATGTGGTAAGCCGTTTGCAGTAAACCGACAGGCGGTTGTTGTTCATCATCATACAATTCGCTATAACATTCATCAGAGGCGATGACAAAATCATATTGTTCCGCCAAATTAATGAGTTTTTCATGATCCGCAGCACTCATCACTGCGCCACTAGGATTACCTGGTGAGCAAATATAAATCAGTTGGCAGCGTTGCCAAATTTCTACCGGTACAGCATCAAAATCAGGCAAATAACCTGACTCTGCTAAGGTATTTAGAAAGTAAGGTTCTGCTCCTGCTAATAATGCCGCACCTTCATATATCTGATAAAAAGGATTAGGCATAATAACGATGGGCTTAGTGCTAGTATCAATTAAAAACTGAGCAAATGAAAACAAAGCCTCGCGTGTGCCACTGACAGGTAAAACCTGAGTTTCAGGATTAATGCCTGCGGGTGGAATTTGAAAGCGTTGAGCTAGCCAATCCGCAATGGCGCATCTGAGTTCAGGTATGCCTTTGGTGGTTGGGTAATTGGATAAGCCTGAAATATGTTTTAACAACGCTTCTTTAATAAAAGCTGGCGTTGTATGGGTAGGCTCGCCTATCGATAAGACAATCGCCGACTTGTCGGCAGGCGGAATAATGCCGGCCTTAAGTTGGGCTAATTTTTCAAAAGGATAAGGGGGTAAATATTTTAAGTTAGGTGTTATGGCTGCATCACTCACGATAAAGTAAAAATATCGGTCTAATAAACCGACAGAAGCTGGCGAGTCGGAAGATCAACATGAGTGACAACACAACTACTTTGATTTTGACGTGGAACAGATCTCTTTTCTTAATGGATCATGGACAGTCACACGTTAATCATTGCCGCCATTTTACCGTAAGTTTTTATCTTGGGCTTACTCTTGTCATATTTATTTTAATAATGCTTGCCAAATGCGCCACATAATCGGCCTTACATAACACTTTATTACAAAGATTGATTTTTCGTAACGACTAGTTGAGTGTTCATGCTGCCATAGTAAAGGTTTACTTAAAAAAACCATGACTTTTTATTTTAGGCTGAGGCGTTATAAAGTAAAATACGCAGCTTTACAACGCTTCACTATGTGAATCATCTACAGACTTCAAAGATACTCATGAAAAATTACAAAATTGCAATATTAGCCGGTGACGGTATTGGCCCAGAAATCACTAAAGAAGCCATCAAGGTTCTTAAATTAATTGAACAGCGCAATGACGTTACTTTTGAATTAATGCCAGCTGCTTTTGGTGCTTGCGCTTATTTTGAATTTGGCGATGCGTTTCCGCAAGCGACTATGGATATTTGTGATCAAGCTGATGCCATCCTTAAGGGTACTATTGGTTTAAGTCATGAAGAATCTAAAAAAATTCCTATAGATAAGCAGCCAGAACGCGGCGCTTTATTACCGCTACGTCGCCGTTACAATACTTACGCTAACTTTCGTCCGGTTTTTTTACCCAAAGCCATTGCCCATTTTTCACCGCTCAAGCCTGAAATTATTGGTGAAGGTATCGATATTATTATGGTGCGCGAATTGGTGGGCGGTCTTTATTTCGGTAACAAAGAATTTGGCATCAATGAGCAAGGTTTACGTTATGTTAAAGAAACTTTGGAATATGATGAGTTGCAAATCAGTCGTATTTTGCATCAAGCTTTCAAATTAGCACAAAAACGTAAGAAAATACTGCATAACATTCATAAAAGTAATGTCTTAAAATCTAGCGTACTTTGGAATGAAATTCTTGATGAAGTCGCTGTTGAGTATCCTGATGTTGAAGTGATTCATCAATTAGTCGATTCTGCAGCAACTAATCTATGTCTTAGACCGACTCAATTTGATGTGATGGTCATGGAAAATATGTTCGGTGACATACTCAGTGATCAAGGTGGCGGTATTTTAGGTTCATTAGGTCTAATGCCATCGGCTTGTATTGGTGATGACAAAGCTTATTACGAACCATCACATGGCTCTGCACCTGATATCGCGGGAAAAAACATAGCCAATCCTTACTCTATGATCGGTTCTGTTGCGATGATGTTAGAAAATAGTTTTGATATGGCCGAAGAAGCTAAAAATGTGTGGGCAGCTATGCAAGGTGTATTTGCTGATGGTTATTCAACCGCTGATCTTTCTAAACCCGATACGGGCGTAAAAATGATTTCTACCGCTGAATTTGGCGATAAGGTTGTTGAAAAGCTAAGTTTGATGCCAAGGGTGTAATTAATATTTGATGTTACGCAGCCATTCAGCGGTTTCTTAGCGGGACGGGGATTATAACCCCGTCCTTAACGTTTAAGGTTTCGAAAGTTATTGAAGCATCTAAACGTTTCGGTCGGGGTTGCAAACCCCGACCAGCATCCGGTAAATACCTTTGACTTTGAACAGAGTATCTACATTAAGATTGTTAGAACTCAAAATGCACTCGGCCATTATAAATATCGACGGGGCCACGATCGGCATTAAAGCCCGGATTAGCTAAATGTTGATAATCCAGCGTTATCCACGTAGCTGGCAGTACATGCCATTGGTAATAAACATCAACGACCTGTTCAGGTTTGTAATTAATCGCACCATCCCCTATAAAACCATCTATACCGCCCATACTTAGATACTTCACATGTTCTTGTGAAAGAAAACTTACGGCGTAACCCAAGCCGATAGAATCTTTTGCTCGCCCCCAACGTGTGCCTTTTATAATAGAACCAAAAGACAGAGACCGATCCGCTGAAGTATATGAATAAACTTCGGTTTTGCCATCGGAATACATACCTCTAAAAAAAGTACCTATATCCTCGGTAATACTCTGCTCCATATTGATACCAATACCCATCTTAATATTGGCTTTTCTTGCCCAACAAAGATCTGGGGCATTAGCATTGGGATTCTCGTAATTAAAGGTCGTACAGGTGGTGGCATTCTTACTAGGTTTATCAGCTTGAAAGGCAGCGATAGCATCATTATAGCTTCCTGATCTTTCCTGATTTCTATAGCCTAACAGCCTAACCGCTCCCACTAATCCATAAAGTACATGCTTATGTTCAAGTTCTACTTGATCACCATAGTTATTCCATAGATTGAGATTTCTAGACATCTCATTCGGGTCATAGGGGCCAGCAATCCGTGCAAAGCGCAAGGCCCAGTTATCAAAATAAAGCTCGCCAGCAAAACCTGAGGTGTAACCACGGGCATCGGCAGCAAAATCGTAGGCGGCATTAGTTAAAAAAGCCATGTTGGTAAATTGGCGGCGTAAATCCCCTGCATAAGTATTCTTATCAAAGATATCAAGAATACTAAAAGAGCCTGCAGTAAAAACAAAACGGCGACTAGAGGCTGTCCCCGCTAATTGCATAGGGCCAGAATTAACCGCGCTTTCAGTGCCGCCCAATGAAAAAGTTTGTCGGTAAATAGCTCTAGAGGTATACCAGCTTGAGCTTTGGGTGCCATTTTTTTGCAATTCGAAATTTTGAATGCTACCACCTATGCCCTTGAGTCCTGAAAAGGGCAATTCTGAGATCATCTCAGGCGCATAATAAAATTCACCACCCTTCCATGCTTTAACACCGGTGTAAAAAGTCACGCTACCCGTAAAGCCCAGCTCTGCATTAGGTGACAATGAGTTGGGCGTATCATTTAAATTAGTATAGGCTGCAGGAAATGATGGATGATAGCTAGTAATATAAGTCCCTTGTGTATAGAGATTCCAACGTTCATTTTGCAGGTTATGCAGACCATGGTTTGCCAATGCGCCCATTAGCGAAAACTCACCCTCCTCATTTAAATTGGTATAATTTTCCGCTTGTGCTGTTAGTGATAAGCTGGTGAAAACTAATAGCAGAATCTTAAAATAAGGTTGCCAATTAACTGGGCTGAACTGCTTTTTTGTTGCGAGTACCTCGTAATAATAGAATGAACATGGAGCAGGATACTTCATAGGCGTGTGTGGTGGGGATTAATAAATTATATTCTTTATAACACAGCACTATGACAAGGCAGCGACAAATTTTGTTTACTACCGATGAGTTGGTGCAGAAAATCTCATATTACATCGCCGCTGTCATCTAATCTTAAAGCAATGTTCATCTAATTGTCATAGTACAGTTTTACTCTTTAGCTTGAAAAAGCTGCTTAAAAGACTATCGAAAACGCTAGGTATTAAAGTGCTAATCGTGGTCATTGATGCGCCCTGATGAGTCTAGGAGTAACCTATGAAACTGTTCGCTTCCATCCATAAATATGATGTTTTTATCTTTACTTGGGTATTTAATCGGCGTGTACACCGTGCTTTGATAGAATTTTGTCGCTCACTGTCAAAAACCGGTGACGGTCTGTTTTACGTGTTAATTGCGGCTGTTTTATATGCCTATGAAGGGCCTAGTAGTGGCTGCTTACGCGCTATTTTATTGGCCTTTCTAATAGAAAGCCCCATGTATTTGATACTCAAAAAAGGTTTAAAACGTAATCGTCCTCAAGCCGCTTTAGAAAACTTTCACAGCATTATTATTCCCTCTGATCAATTCAGCTTTCCTTCTGGACACACCTCCGCTGCTTTCATGATGGCCACTTTACTGAGCTATTATTTTCCGCCCTTAATAATGCCACTTTATATATGGGCATTTGGCGTGGGTTGCTCGCGCGTGGTCTTGGGTGTGCATTTTCCTACTGATATTCTGGCAGGTTCTTTGTTTGGCATCAGCATTGCAATTTTTAGTTTAGGACTGCTATGAAAATTTTTTACGGTGTACAAGGTACTGGTAACGGTCATATCACCCGAGCCAGAGTGATGGCTAAAGAACTCTATGCGGCCGGCATTGAGGTTGATTTTCAATTTACGGGTAGACCTGCCGAGCAGTATTTTGATATGGCTATATTTAAAGATTATCAAGTACGTACTGGCTTAACCTTTAATACTCATAAAGGTCAGGTTAATTATTTAAAAACAGCCTTAGAAGCAAAGCCACGTACCTTATTGAAAGATATTAAATCATTAGATTTAAGCGGCTATGATTTAGTCATCAGTGATTTTGAACCGATTACTTCGTGGGCGGGCAGAAAACAAAAAAGAGCGGTGTTAGGTATCGGTCATCAATATGCGTTTAATCATGATATTCCTAGAGCAGGTTCCGATCCTATTGCCAATCAAGTCATGAAATATTTCGCGCCTGCCCATACCGGCGTAGGTTTACATTGGCATCATTTTGGCCAGCCTATTTTGCCACCTGTTATTGATACGCCTGAAACGCCTAAAAGTATCATTAGAAATAAAATCATTGTCTATCTGCCTTTTGAAGATCAACACGAAGTTGTCACGTTATTAGCGCCCTTTACCGATTTTAATTTCCATGTTTATGCGCCTGTGGTAGTCGAATCTACTTTTGCACACATTGTGGTTAACCCGCTCTCTCGTGACGCTTTCCAAAAAGACTTATATGATAGCGCTGGTATTATCAGCAATGCGGGTTTTGAGTTGGCTAGCGAAGCCTTGCAACTAGGTAAAAAAATTCTCGCTAAACCACTACATGCACAAATGGAACAAATTTCTAATGCTGCGGCCTTAAAGCAATTAGGCTATGGTCATACCATGAATGACTTGGATTTTTCCGTTATTAAACATTGGTTGCAGGATGATCGCGCGATACAAATTAGTTATCCGAATATTGCCAAGGTATTGGTGCAATGGATAGTAGATGGTATGCCTAAAATGGATACCGATTTTATTGAATCTATTTGGAATACCGTCAACGTCGATCATATTAGGCTTTAATTGTTGGTGGCTTAAAAGGCTACCAGCTTAAGGCGGGACAGTTTCAGCCCAGACGAAAGGTTCAGGGCGAAAGATTAACTGATGTTACGCAGTAACGAGGTTTTACTCTCGTTTGCCGCGCCGAGCACCGCAGGTTTTGTTGGGATTAGCCCGAAGGGGCGCGGCATGGATGCCGCGCGTCGGTAGGAGGGCGGGAAGCCCTCTCTGCCGACCCCCAACAAAACCGAGGAGCGCAGGAGCTAGCTGCAATCGAGCCGCCTTTTCTTTGGATACTTTCTTTTGGCGGAGCAAAAGAAAGTATCTCGCCTTCGGGTGCGATAACCCGATTAACACATCGTCGCGATAGCGACCTCATTATGTGTGTTTTTTTAAATCGCTGAATGGCGGCTGCGTAACATCAGAGATTAAGTCTAGGAGGCTAGTAACTTAAGGCGTTATAGATATTAGGCTTAGCCTTTAGCCCTTAGTCCTTAGCCCTTTGTCTGCGCTTAGGAGAGCTGTGTCTAAAAACGAACGATTAAGCTAAACAGTCCCGTCTTAAATTGGTAGCCGCTTAAAACAAATTGGCAGTAGTACTTAAAATACATAAACGGGAGGATTTCCTCTGCAATGAAAACTTAGCAATAGCATTAGCTTAAAAATAGCCAGTTTTTGGGGTGTACCCCAGAGCACAGTCTGTTGGCAGCATGATTCGCCTATCGCTGTTATGACTATTGAATATGGCCACACTTAAGTTTCCTGAACTACAACAATTAGAAGACATCATCGAGAAATTAGGTGATCGCGCTCAAATTACAATCATCGAACGCATCGTTTTTAAAGGTCGTGAATTTCCTATACATTGCATTACCTTAGGCTCCGAGCAACCCGATGTGCCAGTTTTAGCCTTTTTTGGCGGTGTGCATGGCTTAGAAAAAATAGGTTCTCAAGTCATCTTGTCCTATTTAGAAACTATCAGTCACTTACTGGATTGGGATCAGGAATTCTTGGCTAGGCTTGAAAAATCTCGACTGGTTTTTATACCCCTAGTTAATCCAGTGGGCGTATACATGGGCACCCGTTGCAATGGTAACGGAGTAGATCTTATGCGTAATGCTCCCATAGAAGGTATCGGTGTGACGCGTATTTTTAGTGGTCAGCGCTTTTCACCTCATCTACCTTGGTATCGAGGCGACCCACTTAATATGGAAAAAGAAGCGCTAGCGGTATGTAGAGTCGTTGAGCAACAGCTATTTAATGCACCCTTGTCTATCGCTTTTGATTTACATTCAGGTTTTGGCTTACAAGATCGTTTATGGTTTCCCTATGCCTCCTCGAAAACTCCATTTGCTTTTCTTGCTGAAATCTATGCCTTAAAAGCACAACTTGATCGTAGCTATCAACATCATATTTATAAAATAGAACCCACTTCTAACGAATATATGATCAATGGTGATTTGTGGGATTATTTATTTGATGAATTTAAATTACAAAATAGCAATGAACGGGTTTTTTTACCGCTAACCCTAGAAATGGGCTCATGGCTGTGGCTGCGTAAAAGTCCACTGCATTTATTTTCACGGCATGGTTTGTTTCATCCTTTATTACCTCATCGCCAGCAACGTGTTTTTAGACGTCACTTTACATTATTTGATTTTTTACATCGTAGTCTTTTATATCCTGAAAAATGGTCGCCACTGACACTAGAACAGCGGCATGATTTTTATCAACAAGCCTTAAAGTTTTGGTATGAATAAATCATCAGCACAGCATTGGATACTACTCAGAGGTCTAGCTAGAGAGTCTAGGCATTGGGGCGCTTTTATTCCACGACTGCAAGCAATGTTTCCTAGTGCGCAAATAACGCTATTGGATTTACCCGGCACGGGTTGCTATTATCAAGAAAACAGTCCTAAGACTATTGCAGAAATTACTCACCAAGTTCGCGCTCATGCCCTAGCTCAAGGCTGTTTACAGCAACCGGTTAACCTACTGGCATTATCGTTAGGAGCGATGGTGGCGTGGCAATGGATGCAAAGCTATCCCGAAGATATAGCGACAGCAACGCTCATGAACACCAGCTTTGCTAGTTTAAGTCCTTTTTATCAACGTCTGCGTTGGCAAAGTTATCTACGTTTTATTAGTCTGGTGATTACAAATAACATTCGGTTGCGAGAGGAAAAAATATTACAGCTAACCAGTAATTACAGCGATGATGCTAATGCTATCCTGATAGAGTGGGAAAAAATCCAAACTGAACAGCCTATTTCCCTTAAAAATAGTATGCGGCAAATTATGGCTGCAGCCAGCTATAAGCCTAGCAATTGCAAGCCAGCTGCGCCGGTTTTATTACTCAATAGTTTACACGATCGACTGGTTTCGCCGCGCTGTTCAATGGCAATACAGCAACAGTGGCAACTAGAATTACGAACTCATTCAAAGGCAGGACATGATTTAACGCTAGATGCGGGTGATTGGGTGGCTATGCAACTGAAAGATTGGCACAGTAAACAAGGATAACTAGGCTACCAATTTAAGACGGGACAGTTTAGCTTAATTGTTCACTTTTAGACACGGCTCTCCTAAGCGCAGACAAAGGCCAACATGCTTACCATCCCAAGCTGATCGTCTCGATTCTTATTTATGCATATAGGCGGGGAACGTTCAGCTCCAGAGAGATAGAAAGGCGTTGCAAAGAAGATCTTTCATTCATGTTTATCGCCCCAATGGGCTGTCCTAACTTTAGTAGAAGTTACGCATTGACGGCAGATGAAAAAGGAAAAGGATTTACAAATAATTTGTTAAATAATGATCTTTGATACCGGCACACAAAACTCTGTGATGCCATCGGCTGTGACGGCACAAACACGAAAGTTAACAAGCTCGCCTGGCGTAAAGCCAGAAATTTCATAATGCGCTTGAGTACTCATGCCTTCGTCTTTCCAACCCTGTTCATCAGTGGGTATAGGGCCTTTAGATGATTGCCATATATAAACACCGGTTTTTTTAATCGCTTTAGTCACCAAGCGCACATCACCAGGATGTGTGCCATTATTAGCCGTTAAAATCTCTTTAGGTTGCGCTGGGCTGTCTTGAGTTTGATTAAAGCCACTACTGGCCATTTTTGTGACATCCCCATCAGCTAATTGGTTAACATAATGTGCCAAAACACGAAAGGTATTATCAGCGACCTCCTCGCTATCTCGCATGATTGATTTTAATGTATGTCCACCATCAGCAGCCGCTAAAGCCGAGGCTTCAAGATTATTGACGGCTAAGATCGCATCTGCCAAAGAAATATAAGGCGTTGTAAAGAAAAGATTAGCCGTTAATTTAGCAATTATATTTCGATAAAAGATAATTTTAGCGGGAATAGACAATTGAATGAAGTCGATCTTAACTCTAGGTTTTTTCATGATAGCCCTCTGATTAAATAACGATTAGGTTATGGTGCAGATACATAATAAAAAACTTTTAAGAAAATATCTAGTTTATTTTTAATTAAAGTCCGCCGCATTTTAATTATTTGCCTAGCGCGGGTGTTATCTTGTTGATTTATTGTAGTATTTATTTTTTATAAAAAATAGAATCACTCGTATAAACTAAAGTTTTACGGCTAAAAGTGATGCAGAGATTGGTAACATAAAAGTTAAGTTGCCTAAAATTGTTTAAACTCGTGAATATTTTTATTTTGTTTGAAAAAAATTTATTAGCCCTAGCAAATCGTTAATCAGCCTAGCAAAAATTTCCTAGGTTTAAAAAAAATATATTCAGCTCAGAAAAAATTTCCTAGACTTAAAAAAATTTTATTCAACTTAGCAAAATTTTTCTTAGCTTGAAAAGTTTTTAATCGGCGTAGAAAAGATTTTCTAGGCTTGAAAAGTTTTTAATCGGCCTAACAAAAACTTTCTAGGCTTAAAAAATTTTTAATCGGTTTAGCAAAAATTTCTGAAGTCTAAAAAAATTGTTAATCGGTCTAGCAAAAACTTTCTAGACTTGAAAAATTGTTAATCGGTCTAGCAAAAACTTTCTAGACTTGAAAAATTTTTAATCGGTCTAACAAAAACTTTCTAGACTTGAAAAATTTTTAATCGGTCTAACAAAAATTTCTTAAGTCTAAAAAAATCGTTAATCGGCCTAGCAAAAATTTCTTAAGTCTTGAAAAAATTTAAGCGTAATCAAAGATATAATCACACCTAAACAAGTATAAGTAGTATGGTATAGGGTAATGACTAGAATGCTCCCTTAACCTACTTGGTAGTTTGCAGCTAAAAAATGAAATTTAACGAAGACTCGCGTGTAAAAATCCCCTGTCTATTGCACCTAGTCAACTTAGGTTATGACTATTTATCACTAAAAAACGCTTTGTGGGATGAAGACACTAATATTTTCCCAGAACTATTTAAAGAGGCCATCGCAGCCATTAACCCTGATACTGAGGCTAGCGATATCAGCCGACGGTTTGAAGACATCAAACTAAGTTTAGATAACGAGGATTTAGGCAAAGCCTTCTATGAAAAGCTCTTAGACCAGTCCGGCATTAAACTCATTGATTTTAGCCACTTCAAAAACAACCGCTGTCATGTCGTTACCGAATTAACCTATAAAAATGGCGAAGAAGAATTTAGACCTGACATCACTCTGCTGATTAATGGTCTGCCCCTAGTTTTTATCGAAGTCAAAAAACCCAACAATCAAGATGGCGTCTTGGCAGAGCGTGAGCGCATTAATAAACGTTTTCAAAACCCAAAATTTCGGCGCTTTGTAAATATCACCCAATTAATGTTGTTCTCCAATAATATGGACTATGAAGATGGCTCACCAGAACCCATACAAGGTGCTTTTTATGCCAGTAGTTCCTATTACCAGCCCGTGTTTAATTACTTTCGAGAAGAAGAGATATTTAATCTTAGCAACTTATTAAAAGCACCCGCTGACGCAGTAGAGAACGTCATACTTAAAGATAATAACCTTGAAGTCATCAAAAATAACCCAGAATTTATAAGCAATAAGTCACCCGAAAGACCCACTAATAGACTGTGCACCTCTTTACTTAGCCATGATCGTTTAGCTTTCGTTTTACGTTATGCCTTAGCCTATGTGCAAGAAGCCGACGGCGTGCAAAAGCATGTCATGCGTTATCCTCAGCTATTTGCAACTAAGGCGATAGAAAAGAAATTAGAGGCAGGTATTAAAAAGGGCATTATTTGGCATACCCAAGGCAGCGGAAAAACGGCGCTGGCTTACTATAACGTCCGCTTTTTACAAGATTATTATCAACGCAAAAACATCATTCCAAAGTTCTATTTCATCGTTGATCGCATAGATTTATTAACCCAGGCCCAACGAGAATTTACCAGTCGTGGCTTAATTGTGCATAGCATTAGCTCACGCGAAGCCTTTTCTACCGCGATTAAAGCCACTAAAGTCCTGCATAACAACACCGGTAAGCCTGAAATCACCGTAGTTAATATCCAAAAATTTAAAGATGATCCCGATGTCTTGCAAACCTTAGATTATGATGTCGCCATTCAACGCGTATATTTTCTTGATGAAGTGCATCGTAGTTATAATCCAAAAGGCAGTTTTTTAGCCAATTTAGATCAATCAGATAGGAATGCCATCAAGATCGGTTTAACCGGTACGCCCTTATTGGGTGAAGATTACAATTCACGATTGTTATTTGGCGATTATATTCACAAATATTATTACAACGCCTCCATTGCTGATGGTTACACCTTGCGTTTAATTCGTGAGGAAATTGCCACCCAATATAAAATCGCGCTACAACAAGCCTTAAAAGAAGTCGAAGTGGCGCAAGGCGATATCGATAAAAAACAGCTTTATGCCCATGCTCGCTTTGTTGAACCTATGTTAGCCTACATTATCACGGACTTTGAAAAGAGTCGGGGCGCCATGAATGATGCGAGTATTGGCGGCATGGTTATCTGCGATAGCTCAGAACAAGCTAAACAGCTGTTCACTATTTTTAACGAGGTTTATGCGACTCATAAGGTAGAAGATGCCAAGGTGAGTGAGCCTTCTCAAAGCTATAAAGTAAAGCAGCAACAAGACAATAAAGTTAAAAGCGCTCAGTTGATCTTGCATGATGTAGGCACTAAAAAAGAGCGTAATGATTGGATTGAAGATTTTAAAGTCGGCAAGATCGATATTCTATTCGTCTATAACATGCTGCTCACTGGTTTTGATGCCAAGCGTTTAAAGAAATTGTACCTAGGTCGAGTGATTCGTAAACACAATTTGTTACAGGCTTTGACCCGTGTTAATCGTACTTATAAAAATTTTCGCTATGGTTATATTGTTGATTTTGCCGATATACAAACAGAGTTCGATGCCACCAATAAAGCCTATTTTGATGAGTTGCAAGCAGAATTAGGTGATGAATTAGAACATTACTCGCATCTCTTTAAATCGCAAGATGAAATCAAAGCAGAGATTAATGCCATTAAAGATGCGTTGTTTCGCTTTGATACAAAAAATGCAGAAAACTTTTCACAGCAGATTAATGAAATACAAGACCGTGATGCAGTATTGGTGATTAAAAAAGCCTTAGCGGATGCAAGAAGTTTGTACAACATTATCCGTTTACAAGGTGATGATGAGTTTTTAGCGCAGCTGGATTTTCAAAAGCTGAATATCTTGTATCGAGAAGCAAGTAATCATCTGGATTTACTGAACCAAATAGCAGCAATAGAAAAAGGTACAGACACCACCAACTTGCTTAATGTTGCTTTAGAAGAGGTTATTTTTAAGTTTGTTAAAATTGGCGAAGCAGAGCTGGTTTTAGCCGACAAGTTAAAAAATACTTTAAGACGCACGCGTGAAGCCTTAGCCAGTAATTTTGATCAACACGACCCTAAGTTTGTATCGCTTAAAGCAGAACTAGAGCGCTTATTTAAAAAGAAAAACTTAAGCGAAGTCACGCAAGAAGAAATGAATACTAATATTGGCGCTCTCGATAAAATCCATGAGCAAGTTAAAGAACTTAATCGTCAAAATAACCAGCTTAAACAAAAATATCAAGGTGATCCTAAATACACGAGACTTCATAAGCGCTTACTAGAACAGGGTGGTTTTTCTAACCATGAGCGGCATATTTTTGAGGCTTTATCCGGCGTTAAACAAGATATTGATGAGCAGGTTTTGGAAAATAGCCAAATAATGGATAATGAAAGCTACTTTGAGCGCCTGATGATGCCATTAGTGATCCGTCAGTTTAATACTCAACAAGACATCAAGCTTAATCCAGAGACAGCTAGGTCTATTAATCATTTAATCGTCGCTGAATATTTGCATGAATATAATACGGGAGCGCGGGCGTGGTAGGTGGAGTGTCTGCTATTAAGTTAAGCATTTTATAATAGTTGGAGTAAAACAGCTTTAGCTGTTTTAAAAGGCAATAGCTGAAGCTATTGCACTCCAGGTTTTTTAACTTAATGGCAGTGAAGCTCTGCTTGGGAACGCGGCCTTGGAAGCTCTAGCTTCCCAA
>Ga0214230_100253_pt1 | contig 18042 bp, 17 predicted proteins | sample TroBogypolimnion_6_FD_153068 | JGI IMG/M metagenome (GOLD analysis project Ga0214230, IMG submission 153068) | Freshwater microbial communities from Trout Bog Lake, WI - 22MAY2008 hypolimnion | ecosystem: Environmental > Aquatic > Freshwater > Lake > Hypolimnion/Profundal zone | place: Trout Bog...
CGTTGCACGGGAGGGCCGCCACGGATGACTGCACTTCCGATTGTAAATTCTTGATCTAACCAGGTGTCCTCTTCGTGGGCATCTGCCCCGGAAATCTCAATATTCATGCGGAATCGACGTGGATCTAACTCTGCGATGTCAGCAGATTCTTGAAGAGCTTGAATGGAACGAGAACTAATAAGTGAAAGGCGACCGACATCAGTCCCAGAGCGATCGGGTCCAGCTTTGATCATCTTTACGGGGCGGCCGAGTCTTTGCGAGAAGAGCTGATCCCACGGTCCTAGAACTTCGTGACCGGCGACGTCCCACATTGTGAAGAAGTTCCCCGAGGTGGCTTCACCCAGTCGAACTTCTTCTTCGCGGAGGAGCTCGCCGTTTTCGAAGAGAGCGAGCGTCTGCTTTGAACGATCAAAGGAGGCCGAGAAGCCGGGAAGTTCGCCGGTCTTTGAAGTAGAAAACATAGAACCGGATTCGTCGATGAGAAAGAAGTCACGGTCACCGACAACTCCACGCTCGTTTACTTCAATGGATTGCGGATGATGCAGTGCGAAACCCTTGATCGGTGTTGTCGATAGCGTGGCAACCTGCATAGGTAGCACTGTAATCTGAAAAGATGGCAAAACCTGGGAAGTGAGGCAAGTAGGACTTGAACCTACGACGACCGAATTATGAGTTCGGGGCTCTAACCAACTGATAGGGAAAATTTACGTTCAAATCCCTAGGTTTAGCCAGGTGAGCCAGGTGATGTGTATGCATTGTTGTATGCATTACCGCTCCTCCATAGATCTGCCGTGATTTTCTTCCACACGGCTTACATCTCTGGTGGCCTTGGAGACCCCTAGCAAGCGGCTATGTACTAATCATGATTCGGTTCCTATGGGTGCCATCTGAACCCTGCGTGACTGAGAATAGTACGTCGCCCTAGTGCATGCAACTCAAGAATGCCCTGCAACGATTATTAATTAGGCACTCTTAGCCCCCCATGATTTTAGGTAATGCCTGGAGATGCTGCTTCAACTAACTTTCTTACCAGCGTTATGTAACTTCAAAGTTACTTAGGGACACTGTGCGGAGTTACTTAAGACGCCGTGTTAACAAAATCCCACCTTAATAATTGAGCCTGAAATCAAGGGCTTGGTGACAGTGTCGGTCCTGCGTGCCAAACTAATCTGGTGGCTGAAACACCGAAAAGACGGGTTGCGAAGAAAGTTGCGCCTATGCGAGTTGTGAAGCAACCCCTATCCGTGACGCACCCCGAACTGGCGAAGCAAGCGGTTGGATGGGATCCAAGTACGGTGACCAGAGGATCTGACCGAAAGAGATTATGGAAATGCAATTTGGGACACGAATGGGATGCCACTGTTTCCAGTCGAGTTGGTGGTGCAGGATGTCCAGTATGCGTGGGGCGAAAAATATTGGTTGGTTTTAACGACCTCGCGTTTAGGAATCCCACCTTAGCCGCACAGGCATTTGATTGGGACCCAAGCACGGTTACTCCGAATACCCATACTAAAAAATTATGGCAGTGCCCTCTTGGACATAAGTGGGAGGCTGCAGTTTCGCAGAGGAGTTCGGGAACGAGTTGCCCAATTTGCTCGGGTCACAAGGTCCTTATCGGATTTAATGACCTTGCTACAGTAAACCCAACCTTGGCGGCGGAGGCTGTAAATTGGGATCCTGCAACAATCACCCAATATTCAAGTTCTGTAAAATTATGGCGTTGCGAATTTGGTCACAAGTGGAAGGCTTTAGTAAGCGATAGAAGTGCTGGTCACGGTTGTCCGATCTGTTCGGGAAATAAAGTTCTTAAGGGATTCAATGATCTTGCTTCTATAAGTCCATTAGTTGCAACACAAGCCTTTGGTTGGGATCCCTCAACAGTTACGAAGAGTTCGATGGCCAAAAAGGATTGGCTTTGCGAGCAAGGACATAAATATAAAGCAACTATTGCTACACGTTACCAAGGTCACGGCTGTTCGATTTGCACAGGTCAAGAAGTGTTGAAGGGGTTTAATGACCTTGAAACTGTCAACCCTCTCCTCGCTGCTCAAGCATCTGGTTGGGACCCGTCGACAGTTACCAGAAGCGCCGCCTCTAAGAAGAAATGGCTTTGCGAACGAGGGCATGAATTTCAGGCCACCGTTAATAGCCGCAGCGGGGGAAGTGGTTGCCCATTTTGTTCGGGAAATAAAGTTCTTAAGGGATTCAATGACCTTGCGACGGTCAACCCTCTCCTTGCTGCTCAGGCATCTGGTTGGGATCCTCGCACTGTGACTTTTGGGTCAAATTCCAAACGTGATTGGATTTGCGAAAGTGGTCATCAATGGAAGGCCGATGTAAAGAGTCGAAGTAATGGGATTGGCTGTCCCTCATGCACGCAATATGGCTTCGACCCTAGCTCAAATGGATGGCTCTATTTTCTCAATCACCCTCAATGGGAGATGTCTCAGATAGGAATTACAAATTTCCCTGATCAGCGTTTAGGCAACCACAAGAAACTTGGCTGGGAACTTATCGAACTCCGCGGACCCATGGACGGTTTGATTGCCCGTGAATGGGAGACGAGCATCTTGCAGATGTTGAAGCGCCATGGGGCAAAACTGGCCCCTGAGGAAGTGGTAGGAAAGTTTGATGGATATACGGAGGCGTGGCTCACGAATAGTCACCCAGTGAAATCACTTCGAGAGTTAATGGAGAAGGTGCGAAAAGATGAGGCTCGGAATGAATCCCTTTCCAAGTAAAGATTTTTATTCTAGGGAGGAAGGTGCTGCCAGTTGAGAATATTACCATTTGATTCTTCTCGGGTGTTGATGCCAAAGATATTGCTGAGTATCTCAGTGATATCTTTGGCCCTCAGTTTGTCATCCTGCTCCCATACTGCTCAAGTCCCAACCAAAGAAGAACAGGGACTTGCACTTGCTTATGCAGGGTGTGTAGTCGGTGAGATGGATGATTCAAGAAATTACTCCTTATCCAACCTGTATTGGTTTAGACAAGAATCCATCTCGGGGGGAGTGGCAAGTTTCGAAGCCTCTCAAGGAGTTTCATGGAAGGACGATGTAGGTCCATTTTCATATTCGACGCAAATTCAGGAGTCAAGTTATGCAATCCAGGCATTTTCTACTGCTGCCGTTTTGGACCCTCATTGGTCGAACCTTTCTTCAATACTCATTTCTGCCATAAATGCAGGCAGTAAATATTGGACCAAAACCCATGACGACTTCAAGACTCCCTACGCGTACACAAGTGAATATGCGCAACTCAGTGGTGCATGTAAGGCAATCAATCTCCAAGTATTTGCAGCCGCAAAAAGTGCCAAGGTATCGCCGCATTCATGGGCAAAGTCAATCGCGGGGCCAAACTTGCCGTAATGGATTACGACTCATTCGCAAAGAATTGTGTGCAGAGGTTGCTATGTTGGACTTGGCATTTCAAGGTCAAACAGACACCCATTATTGAGGAACTTCGATATATGAAAGACATAAATTGAGAAAGGTGATCCTGAGGTTCCTTTCTTCTTATATTCCTATCTTTAACTGCTTGGCGGAGCCCCTAGATTGAGAGATTTGAGATTTACAGCATTGATTGCGCTGATGTCTCCTGACAGTCCTGATACAACGCCATTTGTCGCACAGACCAAGTAAAGAGTGCTTGATGCGAGTGAGAAATCATTATCATAGGCAGTGACTCGAAGGTTTATATTGTTCCAGGAACTATAAGTGGTTGAAGATGAACCGTAGTAGGAGCCGCCAGATGGATAAGCCTTTGCATCCTGGAAATAGCATTCTATAAATGTCCCTGTTGTGGTTTGTGTGGCCCACAGCCCTGATAGGTCAGCAGCGATCAGGTAGTTACTTCCGCCAGATAGGTTAGAGGAATCGATGGAAGCAATGATCGTCTTTTTTAGTGTAGCGAAGGTGGTTGCGCCTGAAGTACCTACAAGGTCTCTGGTCGCGATGCTACCCTGCCAATAAGTGTTGGTACCGGCGGAACCTTGAGGGCCTGTTGAGCCCATTGGACCTTGCAACCCTGTGGCCCCATCTTGCCCAGGAGCGCCTTGTGCTCCAAGTTGCAAATTGCTATAGCCACTAGGGCAACTTAACTTTGAAGGATAAATGACGGCGTGAGTTTTTATATTAGAGCAGAGCAAATACCCTGTGTCCGGGGTGTTTGCAACACTCAACCCAAAGGCTGTTCCCGTTACAAGTAGGGATAAAGCCGAACCTATTGCTATCAAATGCTTCCGAGATATCGTGAAAGAGTATTTGTGGCTCACTGCAACCTCCGAGGACTAATTGAGATAAGTGAATTATTGAGTAAATTTGGTTAGATAGATAGAGCCTCCTGATTTGAATGACCTGGCTACTGCCTCGTGCAGAAGACTCTTCCTACGCCTGACACGTGCCCCACTGTCTGACAGAGTCCACTTAAGGCGTACCCCCTTTGTGTATGCATTTGTGTATGCATTGACACTTGATCTTGGGGTTCTTGATTGAAATAATAGTGTTACGAAGGCAATCAAGGCAGATTGCACTGGGTTTCACGCATAGGTTGCCAGGTGGCAGATCCTTTGGTGAGGCAAGTAGGACTTGAACCTACGACGACCGAATTATGAGTTCGGGGCTCTAACCAACTGAGCTATTGCCTCTTATTGTGTGAGTACCCGCGTATCGTACGCGGTATGAGAACTCTGACCAAAGTGATGGCTCTTGGCCTGCTTATAACTGGGGTCGCGATGCCGATATCTCAGGCAGCGCCGGTCTATACCTTCCCGGTTCAGGGTTGCAAGTACACCTATGGCAGGTATCACCACAACTATCCAGCAACCGACATTTTGACCCATGTGGGATGCCTCTTTGTGGCTCCGACCGCGGGAGTCGTCGATGAGGTCAATCGCATCGATCGCTTTACCTGGAAGACGGATCTGGGGGCAGATCGTGGTGGTTTATCGATTTCGATTATTGGAGATGATGGCGTTCGATATTACGGATCACATCTTTCATACATCAGCGCAAAGATTGTGCCAGGTTATCTCGTCAAAGTTGGCGAAGTGATGGGTCGCACGGGGGATAGCGGTGATGCACGGGGAACGGCACCGCATTTACACTTTGGAATTTCGTGGCCTACACCGCCCGGAATCTGGTGGGTCAGACGCGGTGAGTTGTATCCGTGGAAGTATTTAGATGCTTGGAAGATAAGCAAGAACCTTTCACCAGTGCAATCTGTTAAAGCGTTAGAGAAGAAGGTAGGACTGGTCCCCAAGCAAGTTGGTTACTAAATACGAAAGGCCCCACCATTTCTGGTGAGGCCCAACGCATTAATGGTTAATTAAGCAGGATTAACTGCATCAGCCTGAGGACCCTTAGGACCTTGTACGACTTCAAAAGTTACTGCTTGACCCTCTTCGAGAGACTTGTAGCCATTGCCTTGGATAGCTGAGTAGTGAACAAATACATCTTGTCCGCCGCCATCAACAGCAATAAAACCAAAACCCTTTTCAGAGTTGAACCACTTAACTGTGCCTGTTGCCATGTAGATATTTCCTTCGGTATGTGAGTGAAGCTAAAGATTTCCTTAGCTTCGGTCTTCCTCTTTTACAGCGATACCGAATCCATGAAACGGGTACTGCCAAGCGTCCGACTGTCGGAAAGTGTAACTCAAAAGTCGAGGGTTGGGGAACCCCCTAGAGGGGCTTCAAAGCGCTCGATTAAGCCTCGTATGAGCGGAAAATCAAGACCACATTGTGCCCGCCGAAGCCGAATGAGTCATTTATAGCCGCGATCTGTCCAGATGGCAGGGGGCGAGGCGTATCTCTGACGACATCGATCCTGACCGCAGGGTCGAGATTATCGATATTGATCGTCGGAGGAGCGATGCGATTGTGCAGAGCCAAGACGCAAAAAATAGTTTCGATTGCTCCAGCTCCACCAAGAAGGTGACCAGTCATCGACTTGGTGGCAGAAACCGCGACATGGTTGATGTGCTCGCCCAGCGCTGCAGCAAGAGCGTTAGCCTCTGCAACATCTCCCACTGGAGTTGATGTGGCGTGCGCATTCAAATGAACTACTTCGGCTAAATCAACGCCGCTATCTCGAAGTGCAAACTTCACAGCGCGAGTAACTCCGGCGCCATCTGGATCAGGTGCTGCAATGTGATAACCATCAGAGGTCAAACCTTGGCCAGCGATTTCGGCATAAATCTTGGCGCCGCGTGCAAGTGCGTGCTCGAGGGATTCTAGGACGATTACACCGCCGCCTTCGCCGAGTACAAATCCATCACGGTCGCTGTCATAGGGACGAGAAGCTTTTTCGGGAGCATCGTTGCGCGTAGAGAGAGCCTTCATCGATGCAAAACCTGCAATGGGAAGTGGATGCACTGCTGCCTCAACACCTCCGGTAACAACAATATCGGCGCGACCGGTGCGGATCATTTCCATGGCATAACCAATGGCTTCGGCACCTGATGCACATGCACTTACTGGGGTATGTACGCCAGCTTTTGCTTGTAGTTCTAACCCAACGTTGGCAGCCGGACCGTTAGGCATCAACATAGGAACTGTATGTGGGCTCACTGAACGCGGGCCCTTTTCACGCAAAATGTCATATTGATCCAACATTGTGGTGACGCCGCCGATTCCAGATGCGATAACAACGCCAAGGCGTTCCTTATCTACATCGGGGGAGCCAGCATCGGCCCACGCTTCGCGCGCCGCGATCATTGCAAATTGCTCTGAACGATCTAAGCGACGCATCTCAACGCGTTCCATTACTTCACTCGGTTCTACTGCTACCCGCGCCGCAAACTTTACTGTCGAGGTTTCGGTCCAAGGCTCATCGAGGAGTCGGACGCCACTCTTGCCAGCAAGCAGGGCAGTCCACGTACTAGGTACATCTCCACCAAGTGGAGTTGTTGCACCTAGTCCTGTGACTACAACGCGGGTTCTGTTATTCATATTTGTATATTTACTCTCTAATTACTTAGAAGCGCCAACGATGAAGTTAACTGCATCTCCGACGGTACCCATCTTGGTGACTTCTTCATCAGGAATCTTTACGCCGAACTTCTCTTCAGCAGCGACAACTACTTCGACCATGCTCAGTGAATCAACTTCAAGGTCATCGCTAAAGCTCTTGGACATTTCGATCTTGCTTGCGTCAACGCCAGCAACTTCGACGACGATATCTTTGATCCCTGCGAGTACTTCATCTTGAGTTAGTGCCATTTGGTTATCTCTTTTCTTTTATTTGGTTTAGTTCTTTGGTAGAGGTGGTAATTCCACGACTTGACCGGCATAAACCAGCCCCGCCCCGAATCCGATCAGTAGTGCATTCTGGCCATGTAAATCTGGGTGCTGCGCGAGCAGGGCATCCATCGCGAGTGGAATAGATGCAGCCGATGTGTTTCCAGTGGTACGGATATCACGGGCGATGATGACGCTATCTGGGAGCTCCATCGATTTGGTCAAAGAGTCGATGATGCGCTCATTGGCTTGATGGGGGATAAAAGCAGCGATATCTGCTGGTGTAAGACCCGATTTTGCAATGATCTCTTTGCCGACCTTCGCTACTTCATAAACTGCCCAGCGGAAAACTTTCTGGCCTTCTTGATGGATAACTGGCCAAGCGAGATCTGTGAGATCTGAACCAGGCTTATAAGAAATCCACGATGGAACCATTGCGATCGCTTCACGGTTTTCAACATCAGAGCCCATGGTCGTAGGTCCGATTCCAACAGAGTCAGATGGACCAACTACAACTGCACCGGCGCCATCTGCGAAGATAAAGGAGGTTGCACGATCATCGAGATCGAGGAAATCTGAAATCTTTTCGGCACCAATAACCAAGACGTACTTGGCTGACCCAGAGCGGATCATGTCGTTGGCAAGTCCAAGGCCATAGGAGAAGCCGGCGCATGCTGCGCCAATATCGAAGGCAGCGGCACCCTTTATCTCTAATTTTTGAGCGACTTCGGTAGATGCGCTTGGGGTTTGATAAGGATAGGTAATGGTTGCAAAGATGATGGTGTCGATCTCTTGCGCGCTGATTCCTGCGCGAGAGATGGCAATGCGAGAGGCTGCCACGGCCATATCAGCGACAGATTCGTCGGCGGCAGCCCAATGGCGGGTCTGGATACCGGTGCGCTGTTGAATCCATTCATCAGATGAATCGATGCGATCGACGAGTTCAGAGTTGGGGACCACGCGCGGCGGGCGATATGCACCGACCGCAAGGATGCGAGCGTTCTGAGTCGGAATAGTAAATTTGAGCGTCATTTATTTACCACCATGGTTGCGCGCAAATTCGCGAGCACCTTCGATATCGTCTGGGCTCTTGATGGCAAAGAGTTCGATGCCAGGTTGTGCGCGCTTAACAAGACCGGTCAGCGTTCCACCAGGTGCAACTTCGATAACGCCAGTCACGCCTTGAGCGGCGAGAGTCTCCATGCACAAATCCCATCGAACGGGGCCAGCAACCTGACCGACGATCCGAGCCATGAGCTCATCACCGCCCGTAATGATGGCACCATCTCGATTAGAAATCACTGGGGCTACAGGGTCAATCACTGTGATCTCACGCGCAGCATCGGCCAATTTGGTTACAGCGGGCTGCATCACGCTCGTATGGAAGGCGCCAGAAACTTGAAGTGGGCGAACGCGCGCGCCAGCGGGGGGATTCTCAGCCAAAAGGGCCAAGGCATCGAGCGATCCAGCAGCGACGATCTGGCCGCCACCGTTCTCATTTGCGGGGGTCAAACCAAGGGCAAGAAGAGCAGCAACTACGATTTCACGCTCACCACCCAGAACTGCCGACATCCCAGAGTTACTTCCAGTCGCCGCCGCAGACATGGCGCGAGCGCGCACATTAACAAGGGTCATCGCGCAATCGCCATCAAAGCTCTGCGCCAAACTGGCTGCGGTGATCTCGCCAACAGAGTGGCCTGCGAAATAATCAAAGGAGATGTTCTGGCCCGCGAAGGTTTGCAACGATGAGATAAGGCCAGCGGCAAGCAATAAAGGTTGGGCATGTGAAGTTTCACGGATCTCATCGGCATCTGCGGTGGTACCAAGTTCGACGAGATCGAGATCAATGAGGTTCGACCAATTTTCGACGAGAGCACGAGAGGTCGCATCAGCCAACCAGGGAGTTAAAAATTCTGGAGTTTGGGCGCCTTGGCCAGGCGCTAGGAGTGCGAGCATTTAAAAAGTTTATGCGCGCCAATCGGTTACTGCCGAGTACCCCTTCGCTATTACCTCAAATATGACGCGAATTGTCTCAATTAACATCAAAATGATGGCAACGGGCAGAAGATCTACCGATCTCTTGAGAAACCAAGGTGCGCCATTGCAAAGGAGCCACCAGAGCTTGGCCGCACGAGAGTGATGATCGGCCTCCTGAGATTCGGGCAGATCCACTCGCCAACCGCGTTCCTTGAGTGCGCTCGCCATTTCGCGGGCGAGCAATTGATGTCCGCGCGGACCAGGATGCATGCGATCAATATGCCAATTGGAAATATCGTGCACATGCGGAATTTTGCGGGTGTGTATTAAAATCAAATCCAATTCACGAGCAACTTGATAATAGACATTGTTAACCGCGTTAACGCGACGTCGTATTACCCGTTTTAGCAACCGTGGCACGCGCAATATCTCACCTGGATCATGCAATTCCACCATGATGATCTCGGTTCCACGATCCATCAGTTCGCGACAAGTCTCTGTGATGTTTTGATAGAGCACGTGCGGATCAAAACCGTTGCGCAACATATCGTTGCCGCCCACCATCATCGCGCAGATATCTGGGGTGCGCTCGAGCGCGCGGGGGAGTTGGACCTCTTTCACTTCAGCGGACTTTGCACCGGGGCGAGAGAAGTTGAGATATTCGCATGAGTCATGAAAGACCTGACTTAAGTAATAACCCCAACCGCGGGGGTTGCCCGCAAGATCGATATCTCCAGTTCCAAAAGCTGCTGAGTCTCCGATAACAGTAAAACGTACGTGACGAGTTTGCGGAGCAAGAGTTGTCATGAGGCCATCATCAACTTTCTCTTAGTTATTACCGAAGGTGCTTTGTTACCAACCCCTTCAATGCCATGCAATAACATCATCAGTTGAATTGTCTTATCCCAAGGCAGCGCCTCTGCTGCGCCTCGAGCGACAGTGCGCAACTTAGGGCGATACAGGAGTGATTCGATCGCGTCGGCAAAAGCCACTCCGTTATCTGCGGCGATCGCACCGGCAGGATGCTTAAGATCGATTTTTAGGAACTCACCGACTGCGCTGCTCTGGGAGGCGACAACGGGCGTTCCGCTGGAGATTGATTCGAGGGCAGACAAACAGAAAGTTTCCAGTGGTCCGGGAGCTAGCGAAACATCGGCGCTGGACAAGATCGCTGCCACACGCTTGCGATCGGCGATATACCCCAAGGTGTCAACGGGTAGATCCTTGGCTAACAGGCGGATCTGTTTCCAGAGCGGTCCTAGACCAACGATCACTAGACGAGCATCAATACCTCGGGAGCGAAGTTCAACGAGCGCTTCGATGGAGCGTTGCGGTTCCTTCTCCGGAGATAGTCGACCACAGTGAACCAAGAGAACCTGCGAGCCTTTTAATAGCTCGCGTCGAAATTGCAAGGAGCGGTTGTCTGGGCTGAAGTTGATCAGATCAACTCCGAGCGGAATCTTGACCAGATTCTTAGTACCGATCTCGCGGAACTCCGCTGCTGCAAACTCTGTTGTCGCAATCACGTGATCAAAATTCTTTGCGAGCCGGCGGTTATGCCAATTAACGATCGTCTTACGCGGAAGCCAAGTTGGTAGGAAGCGATTGGCTAAGCCACGCAGGGTTTCGTGGCTAAAGACCACCGTCGGAATCCCACGATGACGGGCGAACTTGCCAACATTATGTAAGGTAAAACGATCCGAGATTTCGATGCGATCCGGGGCGAGGTCGGCAATGAGATTGCGAAGCGCCTTGTTCGATTTAATAACACGATATCCGCCGCTACCCGGCAAGATCATACTGGGCAGGGTTATTTTGCGACCATAAGGTGTCTGCTCTTGCAAGAACTGGGTGCCAGGAGCGATATAAATAAAATCGTGACCGTATTTGAGATAGCCGCGACCCAACTCGTGCAACGTTGTTTTGATGCCACCTGAGTTTGGTCCGTAGAAGTTCGCGATGTGAACGATCCTCATGCGACCGCTCCGACAGGGTGCAAAGCGCCGTGGCGTGATTCAATGACCGCCTTGTAATGTCCAATTAACTGTTGGTTAATTGCACCCCAGGTTCGAGTCTCAACGGAATCCCGAGCAAGTAGTGACATCTCTGCGCGGTCGGTGCGCGCAATGAAATGATCGACACTCGCCGTCAAGGCTTGAGCATCGCTGGTATCAATTATGTATCCGGTTGCACCTGTTGTGACGAGATCGGCGGGACCGCCCGTCAGCGGGACGATACATGGCGTTCCCGACGAGAGCGCTTCTTGAACAGCCTGGCAGAATGTTTCGTTGGGACCAGGGTGAATAAAGAGATCGAAGCTGGCATAGGCAGCGCCAAGATCCTCACCTGATTTAAATCCAGTAAAGATGGCATCGGGAAGTTCGCGCTGCAGCTTCTCGCGGGCCGGTCCATCGCCCACGATCACAAGTTGCACACGGGGATCTCGATCGAGAATAACTAAATCTGAGATGCGTTTCTCATTGGCAAGGCGTCCAACAAATCCCACTACCAACTTATTTGGTGCACCCCACGAGTGGCGAAGTAGCTCATCACGCTTAGAGGGATGAAAGAGCGATGTGTTAACGCCTCGTCGCCATAGGTGGACATTTGGTACTCCTTGTTCGCGAAGGTCTCCGCAAGCTGCGCTCGATGGCGCAAGTGTGCGATCGGTGCTCGTGTGAATCTTGCCCACGATCTTGCGCAGCGAATTGTGCGCGATATTCAATCCATAGTGACGCGCAAATCCAGCGAGGTCGGTCTGGTAAATCGAAAGCGAAGGAAGTCCCAAGCGCCGGGCAATGCGGGCGGAGTATCCGCCGAGGGCAAAAGGTGAAGCCAGGTGCAAAACATCGGGAGCAAAGCCATCGATTAAGTATTCAAGTTTGCGGGAAGGCACCGCCACTGGCAGCCCAATCGGCAGAATCGAATGGAGTGGCAGGGCCGCCACGCGCTTGATTCGAGCCCCGTGGTATTCAGATGGCCCTCCATCAGACTCGGGTGCGATTACCATCGCCTGGTGCCCTTGGGATTCCAGGAATTCCAGGACTCGTAGGACAGAATTGGTGACGCCGTTGATCTGAGGCAAGAAACTCTCGGTCACGATAGCAACTCTCATGACCCATATAGTCAGCCCTCAATCAAGCCTGAAGTAGCCCTTGAGGTAAAGCGTTGTTGAAGGTCAGGTGAACTCACAGCGCGGGATCTTCGTAGACTTACCCCTATGGACATCTACCTCGATCATGCGGCGACTACGCCGATGATTCCGCAGGCTTTGGCTGCCCTCACGGAGCAGATCAAAGAGTTTGGCAATGCCTCCAGCCTCCATACGGCAGGGCGAGCTGTCCGCAAGAAAGTGGAAGAGGCGCGCGAAACGCTGGCCAGTATCCTGAACTGCCAGGCGGGCGAGATCATCTTTACCGGAAGCGGCACCGAGGCCAACAACACAGCCATCAAAGGTTTCTACTGGAAAGCCGTGCAAGAGGATTTATTGCGCAATGTCATCGTTGTCGCAGCGTTCGAGCATCATGCGACCTTGGAACCGGTGGAATGGCTAGAAGATCACGAAGGCGCCATCGTCATTCACATTCCGATCTTGGCTCATGGTTCGATCGATCTCGATGCACTCGCCGACATTATTAAAGCTGAACGCGAACACATTGCCTTGATCTGTGTCATGCATTCTAATAATGAGATCGGAACGATTCAGCCCATCGCAGAAGTAGTTGCGCTCGCTGGCGATATTCCTGTGCATACCGATGCAGTGCAAAGTTTTGGAAAAGTACCTTTTGATTTCGCTGGGCTCGGTGTCACGTCAGCCACTATTAGCGCCCACAAGATCGGTGGTCCGCTGGGCGTAGCCGCGCTCATATTGCAGCGCGGAATCGACATCACCCCGGTATTGCACGGTGGGGGACAAGAGCGCGATATTCGCAGCGGTACATTAAATGCTCCTTCGATCGTGGCATTTGCAGTAGCTGCGCAGTGGGCTGCTGATCATCGTGAAGATAACTATTCAAAGGTATCTGGCTTGCGCTCACTCCTCGCAAAGGTTGTCTTGGATGCCGTTCCCGATGCACGAGTCAACGGCAGTTCACTAGCCATGTTGCCCGGCATCCTCAACGTCACCTTCCCCGGCACCGAGAGTGATTCCTTATTATTAATGCTCGACAATGCCGGTATCGCCTCATCTACCGGATCTGCCTGCAGCGCCGGCGTACAACGTCCCAGCCATGTGCTCTTAGCCCTGGGGTTGGAAGAGCGCGAAGTGCGCGCTTCGTTACGCTTCTCTCTTGGTACATCAACGACCGCAGAAGAGATTCATCTGGTCGGGGATGTTATAGCTGGCGTGGTCGCTTCGGTGCGCGCCGCATACAAGGGAGCTAAATAGTGAAGGTAATCGCCGCGATGAGTGGTGGTGTCGATTCCGCAGTCGCTGCTGCACGCGCGGTCGATGCTGGCCACGAAGTCATCGGGGTTCATCTCGCCCTCTCTTCCAACCCGCAGAAGTACCGCTCCGGGGCCCGAGGATGTTGCACCATCGAAGATTCACACGACGCCCGGCGCGCCGCAGATATGATCGGTATCCCTTTTTATATTTGGGATATGGCCGAGGAGTTTCACGCCGGGGTGGTCGAAAATTTCATCGAAGAATATGCCCAAGGTCGCACGCCTAATCCATGTCTGCGTTGTAACGAGAAGATTAAATTCGAAGCTGTCTTGGATCGCGCAAGTGCGCTGGGATATGACGCCGTAGCAACAGGACATTATGCGATCATGAAAGAGAGCGAGATCGGGCGCACCATGCATCGCGCCGTAGATCCACTCAAAGATCAGTCCTATGTCTTAGCCGTTCTCAACACAAAGCAAATTGCTGGGGCGATGTTTCCGTTAGGTGACACCAAGAAGGAAGATGTGCGCAAGGAAGCCAAGGCACGCGGACTCTACGTAGCTAACAAGCCAGACAGTCATGACATCTGCTTTATTCCATCAGGCAACAATGCGGGTTGGTTGCGCGACAAATTGGGTAGCGCAGCCGGGCCGATCGTTGATGAAGATGGTGTCAAAGTTGGCGAGCACCAAGGTGCCTATACCTACACAATCGGACAACGTCGCGGACTGGGCTTAAGCGTTCCCGCCGAGGGTGGAGTTCCACGCTATGTATTAAAGATTGAACCAAAGTCCAACACCGTTGTTGTCGGCACGAAAGATGCTCTTGCTGTCAGCGTCATCACGGGCGAGAAGCCAATCTGGTGTGGTGTACAACCGGTTTCCGATACCGAACATCGCGGCTTTGCACAGATTCGCGCACATGGAGCGCCACTACCGTGCACCTACACAACGAGCGATACCTCGATCGTTGCAGTGCTCGATGAGCCGCTCTTTGGACTCGCCACTGGCCAAGGACTCGTTATTTATGATGGCGATCGGGTTGTCGGCTCGGCCACCGTCAGCGCAACCCTGTAGTTTTAACGCATGTCAGTCGAGATCGCAGAGAAGATCGCCGCTTTGGGCGAAGAGCTACGCGACCACCAATTTCGATATTACGTCCTTGATAAACCGATCATCAGCGATGCCGAATTTGATGCCAAACTCAAAGAACTCGAAGCTTTAGAGAATAAGTATCCACAATATCGCTCTGCCGAATCACCCACCCAGATAGTCGGCGGCGGTTTCGCTACGGGATTTGAAGCGCGCGATCACATATCGAAGATGACATCGCTCGACAATGTCTTTGGCTTTGATGAACTTGCGACCTGGTTTGACCGCATTGATAAGGCCAATGTAACCAATTCTTGGCTCTGCGAAGTAAAGGTCGATGGTCTTGCAATTAATCTGCTCTATCGCGACGGCAAGCTAGTCCAAGCTCTCACGCGCGGCAATGGTGTGACCGGTGAAGATGTCACGCTCAATATCAAGACGATCTCGGTTATTCCGCACGAGCTAGCAGGCAAGAACATTCCCTCGCTCCTGGAAGTCCGCGGTGAAGTCTTCTTCCCGCTCAAAGCATTTAACGATTTTAACGAAGAGATCCAAGAATCTGGCAAGGCCGCCTTCGCCAACCCGCGTAACGCAGCTGCAGGTTCATTGCGCCAAAAAGATCCTCGCGTAACTGCCAGTCGACCACTCTCCATGGTTGTTCACGGTATCGGCGCCATCGAAGGCGCATCCTTCGCCAGCCAATCTCAGGCATACGAATTATTAAAGTCGTGGGGTCTGCCAACGAGCACCCGTTACAAAGTGGTGCAGACCCGCACAGAGGTAGAAGAGTTCATTAACTTTTATCAGACGAATCGCCATGATGTAGAACATGAAATCGACGGCGTTGTCATCAAGATAAACGAGATCGATATCCAGAACCAACTGGGTTACACATCGCGCGCACCTAAGTGGGCGATCGCTTTTAAGTACCCACCCGTCGAAGTCACTACCAAATTGCTCGATATCAAAGTCAGTGTCGGTCGCACCGGTCGCGTCACGCCATTTGCCTACATGGAACCCGTCGTCGTAGCAGGTTCAACCGTTTCCAACGCGACCCTTCACAATCAAGAAGAGGTATTGCGCAAGGGGATATTGATCGGAGATACCGTCATCATCCGCAAAGCCGGTGATGTCATTCCCGAAGTACTTGGCCCTGTAATCGAGAAGCGCGATGGTAGCGAGCGAGCATTTGTCATGCCGACCAAGTGCCCGGATTGCGGAACTAAGCTCAAGGCGATCTCGGCCGGCGATGTTGATATTCGTTGCCCCAATACCCAATCCTGTCCCGCACAGTTGCGTGAACGCCTTTTCTACATCGGATCGCGCGCCGCGCTCGATATCGACGTATTGGGATTCGAAGCAGCGAGTGCGATGCTAGAAAGCGGGCTGATTACCGATGAAGGTGATCTCTTCGATCTCACCTCAGATCAATTGGCAACCAGCGAATTCTTCACCAAGAAGGATGGCGCCCTAGGTGCCAATGCCGAGAAGTTGTTAATTGCGCTTGACGGTGCCAAATCCCGTCCACTCTGGCGCGTTCTTGTTGCACTTTCGATTCGCCACGTTGGACCAACAGCTGCCCAAAGTTTGGCGAAATCATTTGGATCTGTAGCGGCAATCACTCAGGCATCCCTTGAGCAGTTAGCTGCCGTTGATGGTGTCGGTGAGATCATCGCCCAATCTGTGATCGAATGGTTCGCCATCGACTGGCATCAAGCGATCATTCGCAAATGGAGTGAGGCCGGTGTTGCGATGGTCGAAACCTTCGTGAACACCAACCCACAGACTCTTGCAGGATTGACCTTGGTCGTCACCGGTTCGCTGGAAACTTTCACTCGCGATGGGGTTGATGAAGCAATCACGCTCCATGGTGGCAAGAGTTCTGGCAGCGTCTCCAAAAAGACCGACTATGTTGTGGTGGGGGATTCACCTGGATCCAAGGCCGCTAAGGCCGAAGAACTTGGGGTTCGCGTGCTCAATGAAGCACAATTTAAGCAATTACTCGCCCACGGTCCCGATGGGTTAAAGTAGCCCAATGCTGAAGAACCTACTTTTCCGTGAGGTGCAGACTGTTGTACGCCCTCTTCCAGCCTCTCCCGTCTTTTTTGGAGTCACCATATTTGTCGTGCTGGGACTCTTTCTCTTTTTAGTTCTTCGCCTAGACCGGGACTAAGCAGATCGCGAATGTAGGAATACTGGGTGGGACCTTTGACCCCATTCATCGTGGACATATCCACATCATCGAATCATTAGCTGATCGCTTCGACTCCATCATGGTCGTTCCTGCTGGCAACCCATATATGCGCAGCGAAAAGCCCGAAGCATCGGGCTATGACCGCGTCGAAATGTGCACCCTCGCTCTCGATGATCTCTCTGATGCCTTGCAAGAGAAAGTAGTTCTGACCGATCTTGAAGTCCGTCGAACCGGTCCGACCTATGCGATCGACACCATCGCTCAACTCAAGCCCTTCTTTCCTAAGGATTCATTCACTTTGATTCTCGGCAGCGACGCCGCATCTAACTTTGATAAGTGGCACAAGGCGGACGCCCTCAAAAAGATTGTTGAAGTCTTGGTCGTTCGCCGCCCTGGAGAGAAATCACTGCAATCTGGTTTCCCAGAAGTCGAGATAGATGCCCTCGATATTTCCGCAACAAAGGTGCGCGAGATCATTGAATCAGGTGGAGATCCAAAAGAGTTTCTCACCGAATCAGTTTTGACCTATATCAAGGAGCGTGGCCTCTATGGCAGCAAGTGAGCAAGTTCGAGCTTTAACCCAGAAAGCCGCCGAAGTCATCAACGAGAAGTTGGGTCTCGATATCGTTGCCATCGATATGACCGAGCAGATGGTTTTATCCGAAGTCTTTCTGATCGCCACCGCCGCTAACGAGCGTCAGGTCGAAGCGATTGCCGATGAAGTCTTCAAGAAGTTAGCGGAAATAGGCGAGAAGCCGATCCGTCGCGAAGGCAAGGGCCAGTGGGTTCTGCTCGATTACTCCGACCTCGTCGTTCATATCCAATCGCAGGAGCTCCGCAGTTATTACATGCTCGATCGCCTCTGGAATGACTGCCCGCGTTTGCCTTTAACACTTGATGAATTAAGATAAGACATCTTGAGCGGGGTTAAACCCGCTCAATTACCAAATTGGGGCTGTGGCGCAGCTGGTAGCGCACTTGCATGGCATGCAAGGGGTCAGGGGTTCAAATCCCCTCAGCTCCACGTTGTGATGTGTCGGGACATCGTTGACAGATGTGGCGAGACATCGGTGACACTTCACTTCGGTTTTCTCGATCTCTTCGTCATTTCATCAACCAAGTAGTTTGTCCAGTAGGTTCTTGTTGGCTCAAT
>Ga0214230_100259_pt1 | contig 17789 bp, 19 predicted proteins | sample TroBogypolimnion_6_FD_153068 | JGI IMG/M metagenome (GOLD analysis project Ga0214230, IMG submission 153068) | Freshwater microbial communities from Trout Bog Lake, WI - 22MAY2008 hypolimnion | ecosystem: Environmental > Aquatic > Freshwater > Lake > Hypolimnion/Profundal zone | place: Trout Bog...
AAATTCTTCTTCTCGGTCGCTAAAGTCAATGGCTTCCTGAGCGCATTGGGGCATGCTGTCGCGCGAGTAAAAAAACAGCACTACCTTAGTGCCTTTTAGCTTGGCCAGGCTGACCATTTCCATGCCGGCATCTGGCAATTCAAAACTCGGAGCTTTTTGTCCCACTTTTAGCACGCCACATCCCCTTTGCATTGGAACGATTCTATCCCATCGACAACGACTTGTATCACAACTAGATTACAATCTATTTTTAATTTGTGGGGCGTCCCATGACATCACTACTGGGCGGATTAACGCCACAAAACTTTTTAACCCGCCACTGGCATAAAACACCACTCCTCGCGCGCGCAGCCATTCCCGGATTTTTGGGGTTTTTAACGCCTGCTGAAATCAAGAAACTGGCCACTCGCGCCGACGTTCAATCTCGCCTCGTTATACGCATTGGAACGCGTTTTGAGCTGCGCCACGGCCCTTTTCGTCCCATCGATTTTAAATCCCTCCCGGATCGCGATTGGACTGTATTGGTGCAAGAGCTCAATCATTGGATTCCAGAGGGCGCCGACCTACTCAATCAATTTAACTTTGCCCCCCATGCACGCTTAGATGATTTAATGGTGAGCTATGCGGTTCCCGGTGGGGGTGTGGGCCCTCACTTTGACTCGTATGATGTGTTTTTATTACAAGGCTTTGGCGAACGACGTTGGTCCATTGCCAAAACCCGCGACTTGGAACTCATTCCAAACAGTGATCTTAAAATTTTAAAGCGCTTCAAATCCCAATCCACTTGGGATTTGGATGCGGGTGACATGTTGTATCTGCCGCCACAATATGCCCATGATGGCGTGGCCTTGAGTGAATGCTTTACCTACTCCATTGGTTTTCGCGCCCCCACCCACCAAGAATGGGTGGATAACTTTCTGGATTATCTGCGCGACTCTCTCGTGGTTAAGGGGCGCTATGCGGATCCCGATCTCGCCTTGCAATCGCATCCCGCCGAGCTTTCTGATCAATTATTGGGGCAAATACGCAATATTTTGCAATCAGTGCGTTGGAATGATGCCGATATACTGTCTTGCGTGGGACGAACCCTATCGGAGCCTAAGAACCATATTTTCTTCGAACGCCCAGAAAAACCGCTGACAAAAGCCCGTTTTATGGCCAAAGCTTATGAAAAAGGGTTGCGCTTAAACCCCCGCTCACGCCTCCTATTTAGAGGTAACTCATTGTTTATTAACGGAGAAGAGATACTCTTTAAGGGTGGGGCGCGACGCATTTTAATTCAATTGGCCAATAACAGCCAATTAAGCGCTGGGTGCGACCTCACCGCAGCGGCCGATGTTCTCTACGCTTGGTACCTAGAGGGTTGGTTGGATTAACAAAAGGGTCACTTGCTGCATTGCAGCGATTTCATGTATTATTACAAAATCGCTTGATCCACCGGTGGGTCAAACCGATGCTTAATTAACCCTCTTATCGATAGGACTACAAATGAAACTGAATCTTCTGATCGCTGCTCTGTTCGCTGTTGCCGTTGCTGCTTGCAGCAAACCTGCTGATGCTCCTAAAGCTGATGCTCCTAAGGCCGATGCTGCTGCTCCTGCTGCAATGGCTCCTGCTGCTGCTCCTGCTGCAATGGCTCCTGCTGCTGCTCCTGCTGCACCTGCTCCTGCCGACAAGAAATAATTCGGCGCGGCTTCAAGGCCGCAATAAAAAGCCGACCTTCGGGTCGGTTTTTTTTCGCCTATTACCTAGGGGTCAGACCCTCCTAGGGGTCAGACCCCGAATTTTGGGGTCTGACCCCTAGGACTACTAGGCCACTTTACGCCAATCCAATCCCAACTCTTGATCGGCTACGGCCACCTCAATAGCATCGCACTTCAGCACTGCAGCCAATGCCATTTGCGCCAGTAACGGCGTGTTGTTTTTGCTGCTTAAATGCGCCGCAACCACATGCTGCAAACGAGAATGGTTCAGGCGCGACAAGAGGTACGCAGATTCATCATTACTTAAATGTCCAAACGCGCCCCCCACGCGGGTTTTAAGGTGTTGTGGATAGGGGCCCGCCATCAACATAGCGCGATCATGATTGGTTTCCAAAAACAATGCATCGCAAGTGGACAGCATACTTTCAATATGCGGGGTGGTCGCTCCCACATCGGTTAATACGCCCAAGCGCAACGCGCCATCACCCAACACAAACTGCAATGGTTCGCGCGCATCATGAGGCACTGCAAAAGGTTCGATATGAATATCGCCCAACTGAAAAGGATCGTCCGATTTAATGATATGTTGCTGCGATAGATTAAGCTCATCGCGCAAAAAACTTAAGGTACCAAAACTGGCATATACGGGGAGTTGATAGCGTTTTGCCAAGCGTGCCACGCCGCCTAAGTGGTCGCTATGTTCGTGCGTTACCAAAACGGCGCTCAGCTGACTGGGTTCTAAAGCCAGTCGCGCCAGGCGCCGTTCGGTTTGGGCCAAAGAGAAGCCGCAATCTATTAATACACAGGTATCGTCACAGCGTACCAAGAGGCCATTGCCTTCGCTGCCGCTACCCAGTGAAGAAAAATGAATCAACTCTTAACGCAACTGCTCTAAGAGCAGATCCAGCATACGTTTGGCAGAATCGGGGTTGATGGGCTTCTCGGCTTTGTCGCGCACCACCACATTGCAAGTGCCATTGTTGTTGGGTGCCACCACCATGCGATAGGTTTGCGTATCGCGCGATTTGTCATCCGATTTCCAAAACTTCAATTTGGATAAGAAGCCTTCTTTCTGGTCTGGCAATAAACCATTGGGGTCGGTGTAGCGCACAAAATACACACCGGCAGCACGATCACGATCTTCTACGGTAAATCCAATGCGGTCTAAGGCCAGGCCCACACGACGCCAAGCGCGGTCAAAGGGCTCGCTCACCACTAAGGTGCTATCGCCGTCAGCCTCCTTGTTCAGTTTGGCTATATCCCCGCCCGTGGCCTTGCTCTTAGTTTCAACAGGGCTTGCTAAGGTCGTAGCGTGCCCCGCATCTACCCCAAAGCTGAGCGCCAAACGTTTAATAAATTCGGCTTCTAGCTCAGGATCGGAGGGACGTGTTTGCCACATGGTACTGCTGCTGTCACGGGTCAGCACTTCCTCCATGCCTTTATGGCTAATAAAAATCTCCGTGGTGCCTTGTATCGTGCCACGCTCAATACGTGTGCGATATTTGTCGCGCAGCGAGCTGGAATAGAGGCTACCCAACAAAGATCCTAAGTTTCTGCGAATAAAGTCATCGGGGATGTTGGCGCGGTTTTCATTCCAGTCCGTTTCCATAACACCAATGGAGGGATCGTCCACCTTTAAGACAAAACCATTCTTGGTCCAGAAATCTTTTAGCTTAGGCCAAACTTGCTCGGGCGTTTCTTTGACGACCAGCCAGCGCTGCGCACCGTCATGCTCCACATGAACTTCATCATTGAGTTTAGGCAATACGGCAGCAGTACTCACCACTTCGGGGGCGCCGCCACGATCTTTGTTGTATTGAGAATAAGTAGTACCTTTTAATTTGTCCTTATCAGGCACGGTAAAGCGCTCATCCCCTTGCACGGGGGTTAAGTCCGGTGGCACATCTAATGTGGGCGCTGCTGCGGTGGCAGATTGGGATTTATAATCTACTTTTTTTGACTCAAAAATGCCGGAAGTGGTGCACCCAGCCAGCCAAGCCACCGTCGCTATGGACAAAAACAATCTCTGAATTACAGGGCTCTGAATACTCATTCCGTTCCTCAATAGTTTCATGCAATGCCCGCTGCGCGAAGTGCGCGGCGAAGAGTTTCGTGATACTGGGCCGACAAGGGAGTCAGCGGTAAACGCAAGGCAGGGCCCACGCGCCCCATTTCAGCCAACGCCCATTTAACAGGGATAGGGTTGGCCTCGATAAACAAATCACGGTGCAGCGCCAGCAAACGGTTGTTGATGCTGCGGATACCCGGCACGTCACCTGCTAGGCCCGCACGGCATAAGCGGGCCATAGCTTCCGGTGCCACATTAGCGGTTACCGAAATAACACCGTCTCCACCCAGCAACATAAAAGCTGCAGCCGTTCCATCATCACCCGTGTAACAGGCAAAGCCTTTTGGCGCACGCTGAAATAAATCTGTAGCACGGTAGAGGTCGGCCGTAGCATCTTTAATGCCCACAATGTTGGGAACAGCGGCCAAACGCAAGGCCGTGTCGTTAGACAGGTCGGCCACTGTGCGCCCGGGTACGTTGTAGAGAATAAGCGGCAATTCTACCGCCTCAGCAACGGCTTTAAAGTGCTGATAGAGCCCTTCTTGTGTGGGTTTATTGTAATAAGGGACCACCGATAGGCTGTAATCAGCCCCCACGGAATGGGCGTACCGACTAAGCTCGATGGCTTCTGCGGTGGAATTGGCGCCCGTGCCGGCAATCACCGGTACGCGTCCTGCGCAATATTCCACAGTAGCCTTAATCAAGGCTGCATGCTCCTCCACATTCACTGTAGGCGACTCGCCCGTGGTGCCCACGATGACGATGCCTGCGGTGCCAGAATCCACATGCCAGTCTATCAGTGCCTTAAGGCGCGGAAAATCAAGACTGCCATCGGCCTGCATGGGGGTGACGATTGCCACCAGACTGCCTTGCAACATGCCCAATCCCCTGAAGCGTAAAGCGTCAATTCTACTACAAAACTATCCGTTCCCTTATCAACAGACCCCACAATCAAGGATAATGGCACCATGGATATTCTTCTTATGGGTGCCCAAGGCCAACTGGGTCTGGCGCTGCAACCCCTTTTGGCGGGCTTGGGCACGGTGCATGCTGTGGGACGTCGCGAATTAGACTTAAGCGACGCCCCCGCCATTCGGCAATACGTGCAGCAATGGCGTCCGCAGCTGATTATTAATGCAGCAGCCTATACCGCTGTGGATCGGGCTGAATCAGAGCCTCAGTTGGCTCAAGCCATTAATGGCATTGCCCCTGGGGTTCTGGCCGAAGAGGCGGGTCATTTGGGAGGTGCCCTAATTCACTTTTCTACAGATTATGTGTTTGATGGCATGCTAAACCGCCCCTATGTGGAAACCGACGAACCCCATCCTTTGGGCGTGTATGGCAAGAGCAAATGGTTGGGCGAGCGCGCCGTGCAGGCCACGGGTACCCCGGCAGTTATTTTGCGTACCAGCTGGGTGTATGGTTTGGAAGGCAGTAATTTCCTAAAAACCATGCTGCGCTTAGGGCAAGAACGCGATCACGTGCGCGTGGTGAACGATCAATGGGGCGCCCCCACTTGGACGCATTCATTGGCACAAGCCACTGTCACGATGATTCGTCACGGAATTGAGCAGGGTAATTGTGTGCAATACATGCAGCAACATCAGGGGCTTTATCATCTTACCAACAGTGGCGCCACCACCTGGTACGAATTTGCCCGCACCCTGTTTGCGCTGCGCCCTGAATGCACGGCCACACTCACGGCCATTCCCAGCAGCGAATACCCTACTCCTGCGCAACGCCCTAGCAACAGTCGGCTAGATAACCGTAAAATAGCACAACAGTTGGGTATTGTTTTACCCCACTGGAAAGACGACCTACAAGAATGTCTACGCGAGTTGCCATGAACATTGTCACCACCGACCTACCGGATGTATTCATCATTGAGCCACTCGTGTTTGGCGATGAACGCGGCTTCTTTTTTGAAAGCTACAACGAGCGCAACTTTTTACAGGCCACCGGCGTGACGGCGCGCTTTGTACAAGACAATCATTCGAACTCCGTGCGCGGTGTACTGCGAGGCCTGCATTATCAACTGCATCACCCACAAGGCAAGCTGGTACGCGTAGTCCACGGTGAGGTGTTTGATGTAGCAGTAGACCTGCGTCGCAGCTCACCCACCTTTGGGCAATCCATATCCTGCGTTCTGTCTGCCGAAAACAAACGCATGCTGTGGGTGCCGCCCGGTTTTGCTCATGGCTTTTTAACGCTTTCAGAGACCGCAGAATTTTTATACAAGACCACGGAGTATTGGCACGCGGGTGACGAGCGCAGCATTCTCTGGAACGATGCCACGCTGGCCATTGATTGGCCCTTGCAAAACATCACCCCCACCCTCTCACCCAAAGACCTGGCAGGCATCGCCTTCAACGCGGCTGAAATGTACGCTTAACCATGCGCTGGGTTGCGGGCCGCTATACGTTACTCAACACCGCGCCCGACGGCGACTCTCTGCGTTTTATTCCGGATCACCCAAAACAGCTGCAGATTGAAGAGCCCGGCTTGCGCCAGCACACAGACGGCGGTATTACGTTGCGCTTAGAGGGTATTGATGCTCTAGAAACCCATTACCTGGCCAGTGGCGGTATCGGCGTGTTGCGCCAATGCCCACTGTGGGCTGATCGTTCGGCGCAGTCTTTGTTAAATTTTTTGGGGTTTAATCACGTCCACCGCCGCAGCGACGAGCGCGTCATCCATTGCACCCCCACGGCCACCCATGGGGCTATTGCATTGCACCGTCAGGATCGTTTTGGACGCGCCGTATGCTTTGCCTTTCGTGGGCAATTTCATTTGCCACGCACAGCACAGCTAAAGCTGAACGTCGAGATTATTAAGAGCAGTGCCAATTATTATCAACTGCAACAAGGCATGGCGTACCCTACTTTTTACCAAGACAACAGTGAGGTTATGATTGACACGCTAAGAGATTGCGCACGACGGGCGCAACAACGTGCACGCGGATTTTGGCCGCACGACAGCACTCACCATGGCTTTGTTTTGCATGATTTGCAAGCCCTTACCCATGCGGTGATTTTACCCAAGCTGTATCGCCGTTTGGTAGACCATGTTAGCGGCAATGGCGGGCAACTCTCTCTGGCGGGTTTTATGGACAGTCTGCGCGCACGGGTGGGGTTGGTGCGATTGCATCCACAAAAAATGTTGGTGGACTTTGCAGAATTGATGGAAGTACAGCAGCAGCGCTTGCGCTTATTGGTGGCGCCGGACTCTATATTGTTTGCCGAGGATTAACTCAGCGCAAAAATAGCCACACTGTGAGCAACGAACCCAAACTGACCACGTAAATTTTTAACCAGCGATTGGGAATTCGCTTTAATAACCAAGCCCCCAAGAACGATCCGCCCAAGGCCCCCACAGCCAGCGCAATGGCCACCGGCCAATTCACCCGCGCTGAGAACGTAAAAATTAAAAACGACATGGATGTAATCACCACCACCAAGACGTTTTTAGTGGCGATAGCGGTGCGCGGAGGCTGTCCGCTCATGCTTAAAGCGGCCAACATTAAAAAACCAATACCTGCGGCAAAATAACCGCCGTAAATGGCAATCAAGCATTGCGCAAACAGTAAGCGATATTGCGCAAATCGACTGGGCCCAGTGTCGACTGCGCCAGAATCCACAAGCGGAGTGTCATTAACCAAACTGCCCCAAGCAAAAAGAGCTGTGGCAAAAAGAACCAACCAGGGGACCAAGCGTAAAAAGATGGATGAGGGCGTTATCACCAACAACAGCGAGCCCATACAACCCCCCGCCAGACTAACCATCACCAATACCTTAAGTGAGACTTTGCCCAACCCCACCGCCAGGGGGCGACTAACATGCGCCGAACTGATTTGGTTGGGAAATAACCCCATGGCCGAGGTCATGGTGGCCGTGACCGGATCAAGACCCAATAGCAGCAAAACGGGAAAAATAATAAACGTACCGCCACCCGCCATGAAGTTTTGAGCTCCCGTATAAACGCCCATCACCATGACCAGCAACAATAAGCCCCAGGGTTCGCTCATAGGATCCGCTCTTAGGGGTCAGACCCGGGTAGGGGTCAGACCCCATGCGGGGTCTGACCCCTACCCGGGTCTGACCCCATAAATAATTGGCAATGGGTTTCGCGCAACACGTTCTTTTGCACTTTGCCCATGGTGTTGCGTGGCAATTCCTTAACAAGGAATGCCCGTTTGGGCACTTTATAATAAGCAATATGCTGCTTGAGCTCCTGTATCAGCTTTTCAGGATCGGGGTTAGAACCCGGCTTGGGCACCAGAATAGCCACGCCCACTTCCCCAAAATCAGGATGGGGCACGCCCACTACGGCGCTATCGGCAACACCTTCCATCTCGTTGAGATAGCTTTCCACCTCGGCGGGGTACACATTGTAGCCCCCCGAAATAATTAAATCTTTACTGCGGCCCACAATGGTCACGTAGCCTTGGGCGTCTATTTTGCCCACATCCCCGGTGCGGAAAAAACCCTCCGCAGTAAATTCTTCAGCAGTTTTTTCAGGCATTCCCCAATACCCTTTAAACACATTAGGGCCCTTCACTTCTATGCTGCCAATCTCTTCTGCGGGTAGAGTGCACCCCTCGCCATCTTGTACCCGCACAGTCACACCGGGCAACGGCAGTCCCACCGTACCGCCCCGTCGCTCGCCGCCCTGCCAGGGGTTAGAAGTCAGCATGACGGTTTCACTCATGCCATAGCGCTCTAGAATGGTGTGGCCCGTGCGTTGCTGAAATTCACGGAAAGTATCGATCAGTAAGGGTGCCGACCCTGAAACGAATAAGCGCATATGTTGTGCCACTTGCCGATTAAAGGCTGTATCGCTTAGTAAGCGTACATATAAGGTCGGGACACCCATAAATAGGGTGGCGCGCGGCAGACGCTCTAGCACAGCCTTCACATCAAAGCGCGACAACCACAACATGGGACTGCCATTGAGTAACGACCCATTTATGGCCACAAATAATCCATGCACATGAAAAATAGGCAGCGCGTGGATTAAGACATCGTCTTTTTGCCAACCCCAATACTCTTTAAGCGTGGCAGCATTACTGAGCAAATTACCATGCGTCAGCATAGCGCCCTTGCTGCGCCCAGTGGTGCCTGAGGTATAGAGAATGGTGGCCACATCATCGCAATGGCGCAGCGCAATGGCAGCGCTATGCGGCTGCGCGCTCATGGCCTCCACTAGGGTGCCAGAACCCTCAGCATTTAATGTGTAGACATGCGCCACCCCTGCCTGACGCGCCATGGGCTCCAACCATTCTTGCGTGGCCGGTGAGCAAATGACGACTGTGGGTTGGGCATCCGAAATAAAATAGGCCATCTCACCGGGTTGATATGCCGTATTGAGCGGCAGGTGGATGTAACCTGCTTGCAAAGTGCCCAAATACACCATCATGGCTTCAACCGACTTATCCGCCTGAATCAGAATGCGCGAATCTTCTGGAATGGACAGTAAGCGAAACAGGTTGGCCAGCTGAGCAGCGCCCCGCTCTAGGTCAGCCCAAGAATAAATACGCCCGGCTTCGGTTTCCACAGCCATTTGCGTGCGGTCTTCTGGAAACGCCCCCTGCAGGGCCGCGAATAAATTATGATTCATTAAGTGCCTAGCGCCCAATTGGGAAAGAAGGTAGCCATTTGCGGAAACACGCACAACAACACCACCGCCAACATCATCAGCAGTACAAAGGGAATAATACCCCACACCACATCTTTCAGTGGTATGTCGGGGGCCACACTTTTAATTACAAAAATATTAAGCCCCATGGGCGGGTGAATCAGGCCCATTTCCATTACGATGGTCATCACTACGCCAAACCAGATAAAATCAAAACCCGCTGCGCGCAGGGGCGGCAAAATAATCGGGGCCGTCATTAAAATGATAGAAACCGGCGGCAGAAAAAACCCCAGCACCACCACAAACAGCAGAATGCTGGCCAGCAGCACCCAACGCGATAAATGCATAGTCACCAACCACTCCGCAGCGCTTTGGCTGATGTGCAAATAACTCATCACATAAGAATAGAGTAAGGACATGCCAATGATAAACATCAGCATGGTGGACTCTTTCAGCGTTGAAGAAATAATGGGCGCCATTTGTGAGGGACGCCACACTTTATAAATAATGGCAATCAATGCCAGCGCCAACAGACCACCCAAACCCGCTGTTTCAGAAGGGGTGGCATAACCCCCGTAGAGCGCCAGCATCACGCCAATGAGTAGCGTTACAAAAGGCAGCACGCGCGGCAACATAGCCGTTTTTTCTTTGAATGTAAGAACCGTATCATCCAGATAAGCCGACTTCACACCGCCGTCTTGATAGACACCTAAGGCATGACGGTACTCACGCTTAAAATTCCAGGCCGCATAACTGGAAAATAAAAACACCAACAATACACCAGGGCCCAAGGCTGCCAAAAACAATTTACCTAAGGATACTTCCGCCGCCACAGAAAAAAGAATCATGGTAATGGAGGGCGGCAGCAAAATACCCAATGTACCGCCCGCGGCAATAATGCCGGCAGCAAATCCGGGGGAATATCCGCGCGCGCGCATTTCGGGAATACCGGCGCTACCGATGGCCGAACAGGTGGCGGGGCTAGAGCCTGCCATGGCGGCAAATAGTGCGCACGCCAATACATTGGCGATACCCAAACCACCGGGCACCTTGCCCAACCAGGCGTGAATGGCCAAATACAAATCGGCACCGGCGCGCGACTTGCCAATGGCCGCGCCTTTTAAAATAAATAGTGGAATGGAAAGTAAAGTGATGCTGGACATTTCTTCATACACATTCTGCGTCACCGTATCCAACGCAGAATGTGGCATAAAGAACATCATAAACAAGATGGCAATAGAGCCCAGAGCAAAGGCAATGGGCATGCCGGTGAACATCAGCAGCAAGGTGCCCAAGCCATACAGAATGCCCACGATCTCAACACTCATGATAATGTCTTGTGCAACGGGGGGTTGAGGACTTGAATCAACAACTGCAACGTCAGTAAGGTTATGCCCAAGGCCATCAACCCGTAGGGAATCCATAGGGGTGGTGCCCATGTAGAAGAGGTGGTCATGCCTTCCGACCAAGCTTCATAAAGCAATGTCCACGATTTCCAACTAAAAAACCCACAGAACAATAAAGACAATATATCGCATACCCAAATACGCCAGCGATTGGCCGCAGGAGATAAGTAACCCGCGATGGCCTCAATCCCCAGATGGCCCCGTTGTGCTTGCACCGCAGCGCCGCACATGAAGATTGAACCCACCAATAAAAACATAGAGATTTCATCTTGCCAATCGGTGGGGGTTTTAAAAAAATAGCGCATCACCACGCCAGAGGTCAGCACTGCGCAAGAGCCCAACATAGCCAGCATGGACAATGTCACCACCAGGCGGTTAATTCGTGTCAGAGCAACGTTCATGAGACGCGGCAAAAACCAACGTGGTGCTTCGCTGTTAAAGCCCAATCTCTTGGCAACAGCCCCGGGCAAATCAACACCGTGGCTCACAGAGATTTTTCCACCGCCTTCATAAGTGCCGCGCAAGAACTACTGCGCTCTGCAAAATCTTTCCATGCGGTGCGCCGTGCAATATCTTGCCAACGTTTCACCGTGGCTTCAGTTAAGTCATAGGATTTTCCACCCGCTTTGGTATAAACGCCCACCACAGCAGTGTCATCCACTTTGCATGCATCCAAGGCAAACTTTTCCATCTCGCTGCCCAGGCTCATGATTAAGTCCTGCTCGCTTTTGGCGAGTTTGTTAAACACATCACGGGAAATCATCAAGGGCTCGAACATAAACCAATACGCGTGCCCACGTCCGGTGGTGAGGTTTTTGGCAACTTCTTCCAAACGGAATGAAATAAGGCTGGTACTGGAAGTCATCGCGGCATCTAAAGCACCCGTTTGCATGGCCGCGTAAATTTCATTTGAAGGCAAATTCAGTACCGCAGCACCCGCCTCCTTCAACACCATATCCATTTCGCGCCCACCGCCGCGCACTTTCAAACCCTTTACATCATCGGGCTCGATGATCGCTTTGGTGCGACTGGCTACGCCGCCCGATTGCCAAATCCAACTGACCAGCAACACTCCTTTGTCGGCCAAAGTGTTGCCCAGCATTTTTCCTGCATCGGACTGACGAAAGGCCACCCCTTTTTCGTAGCTGGTGATAATGCCCGGCATTAAACCAATATTGGTTTCAGCCACCTCACCACCGGCGTAATTAAGCGGCACCAATGACATGTCTAGGGCGCCTTTGCGCAACGCTGCAAACTGCGAGTTGGTTTTCATTAAGGACGAATTGGCGTACACCACACCCTTGAGCGAACCATTGCTGCGCTTTTCCAACTCGAGAGCAAACTTACGACAGAGTCGATCACGGAAATCACCTTCCGTGAGCGTGCCGCCAGGAAACTGATGGGAGATATGAAGCTCGGTAGCGGCAAAAGCCTTGAAGGGGTAATTCAAAACACCCATTGCGGGCAGCGTAGCCAAGCTTTGTAATAAATGTCGGCGTGAAAAGGTCATGATGGGGGCTCCTCAATATTATAATTATGTTACCGATATCTTACCCCAGAGCGTCTTTAAGAATCCATTTTAGGAATGATGCAGATCAACCGCCCAAACAAAAAGCCCCCACGCATTTCTGCGCAGGGGCTTTTTGTTGCCTTTTCAGGCGGTATGGGGAGTCTGGCGGTGACCTACTTTCGCATGGGTAATCCACACTATCATCGGCGCAGTCTCGTTTCACGGCCCTGTTCGAGATGGGAAGGGGTGGGTCCAAGACGCTATGGCCGCCAAACAAAGGGTAATCGGTTGGCATTCAATTTAGAAGAAGTAAAGTTGTTTTATTAATGGGTTAGATCGTTTTTTCATGAGCCTGCAAGCCGATGCTTGCGGTTATAGGATCAAGCCTCACGGCCAATTAGTATCAGTTAGCTTAACGCATTACTGCGCTTCCACACCTGACCTATCAACGTCCTGGTCTCGAACGAACCTTCAGGAGGGTTAAACCCCCAGGGAAGTCTCATCTTGAGGCAAGTTTCCCGCTTAGATGCTTTCAGCGGTTATCTCTTCCGAACATAGCTACCCGGCAATACGACTGGCGTCATAACCGGTACACCAGAGGTTCGTCCACTCCGGTCCTCTCGTACTAGGAGCAGCCCCCCTCAAACTTCCAACGCCCACTGCAGATAGGGACCAAACTGTCTCACGACGTTTTAAACCCAGCTCACGTACCACTTTAAATGGCGAACAGCCATACCCTTGGGACCGGCTACAGCCCCAGGATGTGATGAGCCGACATCGAGGTGCCAAACTCCCCCGTCGATATGAACTCTTGGGAGGAATCAGCCTGTTATCCCCAGCGTACCTTTTATCCGTTGAGCGATGGCCCTTCCATTCAGAACCACCGGATCACTATGACCTGCTTTCGCACCTGCTCGACTTGTCAGTCTCGCAGTCAAGCATCCTTATGCCATTGCACTATCAGTACGATGTCCGACCGTACCTAGGATACCTTCGCACTCCTCCGTTACTCTTTGGGAGGAGACCGCCCCAGTCAAACTGCCTACCATACACGGTCCCCGATCCAGATAATGGACCTAGGTTAGAACCTCAATAACATCAGGGTGGTATTTCAAGGTCGGCTCCAGCATACCTAGCGGCACACCTTCAAAGCCTCCCACCTATCCTACACAAATCTCATCAAAGTCCAATGTAAAGCTACAGTAAAGGTGCATGGGGTCTTTCCGTCTAGCAGCGGGGAGATTGCATCTTCACAAACATTTCAACTTCGCTGAGTCTCGGGTGGAGACAGTGTGGCCATCGTTACGCCATTCGTGCGGGTCGGAACTTACCCGACAAGGAATTTCGCTACCTTAGGACCGTTATAGTTACGGCCGCCGTTTACCGGGGCTTCGATCAAGAGCTTGCACCCCATCACTTAACCTTCCGGCACCGGGCAGGCGTCACACCCTATACGTCCACTTTCGTGTTTGCAGAGTGCTGTGTTTTTAATAAACAGTCGCAGCCACCAATTCACTGCAACCCCTTACTGCTCCAGTCGCGAGGACCTTCACAGCATCGAGGCGCACCTTATCCCGAAGTTACGGTGCTAATTTGCCGAGTTCCTTCACCCGAGTTCTCTCAAGCGCCTTAGAATTCTCATCCTGCCCACCTGTGTCGGTTTGCGGTACGGTCTTGATTTAACTATCGCTTAGAGGCTTTTCTTGGAAGCTTGGTATGAGTCACTTCAGAACCGAAGTTCCTCGTCGTCACGCCTTGGCATTGACCCTCCGGATTTGCCTAGAGGATCTGCCTACACGCTTAAACCAGGACGTCCAACACCTGGCTGACCTAACCTTCTCCGTCCCCCCTTCGCATTAAATCAAGGTATCGGAATATTGACCGATTTCCCATCAACTACGCTTCTCAGCCTCGTCTTAGGGGCCGACTCACCCTGCGCCGATGAACGTTGCGCAGGAAACCTTGGGCTTTCGGCGAGCGGGCCTTTCACCCGCTTTATCGCTACTCATGTCAGCATTCGCACTTCAGATACCTCCAGCAAGGTTCACACCTCACCTTCACAGGCCTACTGAACGCTCTCCTACCATATCCTAATTAAAGGATATCCCTAGCTTCGGTGCATGGTTTGAGCCCCGTTACATCTTCCGCGCAGGACGACTCGATCAGTGAGCTATTACGCTTTCTTTAAAGGATGGCTGCTTCTAAGCCAACTTCCTGACTGTCTTCGCCTTCCCACTTCGTTCTCCACTTAACCATGTCTTGGGGACCTTAGCTGAGGGTCTGGGTTGTTTCCCTCTCGACACCGGACGTTAGCACCCGATGTCTGTCTCCCACGCTCGCACTTTCCGGTATTCGGAGTTTGCCTTGGGTTGGTAGATCTAAGCGATCCCCTAGCCAAAACAGTGCTCTACCCCCAGAAGTGATACGTGAGGCACTACCTAAATAGTTTTCGGAGAGAACCAGCTATTTCCAGATTTGTTTAGCCTTTCACCCCTATCCACAGCTCATCCCCTAATTTTTCAACATTAGTGGGTTCGGTCCTCCAGCAGGTGTTACCCTGCCTTCAACCTGGCCATGAATAGCTCATCTGGTTTCGGGTCTACACCCCGCGACTGAACGCCCTGTTCAGACTCGCTTTCGCTTCGCCTCCCCTATTCGGTTAAGCTTGCCACGGAATGTAAGTCGCTGACCCATTATACAAAAGGTACGCAGTCACCCCTTTCAAGGCTCCCACTGTTTGTATGCATGCGGTTTCAGGATCTATTTCACTCCCCTCCCGGGGTTCTTTTCGCCTTTCCCTCACGGTACTGGTTCACTATCGGTCGATTACGAGTATTTAGCCTTGGAGGATGGTCCCCCCATCTTCAGACAGGATTCCACGTGTCCCGCCCTACTTGTCGCAACCCTAGTTCTACGTTTGATTTTTCGCGTACGGGGCTATCACCCACTATGGCCAGCCTTTCCAGACTGCTCCGCTAAATGAAACGCTATATGTTGCAGGCTCTTCCCGGTTCGCTCGCCACTACTACGGGAATCTCGGTTGATTTCTATTCCTCTGCCTACTGAGATGTTTCAGTTCGGCAGGTTCGCTCCACGCATCCTATGTATTCAGATGCAGGTACCCTTAACGGGTGGGTTTCCCCATTCGGACATCTCCGGATCAAAGCTTGTTTGCCAGCTCCCCGAAGCTTTTCGCAGGCTACAGCGTCCTTCATCGCCTGTAATCGCCAAGGCATCCACCACATGCACTTAGTCGCTTGATCCCATAACCTCAAGCACCTTTAATCACTACCCTAAAAGGCACCAAAAGCCACAGGCTCATGTTTGCAGCAGCCCGTTCACCTCTCTCAAAGTGTGGTACTGCCAATACAATCTAACCCATAATTCAAACCTCTTGTCTGGTAAACAACCATACGCGTCTTGCGATGTGCATCGTCATGCCCAGACTTAAAGTCTGAATCCTTTACTTCTTCCATTTTTTTAAAGAACGCAACCGATAATACGGACTGACCAAAAGGCCAGAACCAAGTTTCTCACTTGCTTCTGGGCTCTCGCCCCATCTTCAAGGGGCCTTAAAGTATCAAGACGCCTTGTGCACCAAATCTTGGCGCAACCCACCATTGGTGGAGGTGAACGGGATCGAACCGATGACCCCCTGCTTGCAAAGCAGGTGCTCTCCCAGCTGAGCTACACCCCCGAATGATCTTTGGTTTTAAAAAACAACCGATAGGTGTGAGTGCTGTGAAGCTGAGAACTGTCCCGGTTACCCGGTTAGTCTCTGCTCTTAAAGGAGGTGATCCAGCCGCAGGTTCCCCTACGGCTACCTTGTTACGACTTCACCCCAGTCATGAATCATACCGTGGTAAGCGCCCTCCTTGCGGTTAGACTGCCTACTTCTGGTATCACCCACTCCCATGGTGTGACGGGCGGTGTGTACAAGACCCGGGAACGTATTCACCGCGACATGCTGATCCGCGATTACTAGCGATTCCGACTTCATGCTCTCGAGTTGCAGAGAACAATCCGGACTACGACCGGCTTTCTGGGATTGGCTCCCCCTCGCGGGTTGGCAACCCTCTGTACCGGCCATTGTATGACGTGTGAAGCCCTACCCATAAGGGCCATGAGGACTTGACGTCATCCCCACCTTCCTCCGGTTTGTCACCGGCAGTCTCATTAAAGTGCCCAACTAAATGATGGCAATTAATGACAAGGGTTGCGCTCGTTGCGGGACTTAACCCAACATCTCACGACACGAGCTGACGACAGCCATGCAGCACCTGTGTTACGGTTCTCTTTCAAGCACGCCCACCTCTCAGTGGGCTTCCGTACATGTCAAGGGTAGGTAAGGTTTTTCGCGTTGCATCGAATTAATCCACATCATCCACCGCTTGTGCGGGTCCCCGTCAATTCCTTTGAGTTTTAATCTTGCGACCGTACTCCCCAGGCGGTCGACTTCTCGCGTTAGCTTCGTTACTAAGCAATCAAGTTGCCCAACAACCAGTCGACATCGTTTAGGGCGTGGACTACCAGGGTATCTAATCCTGTTTGCTCCCCACGCTTTCGTGCATGAGCGTCAGTCTTATCCCAGGGGGCTGCCTTCGCCATTGGTATTCCTCCACATATCTACGCATTTCACTGCTACACGTGGAATTCTACCCCCCTCTGACAGACTCTAGCTTGCCAGTTTCAAACGCAGTTCCCAGGTTGAGCCCGGGGATTTCACATCTGACTTAACAAACCGCCTGCGCACGCTTTACGCCCAGTAATTCCGATTAACGCTCGCACCCTACGTATTACCGCGGCTGCTGGCACGTAGTTAGCCGGTGCTTCTTCTTGAGGTACCGTCAGTGGCCACGGATATTCACCGTAACCGTTTCGTTCCCCACGAAAGAGCTTTACAACCCGAAGGCCTTCTTCACTCACGCGGCATGGCTGGATCAGGGTTGCCCCCATTGTCCAAAATTCCCCACTGCTGCCTCCCGTAGGAGTCTGGGCCGTGTCTCAGTCCCAGTGTGGCTGATCATCCTCTCAGACCAGCTACCGATCGTCGCCTTGGTGAGCCTTTACCTCACCAACTAGCTAATCGGACATCGGCCGCTCCTTCAGCGCGAGGCCTTTCGGTCCCCCGCTTTCCTCCTCAGAGCTTATGCGGTATTAGCACAACTTTCGCTGCGTTATCCCCCACTAAAGGATACGTTCCGATGTATTACTCACCCGTTCGCCACTCGCCACCAGGGTTGCCCCCGTGCTGCCGTTCGACTTGCATGTGTAAAGCATGCCGCCAGCGTTCAATCTGAGCCAGGATCAAACTCTTCAGTTCAATCTCTGCTTGCTTTTTAATGTCTCTTTCGAGACCTCACTCAAAGTGTTCCTATGACGGAAAATTTCTACTTCTTGTGAGTACTGCGATATTACTTAGCACTTCGCAGCACCCACACCTATCGGTTATCTGTTTTTTAAAGAGC
>Ga0214230_100274_pt1 | contig 17192 bp, 17 predicted proteins | sample TroBogypolimnion_6_FD_153068 | JGI IMG/M metagenome (GOLD analysis project Ga0214230, IMG submission 153068) | Freshwater microbial communities from Trout Bog Lake, WI - 22MAY2008 hypolimnion | ecosystem: Environmental > Aquatic > Freshwater > Lake > Hypolimnion/Profundal zone | place: Trout Bog...
CGCAACACTTAACGTATCGATGTTATAGCCACGTGCTGAGAATAAACCCACTACGCGTGATAAAGCACCCGGCTCATTCTCAATCAGTATAGAAATAATATGTCGCATTAGAGATCCTCGCTACCCAAAAGCATTTCAGTAATGCCTTTGCCGGCTTGAACCATAGGCCAAACGTTCTCTTCTGGATCAGTTTGGAAGTCCATGAATACGGTGCGATCTTTAAGACGAATTGCCTCTTTCAACGCCCCCTCAACATCGGATTTCTTTTCAATGAGCATACCAACGTGACCATAGGCTTCAGCTAACTTCACAAAGTCTGGTAGTGAATCCATGTACGAGCTGGAATAACGCTTGTTATAAGTCAACTCTTGCCACTGGCGAACCATTCCCAAGTAACGGTTGTTCAGAGAAACGATCTTCACCGGAGTGTCGTACTGTTTACAAGTCGAGAGTTCTTGAATACACATCTGAATAGAGCCTTCACCAGTAATGGTGAAAACATCTTTTTCAGGGAAGGCCTTCTTGATACCCATAGCGTATGGCAAACCAACACCCATGGTGCCAAGGCCACCAGAGTTAATCCAGCGACGTGGTTTATCAAATTTATAAAATTGTGCTGCCCACATCTGATGCTGACCAACGTCAGAACAAATAAATGCATCACCACCAGTAAGTTCCCATAATTTTTGGACAACGTACTGCGGCTTGACAATTTGAGAGGCTTCGTCGTACTTCAAGCAATCTTTTTTGCGCCACTCATTAATCTGATCCCACCAAGCAGCAACTTTATCGCCATTCTTGCGTGGGCCGGCAGCCTTAATTTGAGCGGTCATCTCAACCAATACTTCTTTGAGATTGCCAACAATAGGAACATCCACCTTCACGCGTTTAGAAATAACCGAAGGGTCAATATCGATATGGATAATTTTGCGCGGATGACTTGCAAAGTGAACAGTATTACCGATCACGCGATCATCAAAACGCGCACCGATGGCAATCAACACATCACTGTGCTGCATTGCCATATTGGCTTCGTAAGTTCCATGCATGCCTAACATGCCTACAAACTGTGGACTTGTACCAGGAAAGCCGCCAAGACCCATCAAGGTATTGGTCACGGGATAACCCAAAAGGTCTGCAAACTCTTTGAGCTCTGGAGCAGCATCAGAGAGGATTACGCCACCACCGGTATAGATGTATGGACGCTCAGCTTCTTGCAAAAGCGCTACCGCTTTGCGAATTTGTCCGCTATGGCCCTTAACAACTGGGTTATATGAACGCATCTCCAAAGTTTCCGGATAAACAAATGGACCTTTGGCTGCAGATACGTCTTTAGGAATATCAATCAACACGGGACCAGGGCGACCTGTCTGCGCAATATGGAAAGCCTTCTTCAAAACTAAAGGAAGATCCTTAACATCCTTCACTAGGAAGTTGTGCTTAACGACTGGACGCGTAATACCAACGGTATCCGCTTCTTGGAATGCATCTTCACCAATAGCGTAGGTTGGAACGTTACCACTGATGATCACCATCGGAATGGAGTCGGTATAGGCAGTAGCAATACCAGTTACCGCATTCGTTACGCCTGGGCCAGACGTCACCAAGGCAACACCAACCTTACCGGTTGCGCGCGCATAGCCATCAGCCGCATGAACAGCCGCTTGCTCATGGCGAACCAGGATATGTTCAAACTTATCCTGCTTAAAAATTTCGTCATAGATAAAGAGAACGGAACCACCTGGGTAACCCCAGACAAATTCAACGCCCTCTTTGTGCAATGCTTGCACGAGCATTTCAGCACCAATCATTTCTGGAGGCGCTGCATCATTATTTGTATTTATTGAGTCTTTGTTAGCTTTAGAAGCTAAAAATTCGGCGCTGCTTGTATTCATTTTCTTTCGTCCTTTGCAATTTTCGGCAAAAAATTGTTTGGTCTGTTCTATCTCCTGCTTATGGCCTGAGTTCGAACGGCGCTGCTACCGGAAAAAACCACTTCTTGAATGAGATTCTAGGTAGTAAGCCCTATATTCTATAGCAATCCCCTAAAATGGCTCAATTCTTACCGATTCAGGTCTAATCCATTGCATGGCATCAGCCCAAGAACTATCTGACTTTCTGAGTGGTATCGAGCAACGCGCTTTTAAGCAGGCGGTATATGCCGTGCGTGATGACGATGCTGCCCTGGATATTGTTCAAGACGCCATGATTAAATTGGCAGAAAAATATGGTGATAGACCAGCGGCAGAACTGCCTCTGGTATTCACCAGAATTCTGCAAAATCGCATCCATGACTGGTTTAGACGCCAAAAAGTTAGAAATGCCTGGGTCACCCTTTTCTCCAATATGGGCAAAAAGTCTGACGAAGGAGATGATTTTGACCCCCTAGAGTCGCTTTCAGCCCCGGATGATAGTGAAATTCACCAAGATGGGGCTCAAAAACTGGAAAAAAGTCAGCTTTTACAGACTTTAGAGTCGGAAATAACTAAATTGCCTGTACGTCAACGAGAAGCCTTCCTGATGCGTTATTGGGATGAGCTAAGTATTACTGAGACGGCCAAGGCGATGAATTGTAGTGAAGGTAGTGTTAAAACCCACTGTTCTAGGGCCACCCAGACTTTAGCTAAAGCATTGAAATTAAAAGGAATTACGCTGTGAAATACTCTGAAAACCAATTTACCCAGACCCAAGTTGACGAATTTGGCCAGGCTAGTACTGCCCTACTTCGTCAAGGTGCTCAGAATATTCCTCAAGGCGTAAAAGATCGTCTTTATGCAGCACGTATGAAGGCCCTTGCGCGTAGAAAACCCGAAAAGATTCTGATTCAGAAACCAGTTTTAGCTGGTTCAGCGCGTAATTGGACTTCCGGCTCCAATGGATTTTGGGATACGCTTGGGTGGATTGCGCCCTTAGTTGTCCTGGTCTTTGGTCTGATTGGTATCGCCCAATGGCAAGATGATTCTCGTATTAATGACATCGCAGAAGTAGATGCGGCACTCCTATCGGACGATGTTCCGCCTGATGCATACGCGGACAGCGGATTTATGGCCTTCCTTAAGAATGGTCCTTTGTCTGATGCCGATAGTTCATCAGACCTAGTTCACAGCAAATAATCGCGGTAAATAATTTAACTCGCTTAATGTCATTTACAGCTCGAACGCAGAAAGTTTGCAGTTTAGTGCTGCTCTCTTTAATTTGCGCAACTCAAGTTAGTCCAGTATTGGCTCAAAATGCACCGAGCAGTGCTCATGCCAAGGCTGCTGCTATTCCTGAGAAAAAACCAGATGGGACTTGGGAAGGCTTAAAGCCTGCACAACAAAAAATTCTTGCCCCACTTGAAGGTGACTGGGATTACATGTCGCCTGATAGCCGTAAGAAATGGACACAGGTTGCCAACATATACCCAAAAATGAGTTCTCAAGATCAAGATCGTCTGCAATCTCGCATGGCGGGCTGGTCTAATTTATCCCAAAAAGAACGTCGCATTGCACGTGAAAATTATCTTGCAAGCTTAAAGTTTCCTGCAGAGAAAAAAGCAGAGGCTTGGAGTGCTTACCAAAAACTCAGTGATGAACAAAAAAAGAAGTTGGCTGAATCTGAAATCAAGAAAAAACCTACTGCAGCCAATGCACCAACACTGCAGCAACATCCCATATCACCAAAAGTCGCTCTTCCCCCTACCGTCTTGAATCCTAGCCCTCCTGCACCAGCAGAAAGCTCAGGTTCCAACGCGGAAAGTAGCTCTTCCAATAACTAAGCAGCTCTATGACGCCTGCTGAATTACACGCATTACCCTCACCACAATTTTGGCGCCGTGTGTCATGCTGTCTTTATGAGCAACTGGTATTGCTTGGTGTGATTGCATTCGCCTTTCTACTTCCAAATCTTGGATTGGGAATCTTATTTGGACTGTCACTACCAAGCTGGCTTACTTTTTTATATCTCTACGTCGTCTTGGGCATTTATTTTGTCTGGTACTGGACAAAATCTGGACAAACGCTGGCTATGCAAACATGGCGAGTACGCATCATTGGAGATGCGGGTAAAAGTCTGACGATGCAGCAAGCATGTCGGCGCTATGTTTATGGCTCTCTCTGGTTATTACCTTGCATCTTGTTGCAATGGGCTTTTCATCTGGAGAGGTGGCAAATTATTGAGATGCTTTTTACAGTGGCGCTATTTATTTGGCCTTTAAGTATTTATTTAGATCGCCAGAATGTTTTGTATCGACAAAGTTTGCCAGACCGTTTGGCTGGCAGCCGCTTAGTTGAGCTACCTAAAAATCTCGTGACTCTGTCATAGCAGACCTATTGGTAGCTTTTACCAATCTGACTAGGCCTCTCGCAGGCACTCGATAGCCGTAGCCTTCTGAATCTTTTTCTGAAAGCGGTATCCAGATGCAAGGCAGGCAAATACACCAAAGGCAATTCCCATCCAGATTACCTGTCCAAAGGCATTAAATTGAATCTCTATTACATAAAGACCCAAAGCCCAGGCAGCGATGCCAGATGCAAGACCAGCCAGTAGCCCAGCTAATAATCCAATCATTACCAGCTCGATGTTTGCAATACTGGCTAAGGTAGAGCGTGATGCGCCTAAGGCTTTTAATAAGGCTGCATTTTGATAGCGCTCATCTTGAGTAGCCGCAATTGCTGACATTAAAACCAACACTGCAGCTAGCACCGTAAAGGCAAGTAATAAACCCAATACAGATGAAAGTTTATTGAGCACTTCCTGAATTTGCTGCAGTGAAGCTGAAACATCCACAATCGTTAAATTGGGATAGGCTTGGCTTAATTGAAAATCCAAAGATTCTTGAGACGGAGACTGATAGTAAGAAGTGATCCAAGACTGCGGCAAAGATTGCAATTGGGCTGGCGGCATAATCACAAAGAAGTTCACGCGCATCGATCCCCAATCCAATTTACGCAATGAGGTAATGGGGGCAGTAATTTTTTCACCCGCAACCTCAAAACTGAGTTGATCACCTAATTTCAATTTCAAGGTTTTAGCTATGCCAGTTTCCATAGATATTTGAGGTGTATCACCCTCGATCCACTTACCTGAGATAACTTGATTACCTAATGGTAGTTGATCGGTATAGGACAAATTAAATTCACGATCAATTAAGCGCTTTGCATTCTCCTCAGAAAAATCATTTGGCATTACCTCTTTGCCGTTGATATCAACTAAACGACCGCGCACCATAGGATAAAACTGGGGGCTGGATATTCCGGCACGCTCAAGCGATCTCGTCAGATCTTGTTTTTGATCGCCCTGAACATTAATCATGAAGCGATTGGGTGCATCAATCGGAACATTACCCTGCCAAGCGCTTAAAAAATCAGCTCGCAATAGTACAACTAATAGTAGCGCCATTAATGCAATGCCAAGCGCTGTAATCTGCACTACTGCCAACCCGGTCCTACGTCCTTGAGACAAGATGACAAATCCAAACGCAAAACGTTTAGTACGTATTGAACTGAGCATGCGCAAAATGCACCAAGATACAAGTGCAAAGACTGTAATTGCAGTCCCAAAACTCAGACAAGTCCATAAGGCCAGTTTCCAATCTCGGGCAGCTAGCATAATTAAAAAAACTGCAGCAGCTAATCCACTTAAGGCAGTCCACAAAGTGGAAATGGCAATACCATCAAACTCTTTTCGGATTAATCGAATTGGAGAGACTTTGACTAAGCTATAGATTGCAGGTCCTGCAAAGCCGAATAACAAACACCAAGATACTGTCACGCTCCAGAGTACGGGCCAAGGGGATGCTGAGGGCAACTCAGTAATGACTAGGTTGCCCAGGAGAGCAGTCAAAACATACTGCCCCAGATAACCTAATAAAGATCCTAAAAAGGCTGCCATGAGCCCAAGCCCCAAAAGAGTTTCTGCCTGGCGCTTGAGAATCATGTTAGAGCTTGCACCTAGGCACTTGAGTGCTGCGCATATGTCAGCCTGTTTACGTGTGTAGCGCTGTGCAGACAAAGCAATGGCAACCGCAGCCACCATGGCAGTTAATAAGGCAATCAAAGATAAAAATCGATCAGCACGCTCTAGAGTTTTACGCATTAGAGGCTGGGCATTGTCCAAGGTTTCAATACGAATACCTTTAAGACTTTCTTTATCGATGATTGAGCTTGCCCATGACGCATATGAACTAATTGCAGTATCAGAACCTGCCAATAGCAATCGATAAGTCACTCTACTACCAAGACCAATCAGACCTGTCTCACTTAAATCTTGTAGTGACATCATGACCCTGGGCGCAAAGTTCATAAAACCAGCACCGCGATCAAGCTCACGCTCAAGGACCCCACCAATGACAAAGGTCTTTTGGCCCAGCACTATGGCATCACCTTCTTTTGCATGCAAACTGGCAAGCATAGCGGGATCCACCCATACAGAGCCTAGCTCTGGGCCCGAGACGAACTGCTGATCTTGAGTCTTGGACTGAACTCGTAATGCACCACGCAGAGGATACTGAGGACTTACTGCCTTGAGTGAGGCTAATTTGCTGTGTGAACCAACGGTTGCCATGCTCGGAAAGACAACAGTTTGCGCTACCTGTAAATTTTGCTCTCTTGCCTTATCTAAAAATGATGAGGAAAGCGGCTGGTCAGAAACAATAAGCAAATCGGAGGCTAATAGTTGTCGGGCATCAAACGCAAACGCCCTTTGCATGCGATCCGCTAAAAAGCTGACACTAGATAAAGCCGTGACTGAAAGCGTTAGTGCAACTAATAGCCACAGCAATTCACTGGTTCGTAAATCACGTCTCAAGACTACGAAGAAACGATAAATGAAATTAATCAAATTGCCTGAATTTGTCCGCCATCGACACGCATAACAGTGCCCGTAATAAATGAAGCATTTTGGCTTGCTAAAAACGCTGCTGCATCACCATACTCAGTTGGATCGCCATACCTTCCCATGGGGATTTGGCGTAGGCTAGCCTTCACCACATCCTCATAGCTTGTACCTTCACGTTTTGCACGTGCTTCATCTAATTGACGCAAGCGATCCGTTGCTACTCTGCCAGGCATGATGACATTGACAGTAATACCTTCAGCAGCAACCTCCGCAGCCAATGTTTTAGACCAAGCTAGCAACGCCGCACGCAAGGTATTAGATATAGCTAAATTTTTGATAGGGGCAATAGCGCCTGATGTAGTGCTAGTAATAATGCGGCCCCACTTTCGCTGGCGCATACCAGGTAAGACGCGATCAGTAATAGCAATCAGTGATAAGACCATATCGTTAAAACTCTTTTGCCAAAGGGCCGGATCTTGGCCGGCTGCCGGTGTGGGTGGAGGACCGCCCGTGTTATTAATCAATATATCTATTGGGCCTAATTCCTTTTCAACTTGAGAGACCAATTTGTCGATAACGGATGCATCTGAGAGATCCCAGTTAAGCGCAAGTGCTTGTCCACCAGCCGACTCAATCAGTTTTACGGATTGTTGCAAGCCTTCTGGATTGCGCCCAGTTACCGCTACTTTGACACCCTCTTTGGCCAAAGATACTGCCATGGCTTGACCCAAGCCACGGCTAGAGGCCATCACTAGAGCTACCTTACCTTTTAGTCCTAAATCCATTTCATCTCCAAAAATCTGTTTCTCATTGTTATCTTTTGATACTCTTTTAATCTAACTGCAGTTTTTGCTTAGCAACAACCTCTTTGTAGACGGTGTACTCAGCCTTAATTTCTTTTGCGAAGGCTTCGGAGCCATTCACATTAATTAATGAGCCGGTATCTTCAATACGTTTTTTAACAGCAGGATCAGCGACGACCTTTTGCAAGGCGGCAGTGTACTTATCAACAATATCTTTTGGCAACCCTGCCGGACCCAGCAGCCCGTAATAAGCCATCCGATTCACAGGAGCTAAGCCTACTTCAGAAAACGTAGGGACATTAGGTAATTGCGCTAAACGCTTGGGAGCAGCAACCACGATAGGAATCAGCTTGCCATCTTTAATAAAAGGCAGAGAGGATGGCAGATTATCAAAAATCATGGAGACCTGTCCACCGACAGTATCAGCCAATGCAGGGCCTGCGCCACGGTAAGGGATATGGACAATAAACACACCTGTCAAACTTTTAAATAGCTCTGTTTGTAGATGGCCAATACCGCCAGTGCCAGAACTTGAATAAGAATACTTTCCAGGATTGGCTTTCAAGACCTCCATAAAGGTCTTGAAGTCTTTTGCTGGGAATGATGGATTGACTGCGATGATATTTGGTGTTGCAGCAATATTGCTAATAGCCGTGAAATCCGTTACTGGATCGTATCCAATTTTTGGATTAATCGCAGGATTGGCAGCAGTAGTAGAGACTGTAGCCATGCCAATGGTGTAGCCATCCTTAGGAGCACGCATAACCTCCAAAGCGCCAATAGAACCGCCCCCACCTGCCTTATTTTCAACAATAACAGGCTGCCCTAGCTGACGACCCAAGGCATCGCCTACGGCGCGAGCAATGATGTCGGTACTACCACCTGGTGCAAAGGGAACAACTAAACGTATAGGCTTGGTTGGAAAATTTTGTGACTGCGCTACAGAAAACGAGCCAGTAGTTACGAGAATGGCGGCACTGATTAATTGAAGAAATTTGGATGATAAGGATTTCATAAGATTACTGACCTAAAGGTTTTGGCAAATTGCCGGCATATTTAAAGAGCTGTCCCTCGTATTCATTCAGAATCTGAGCAAGCGCCTCTTGTAGACCCAACACTAGAGCCTCAGGTGTATTGTCTTTAAGGGCAACGCGCTTGGTATAACGATTAGCACCAATCAGTGGGTTTACTTTGCCGTTACCGGTTGCGCTCAGAAAAAATTCAACACTCACCACAGCCTCTGGTTGCTTACGATAGTCGCCGTAAAACTCCTCTACTGATGCCTGCAAATAATAATATGGGAATAGACTGTTGCTTTGGCCTACTGTTGACGAGAAAATATTGGCCTTATTCATCCATTGGCGCTCAGCATTTCCAATCATTTCAGCAGGAATAGTCGCGTAAACGTTATAAAAATCTTTTTCATAACGTTGATCCCCTGTACGGTAAACCAAAGACCTGCCGTCAAAAGGCGGAGTAACCGATACAGAACCCATCTTGAGCCAAATATCTGTGCGAGCTTGATGTGGTGCCGTAGCCCTATCCGGCGACACCATCCAGGTTGTAGGCCCTACTGGTGGCCTAGTGGGCAAAGAACAAGAAACTAAGCCTAATAAAGCAAAGGAAAATAGTATGCGCTTCATCATTTCTTCGCTCCAGAATCACCAGTAGTTGCACTCTGTGGCGTTATTTTTTTCGGCGGATCACTCCAAATAAGGCTGGATGGTGATTGGCTTGCAATACGGCTAAATTCATTTAAATTCTCGCTTACCTGCTTTATATTTTCTACGGTCAACACAGTATCGCCTTGAACACTTGTAATAGTCTGACGCAAAGAGGTGGTTGCCGCTACCAATTCACGCATTAGAAGACTGATCTCCTCTTTGTCGGTAGCCTTATTAATACGGGTCATGATGACGTTTAACTGTTTAACGGATTCAATAACACCTTCATTACCTTTACCATCACCCGCCATGAGAACATTTAAATTACCCAATAGTGAATCCAATTTTTTCTGGGTGCCGTCGATATTCATATCGTTAAGCGCACCAATCAACCTTTGAATACCGGAAATAATTTCATCGGCCTGATTTGGTAGCGATGGAATAACTGAATACTCAGGTTGCCATGAATATGGAAGGGGTGGCGTAGCAGATGCGTTTGCCACAAAATCAAACTCAATATAGTTCACACCAGTAATACCCATTGACTTCACACGAGCACGTAAATTATTTTTAACGAACTCACCAATTTGATCTGGATTTACCTTATCGCCATAAATTTGCATCCGGACGACAACATACTGACGACGATCATGGAAAGGTAAATCCCTTTCGTAGATATCTCCCGATAAACCAATGGAGGTGACCTGGCCAATCTTGACGCCACGAAAGCGGACGGCCGCCCCGGCGTCCAAACCAGTTACAGACTGTTTGATATAGGTTTCAACCATAAATGATTTTTGGAAGATTTTGCCTCCACCAAAAATGAGAATCACAGAAATCAGCACACCAATTGCTGCAAGTACAAAAACGCCTAAGCGAAAATAATTGGGATTTGCGTTATTACTCATGCTGCGTCCTTGCTCATAATACGATTGAAGAATTGATGCACTCGTGGATCTTTACTAGTATCGCGTAGAACTTTAGGATCACCTTCGGCAATGATGCCTTTGGCATCTTTGTCAAGCATGATTACCTTATCAGCAATTGCATAGATGCTGGCAAGCTCATGGGAAACAATGACAAAGGTAATGCCTAAGTTTTTTGATAAGTCTTGGATCGTACTATCAAGATCAGCAGAGGTGATGGGATCTAAGCCGGCTGATGGCTCATCTAAGAACAGTATCTTAGGATCTAGCGCCATAGCCCGAGCAATCGCCGCCCTCTTTTGCATACCACCACTAATTTCACTGGGCATGTAAGACTCATAAGGTAATAGACCTACCAAATCAAGCTTGCAGCGGGCCAATAAATCCATTTGGGTTTGCGTCAGCTGGGTATATTCCTGCATGAACAAAGTAACGTTATCAAGCAAATTCATTGAGCCAAATAAAGCACCTTGTTGATACATCACACCAAAACTTGTCATGATCTTTTGGCGCTGTGCACCAACAGCGGAAGTAATGTTTTGCCCCTCAATGAGAACATCGCCTGCCAGGGGCTGATAAAGACCGAATAGGTTTTTTAACAAACTCGATTTACCGCAACCGGATCCACCGAGGATCACAAAAATTTCGCCGTAATTGACAGAGAAATTGAGATTTTGCATCAAGACATTAGAGCCATAACCCACTGTGAGGTTTTGAACATCAATCGCGAATGGGGATTTATTCGGAAATTGAATTGAAGGTTTATTTGGCATGTCCATCAGAATCCAGTCTTATAGGAAATGAAGGCGAAAATACCGTCGACCACCACAATCAAAACAATACTGCTGACAACAGCACGGGTTGCTGAAATACCAACAGCAGCTGCTCCATTTCCTGTTTGCATACCACGTAGACAACCAACCGCTGATACAACAACACCAAATAATGTGGCCTTAATCAGACCCGAACCAATATCTTCGATATCTACAGCAGACAGCATACCGTTATAGAAATTTACAAAAGGAATGCCATAGATCAACATGGTCAACATTGAAGAAAAAATACTGACGATATCGGCGAACAAAGTCAAAATCGGGGCAACCAAAATACCAGCGAGAACTCGTGGCACAACTAAAAAACGAATGGGGCTTAAGCCCCCTGAAACCAATGCATCTACCTCGCTATTCACAGTCATTGTTCCGATCTCGGCAGCGAATGCTGCTGAGGATCGTCCCGCCAATAAGATAGCAGTAATTAATGGGCCCATCTCTCGCACAATACCCAAAGCAGCAAGTGGCCCAACAAAGGATACGGCGCCAAACTGCTGCATACCAATAGCTGCTTGGAAAGAGAGAATCACGCCAATCAAAAACGCCACGAGACCAACAATGGGTAATGCCGCGATACCGGCCTGCACGGCGGCATTTACAAAGTCGCCCCAGCGCACTTGATTAGGGTAGCGAATAGACCAAGCTAAATCAGCCACTAGATGGCCTGTAAAAGAAATTAAGCCAACCGCATCGTCAATCAAATTCTGAGCAGCCATACCTGTGCTGACCACAAAACTTCTTTTAGGCTTTACGACTGGAACAGGAAATAAATTACTAATGGGGTTGAATTCGTTTAGTAAAGGCTCATAGCGAGCATCTAAACCAAGAACATCAAACTTAGCGCCAGACGTTGTTTGCGCTTCTTCAAGACCAATCAAAAATGCAATGCCAGCACCATCTAAAAAAGTGACTTTGGATGCATCAAAAGTGAGTGACTTACTTTTGCTATCACCCTGCTTGAGCCATGCATCTTGAGAATCGCGGATTTGGGTCCAAACACCACCCAAGCTATAGACGTTGACATTGCCATTGAGAAGCACTTTGGCATTATTAGCATCGATCTGTGACCAAACCGCTACTGGTGCGTCAGAAGCCGCAGAAACTGCAGAAATAGTGTCAGAAGTGCTCATAGACAAACTATAAGGTATCTATGTGAAAGTTATGTAAAACGCTCAAAAAGAGAAAGGGCCCAGTTTTTCAACTAGGCCCTCATATCAGATGGTGCGGCTGGCAGGAATTGAACCCACGACCCCTTGGTTCGTAGCCAAGTACTCTATCCAGCTGAGCTACAGCCGCAACAGCCATAATTATGCCATGGAAGAGAAGAACTACATTACCCCCGCCGGTCACGAACGCATTAAGAACGAGCTCCTACAGCTCTTAAACCTTGATAGACCGGAGGTTGTCAAGGTTGTCCACTGGGCTGCCAGTAATGGCGATCGATCTGAAAATGGGGACTATATATACGGTAAAAAGCGCCTGAGAGAGATCGATAGGCGGATACGCTTTCTCAATAAGCGCCTCGAATTTGCGGTAGTTGTAGATAATTCCGCCCGAAAAACAGGTGAAAACGACTCTGAACAGGTCTTCTTTGGGGCTACTGTCACCTATGCCGCCCTCGAAGGATCCCAAGCCAATCAGAAGATTGTGATCACCATAGTCGGTGTTGATGAAGTAGACCTAGATAAAGGACATGTGAGCTGGGTGTCACCAATAGCCAAGGCTTTAATCAAGTCTCGAGTTGGGGACTGCGTGTTCATCCAAACACCAACAGGCCCTACTGAAATTGAAATCCTGGATGTTCAATACCTGTGAGTTTTTGGATTACTTAAACAGCGCGAGTGCGCGTCACTCTCATGACATCAGGGTTTGAGCGCAAACTACGCATCACCTTAGAGAGATGCAAACGGTCGTAAACCTGGATAGTAAAGCGAATGGTTACCGAGTCTTCCTTGAAACGATCTTCCATTGAAACATTCATGATGTTGGAGTCTGCTGAGGTCACACTACTTGCCACTCTAGCCAATACACCTTTGCCTTGCCTTGTATCGATAGCAAGATCAACCTCAAACTCACGATTGAGTTCTTTACCCCACTCTACTTCCACCCATTTATCACTGTCCTTGGAGAGCATGCGCAATGCAATAGAGCAATCATTGGTATGGACTTGTAGACCCTCGCCTTTGCCAAGATAGCCAATAATGTTGTCACCAGGAATAGGATGGCAGCAAGTTTGAAAGTGTATGGAATTACCTTCTTGACCATCCACCAAAATAGCTTGGCGTTGATGCTGGTAGCTTGACTCTTGGTTAGGCGCTACCCAATCCGCCACACCTAAACGCATTTGCTCAGCGCCGCCCACATCATCAATCAGAATCTTGAGACGAATCGCTAGCTCTTGTGGTGAGCGCCTGCCTAAAGCAATATTGACACAAGCTTCCTCACGGGTTTTATCGCCCGTCCAATGTGTCAGCCTCTCCCAAATCTCGGGGCTTAGCAATGCAGCATCAACACCTTGCTGGCGTAGGGCATTTGCTAAAAGACGCTCGCCCAACTGAAGCGATTCTGAATAATGCTTAGTCTTCAGTGAATGGCGAATGGATGCACGGGCTTTGCCGGTACGGACAAATGCTAGCCAACCTGGATTTGGCTGTGAACTCGCCGAAGTAATGACCTCAACGATATCGCTGTTCTTGAGCTCGCTACGCAAAGGCAATTGCAGGCCATTAATCTTCACTGCCACACATGTATTACCAAGATCGCTATGAATAGAGTACGCAAAGTCTAGTGCCGTCGCACCTCTTGGCAGAGCTCTGATCTGACCAGTTGGCGTAAACACATAAACCGCATCTGGGAACAAATCAATCTTGACGTGCTCTAGAAATTCTTGAGAATCGACGCTGCTATCTTGAATGTCAATTAAAGACTGTAACCATTGGTGAGCGCGGTTTTGCACTTCACTCATATCAGGAGAGCCATCTTTATAGGCCCAGTGGGCAGCAACGCCAGCTTCAGCAACAGCATGCATTTCGGTTGTCCGAATCTGAAACTCTACAGGCACCCCCGATGGACCTAATAAGGTCGTATGTAAGGATTGGTAACCATTTAATTTAGGAATCGCAATGTAATCCTTGAACTTACCGGGCATAGGCTTGTATAAAGAATGCAAAATGCCTAAAGCGCGATAACATTCATCAATTGATTGAACCGTCACACGGAAAGCATATACATCCAATACCTGAGAAAAACTTAAATGCTTAGAACGCATCTTGGTATAAATACTAAAGAGCGTCTTTTCTCGACCACGCAAGTCAACGTCTAAATTGGCTTTAGCAAAAGCCATACGAGAAGCTTGCAAAATCTTCTCGACCATTTCTTTTCGATTACCACGTGCCCGTTTTACAGCACTTTCGATAACCCGAAAACGCATTGGCATGGAATAACGGAAACTGAGATCTTGGAGATCACGGTAAATCACGTTTAAACCAAGGCGATGCGCTATGGGTGCGTATATCTCAATAGTTTCAGCGGCTACTCGGCGACGCTTCTCCATCGGCACCGCATCTAGCGTACGCATATTGTGGGTGCGATCAGCTAACTTGACCAGGATGACACGTACATCACGCGCCATGGCCATAAACATCTTACGAAAGCTCTCTGCTTGGGCCTCTGCATGACTTTGAAACTCTAATTTATCAAGCTTCGTTAAACCCTCAACTAGCTCCGCTACTTTGTTGCCAAACTTTTCAACCAGGTCTGCCTTTGTACAGCCGGTATCTTCAATCACATCATGCATTAATGCAGCCATGATTGATGGTGCATCCAAGCGCCAAGTTGCACATAACTCAGCTACAGCTACTGGATGGGTAATGTAAGGCTCACCGCTATGGCGATACTGACCTAAATGCGCAGCATCGGAAAACTGAAATGCTTTTTTAATTTGTGCAATCTCATCAGGCTTGAGATAAGAAAGTTTTGCAAGCAATCCCTCAATAGAAACTACTTGATGCTTTAAGGGAAGGTTGGGCGCAGATGTTGGGCCAAATAAATGGCGACTCGATTGAGCCAACAGACTGGCAAGGATAGATTTTTTGCTGCTTTGATTGACACTGTCAGAATCGATTTCTAACAACTGAGCTTGGGATGAGTTTTGAAATGATCCAAGCGAAGTATCTCTAGGCGAGATGCCTCCTACTTTTTCCGATGTTTTAACTGTACCTAAAGGGAGCTCCACACCGGAACTCCTAAATTAGAGTGGTACTTTGGTCAACATATCACGGTCAGTCACACCAGCAGCCACTTCACGCAATGCAACAACAGTAGCTTTATCTCTGGACTCAACGCGTGGGGAGTGACCTTGTACTAATTGACGCGCACGGTATGTCGCAGCCAAAACCAATTCAAAACGATTTGGGATAGTTTTAAGGCAATCTTCTACAGTAATACGTGCCATGCTGAACTCACTTAAATTAGCTTCAATACCTATAGGATAACTGATTAGACCCCGAGTCGCCTCAAAAGGGCTGGATTTCTGGCCATACTGGGTCCAGAACGCAGGCGGCTAGAGGCCAAGATATGCCTCAAATCGACCAATGCCTGTTCAAATGAATCATTCACCACGATGTAATCCGCCTCATGGGCATGCATGAGCTCAATGTGGGCAGCTGCCAAGCGACGCTGAATAGTTGCCTCGTCATCCTGACCCCGCTTACGCAGACGCTCTTCTAAGGCCTCAATAGAGGGTGGGAAGATGAAGATCCATTGCACCGATGGAATTAACTTTCGAATTTGTTGGGCGCCCTGCCAATCAATTTCCAGCATGACATCATTACCCGCTTGCATTTGAGATTCAATCCAAGGTTTTGAAGTACCGTAAAAGTGGCCATGGACTTCAGCCCATTCTAAAAAATGACCTTGGTCGCGCTCTTGTAGAAATTCTTCTTTTGTCAGAAAGCGGTAATCCTTGCCATCTAGCTCGCCAGGTCGTGGAGCGCGCGTAGTAGAAGATAAAGATAATTTAAGTCCGGCATCATCCTTTAACAAAGCATTCACTAAAGAAGATTTGCCTGCACCCGAGGGCGCAACAATCATCAACATACTGCCTTGATAGGATGGAGTCATAGCGTTCGTCATAAATCGATCAATGGATTACTCGAGGTTTTGAACTTGTTCGCGCATTTGCTCAATGAGAAGCTTGAGCTCTAAAGCCGCCTGTGTACATTCCTCAGATACAGACTTTGAGCTTAAGGTATTCGCTTCGCGATTGAGCTCTTGCATCAGAAAATCTAAACGCTTACCCACTGGACCTTTGCCAGTAAGGGCTGTATCAACAGCTTGAAGATGGGTCTTTAAGCGGGCAAACTCTTCGGCGACATCAATACGCACCGCATAGAGAACAACCTCTTGACGAATTCGCTCCATCAGCTCTGTACCTGCTTTAGCTTGCTCTTGGGCTGCCAGCGCTTCAGCCAAACGTTCAGTGAGCTTTTCTTGATACTGGGAAACGTACTCAGGTACCTTAGGCTCGATTGCCCTGACTATCTCACGCATCTTGCTCGTAATACTAGTAAGAACACTCACCAGCGCCTTACCTTCAGCATGACGACTTTCCATTAAAGCAGCTAGGGCTGCGCGCCCTGCTTCTGCTGTAGCTGTAATCCAGCTGTCTTCCTCACCACGGGGCTCAGAGACAACCCCGGGCCAACGAAGCACTTCCGCAATACTCAACTCTTGAGCCTTGGGAAAAGATGTCTGAGCTTTTTCTTGCAGGGCATATAAAGCATCTAAACGATCGTTATTAATGGCGCCTAAGGCGTGGGGATTACTTTTAGCCGCACCTGCAGCAGCGCTATTGACCCGCCATGCCGCCCTGAACTCGACTTTTCCCCGTGAAAGGCTTTGAGTAGCCATTTCTCGCAGGGCAGGCTCAGCACCACGACACTCGTCCGGAAGACGAAATCCCAGATCCAGAAAGCGGCTGTTAACAGCCCGACATTCCACCTGCAGATCAGCAACCACACCCGCTCCTAGGGAGACTTGGCGAGAAGCGCTGCCATAACCAGTCATGCTCGATATCATATGTACATTGTAGTTTCATTATTGAACTAAATCCGATTCATACCAAACCCACAGGACCCCCTTTTCCATGAGTAC
>Ga0214230_100320_pt1 | contig 15557 bp, 7 predicted proteins | sample TroBogypolimnion_6_FD_153068 | JGI IMG/M metagenome (GOLD analysis project Ga0214230, IMG submission 153068) | Freshwater microbial communities from Trout Bog Lake, WI - 22MAY2008 hypolimnion | ecosystem: Environmental > Aquatic > Freshwater > Lake > Hypolimnion/Profundal zone | place: Trout Bog...
TCGAGCAACTGAACGCCCTACATCAGAAATCCACCTCCTAACACCAATAGTGCACTAAAGAATTTGGTGCCGCTTGCCTGCACCAATGACCTATATAGAATATAGCTCAGATGACTGAGTGTGGGAATTATGTGGGGTTCTCTTTTAAGTATCTCATTAACTCAGCTCCTGTAATACGTCCATCAACTGCACGGATCTTACGTTCCTCTATTCGCTTAGATAGAGTCTTTGAGCTAATCCCTAGCTGCTTAGCAGCATCAGTAAAGTTATAAGTTACTAGACACATAATGGCTTGTCTAGCCCCCTCTTCCCCTGCCTGTCGGATTAGCTCATAGAGCTCAAGTCTGCCGATAGTAATCACTCTGACCTCTGGCGTAAAAATCCAACATTAGATTTCCTACCAGCAACCCCACCTATCACTAATTTTTGACGCTGTATCTGTGCCTGTGGAGCTTTTAATAGTTCAGATAATGGAGTTTTAGTAAACCCGTTTTTTACTTTAGCATCTTGGAGTTTGCTCCATTCTTCACGAGCTTTAGAAATAGCCGCATTATCTCCATCTTTTTTAGCTTCTATATAGTCTTGCTTAACTTCAGAAGTCTTTTCTTTATAGAACTTTTCATACTTAATTAGCTCAGACTGTAAATACTGGCGATCAGTAATTTTGGTAGTCGGCAACCCAATAGCTTGCCCAACAATGTCAGCAAAGCTCATCTCATCTGCGGAAAGAAGTTGGTCTCCATTAGTTGCAGTTACTCCATCTGTGGCAAATCGAAGAGCTTTTAAGCCATTGGACACTCCACTTGGCAATACTTCTTCCATACCTTTATAGATATTTCCATTAGCCATCTTCCCTACACCATCTACCATTTTTGGTAATAACCCACCAATAAAAGGCCCAGCTAACCCAAGTATGGCTTTTTCAGCCCCGCTCTTAGTAGCGCTTACATCTGTATAAGGTAGCAAAGACCCAACATTTTGCATGCTTAGTTTACTTAGATCTACACCTACCAAATTAGGAACGCCATGGGCTAAAGTAGTCCCACAATGCTTAATTAACCATGCTTCAAAATCTTCTGGATCGTCATCATCCCCACCAATACCTTTAGCAAGAGAATAGGCAAGTGAAGCTAATGCGTAAATTGGAACACCTTTCAAGCCACCAAGTACTGCAGTATGGGCAAATAAGAACATAAATTGTTTAGCTGCAATTTTGCGCTCATCGTATGTAACATCTTTACCCAGCATCTTTTGGAATTCACGAGCCAGCATAGATAACTGGATAACTTGAAACTTCTTAAATTGGGTAACTGATCTTACGAATCCATGACCACCCATGTAACGTGGAGTATTAAATCCATCGTACGAACCATGAGTAACGTGAATTACTTCCCTAGCAGCATTAGTAGCTTTAGTTTTATCACCAGACTTAATCATCTCCAACCGATATGCTGCTGCAGCTGCAGTAACACGGTTAATAGTTTCTACGTTATTAATACCACTACGTAAAGCATTAGTTACTTTTAGGTATGATGTTCTTGGGTCTAATGCAGATCCTTGATCGCTATAAAAACCACGAGACTCAGCTTCTTGTCCAATAGTAATTTTTCCTTCTTCTACTAAATGGCGTATTACCTCACGAATATCAGTAGGCAACTTTTCTAAATCAAGGCTCTTATCTTTTAATAAAGTAAAAATATCCTTGTAGGCATTATTAAGTGCCCGAACAGATTTAAAATAGCCATGCTGACCAGCCATCCAAGGTAAAGAAAGCACATATGATTGCGTAGCTTGTTGGAAATAGAAACCTGGGGAAAAAGTTAAGAACATATCCCCCGTAAGGCGATTGACACTATCCCATATGCTAGGCTGACGCATTGCTAATGACATTTCTTCATGCATCAATAATTCATTAAGTAAAGGGTTAGCGTTGGTACGGTCTCCGCCTTCTTTAGCTTCTTTTTGCATATCGACCATAGATTTAGTCATTGCTGCTCTAGTCTGGATATTAGCTAGGTAATGCTCTTTTGCCATTCCTTGAGTAAAGAACCCACGCAACATATCAGTATTAAATCCATGTACTTTCTTACGCTCCATCTCGGATTTACGGGCACTAGCATTAGCTAAAGACATTAGGTATAGATCATTAACCATACCCTTAAGCTTGGAGGCAATCTTCTTATCAGAATCACTAGCACCTTCATCAACATCAAGCAATTTAGAAAGCGAATTATCTAACTTAGCAAATGCATGAATTAAATCACGCCCTTCTTGGGTTTTAGTTCTTTCAAATGGAGTTTCTACATTATCGTATCCAAGATCAATAAGCTTTTGGTAAATCTGTTTACCTTCTCCCATGCTTTCCGCAAATTGAACTGTACGATGATTTTCATCTGACTCATGGTCAGACATCCATTTAGTATCTTTACTCTTTTCTGCCGCTAACCATTCTTTTGATTTGGCTACAACAACATAATTACCAAATCGATTAAGTGGTGCATATGGAGTATTCGGATCAGTTTTCATAATGGCATCAAACTTCTTAAGAGCTAATGATTTCTCTTTTTCTATTTTTGCTATTTCTTTTTCATCTGATCCAGCTGCTTTAACTTGAGAGGCAAATAGTTCGTTAACTAAATTTGTATGTATCGACTTCTCACGCAATAATTGCTCCCGCCCAGAAGTAAAGACATCTTTAATAACTTCCTGCTCTTGCTTGCTTAATTTATCAAACGCAGCTATATTTTTTGGGCTAGTAGTTACAGCGATAGGAGTTCCATTAATATCTTTTAGTTTTGGATCATAACCCCAATGCCCACTAATAGTCATATCTGCTAAAAGCTTATTAACGTTAACTCTTTGTGCATTTGTTAATGCTTGGGCCTTAGCAGTAATATTAATGATGTTTTGCTCACCAATACGTATTAGAGCTTGTTTTTGCTTAAAGGCTGCGACGAAATCTTTACTAGACTCCATATACTTTTGAGCCATATGAGCCACATCTTCAGTAATAGCAAAACCTAAACCATGTTTCTTAGCTCCATAGAAAGCAGAAGTAAACGCACTTATAGTTGGCTGCATCCATGTTGGAGCTTTATTAGTTGCAGCTTTTGCATTTTCTGTAGCAGTATGAATAGCTTTAATACCAGAAGCTAATGAGAACTGAATATCCTCTTTTGGAGCCATAGACTCTTTACTAGGTCTATTACCATCATTCATAGTGAGATGAGCTGCGCCATAAGCAAAATCTACTAAATCTTGTGCTGTTAAGTTTGCAGGGTTTAATCCCAATTTACGAATAGAGTTTTGGAAGGCTGTCCATAAAGCACGGAACCACTTAGCTAGTTCAGACTTATAGTCTAAAGCTCTAGGATTAACCCCAGCATTAATAGCCTCTTCAATAAAATAAGCTAGTAGTTCTGAATTAGCATGGGCATCTTTAACCCCAGCAAGGGACACTCTTTCTAGTGCAGCTTTTGCTATTTTACTTTCAATTGATCCGTCATTACGTTCTGACCATTCAGTAATCTTATTAATTAAAGTATCAAATTGCTCATCGTTAAGATTTTCTTCAAGCCCTAAGTGAGCCCCAACCTCATGCATAAATACTGCACGTGTTTTTCCTGGTTCAATATTGTCTGCAATAAGATAAGCATTACCCGTACCAGCTTCAGTAACAAATCCCTGTGGGTTTCTATTGGAAATAGACTTTTGCAAACCGATAGGTAAGTCTTTAGCTGATTGAACAATCTTAAGTCTAGAACCTAGGTTCCCAATAAATGCTTCAAGGTCTGCACGAACTGCTTTGACGGTAGAACCTTCAGCTATTTCTGATGACGAACCATTCTGACGGTTTAAAACTACTTGATTATTCTTATATATCTTTGTAGTAGCCCCAGGTGTAACACCTTTACGCTGTTCATCTGTAAATGAGTTTCTAGCTTGCACATCTCTGGCCTCTACTTCACCAGCAATAATTCTGTACAGTTCATTTTTAATACCTGAATTACCAACTGCTGTATTAATAACACCTTTAATTACATCTTCGGTAGCTTTAATATTATTTCTAATTTCACTTTGCTCTTTGTAGAGCTCATTACGTTCTTTAGCTAACTTCATCCATTCTGATGATTTAGCAGTTTCCATGCGCTGACTTAACTTAGAGACTTTAAATTCGTTGAGGTTAAGGACAGATTTAGAAGTATCTAGTTCTTTATATAGCTTAGTAAGATCCTCTGATAAAAGCTTTTCTATAGCAATATCAAGTTTTTCTAATTTACTTTTATTAACTAATAAAGCACCAGTATTTTCTTTGGCATCTCTAGCAATTTCTAGATCTATTGCATTATCTTCTAGTGCAGTTCCAACTTGATCTTTTAGTTTAGTAAGCGCTTCTTTATTATCCAAGCGAATAGAAGTGTCATTTCCCCCAGGAGCAAAACCTTCTTCATTCTGAATCCAATGCTGAACTTCATGAAGCAATGTAGATAGTGGATCACCAGCATATGGAGTAATATTAATAGTGTTATTTACATCATCATATGAACCTTGTTGCATACCCCATATATCAAGGAACGCACCTTTACGAGTTACAGTAGTGTTAGCTAAATTTGGGTAGGCTGCAAATATTTCTGGAAAATTTAAAATCTCGCCTAGAGTGACAGATTGCTTGTCTTCTTTTGGCCCAATTGATTCGAGTACTACTTTGCCATCTTTAGTAGTAAGTTTTGCACTAGAATCATTAATCTCAAAACGCCAATGCCCATCAGCGCCTTTATACCATCCAGTCTCTTTCCATATGGCGTTATCAGACTTTCCTTGAGACTCCATTAAGCGAGCTGTAACTAAATCTGCTACTTTAGAAGTAGCTTGAGTAGCTTTTTTCCCAGCAAAAGAATACTGAACCTTATTGCGGTTAAGCAATGTGAGCATGTCTTTGACTTTATCGTTACCAGTCTTAACATGATCGATCCACTCATCTTGAGCTTTAGCACTAAGAGTACTAAATAGTGGGACATTGATCTGAGCAGCGAGTTTATCCCAAATCTTAGGAGCTTCTTCTTTAGCTACTGTAACCTTCTCTTCTACCTTAGCAGCTTTCTTCTCAGCTACCTTTTTAGTTTTTTCTTTAGTTAATTTTTTACCAGTTTCTTCGTCAACAGCAGCAGCGTTTCTTAATTTTCTATTATTTGCTTCTGTTTGTTTCTTAGTAAGCTCAAGAAGTTTTTTAGACTCTTCCATTAATGCTTCTTCTTGGGCATGTAATTCATCTAGCTTAGCTTGCTTTTCTTCATTCCCCATTTCTAGGTCATCTTCAATAGCAGCTTTTTTATCTGTAATACTATTTAACTTTTCAAGTAGCTTGTAATGTTTTTGGTTAGTAGTGGTAACAGTGTTACCACGCTCAGATACACTTAAGCTTTTTCTATTATGGATAAATATTTGGCTGCTTTCGTTTGAGGCTTCTCCTTCAGCATTACCAGTATCCCCATCAGATTCTGCATCAGATTTTGTAATAGCATCAGACTCGGCATTAGATTCTTTTTTAGCTTCCTCTAATCGTAGGTTTTCATAGTCTGAGCTACCTTCATTATTTTTTGTATTGGTGATACTTTGACCATCTGCCTGGATCAATCCATGCCCATTACTTTCAATAGAAGCATTTTTAACGCTATTTGCAATTAACCCAAGAACATCTTCTTTAGACATCCCGTGAATGTTAGCTACTTTATCTACTGCCTCTTGTATAGCTTTGCTATTGTCCTCTAGGAATGTAGGCATTAACGATGCCCATCTTTGTGATGTTCTTTCGCCTATTCCATGAGCCGCAGCAACTTCCATATGTTTATCATCTAAAGGGCTATGCAAATATGCTGCTACAAAATCTCTATATTTCTGAGTTAGTTTATCTGACCTACCTTTTTTCCCATTGGGAATTACATGCTGCAATACTTCATCGGCAATGTTATGAATCTTATGCTGGTTGGCAGTATCGTCTGCAATTTTTTGGCTTAAGTGGGCAAGGTTTTCTTGGAGCAATCCATTAGCTTTACCTCTTGATACTTCCTCTACCCATTCTTTTTGTAGGTGAACTGGTAAGTCATAAAAACCTGTACCAGATGCATCCATATCTGACCATGCTATTTCTGCTTTTTGGATTTGCTCTCTAAGTCCAGTATGTGCTGGAGTAGCGTTAGGTGCCCCTTGCGTATTACGTGTTTGTGCTCCGCTGTCAGCTTGGATGGTGCTTCCCCCTCCCGTTTTTCCAGCTCCCGTTGCTTGAGCTGTTCCGACACCGACATTGGCTTGATCTTTTTGTCCAATTGCATCTCCAGTTAAATTATCTCTAAAGTTCTGCAGCATACCCACTTGGGCTTGGTCTGCTTTACCTTTTTTAGCACTCAGTTCTGCTAGCTTAACATCAATACGGTCAATAACTTCATGGATACCTGTATAGCCTTCGCCAACAGTTTTCTTAATCTCAGAAGCAAGTCTAGAGGATGTTAGTGGTGGCTTAGAACCATTGTTATTTTTATATGCAGCTAAGTATGCATAGTCAACTGCTTGTGCTTCTGGTGACTTCTGTTGTTCTTCCTCGCTAAGTTTATCAATAGCTTTTTGCAGTGTTACAGAAGGACCACCATTATGAAAGAAGTGATTTTGTCCGTTAAATGTATTACCAACTTGACGTGAGCTATCCTGATTCATTAGTGGAGTAGCTCCACCATACTTATTAACTATTTCATCACGATGAGCTTGCATAGCTTCTTGGTTAGCTGCGTCTTGCTCAGTTTGTTGTTGCTGTTTAGCTTGCGCAATTTGTGCAGGTAATGCATTAGCTTGGTGAAGGGATAACTCACCTTGGGTAAGTTCACGCTCAATACCTGTTGCTGGGTCACTTACACGCACTCCACTTGGCTCGTCCATAGCAGCTTTCATATCTGCTTGGCGTTGCGCTAGGATCTTTTTGTTTTGCTCAACTACACCTGCGGCTTGGTTAATAATATCTTGGGTAGATAAGCCTGAATCACTATGGATATTGATTGCAGTATTTAAAGCATCAGAATCTGAGCTTGCGGAATTTCCACCATTGAGTAAAGTATCTCCAGCAGACTTATGTTTGCCCCCGAACATACCACCACCAGCACCCATTACGCCTTCAACTAATCCACCAGCAGCAATAGAATTAACACGTTGATCGTATTTCTGAGCATCAGTTAAGTTTTTATTGAGGGACATCTCCAATTCATTTTGGATACCTTCACTAGTAGCACCAGTTAAGCTCTGTACTCCAGCAGTCTTACCCATACGAGTTAGTAAGTTGCCAGTAAACCCATGGCTACCACCCATCAACATCGCTTCAGGTAGCGTTTCTGCTAAAGCATGTGGAGCTCCAAGAGCTAAAGCTTTTAATCCGGCATTGTCTTCACCACCATCTAAAGCAGATTGATATTCAGAACCTACACCAGTTGCATAGTTAAATGCACCGCCACCAACTAACTGCTTAGCAAATCCCATGCCGCCTTCAAGCGCAGCTTTCTTCGCACCAAATTCAGCACCAGCTTCAGCCCCTGCAACAGCTAATCTACCAGCCATACCACCGCCACCCATTAATCTTGGGAGGAAAGCAGCAGCTCTAGCAATACCCGCAGGGATAGCAACCTCAGGTGTAACCATACCAGCAACAACACCACCGATTAAGTTAGGGATTTGTTTTGCTACTTGATACCCTAGATAAGGAAGTGCAGAACCTGCTGTTTGATCTCTAATATTATCTAGGTCTGGTCGACCATTAAGTTCAGATTGAACTTGGTTATCTTTAGCCCAACGATTAAACTTATCTCTTACACCAGTAGCTCCAAGAGCATCAGCCCCAGCAGCAATTGCAGATTGGCCTAAGCCTTGTAAATCATCGATTCCTGAGGAAACACCTGCCCCCATAAAGTTTCGATTGTCATCTACTTTTACACCAAGCTCTTTTGCAACATCTCTAATGGGCATCCCCGTTAGCTCAGAACCCTTTGAAATAATTTCTTCATCGGATAAATCTTTAGCCCACGGTGCTGCTTGTCGAATCTGGTCAAACAATGGCATGGTAAACCTTTATTTTAATAAAGCAGCTGCTTGTTGTTTTTGTTTTGCATTTAATTCCCCTGTGTTAAGCCAACCAGCAAGAATTGCTTTACCTTGAGTATCTCCGGATCTAGCAGCATCTAACCAATGGTTATAGGCAGGATCGCTATAGTCTGTTTCGAATGGCTTAATTACTTGTTTACTTGGAGATTGCCCATTAGGTCCTGCATTCGCAAAAGCTGCTACTACTGCATTAGGTTTTGAATTAGGTAATCCTGTAGCGGGTATGAAATCACCTGCTTTTGCTGGATTAGAAATGTATAAAACCCCGCCTGAAGTAATCATTCCTGTATTAGGATCTATTTTGATACCTTGATCTTTTGCATTAGGATCTTTTAGAAGTGCTCCATACCCAGCTTTTAATGCAGCTGCTGGCTCCCAGGGTTTACCAGTTTTGGGATCGTTCTCACCACTTCCAGTTAATGCAGCTGCGTAGTCACTTGCCTTAGAGGATAAAGATTCTTTACCATGATTGCTTTTATAGTAATCAGCTCCAGCCATTGACATTGCAGCGGAAGCATTATTTTTATTAATGTCAGAAGGTGCAGTATCTTCTTTGACTTTAACTTCACGCCCTTTAAAGTTGAGCTCCATACCTTCTTTAAACTTACCTGGCAGCATTGAATACTCATTACTAGCCGCACGTGTAATCATCTCTCTCGCTGTTTCTGGAGTAATTGGAGTACTAGAGATTACTTTGCCTTTACTATTTACTTGAGCTACTGAATGGCTGTTGTCAAGCCCAGGAGTGATTTCAGCAGTATGCCCATCATCAAACCCACTACCTTTTATTGGGTTGTTATAAGTAGGTTGGATTAGCTTAACGGCAGCTACTGGATCACTATCCACTAAAGACATAGCTTTAGTATATTTATCTGACCAGTTATCTTCTGACTGTGATCTTTTCTCAGTTCTAGCTGCTCCTGATATCTGCATAGCTTTTAATGGGTCAACCCCTGCAGCAACAGATCTTTGTAATAACTCAGATGTTTTTTGGCCATCGGAATATGGAGTAGCTTGCATTTGAGCAGTAGGCCCTTGCTGTCCATTTGGTAAAGCCGATTGCCCAACAGTACCTGGAACAGTTTGCTGACGTGTTGTAGCCGGATTAAATATCGTATCAGCTGCTATTGAAGATAATGCTTTTTGATGATCTTGCTCTTGTTGCCAAGCTTCAAATTGTGCTTTTTGTTGTTCAGCAAGTTGTTGCTGACGAGCATCTTCATTGAGCTTTGTATATGTGTTTACTGCTGTAGTACCTAAGGCACCAGCAAATGCTCCAGCGTTAAATCCCATTTAGTTCACCTTTGAATAATCAACAGCTTTGTATCCTGAGTTTGTTTGGAATACAGCTTCAGGGAAAACATCCTCTACTTCGTGGGCCATATGCCCTCTAAATCTGCCATGCCCAGCTAGATTGTTGTCTTTAAACTCTTGCTTGTATTCGTATTCATAAACTGGGAGTCCGTTAAGTGCGGTACCCACAAGTTCAATATTTTCTTTTGTGCGGATATCAGAGAAAAAAGCGGCTACGCTTCCGGCTTTACCAATACCGCTCATAAGTCCGCCACCAAGAGCGCCTAGCCCTGCCCCTAATCCTGCAGATGATTGAGCATTAGCTTGTTGTTGAGAGTTGTAGGCAGAGATTTGACCGTTGTAAGAAGCAACACCAAGTTGACCAACGTTGTTCCATCCTTGCATAGCACCACCATAACCTTGGGCGTAACTACTACCTAAGGCTTGAGCGTTCTGCATAGGGATCTGACCAGCAGCTAAGGAACTGTTACCAGCGTTTAAAGCCAATCCTGTTGATGTTGCTTGACTACCTGATAGACCCTGTCCTAGACCAATAGCATCCATTGACTTAGCCCACCCTAATTGCTCTGCTGCAGTACGGGCTTTTGTAGAGGCTGCTGCTGCCGTTGCTGACTGCATTACGCTATTAGCGTTAGCTTGTCCTTGATAAGAACCCGATGTTGGGTTGATACCGTAAGAACGCATAGTCATATTATTGTTCTTGTTAGTAATATCTGATTGAGCGTTTACATCGCCTACAGCTAGAGCTGCTTGGCGTTCAAAGTTACCCTGCGTGTTGTAGGAATTAGCTTCGTTGACGAGCTTATCCTGAGCTGGGTAGAACTCATTTTGCATACGTTGTTGGTACGAATCAGCTAACGCAGAATTCTTTTGGGTTAGGTCATACTGCTGTTGCTGGACTTTGTTAGACATATCTAACTGTGATTGGGACTGCGCTTGCATTGTTGGCCAAACGTTAGTCTTAAAGTCCTCATATTCAGCACTAGCTAAGTCAGCTTGTTTCTGTGCTGCAAGTCCAATATTAGGATCTGGGGATGGGGCTGATCCACCGCCTCCACCTTTACCACCACCGTAGCATGTGTATATATCCATGAATGCACGGATATCCCAAAAGTATCTAAATAAACCACCTATCATCGTCTCATCTCCAGCCAACGGCATTCTTCTTTAAGCATGCCGTATAAAATAAAGTCTGTACCGTCAGAAGCTCCACGGCGTATTACCCCTTCACGGACAAAACCTAGGTGTTCATCGAACTTTTGAGCTGCAAAGTTGTCTGTACGTACTAACCCAGTTACCCTGTTACATTCTAACTGAATAAATGGATATGCGAAACACCTATATAAAAAATCTCTTGTTAGCCACTCTTTACCAGTTCCAGCCACATGCATAGCAATCGAGGGGCCTGTGTACCAGTTAAACACTACTCCAGCCACTAATTCACCATCTTTTTCTAGCCCGATCGTATTGCACTTACCAAAGTCATCCTCATCGATCTGCTTACCAACCCACTCTATTACTCGGGCATCTTGGTTATATATGACTTGTTTCATGGAGTAGGCTTTGTAGGCGCTACTGGGAACATCCCATTTTTGAAGTCATCTTCAGTCATATCTCGTAGAGCTTTACGGTATGTAGCCCACATTGCACGGTCATCAGTAGTTAAAGCATTATCTGAAACCTGTGTCCAATCGCTATTGGAGAGTAATTCATTTCTTTTTATTCTTCCTAATGCAATTGCTCTGGCTCCATCAGAAACCCACTGCTTTGTAGCATAGTCAAATTTCCAGTAGCCATCCGGTTTATCTGGAATAGCAATAAAACCATTGTCCCAATAATATTCACTATCAGAATAGCTACCTTCTGCTATATCGTTACCTTGCCCTGGTACTTGTGCCGCAAAATGTTCCTCGGGGCATGCTCCTGTCCATAAGACCTGGCCTGTAGATCGGTTATATACCGTATAGTCCATTAACGTTTTACCTCAAGAACTGAAATAAGAGAGTTAGCTAGACCACCCCATGGCGTGAAATAATTCCAGTCGCCACCTTGAGTCCATATATTGTATGTAACTAGCCCGGCATAAGTTGATGTATCTAGATAGGATAGATATAACCCTGTGCCTGGGGCTGCTTGTGTTGCTATAAGAAAGTTTCCATAGAACACACCATGACCAGCACCAATCCAAGGGGGTGATCCATTTGTATTTAGGGCCGCTTGCATTGAATTTGAAGCCCCGTTATTTTGACCGCAGAATGTAATTACTTTTGGCGCACCTGTCGAATAAAAAGACACCGTTAGGGAGATACCCCAGCCGTAATTATTGTCTCCAGCACCTCGCTCCCCTGCTACAAAAGCGCTAACTGGTATTGTTACAGCTTGCCCTTGAATACTTAAGGTGCTAACAGCGGCATTAGCTATTTTGGCATTATCAATAGCAGCAGAGGCAATCTTGGCATTAGTAATGTTTCCATCTGCGATATTAGCTGCGACGATAGTAGCTGAGGCTATCTGAGCGTTTGTAATAGTTGCGGAGGCAATATTAGCTGCAGTAATCGTAGCACTAGCTATATCAGCAGAAGTAATCGTAGCATCAGCAATTTGAGCGGAAGTAATTGTTCCATTAGCTATTTGAGCGTTTGTAATAGAGGCATTAACTATCTTTGCAGCTGTAATGCTTGCATCAGCAATATTTGCTGTACCAACAGCTAGGTTGGCGATCTTGGCATTAGTAATAGCTGCATCAGCGATCTTCGCTGTAGTGATATTGGCATCAATAATTTTGGCAGCCGTAATGGAAGCATCCGCCATTTTTGCCGTACCAACAGCTAGGTTGGCGATCTTTGCAGAATCAACAGCTAGGTTAGCGATCTTGGCATTAGTAATAGCTGCGTCTTGGATAAAGGCGTTAACCATCGCCACTCGAGTAACCCCATCAACAACACCAATAGCAAATGGAACACTCGGAGTTTCCCCAGTACTAGAAGGACTTACTACTGCAAATCTATCAGCAATAACTATAAAACTAGATGTTGGAGTTCCACCAGTTGTTGTAGAAGCCAAGCCAAACCCAGCGACCCGACCATTGATATCGACCTTAACTGTGTACTGAGCTAGTAACCCACCATCTACACTTGCTCTAGTTGTTGCCTCTGTTGAGACAGCTGCAGTTAACGTAGTGTTATTTGTATTTACAGTTGACTGGAGCGTTGTAATGCTTGTTGACAACGCACTATCGGCATTTGCTCTTGTAGTTGCCTCAGACTGAATAGATGCATTTAAAGTACTTTGATTAGTACTTACAGTAGATTGCAGTGTAGTAATAGAACTTTGGAGCGCACTATCAGCAGTTGTCCTGCTTGTAGTTTCTGTAGTTAATCGTGCATTTACACTCCCTGGTACTGACGGATCGGCAGTAATTAAATTTATTTTGCTTGATAAGTCAGCGTAGAGCTGGCTTTCAGTAATCTGCCCCCGAAGCACAGACATCACATAAGCAGGATCTAGAGCAGTTTGACCAAGAGTTCCAACAGGACTGTTATATGGCCCAGTGATATTTGCTTGTGATACAAATCGAATCCAGTAATAGTATGTTGAATTATTACCAACAGTATCTGTATAAACAGAACCCGGGGCAAACCCTATTAGAGCCGCTGTAGAGAGTACGTTAGTTGTAGATCTCCATACCTCTGTATATGCATGGTTCAGATATGCAGCATCATCCCAACTCATAATGATATTAGTAAAGGCTCCCATAATCGAGAAGCCAGTGGGCATAGGCGGGGGAGTGTAGTCTGTTAGGGGGTTATAAGCAGATGTATTGGGAGAATTACTGACAGACGTTAGATTCTGAATACCTGTACTAATTACTTGCCCATTAGGTAATGGAGCCCCTGTAACCATACTTCCAAGAATCTCTAAAGACTCTTTCATTGGGCGAAGAATAGCTGCAATCGTTTGATCGGTTACGGGGGTAACCGTAGGGATACCAGGTAGGTTTGGGATATCTGCCATTATTGCTTAGTCTCTGTCATCGTAGAAGCTAGCAGAACAGACCTGACTGGTACATTACCGAGCACTTCTATTTCCCAGTTCACTGCTTTAAATCCTGCTGGAAGTCTTACGGGGTCAGATGAAGTTACATTTGCATCGTATTGCTTTACCCCGTCAGCATAGACTTTGATATTGATGTAACTACCCGCATTAGCAGCCATGAATATATAGTCTGCATAAACTTGAAGAGCCCCAAAATTACTTGGTAGAGGGCATTGGAATATCTTTGATTTCCAGTCATAGGTACTATTAGTTGCCCCCGCATCTATCTTATAGATCTTATTATCTGTATTCGATAAAGCAAATAGGTAGCCTGTACCTGGCTCTACAAATACTGCATTAGCTGGAAAACTAAAGTTTACTAGGGGTGGATTGTCATTACGTTGAATAATGATTGCGTTATATGTTGACCCTACTTTATAGAAGCCAAAGTACATATTGTTATATAGTGCCCCAATCAAGGAGGATGGGTTAATAGCTTGCCATTCATCTCGTGAGTACAGAGCAGTTGTTACTACATCTTGTGATCCTGGGCCAATAGAAACTAAGCCATTAGGACTTGCGTACATAACCCCAAACTGATCACAGGTAATAGACTTCTTAGATACACAAGGCTGGTTAATCGCTAGCTTTTCTTGCGTCATCATCGTAGGAGTTGATCCTGAAACTATGTATGGATTCTTTGTAGTTCCTACAAATAGAGAATTATTAAATACTCCTAAACCCACAATTGGATACTCGGTAGTCAACATGTAAGTTGATGGCCAGGCATGAGGCATATACGGTTCACAGAACCAAATCTGGTTCCCAACAAAACCCGCCAGTATGCCGTTTGGCATGGAGACTAAGCCTTGTAGCCCAGTAGGTGGAGGTGTGAAATATAGAGAAGGAAGTACAAGTCCTAGCCCAGTAGCATCGATACTGTCTACGTATGATGAAGATGCAATAGGGATCTCAGCAACTAGCTGGTAAGTTGTTGTATTCGCACCAACTACAGTTCTATAAATACGTCGGTACTTAAAGTTATAGTTCCCAGTAGGAGGCGTAGTAAAGCCATTAACAGTTACTGATGCCCCAGAATAAGTACATATACATGTTCCTGCTGGGCTTGGGGCAGATTCTTCTGCTACCGTTCCAAATTCAGTTACATTGGTATAGATATAGCTTCGTGTTTCAAGCGTATCAAAAACAGCTTCAGCTGTTGCACCTACTCCACCACCACCTGTAATAGAAATAACGGGAACAGTTGAGTAGTTTGACCCACCATTAACAACCGTTATACCTTGAACAGATCCTGAAATCGCTGCTGTAGCTGCAGCCCCAGAACCACTGGTGCTAGTAAAAGAAACTGTAGGTGGAGATAGATACCCACCACCAGCGTAATCTACATTGATACTCACTACTGAACAGCTAATAGTAGCTGTTGCTACGCCACCGATACCTGAAGTACTCGAGAACAAAACACTAGGAGCAGATGTATATCCAGTACCACCGTTAGTTATAGTTACCCCAGTAATAGCCCCTGCAGATACAGTAGCAGTAGCAGTAGCACCAGAACCTCCGCCACCAATAAATGAGATTGCAGGAGCTGTTGTAAAGCTTGAACCACCACTATTTAGGGCGATAGCTGAAATAGATCCACTGATAACAGCAGTTCCTACAGCACCAGATCCACCGCCAATAATTGCAGTAGCCGCTCCGCCAGTTCCACCACCACCAGTGATGACAACGTTAGGCACTAGAGAATACCCAGAGCCGTTATTAGTAATGACGATTTGAGATAGAGCTCCATCTTTAACAATGGCAGATGCAGTTAAGCCTGTCCCGTTACCCCCTGTAAAGCTAATTGCAGGAGCAGATGTATACCCAGTACCAGCAGCAGTTATATTTATTGCGTAGATAGATGTTGAAGTTAACGTAACAGCGGGAGGAGTTTTGTACCCTGTACCACCATTAGTAACTGTGTATGACTTAATTGAAGCTGACATAGCTGCGGAAGCTATAAGGCCAGTACCGCCGCCGCCTGTAGCTGAAACTGTTGGGATACTTGTATA
>Ga0214230_100334_pt1 | contig 15177 bp, 14 predicted proteins | sample TroBogypolimnion_6_FD_153068 | JGI IMG/M metagenome (GOLD analysis project Ga0214230, IMG submission 153068) | Freshwater microbial communities from Trout Bog Lake, WI - 22MAY2008 hypolimnion | ecosystem: Environmental > Aquatic > Freshwater > Lake > Hypolimnion/Profundal zone | place: Trout Bog...
CTGGTTCCGCTGATCATGTCTTCATAAATACGCTCACATCCAGCTTTTTCTAAAGCCTCTTTTTGCAAAGCGAGATTTTGATCTGTAGTTGATACACGAGCATAGCCAATAAGCATCGTTCAATCCTATTAAAAGTTTTTGCAAAGATTTTGGATCACTGCATCGTATTCAACAGATGTAAGCTTGGCAACTTTCTCTTTTATTCTTGTTTTAGAAAGTGCTCGGATTTGATTTATTAAAATATCCGAATCTTCTTTGAGACCATCTCTTTTTAGAATCTTCATTCTATATGGATGCATATTATCAATGAGATCGGTTGAAAGAGGCATCAGCATGACTGTATCTAATATAGCGTTTTCATCATCACCTGATACAATCACTGCCGGTCTGATTTTTCCTACTTCATCCCCTTTTTTAGGATAAAGGTTGACTATTACAATATCACCTCTATTTAATTCCATCATCGACACCTATTTCTGCAAATTCTAAATCTTGATGGTTTTTCAGTAAATGTAGCTTTGCAAGCTTTTCTTCTCTATCAATCTTTTCAATGAGAGGCTTAATGTAGCTTTCATACTTTGAGGAGATAAAATATCCCACTGTAGTATGAGCTCTTCGATCGATAATTTCAGCCACATCCATCATTTTCATTAAAGAGGGTTTGTTTTGAATATCAGTTACACCATAGGTTAACATCATATATCCTTTAAATAGTTTTAATCTATATGTATTGTATCTTATATTTTATAACATGCTGAATAAAATATCCTTCTTTGTCTTGATATATTCTCATAACTCAAGAAAAGTGTAGTATATTTGGAATTAAATTCAAGAATAGTTTTTGAGAAATATTATAGCCCTATTTTAGGCAGGGTAGAATTCTTAAAATTCCTATTCTCAAAAACCGACGTTTGTAAGAGGAGTAACAATGCCCCGTCGATCGATTTCAACTGCTTCCGAAAAAGAGAGTCTAATTGCCATTCCTGAGAATGAAGAAGATTTGATCCGTTACTACACATTTAGTGAAGCCGACTTTTCTATTATTCGTCAACGGCGTGGAGTTGTCAATCGGTTAGGATTTGCAGTGCAGCTATGTTATCTTCGCTATCCTGGTCAGTTTTTAGGACCGAACCAGACTCCTCATCCTAAGATTTTAGAGATAGCCGCTAAACAATTGAAAGTTTCTCCTGACGTCTGGGAGGCATACGGATAGCGTGAACAAACGCGGCGAGAACATTTACTGGAACTTCAAGCCGCATACCAATACAGGCTCTTTGGAATTAATGACTATCAAGACGCCCTGAATTTAGTTACAAAAACCGCTCTACAGACAGATAAAGGAATTGTGTTGGCGATCGAAACGGTCGAATTTTTACGAAAAAACTCGGTTCTTCTACCGTCTTACAATGTCATAGAACGAATATGCTCTGAAGCACTCACTCAAGCAAACCGTCAGATATACTCTTTGCTTAGCGAACCACTTAGTACGGCACAGCGTCAATCCCTCGATCGACTGTTCAAACGAAAAGAAGGCTCCTCATTTACATGGATGATGTGGCTTAAACAATCTCCGCATAAAACCAATACCAAAAGTATGTTGGAGCATATAGAACGCCTTAAACTGCTGCAATCGATTGCTATACCCGAAGCGATTGAGCATGCCGTTCATCAGAATAGACTTCTAAAAATTGCTCGTGAAGGTTCTCAAATGTCACCGGCTGATCTAGCAAAATTTGAACCAAGCCGGCGTTATGCGACTTTGGTCGCGGTTTGTATTGAATCAATGGCCACGCTGATTGATGAGATCATTGATCTGCACGATAAAATAATCGGCAAACTTTTCAATACGGCGAAGCATAAGCATGAAGAGAAGTTCCAATCCTCCGGTAAAGCGATCAATGATAAAGTACGACTCTATACCAAAATAGGTCATGCGCTGCTTGAAGCAAAACAAGCTGGACACGATCCTTATACCGCGATTGAGAAAATAATTTCATGGGACGACTTTAGCAAAAGCGTCGATGAAGCAGGTCGATTGGCAATGAATGAGGACTTCGATTTTTTGCATCATATCGGAGAGAACTACCAAACGCTACGAAGATACGTTGTTGAATTTTTAAATGTACTAAAACTTCGTGCAGCGCCTTCGGCAACAGAGCTATTAGAAGCGATCAATGTTATCCGTAAACTATACACGGACAACGGACGTAAAATCCCAGCCGACGCTCCGACATCATTTATTAAAAGACGTTGGGGTAAGCTTATTTTTACCGCGGATGGTATTCATCGTAATTACTATGAAATATGCGTTCTGAACGAACTCAAAAATGCGTTGCGTTCCGGTGACATCTGGGTACAGGGCTCACGGCAGTTTAAAGACTTTGAAGATTATCTATTGTCAGTAGAAGCCTTCGATGCCATCAAGTCATCAGACAGTATGCCTCTCAAAGTTGAACCAGATTGCGAAAAATACCTGAATGAACGGGTTGCTTTGCTTCAAGAGCGACTGGAAATATTGGATCGCTTATCCAAATCAAATGATCTTCCTGAAGCGGTTATAACAACATCAGGATTAAAAATTACCCCTCTAGATTCGGTGGTACCGGATACTGCTCAAGCGCTCATCTATCAGACGTCATCGATGCTTCCTCACATAAAGATCACAGAACTTTTATTGGAAGTTGAATCGTGGACAGGATTTTCTTCCTACTTTACCCATCTTAAATCCGGGGATATCGCCAAAGATAAAATCCTGCTACTCTCGGCAATACTGGCCGATGCTATCAACCTTGGCTTGAGCAAAATGGCAGAATCTTCACCAGGAACCACCTATACGAAACTTTCATGGCTTCAAGCATGGCATATCCGCGATGAGACCTATTCGAAAGCACTCTCTGAGCTTGTTAATGCTCAGTTAAACCATCCCTTTGCAGCTTACTGGGGTGATGGAACGACATCTTCTTCAGACGGTCAACGATTTCGTGCGGGAAACAAAGCTCAAAGCACCGGGCACATCAATCCAAAATACGGTGGCGAACCCGGGCGATTGTTCTACACTCATGTATCAGACCAGTATTCACCGTTTAGTACAAAAGTAGTTAACGTCGGTATACGTGATTCAACCTATGTACTTGATGGATTGCTATATCATGAGTCTGATCTGAAAATCGAAGAACACTACACAGATACAGCAGGGTTTACCGATCATGTGTTTGCATTAATGCATCTGCTTGGATTTCGATTTGCGCCAAGGATACGGGATTTAGCGGATACTGAAAGCGATAGCGAATATGATGGATTGAAACCAATGATAGGCGGGACAATCAAGCTCAAACACATTCAACTCCATTGGGATGAGATCCTACGATTAGCTACTTCGATCCGACAAGGAACGGTGACAGCTTCATTGATGCTTCGTAAACTGGGAAGTTATCCAAGACAAAACGGTCTTGCGATTGCATTGAGAGAATTAGGACGCATCGAGCGCTCACTTTTTATTCTTGATTGGCTCCAAAGTGTTGAACTGCGTCGGCGTGTAAATGCCGGTCTCAATAAAGGCGAAGCACGAAATGCACTTGCGCGGTCAGTGTTTTTAAATCGTCTTGGCGAAATACGTGCTTGTAGCCGGTGCAATTGTATTATGGAATACGGTTTACTTGGAAAGAGCGGTTGCTACTTTGCAAGAACGCGGCGTTGATGTCGATGAAGATTTACTGCAATATTTATCCCCTTTAGGCTGGGAATACATCAATTTAACAGGGGATTACGTCTGGAAAAAAGGTTCGAAGATCAAAGAAGGCAAATTTAGGCCGCTCAGACAAATAAATTTAGCTTAGCGTGCTATTTTTTCCGAATTCTGTGGTGACCCGGAGTGGCACCTTATCTTAATCTACAGCTCTGTTAAGTTTAGAACATATTCTTAAGTGTTGGTAAGGATAGCGAAAGATCTTTTGAACTGCACCACACTACATACATAAGATTCAATAGGTGTAGTTATACATTAGAGCTCCATAAAAATCGACACCTTTTTGTGCCGGAGCAACAGGAGTTTGTGCACTGTAATAAAATGAAAATCTATGTGCATTATAAAATAGATCTATACCAGCAAAAGCAGAATTATTGAGTAAATACGGTTTTACATCGTATCCAAGAGCTCTTCCTTCATCTAAAACATATGAATACGCAGTTACATCAGCGTTTACTCCGGTTGAAAATGACCATCCAAATCCTGCTTGCCATTTGTAACTTTTAAGTAAAGAGGCCTCTTCACGAAGGTAGGGATAATGAGCATTGAAATTGTTGGAATAATTTTTGCCGAAGCGAAATGCAGTGGAAAAAAAACAGTCTGTCATATAATTGCCAGCTTGTATTCCAATTTGGTTAAACCAATCAGCATTAAGGGAATCTTGAATCTTACCCTGCCAACTTTTTTGACCATAGCGATACAACATATTGAGGACGTTATGCGGACCCAGTTGTGTATTCCATCCTTGTGGAATATGCGGATCTCTTATTAATATATGAAAGTTGTGCTGTATCTCTGATGCTTTGGATTGTGGACCGACGATTCCCATATCTACTCTGTACTCTTGAAAATCATGTTCGTTCCATTGAAAAACAAAAAAAGATAAAGTAAGATAACCCGAATAAGGAATGTCATTGTACTGAGCAGTAGTTTTTTCGAGATTTACGGGCGTATACATAATTTGACTTAAACTTAAACCGGCAGTATAGTTTTGAGCAGAATCATAATTTTTAAATGGTAACATTGTAAGTAGGTTTAGCAATGCTTTTGAGTACATACTTGAATTGTTTTCTTTATAATCGTCATCTAACCAACTGATTCCAAGCCCGCTAGTAAAATGCTGATCCGTCCCTGCGAAGTAATCATTATCTAGTTGAAATGTGAATTCTTGAGCCAATATGCGTGTTGTTATGAACATAAAGATCAGTATTTTTATTAGCATTATAGAAAACTTTCTTGTGATTTATGTCACATAGAAGTACAGCGATGAAAGAGATGTGGCTGCAACATATTCACTGTTCTCATAAATTGATCTGCATCAATATTTCAATTTTTTTCTCATATAAGCCTAAACCCTGTTTTAGGAGACTCTTCTAGGTTCAATGATGCTCTCCTTGACTTTTTTGTTGCATACAAGCTTTTAACTCTTGAGGACTTTCTGCCCTTTGTACGCACTCCTCTCTTTGATGGATACGCTCAAGAATATCATGTTTTCTGTTTTCAAAGCGTTCTCGCATCTGCTGTTTGCCTCCGCCTTGTCTGTTATTTACACTATTTCCGGCGTTTACGTTCTGTTGACTACTTTGCATATTCATATCATTTGCAAATAGAAGTGAACAAGACGTCATAGCTAAGAGCATTATTATCTTTTTCATTTTTAGCCTTATTTTGAGATATAGAAAATTCTATCACTTTTTTTGTTACACTGATACAATTTACATGTAAGACTTATGTGTTGTTGTATCAAAGACGCTCTATAGCTCCTCGTTCCAATCGTATTTTTCCTTTACGTTCTAGATCTTTCAGAAGTCGACTGATAACGACACGAGAGGTTCCCATTTGCATTGCGATTTGTTCATGAGTTATCTCGATGTGATTATTACTCTGTTGTGAGAGCCATTCCATTAAACGCGTATCGGTTTGAATTTAATATCCTCTACAAGTGTAGCTAGTGATGCTAGACGAACACTAAAGAGAGAAAACATTTCTGGGCTTTGTGTCATGAGAGAACGAACTGATTCTTGATCAAGCAGATAGCCCTTGATCTCATTTTCTGTAATGGCAGTTGCGATAGTGACGTTTTTAGAAACAAGACTGGCAGTGTTAACGATACATTGTTCCAAGGGCTTTAGCGTATAAAGTGTGATCTCATCAATTCCTCTTCACCTTGAATATAAAGCCTTACATTTCCCTCACTTAAGAAAAGAATATCTTTACAAATCTCTCCCTGATAGAACAAAATCGTATTTTTTGGAACCTGTACAGCACGGGAATTTTTTTGGACAAACATCTGAAGTTCAGGAGAAAGATGATTATAGAAGGTAAATTGAGAGAGTTCCATGATTAATGCCTCAAGCTAGTTGAAGCATTATACACAATGTTTTAGTCGTTGTGAAGTTTACATCCAGTATTGATTCCAAGTAGAGTATAAAATGGACAAAAACCAATAGCTGCAGTAAGAACTAAAATAATTCCGGCATAACCGTAAACATTGCCGCTGATAACAGCCCATACAATAAGAACGGCTCCAACAATAAGACGAAGGGCACGATCAATCTTTCCAGCATTACATTTCATATTTGACTCCTAGAGTGGGAACTTGTTCCCTGAATTTATAGAAGCATTGTAGCAATAAGCATTGGTTCATGTCTGTAACTTGAGTTACATTCCAAATTCTCACACTTCCCATACCCAGACTTTTTGTATTGGCATCTTTGTAAGTTTGTCTTCTGGTATGTAAATTTATCAGTAGTGTTTGATTTAAAGCTTATAAATAATCTTGTGATACAATTTCACAGCACTCTCTGACAGTCTATTTATAGATTGCTCAGTTTCTTCCCTTTTCTGTGTTTGAGTGCTTCAAAAAAAACTACTTTTTTTAAATTTCAGCTACCTGTCACATCATCACAATCATCTTCGCAGAGTACAGATAATCTTCAATCAATATTGATGAAAAGTATACTCTCAGCATATGGTGCAAATAGTTCACAAGCGACAGCGGGCACGACTAGCTTGCTTAGTACTTCAGCATAAAATACTACTTTGTAAATCTCTTAAAATCAAAAGAATTTCAAGGGTGGCCCAAAAAAAGAAGATTGTTTGGGCCACGTACTTTTTATTATTGTTAACATTGAAGTGATATAGTTTTACACCTAAAAAAAAGTGATGACAATGGGCCATATATGTAAAAAATATTTTTTTATGATTACAATTTTATTATTCTCAACAATAGCTTTTGCAGTAGATCTTCCAGAGCCAGATTGGCAAAATAGTACTCAGAATATTCAAGAATTGTCTGATGACAATATTAATAATGCCCAAGATTTTAAAAATCATCAAGCGATAATGCTCAAACAAGTACAACAGCTAGAAGAGTGTATTCAGCAGGCAAAAAATCAAGATGATTTAAACTTTTGTCAACCAGTAAAAGAAAAATCTGTAAAAAAACAGGGTAAAAATAGCTGGAAGCACAATCAATCATAAGTCAGGCGATGAAAATATCAAGGTGACTATAATATTACTAAAGAAGTAGCCTTGAATCCGTGGCTTATTTTTGGTGGTAAAATGGCACATTCAAAAGATTTAGCAGAACTGATACCACAAAATGTTAAAGCAAGAAGAACAAAAAAAGACTGACCAATGACACTATATCTTTAATAATAGGAATCAAACTTTGATACAATACACTTTATTCTTCATCCTCTTAACAAAAATATTATTTGCAACAATAATGCCTGATGAATGTAGCAAAGATCAAAATCCAAATGAACTAACGATTATAAGCTATCACGAAATAGTAGATAAATCAATCATGAAAGATCCAACTTATACTGTTTCACCAGTAAACTTCGAAAAACAGATCAACTGGTTAAAACAAAATAAATATAATTTTATTGATATAGATACTTTTTTAAAGTATAGAAAAACAGGAATAAATCTTCCAAAAAAAGCAGTTCTAATAACTTTTGATGATGGTTACCAGTCTGTATATAAAAATGCTTATCCCGTTTTAAAAAAGAATAATATACCATTTGTCATTGCCCTTGTGGGAAATTGGTTAATTCAAAAAAACAAGGTTGATTTTGCTGGAGAAACAGTAAATAGAAATATTTTTTTATCAAAAAAAGAAATCAGAGAAATGGTAAGAAGTGGTTTGTGTGAAGTAGCAAGTCATACTTATGATTCACATCATGGAATAATAGGAAATCCTCAAGGAAATACAGAACCAGCAATAACAACAAGACTATGGGATTCAAATAAATCTTCTTATGAAACACAATCAGATTATAAAGAAAGGCTTTATCAAGATCTTTTAAAAAATAATAAATTCTTAAAAAAATATACAGGACAAGCACCTCGTATAATTGTATGGCCATATGGCAGTTATAATAAAGAATCTCAAGAAATGGCAGAAAAAGCTGGCTTACCAATCGGTATAACTCTTGATGATGGAAGCAATACAAAATTAACTTCATTAAATGGATTAAGAAGAATCTTAATGGAACAAACAACAGAATTAAAAGATTTAGAACAAGAGATGTGGGTTAGAAATAAGAATTTCATGAATGATGACGATACAATAAAAGCTCTTCATGTGGATCTTGATGATATATATGATGAGAATAATACAAAAGAAGAAGACAACTTGAATAAAGTCTTAGACAGAATTAAAGAGATAGGAGTTAATACTGTTTTCTTAAAAGGATATTATGATAAAAATCATGATGGAGTCGCTGATGAAGTATATTTCCCTTCAAAAATTGTACACATGCGTGCCGATTTGTTAAATAGAGTATCATGGGAAATAACAAGCAGAACAGATGTCTCAAAAGTTTATATTTGGATTCCGATGTTATCGTGGAATATCCCAGATGATAAAGTTATAGATATAAATAATACAGTCTCTAACAAACTAACTCCTTTTTCTATTAATTCAAGAAATGATATAAAAACAATTTATAAAGAATTAGCAAGATCGGTTTATATGGACGGAATTCTTTTTAATGATATAAGTCTTTCCTCAAATCAAGATAAGAGTATTTTTGCGATGGATCAATATAAAGAGTCGGGTTTTTCAAAAGATCTTAATAAAATCAAGGGAGATCCAAAACGGTTTCAAGAGTGGTCAGAATTTAAAACAAAATATTTAGATTCTTTTGCTATGAAATTAAGTCAAATAATAAGAGACGAACATCCAAGTATTTCAATAGGGCGAACATTATCTCCAGAAATAGCATTAAATAAAGATGAAGAAAAAAATTATTCTCAATCATTTTCACAGTCTCTAAAAAAATACGATTATTCAGAAATCGTATATAAACAAGCATTATATAAAAAAGATAAAAAATCTATTTATAATAAAATGATAAATAGAATAAGAGAAGATAAATGTGGAGTATATAAAACAATTATAGAACTAGAACAACTAAATTTCATTAAAAAAGAAGAATCAAATTATATTGAACTTGATAAAACAATAGAGTATCTATATAAGATAGGAATTAATCATATATCTTATGCTCCATTCGTGTTATTCGAAAAAGAAGATAAAAAAATTAAAAAAGATTTTTCCAAAAAAAAAGACACCATACATTAGACATTGAAGAATTAAGGGGGAGTGTTCAAGATTCCGTGTCAGCATTTTTCATTTTCTTCTTTAAACAGTATAAAGCCCACTAAAAAGTTGGGCTTTATGTTGGGCTTTTACTCAAATTTTAAAATTATTTTTTAATGCTGCTGTTTATACATATGATATAGATAATATTTGTCATACATCTAATACATGAACTTTAGACATTTACTCAAGCATTATGATAAAATTTTTCTACAAACCCCATAATCTTCTCTAAAACTCTCGGCACTACTTTCTTACGCTCTAAGAGTTTTGGCTTGACGTTGAGAGTGTTGGCGATGTCGTCGCTCAAAGGCGGTCGCTCGTCATAGAGATAGGTATCGACTACCTTTTTAACTTCCTCTTTGTTTAGATTCTCCTCTTCACACAGAGTATCAAATGCTTTTATCTTCTCTTCATCCCAAAATTTTTCAAATGCATCATCGACACTATCCACATCTTCAAGGCTCATAAGATGCGCATCTATAAATCGCTCGATAAGCTCTCTTTTACTTCTTAGCTGTGCGTTGCCGTTGATAATATTGACGATATTTTGGCGTTGCTGTTTTTGCTCTTGCTCACTGCTGTCTTTAAACTGTGCCAGTAGCTTTAGAATGTAGGTGACATTGATCTCATCTTTGTGAATGAGTTCAAGCTCAAAATCCACATCTTCAAGGATAGAAACTTTCTCTTTCCCATCGCCTTTGCCAATCGTTTCATAGATATCAAGGTATTTGCTCTTATAATCTTCGAACTCTTGTTCAATAATTCCCAAATCCTCAAAACCAAAATCTGCAAAACTGCCAAGAATATTTTTGATACGCATCAGTTCTCGAAATGCTTTAACAAAGGAAAGTTTACTCTCTTCATCCTCTAAGTCATTGACACTATCCACATCAGGAACAATCGATTTAAGATTTTTAAGTGCTTCGACAAACTTCTCGACATACTCCTCATACGATTTCATCAGAATAATGTCTTTGGCATTTTTGTTCGAGAATAGTGCTATCGCTTCATCGGTCGCTTTTTTGAGATTACGGAAGCAGACGATGTTCCCTTGGGATTTTTGCTCATTGAGGATTCGGTTGGTTCGTGAGAACGCTTGAATAAGACCGTGATATTTGAGGTTTTTATCAACATAGAGCGTATTGAGTGTTTTACTATCAAAGCCCGTGAGAAACATATTGACTACAAGGAGAATATCAATCTCTCTTTGCTTTACCCGTTTAGAAATATCATTGTAGTAGTTGTAATAGCTTTGGGTATCTTTGGTCGTGAAGTTGGTGCCAAACATCGTATTATAATGACTGATATATTCTTCGAGCTTGTCACGGCTGTGCTTGTTGATATGTTCTTCATCGACATGTGCTCCATCACTCTCATCGAGTGCATCCAAACCGTTAGCATCTTTATCATCTTCATTTGTGCTGTATGAAAATATCGTAGCGATTTTTAACCCGTGTTGCTTTGATTTAAAAAGATCATAATATTTTGTAAGAGTATCAACACTGCCAACACACATCATTGCTGTAAACTCTTTAGAATGAGTTTTACGTGCATGATTGTCGATGATATAGTCTGTGATCTTCTCTAAACGCTGGGGCGATTCAAGAAGTTCTTTAGTGTCGATCTCTTCGACTTCGATATCGAGATTGTTGTGACTACCCGCTTTCTCTTTATATCGCCCTACATACTCGACTGAGAATTTGAGGACATTATCATCACTGATAGCATCGGTGATGACGTATTTGTGCAGACACTCATCAAACAGCTCTTTGGTTGTGCGTTTACCAAATTTGTTTCCCGTAGCGTTATCAGCAAAGATCGGTGTTCCTGTAAAACCTATCATCTGATGATTAGTGAAGAACTTTGTGATGCTCCTATGGGTCTCACCAAACTGGCTGCGGTGACACTCATCGAAGATAAAGATGATATGTTTCTCTTTGAGATTTTCCATAGCAGAGAGATAGCGCTGCTTACTGATAGCGGTGTTGAGTTTTTGAATGGTAGTGACAATGAGACGAGTGTCGTCATTGAACTGTTTTACAAGGGCGTTGGTATTATCAGTTCCGTCCACACTCCCTGCGCTAAAACTATTGAACTCTTTTGTCGTTTGGTAATCGAGGTTTTTTCTATCAACGACAAACACTACTTTATGAACATTGGGAAGTTTCATCAGGATTTGAGCTGTCTTAAAAGAGGTGAGTGTTTTTCCTGAACCTGTGGTGTGCCAGATATAGCCGTTTTTATTGGAATTAGCGATTCTATCAATTATCGCTTCTGTTGCATGATATTGATAGGGGCGAAGTATCATCAAAGATTTTGTGACTTCTGCGAGTACCACATATTTACAGATCATCTTAGAGATATGACAAGGTTCTAAAAATATGTCGGTGAACTCATTTAGGTTAGTGATATTTTTATTCTCTTTGTCTGCCCAAAAGAAGGTTTGTTTAAAAGATTGTGTGCGATTGTTGGCGTAGTATTTGGTGTTGACACCATTACTTATGATGAAGATTTGGACGTAGTGAAACAGTGCACTGTTAGAACCATAGGAGTGACGCTGATAGCGGTTGATCTGGTTAAACGCTTCTTTGAGTTCGAGACCTCTGCGTTTGAGTTCGATTTGAACGAGTGGCAAACCATTGATGAGAATAGTGACATCGTAGCGGTTTTTATAACTGCCCTCGATTGTGACTTGATGCGTTACTTGGAAAAGATTTTGGCACCAGTGTTCGGAGTCAATGAATTCGATGTATTTGGTTGTACCATCGTTACATGTAAGGGCATATTTATCTCGTAGGATTTTAGCTTTCTCAAACACATTGCCCTTGTTGAGATGATTGAGGATACGAGCAAACTCGACATCATCAAAAGTGGTCTTATTGTGCTTTTCGAGTTGCTTTTTTAGGTTCGCTAAAAGTTCTACTTCGTCACGGATTAGGACTTTTTCATATCCCAATGAGATAAGCTGTTTGAGGAGATTTTCTTCTAGGATGGCTTCGGATTGAGTGCTCATCGTGCTTTAACTTTCTCTTCAATCTGTTTTAATTCGATAAGGTCTTGTTCATCAGCCTCAATAGCTTCTATTACTTTGCGTTTTGCATCAAAGGTTGCATAAACTTTTTCGACCATTTTTTTCATCTGCTCATGTCCAATACTTCCATACCCTTTAAGCACTTCCTTGTCGTTAAACTCGATAATACGGTCGATATTCTCTCTCCAAAAGTCCATCGTCACATCTTGACGGTTTTTTGCTCGGAGTTCTGCGGTTTCGAGGAAGACCACGACAAAACGGTTCAAACTATCGATTTCATCCTCTGTAAGATAATTTTTTGCGGTATAAATATCCTGCTTTCGTACAATTGAACCTTTGAAACTTGTGAGTGCCATATTCGGTTCAGACGAACTAGCACGGCTGACAATGATTTCGGCAGCAGTTTTTCCCGTTATAGCGAATAGAAGTTTGTTTTGAGTATCAGCATAAAATAGTTGCGTCGCTTTGTCACTGGCATCATAATCACGACTAAGCATAAACAGGTCTCTAACTTTTTGATAGAACCGTTTTTCTGAAGCGCGTATATCTCGGATACGTGCCAAAAGTTCGTCGAAATAGTCTGGTTTTCCATCGGGATTTTTGAGCCGTTCATCATCCATCACGAAGCCCTTGACCATATACTCACTTAGGTTTTTCCCTGCCCATTGTCGGAACTGTGTCCCCCGCTTACTTCGAACTCTAAATCCGATAGCCAGAATCATTTCAAGAGAGTAATGAGATACGGAGTAATTCTTACCATCTGCGGCAGTTGTTAAGTAATCCTTAACAACTGAATCTTTCTCAAGCTCACCTTCTTCAAATATATTTGATATGTGCATACTGATATTAGATTTAGAGGTCATAAAAAGTTCGGCTAACTGGTTTTGATTTAACCATGCCGTACCATCTTTAGTAAGGAGCAAAACCGAAGCTTTGCCATCAGCAGTATTGTAGATAATAATATTACTTTCTTCTTCCATATTGGTTTCTCCTTTAATCAATTATTTAGGAATATTAGCTTCAAGAATTGCTTCAGACGGTGTGCTCATATTTCTTCTCCATCTTTGATTCCATCTGTTATAGATCTTAGTTTATAACTTTTTTCATTTCCAAAACTGTAATAATCAAAGTAATATTCACTTGCATTTGAAATTTTTAAAACCAATCTATTCAAAAGTGTTCTTAAGATTTTAACACCTCTTATATAGTCTATATCATTTTTTATTTCTTTACCATGTGCTGGGATATTTCTTTGCTTCCAAGTATTACTTTCTAAATTTGTAAGTTCAATATTTAGTAAATCAAATAATTTTTCCAATTGTTTTTGTTGTGGCAAAAAATTTAAATTATTCATTTTATTTTTGAGTAATTCTTTTTCATTATTTTCTATCTTAAGTCCATCAATCAACTTTTTAGTGTCATGTCGAAAATCTTTCCATATTTTTTTAGACTCAATTATTTTACTATTACTATTCTCTTCTAAATATGAATTTTGCAGTGACTCTATACATCCACCAAACTGTACGGATGCACTGTAAAAATGTGAAGTTGAAGCATGCCAATACATCCAAAATAAATGTTGAAAGTGATATTTTTCGTAGTTTTCATATAGGGAAATCAATAAGCTATTAAATACAGTGGAATCAATTATATTTGACATATTGGAGCTTAAAATTGTTGGTGGCCACTCTTCTAAAGTGAAAGCCCCTTTATAGTCATATGCACTTTTTAGTTCAAAAGAAACTATTTTTGATTCTTCTGTGTCCGTATACGTGCTATATCCTAAGTATATTATGGGCTTACCTATAATAAAAGAAATGCTATCTCTTATTTTTCTTCTCTCTTCTTCTGGGACAATTTTATCATATAGAATATATTGATAGTTTTGATTATTGTGTTTATAACTGCAAATATACAGAGAAAAATCATTAATTTTTAAACCAATACAACCAAGGGAGCCCGTTCTATTGGTTGATGTATCACTGAAATTAATTTTATCTATATCGATTGTTTCAATAATAGATTTTTTAATCGAAATATTGTCTGGCAAAATAAAATTATTCATATCCATGTTAGAAACAAATTCGATTAAATATTTTTCTTCAGTTAATGATTCAAAAGTCGCTTTAAGACTATCTAAAGAAGACCATTCTGTTCTTACGTTATCATTCAAAGATATATTTGAAGAGTATGGGGTAACACCAGCTAAAACAAATGAACTATTTGAAAATTTATCTTTTAATTTAACTTCACTTCTATTTATATATACCATCCCCATCGGAATCGTATCGGCTTGCGTTGTTGCATTGAAATGTGATACTGTTTCTAATATAATTTTTAATTCTGAATCCCTTTTTATATTAATACTTTCTATTGGATTGTAAAGCACATCGACGTTTATTACATCCATATTACGCTGATTATTAAAGAGTTCAATAATTTCCGATTCTAAGAAATACAAGTTTAGTCCTTCACACAAACATCTGCTGAAGCAGAGCTTTTTTGAACTGTTTTGTGGAGTCTAGCTGTTGGCTTACATGTAAGAGTTTTTCGTCTAAGGATGAGAGGAAATTTGCTATTTTTGTTTGCTCTTTTAGGGATGGTAAATTTATTTTAAATTTTGAAAACTCTGTTTTATTGATTATTGGTAATGTAGTATTTGCCTGTGTTGATTGTATAAAAGGCGTTAATTTTAAAAGTTGATAATAAATAAACTCATTATTATTGTTTTGATTTACTGTAACAGAATTAATTTGCTGATTTGTAATACTTGGATATGTTGTA